>Ga0209587_1001573_pt1 | contig 10640 bp, 6 predicted proteins | sample NGEPerD_2_FD_184512 | JGI IMG/M metagenome (GOLD analysis project Ga0209587, IMG submission 184512) | Arctic peat soil microbial communities from the Barrow Environmental Observatory site, Barrow, Alaska, USA - NGEE PermafrostL1-D... | ecosystem: Environmental > Terrestrial > Soil > Wetlands >... | reverse complement strand
GGTCGGAGAGCTCAGGTCGGGGAGATCTGAGGTCGGAAGGTCGCAGATCAGCGGGAACCGCGGCTGCGCGAGGCAAGCGTGAGCAGCGGGGCGGTGCAAAGGGGGCGGTGCAAAGGGGGCGGTGCAGGGAGCCGTGGAGCAGCGCACTCCCCCGGCGGTCGGCCCGTCGGGCCGTCGGGCGCGCGGTCCGTGCGGACGCGCCGGCGGGCACCAGTGTAATGATCGCGCCGCCGCTTCTCGACTTGGGCGCCCCGAGGTGTTGGGCGCCCCGGGTGTTGGGCGCCCCGGGTGTTGGGCGCCCCGAGTGTTGGACGCCTTGAGGTTGCCTCGGGGCGCGACCCCGGTCATGCTCGGCGCGGGGACGCGAGCCCCGCTGCCGACCCACGTCACCCGTCCCAACCATCGCACGGCGGCCGACTCGTCCGCCCACCAAGGAGCAACCGCGTGAGCGAGGACCTCGACCAGCTGGCCGTCGACACCATCCGGGCCCTGGCGATGGACGCCGTGGAGGCCGCCCAGTCCGGCCACCCCGGCACGCCCATGGCACTGGCCCCGCTGGGGCAGGTGCTGTGGAGCCGGCATCTGCGTCACAACCCCTCCGACCCCGGATGGGTGGACCGGGATCGCTTCGTGCTGTCCGCCGGGCACGCCTCGATGCTGCTCTACAGCCTTCTGCACCTCACCGGTTACGACCTGACCATCGAGGATCTCAAGGACTTCCGTCAGCTGGGCTCGGCCACCCCCGGCCACCCCGAGGACTTCGAGACGCCGGGGGTGGAGACCACCACCGGTCCCCTGGGCCAGGGCTTCGGCAACGCCGTCGGCATGGCGCTCGCGGAGGCCGTGCTGGCCGAGCGCTTCAACCGGCCGGGCCACACGATCATCGACCACCGCACCTGGGTGATCGCCAGCGACGGCGACCTCATGGAGGGCGTCTCCTCCGAGTCCTCCAGCCTGGCGGGCCACCTCGGACTGGGCAAGCTGGTGGTGCTCTACGACGACAACAAGATCACCATCGACGGCAGCACCGATCTGGCGTTCTCCGAGGACGTCGAGGCGCGCTACGCCGCCTACGGATGGCGCACGCTGTCGCTTGACGACGTGAACGACCTCGACGCGGTCGACAAGGTCCTGAGCGCCGCGGCGGAATCCGACGGGCGCCCCACGTTCGTGCGCGTGCGCACCATGATCGGCTATCCCGCACCGCACGCGCAGAACACGGCCAAGGCGCACGGCTCGCCCCTCGGTGTGGACGAGGTCGCCGCCGCCAAGCGCGTCATGGGCTGGGACCACCCCGCCTTCTTCGTGCCCGAGCAGGCGGCGCAGGTCATGGACGCCACCGAGCGCGGCGGGCAGTCCCAGGCCGAGTGGCAGCGCCGCTTCGAGGCCTACCACGAGGAGCACCCGGAGCTCGCCCGACAGCTGCAGCGCGTGCTCGACGGCCAGCTGCCGGACGACTGGGCGCAGGATCTGCCCACCTTCGAGGAGGGCTCGATGCTGGCGACGCGCTCCGCCTCCGGCCAGGTGATCAACGCCCTGGCCAACCGGGTGCCGGAGCTGCTGGGCGGCTCGGCCGACCTGGCCGGGTCCAACAAGACCACCATCACCGATGGCGGCAACGTCGCCAAGGGCGCCTACGACGCCCGCAACATGAACTACGGCGTCCGCGAGCACGGCATGGCCGCGATTCTGAACGGTCTGGCGCTGCACGGCGGCGTACGGCCCTTCGGCGCATCCTTCCTCATCTTCACCGACTACCTGCGGCCCTCCCTGCGGCTCGCCTGCCTGATGGGGCTTCCCGTCGTGTACGTCATGACCCACGACTCGATCGGCCTGGGCGAGGACGGGCCCACGCACCAGCCGGTCGAGCACCTCGCCTCCCTGCGCGCGATGCCGGGCCTGGTGGTCCTGCGGCCTGCCGACGCCAGGGAGACCGTCGGTGCCTGGATGCAGGCGCTGCAGCGCACCGACGGACCCACCGTGCTCGCCCTGTCGCGCCAGGACCTGCCGACGCTCGCGAATTCCGACGCAGCCAAGGTGGCGCTTGGCGGCTACACCGTCCACGACCCCGACGACGACCTCGATGTGGTGCTGGTCGCCACCGGCAGCGAGGTCAGCATCGCCGTGGAGGCCGCGGCCCGCCTGGCCGAGCGGGACGTCGCCGCCCGCGTGGTGTCCCTGCCCTCGTGGGAGCTGCTCGAGGAAGCCGACCCCGACTACGTCGAGGAGCTGCTGCCGGAGGAGGTGCCGGTGCTGTCGATCGAGGCGGCGTCGAGCTTCGGCTGGTCGCGCTGGGCCGACGATCACGTCGCCCTCGACTCCTTCGGTGCCTCCGGCTCGGTCCAAGACCTCTACGTGCACTTTGGGTTCACCCCTGAAAACATCGCCGACATGGCCTTTGATCTCATCGAGGAGTAGCACCATGGCCACCACCAACCCGCTCCAGCAGCTATCCGCCCTCGGCCAGTCGGTGTGGCTCGACTCGCTGCGCCGCAGCTACCTCGAGGATGGTGGCTACCTGCAGCGCCTGATCGACGCCGGCGAGATCGAGGGGCTGACGTGCAACCCCACCATTTTCGAGCACGCGCTAGAACAGGAGGACACCTACAACGCCCAGCTCGCCGAGTTGGCAGGCGCCGACCCCCGGGATGCCCTGTGGGCGTTGATGAAGCGCGATGTGGTAGGTGCTTGCGACCGGTTCCTGCCTCTGTACGCCGCCAGCGACGGGACCAAGGGCTTTGTGTCCATCGAGGTCGACCCGTCCAAGGCCTTCGATACCGAGGAGACGGTGTCGGAGGGCTTGCTGCTGTTTCGCGAGCTGGACCGCCCCAACCTCATGGTCAAGGTGCCCGGCACGGAAGCGGGTCTCGCCGCCATCACGCGCCTGACCGCGGAGGGGGTGAACGTCAACGTGACGTTGTTGTTCTCCGTGCCGCGCTACGAGGCGGTGGTGGGGGCGTACCTCGATGGCCTGCGCCGCCGTGCGGAGGCTGGTGAGGATCTGCACAACATCGCCAGCGTGGCGTCGTTCTTCGTCAGCCGCGTCGACACCAAGGTGGCGGCCGTGCTGGGCGCGTCGAGCCCGCGTCTGGCCACGGCGGGAATCGCCAACGCCCGTGTGGCCTACGGCTCCTTCGAGCGCATCTTCGGCGGTCCGGAGTTCGCCGATCTCAAGGCCGCCGGAGCCCGGGTGCAGCGACCGTTGTGGGCGTCCACGTCCACCAAGGATCCGGACCTGTCACCGGTCCTCTACGTCGAGGAGCTCGCCGGTCCCGACACGGTGAACACCATGCCGGAGGTGACCCTGGACGCCACCCGCGCGGGCGCCGTCGTCGAGGACCGCATCAGCGGCACCGGGGATGAGGCGGCTCAGCAGCTGGAGCGTCTGGCCGAGGAGGGCGTGGACCTGGTGCAGATCACCAAGGAGCTCGAGTCGGAGGGCGTGGAGAAGTTCGTCGCCTCCTTCGAGGGCGCCGTGGCCGGGATCGCCCAGCACCTCGGCGGGTGAGGGCTACGGCTGCGGAGGGCAGCGTTCGCCGAGCCTGATTTGGCATGGGTCAGGGCGGCGGTGAGTGCCCATCCCCCGCCGCACCTGGGCCGGCCTTGAGCTCGGGATGAACCAGGGCATGGTGCTCCAGGGCGGCGTCGAGGACCTCGAGGAACTGCCTGAGGTCCAGCGGCTTTGTGACGTAGTCGAAGGCGCCCTGCTCACGCAGCTGGCGCAGTCGTCCCGGGCTCGCGTCCGCGCTGGCGATGACGACGGGGATGTCGCGCGTGCGCGGGTCGGCCAGCAAGCGGTTCAGCACCTCCCGACCGGAGACGTCGGGCAGGTGCAGGTCCAGCACGATCACGTCGGGGTGGTGCTCGGCGGCCAGCTCGGTGGCGAGCTTGCCCTGCATCGCCGGGAGCACCGCGATGCCCGGGCGCTGGCGCAGCATCGCCTCGACCACGCGGAGGTTGGCGAGGTTGTCCTCGACCAGCAGCAGCTTGCGCTCTTCCCCGGGCGCCGCCGGCGGAGGGTCGTTGTGGGGTTCGTCGGCGTTGGCGGGGCAATCGGTGACCGGCAGGTCGATCCAGAAGGTGGAGCCCTGCTTCACCGCCGTGTCGACCCCGATGCTGCCTCCGAGGCGCTCCACGAGCTGCTTGCTGAGCGCGAGCCCCAGGCCGGTGCCCTCCACACCCGAGCTCTCCGCACCCAGGCGGTCGAAGGGCTCGAACAACCGGTGCTGCCGAGCCGGATCGATGCCCGGACCGCTGTCGCGAACGGAGATTCGCAGCGTGCCCTCGGCGCTGTGGCGGCATGCGACGTCCACCTCGCCGCCGTCGCGGTTGTACTTCACGGCGTTGGACAGCAGGTTGAGCAGGACCTGGCGGCAGCGCTGGCGATCCGTGGTGACGTAGAGATCGCAGCGGCTGGAGTCGACGTTGAGCCGGATGGACCTGCGGTCGGCCAGCGGCTGGATCAACGCGACCGCGTCGTGGACCAGCTCCCCGGTGTGGACGGGCTCCAAGGAGATGGTCATCATCCCGACTTCGATCCGGGACAGGTCGAGCACGTCGTTGATGAGCGCAAGGAGGTGCCGGCCGGCCTTCAGGATGTGCTCGACGGCTTCTCGGTCGTCGTCGTCGATGCCCGCGGAGATCTCCAGCAGCTGGCCGAAGCCAAGGATGGCGTTCAGTGGTGTGCGCAGCTCGTGGCTCATGCGCGACAGGAACTCGCTCTTGGCCGTGTTGGCGCGCGTCGCCTCCTCCCTGGCCTCCTCGGCATCACGCTGCGCTTCCTTCCACTGCCGTTCGCCGTGCTCGCTCGTCCTCCAGCAGCAGGCAGCGCTCCAGGGCCAGGCTGGCGATCGCCCCCATGTTCCTCAGCAAGCTGACCTCTTCGTGCCCGAAGAAGGGCGTGTAGCGGCTGGTCCAGACCACCAGCCGGCCACGGCCAGGGCCCAGGGGGATGGCCTCTCGCGCGGCCCGGCCGTTCGGGTCGCTCTCCTCGCCCAACTCCAGGGTCGTGCCGGTCGCAGGCGCCTGCCCGTAGGAGGAAGTGACACGGGACTGCGGATCCACGAGCACCGCGCCGGCGCCGCCCACGAGGCGCACCGTCGGGGGCAGCAGCTCACGTGCCACCTCCTCGGCGGTGGTCGCGCGCAGCACCGCCACCGTCGCCGTCTGCAGGTAGCGCTCCTCCGTCTGACGCCATGACAGCCGCACCGCGCGTGGCGGGCGAAAGCCCAGGCCGAAGGCGGCCTCGCTGAACAGCGCCGCCAGCAGCACGCTCAGGCGAAGCGGAACAGGCACGTCGTTGAGCTGGACCTCGGCCAGGACGGCCAAGGCGAGCACCGCAGCGGCCACGCTCATCAACCGCATCCGGCGTCGGGCGACGGTCGGCTGGCCGCGGCCCGCCTGCCATAGCCGTACGACGCTGACCAGGGACACCAGCAGCCAGTACGCGAGCATCACCGGCACGTAGGAGTCCCACGGCTGACCCAGTCGGGCTTCCGGGATGGCCTCGCGCACAACGGTCGCGATCACCCCACCGACCGCGAGGGTGGCGGCGAGGTACTCCAGCCAGCGTGGCAGCGAGCGGAAAGACGCGGTGAACCGCAACAGCAGGTAGGGGAAGGCCAGCAGCAGCAGCACAACCCACAGGGCATCGAGCCACCAGGGCAGCTCCACGGCGAGCTCGTCAGGCAGCCACGCCCCTGCGAGCGCGAACGCCAGCGAACCGAACATGGCGGCGGCCCACCAGCCCACCGCTCCCGAGCGGGATGCGCGCACCAGCGCGACCGTTGCCAGCAACGCGAAGGCTACGACCAGCGCGAGTCGTAGCCACGGAAGCACGTCCCCCAGCTCTTCCACTGCTACCCCATCAATTTGGCCCGGGCATCACCTGCCTGCTACGCCCGAGCTCGCCCAACAGATGCTCGCATTCTCCGCATACCGACGAAAGCAAGGTACCATGCGTAGTACTGTCATGACGCTACGTAACGAGGAGAGTACGGCTGGGCGCGGGGTCGCGGCTCGTGTGCCGCCCACGCTGGCGAACGCCTGTGTCCTGATCGTTGACGACCAACCGGCCAACGTCGCCCTGCTGGGGCGCCTGCTGGAGTCGGTGGGCATCGTCGAGGTGCATGCGGTGACCGACCCGCGGAAGGCGGTGGGCCGATGCTTGGAGGTAGGGGCCGACCTGGTCCTGCTCGATCTGCAGATGCCCTACATGGACGGCTTCGCCGTGCTGGCCGCGTTGCAGGAGGCCCTGCCGAGCGATGCGTTCGTGCCGGTGCTGGTGCTCACGGCCGACGGTACCGGACCGACCCGGGATCGGGCGCTGGGTGCGGGCGCCAATGACTTCCTCACCAAGCCGTTCGAGCGCAATGAAGTTCTCCTGCGTGTGCGCAACCTGCTGGAGACCCGGTCGCTGTACTCGCAGGTTCAGCGCCATAACGCGGCGCTCCAAGCCGACCTGAACTCTCGTGCGCAGCATGAACGGCGCTGCGCTGAGGAGCACCGCCGGCGCGTCGCACAGATGGATGCCCTCCTCGCCGGCAACGCCTTGACCATGGTGTTCCAGCCGATCGCCGACTTGGACACCGGCAGGATCCTGGGCGTGGAAGCGCTGGCCCGGTTCAGCTGTGAGCCACGTCGGCCGCCCAACGAGTGGTTCGCGGAAGCAGCGTTGGTCGGCCGCGGCGCAGATCTGGAGCTGGCTGCAGTCCGTGTAGCGGTCGACCGGCTCGGCGATCTACCGGCAGACGTCTTCGTGTCCGTCAACGTCTCGGCGTCGACAGCCGTCCTTCCAGAGCTGGCGGATCTGCTGCAGCGGCTCCCGGCTTCGCGCGTCGTTCTCGAGCTCACCGAGCACACGCGCATCGATGACTACCAGCTGCTGCTCGAGAAGCTCGCTCCATTGCGGCGGATCGGAGTGCGGATCGCCGTAGACGACGCCGGCGCGGGATACGCCGGTCTGCGCCACGTCCTGTCCCTGCGCCCGGACATCCTCAAGCTCGACATCGAGCTGACCCGAGGCATCGACACAGACCCGGCCCGCCGGGCACTGGCGACATCCCTGGTGTCGTTCAGCCGCGAGATCGACGCCGTCATCATCGCCGAGGGGATCGAGACCGAAGAGGAGCTCGATACCCTTCGCAGGCTCGGCATTCCGTTGGGACAGGGATACCTCCTGGCCCGGCCGGGCGACCTGCCCCTGGCGTCCCCGGCCCTGCAAGTGCTCCGAGATCGGAAGTCCTGAGCGGCTTCACCGGCGTGGCGGCAAACACGAGTCATTGGAGCCCCTCACGTCCGCATCGTCGCGCTCATCCTCAGACGCCGTCGCCTTGCTTCTCCAGGATCTGATCATCGGTAGCGAAACCCTCGCCGGTCGATGCGTGCACGTTGGTCGAAGGTCGACCGCCGCCATGAATCCGATGTCGGTACGTCGTCTCCGCATCCTGAACCACGTAGGTGTCGACACCACTGCGCGACCAGTGCAACACCAGCAGGCCGTAACGCTCGGCGAGCCGGACCAGCGACTTGACGTCCGGCACGTCAACCACGGGGCGGCCGGGCGGAATGGCGATGGGCGCCACGGGCAGCAGCACCTGCCCGTGACGGCGCCGGATGCGCTCCGACTCTGCCGCGGGACCGGCCAGACGCACAGCGACCGCCAGCGCTGCCGCGAGCACCACTGCGAAAGCGACGGCCACGAGGGAGATTGTTCGCGCCGTGCTGACGTGCAGGTCATGCCCGAGAATGGACAGCGCGGCGGGTGCAGTGGCGGTGTTGGTGACGGAGAAGGTGTGCTCCTCGGTCAAGACGGCATCCCCGCTCAATCGCAGGGCCACCTCGTCCAGCGTGAAGGCGAGGCGCGGGGCGAACTCATCCTCGCCGACGGACACCCGCGGCACGACCGAGACGGTGACGTTCTGCGCCGGTACACCGATCACGGCCGCGGCGGCCTTGGCGCGGGCCTCCAGCGCGGCCAGGTCCAGCCGTACCGTGCCGGCGTACTCGGTGGTGTCGAAGACCACGGGGTCAGCCAGGACGATGGTGGTGCGCCAGCCGCTGGCCGTGGCCAGCTCAGCTTCGACGGAAACGGTCCCGGGCTGGCCCTCGTAGCTGAAGTCGATGTCGACGGTGTCGGTCAGCGTGCGAAACACCGCCTGCGGGGCGATGACGGTTGTGTCGTCGTACGCCGCCGAGGGCCGGACTGTCGCGCTGTAGGAGAACTCGACGTTGGAGGTGGTCGTCTCCTCGGCCGTGACCGAGGACTCGGTGGGGCGTGTCCAGGCGAGGGCGCCGACGAGCGCACCGAGGAGGCCGATCGCCGCGATGGCGGTGGCCGCCGACTGCCAGGACGGGAGCAGCGCGGCGGCGCTGCGGAGGCGTGGGACTGACTGCTCTGCCATGGTCCGGCGGTCCTTCCTACGTCGGCGTCTGCGGGTGTGCGCCGCCGCACCGCCGCCGCTCAGCAGCAGGAACGCCGCTGCGCCCAGCGCCGGCGGGCTGGTCAGCCGCTGCAGCCAGCGGCCCCCGCTCGGGATGTGCAACCATTGCTTGCCGACCACGTCGCTTGGTGTCGGCTGCTCGAGGTCGAGCCAGGAGTTGTTGTCGCCCTGCAGGACGTAGCGGCCGTCGTCCGTGTCGACGATGCGGTGCAGCACGACGGTGCGGAGCTGCGCGCTGCGGTAGGCGACCGCGTCGCCCACCTCGTAGTTCTTCTGCGCCCGGACCAGCACCAGGTCGCCGGCGGCGATGCCCGGCTCCATGCTGTTGCCGTAGGTGGTGACGTAGGTGACCCCACCGCCCAGCTGCACCGGACCCGCGATCAGCCAGCTGGCGATCACAGTCAGCGCTAGACCCAGCGTCGGTCGAAGTCTCACGATGGCTTCCTCGGTGAACGGATGACGGCCTTGCGGTACATCACCGCAAGGCCGTCATCGAGATCAGCTCGACTGCCTAGGCGGAGTCACCGGTGGCAGTGAATCCGACGGTAACGACGCTGGCCGCGGACACCTGGGTAGTCAAGGTGCACGTGTAGGTGTACTTGGTAGGAGTTGTGACGTTGTCAACCACGGCGGTGCCACAGTCCTCGGTGGTCAGGATGACCGATCCGCTGTCTTGCAGCGTCAGGGTTCCCGTGGTCCCGGGGGCGTTGGTGAGATCCGTGCTCGTCAGGACGACGGAGGCGAGCTTTGCGCCATCCACCGTGTCGGCGTTGTAGGCGATGTTGCTCACACTCACGCCGGTCACGGTGGTGGCCCCGTAGCCCACGGAGCCGGTGTCGCTAGCGGGAAGGGTGTTGGCTGCGGTGAAGGCGGAGCCGGAGGCGGCCACGAGGCCGGCCACGGCGAGGGCGCCGAAGAACTTCTTCTTACCGTGCATTTGCTTTTTCCTTTGTCCGGTAGCCCGGCTGGCCCGGTTGGCCCCGTGGCTTTGCGTCCCCGGCTTCCACCGGGTTTGCCTTTTACGATTGCTCATGCGTTGTCGGTACCGAGGGACTGCAACTGAAGCGCTGACTCTGAGAGCATCAGTCGCGGGGGACCTCGGCAACCACCGGACCGGTCATGGCGCCGGGCAGCGCACCCGGCTCGGGTGCGCCCGACCGGCGAGCGGGTGCCAGCTCGACAGGACGCACGACCACGGCTTGCTCACCGCTGACAGCGTGGAGATCCGTCGCCAGGCCGCACCACGCCAGCGGCTGCGCGCCGGCGAGGACGCCCTTGCCGCCTCGTCCCTGCGCGGGGTACTCGGCCAGCGGGGTGCGCTTGGCGCGCCCGTCGCGTGCCACGGTGGCGACCTGGCGGCCGTCGTCGTCCCCGCCCGGCACCACGGAGGCCGCCACCACGGCCGCGCCCGTCGTGAGGTTGATGCCCGCGACCCCGGCGGCGGCGCGTCCCATGGCGCGCACGTCACCGACAGCGAAGCGGATCACCTGGCCCGTGGACGTGGCGAGCAGCAGGTGGTCGTCCTCCTGGGCGCTGATCACGGAGATCAGGCGGTCGTCGTCCTTGACGCCGGCCGCGACCATCGACCGTGCGCGCCCCTCGTACTCCGCGCGCTCGCTGCGCTTGACCAGACCCTGTGCGGACACCGTGACGACGCTGCCGCCGTCCGGTCGCAGCAGCACCGCCCCGACAAGCGCCGCCCCCGGCGCGTCGCCGAGCAGCTGCGCGACGGTCGTGCCCCGCTGCCGCAGGGTCGTGACCGGCACGTCGCCGACGCCCACGCGGTAGCCGCTGCCGTCGGCGTCGACCAGCAGCATGGTGTCGTCGGTGGTGGCGCGCACCACCGCCACCACCGGGTCGCGGGGATGGGTGTGCGGCTTGGTGGTGCGGCGCCGCGGCACCGACTTCAGATAGCCGCCCGCGGTCACGTAGACGGTGACGGGCTGGGCCTCCAGCTCGGGCAGGGACGCGACGGCGAGATCGCGCCCGGCCTCGTCGCCGTGGTCGGCGTCGTCGGGGCCGCCGGGGCCGCCGGCGGTCGTCAGGCGGCTGCGGCGTGCGTCGCCGTGCTCGGCGGCGATGGCGGCGAGCTCGTCGGACAGCAGCGCGTCCAGCTTGCCGGGATCGCCCAGGATCGCGTCGAGCTCCGCGATCAGCGCCAGCAGCTCGGCGTGCTCGTCGGCGATCCTCTGCCGCTCC
>Ga0209587_1001572_pt1 | contig 10643 bp, 10 predicted proteins | sample NGEPerD_2_FD_184512 | JGI IMG/M metagenome (GOLD analysis project Ga0209587, IMG submission 184512) | Arctic peat soil microbial communities from the Barrow Environmental Observatory site, Barrow, Alaska, USA - NGEE PermafrostL1-D... | ecosystem: Environmental > Terrestrial > Soil > Wetlands >... | reverse complement strand
AAACTGCCCCGCCCGAACCACCCCGCCCAGCGAAGCGCTAACCAGCCCAAGTGGGGGGCCAAACGGTCACCGAGAAGTGCGGAACGTCAGTCCAAGAGGCCGTAGTCGCGTACTTTCCCAAGGGAATCTCTTGAGGTCAGGGCAGCCGAAGACGTTCGGCCGCTTGGCCGGTCACCTCGGCGATCAGGTCGAAATCCTTGTCGAGGTGCAGCACCGTCAATCCAGCGAGCTCGGCCGTGGCGGCGATGAGCAGATCCGGTACCGATGGTGCGCGGTGCTGACCCCGGTGCGCCAACACCCCCTGGACCGCAACAGCGCGCGCTTCGATCAGCGGCGTCGCATTCTCGACCGGCATGAGGGACAGCGGCGGTGTGGTCAGGGACGCGGTCCAGTCCTCGGGGGACCTCGCCGAGAAGCCGACTTCGAGCACGGTCGGCGTCGTCACGTGCACAAGCCCGCGTTCTATTCGCTCGACCCACTCGGTGGCATCCGACGAGCTGCCCAGCCGCGCATACGCGGACTTGTCGATCAGCCAGCGCCCGACCGACTTCACGACCACGCGTCGCCCATGACCGAATCATCGAGGAGATCCTGGCTGAGTGCGGCCGCTCGTTGCAGGTCCGCAACCGTGAGGTGCGCCTCCCCCCGCGCGGCATCCTGCATGATGCGGCGACGCAGGTACTCACTACGTGAGAGCCCGAGCCGAGATGCCTGCTCATCGATGCGCGCGAGATCGTCGTCGGGCACGTTGCGGATCAGGACGTCTGTCATAGCCACCTCCGATATCAAAGGATATCACGCGGCGCCGATGTGGGCATCGAGCCAGGCGGCGATGTCCGCGAGTTCCAGATGTGCGTCGGCAACCCCGAGCACGAACTCTTCACCGTCGTCCGCGGATGCGCACAGATCGAGACCGTTGCGCTCGTAGAACAGCACGGTCAGGAGCCAGGAGAGCCGCTTGTTGCCGTCCTCGAGCGCATGCGCCCTGTTGATTCCATCGAGCAGCGCAGCTGCCTTGCTGTTCAGATCGGGATACGCCTCGAGTCCGAACACGTCGGTGCGCGGCCGCTCCAGGGCGCTCGCGAGCAGGCCAACGTCTCGCACACGGACCCGAAGAAGCTCGACCGCAACCAGCGCATCATCCAGCGGGCAGTAGTCGATCTTCACCTGCCGAGCCGGTCGAGCAGCTCCGCATCCCTGGCCATGATCCGCTCGAGAGAAGCGCGCACCTCGGTGCTCCGTTCGGCCGTCGAAATGCGGTCGATCACCGCCAGGCGCGCTACTTCCTGCATCGAGCGATGCTCGGTGGCTGCTTGCCGACGCAGTGCCTCACGCTCGTCGTCCGAGAGCCTGATCAGGAAGGTCTTCTCAGCCATATCAAAACGATAGCATGGTCGCACTCTCGACCACTTCCGGCCCGTTCCCGGCGTGCCGCGGCTGACACTCCTCAGGCCGGGAAGGGCACGCCGGTCGCCCCGTGGCAGCGGTAGCCGTCCGGGTTCTTCGCGAGGTACTGCTGGTGGTGGTCCTCGGCGTAGTAGTACGGCGGCGCCGCCTTGATCTCGGTGGTGATCGGGCCGTAGCCGCGACGGGCCAGCTCCGGCTCGTAGTCCTTCGTCAGGTCGCGTGCGACCAGCTCCTGCTCCGGCGAGAGCGAGTAGATAGCCGAGCGGTACTGCGTGCCCACGTCGTTGCCCTGCCGCATGCCCTGGGTCGGGTCGTGGGTCTCGAAGAAGGCCTTGACCAGCGTGCCGTACGCCACCTTCGACGGGTCGTAGACCACGCGCACGGCCTCGAGGTGGCCGGTGCGTCCGCTGCACACCTCCTCGTACGACGGGTGCTCGGTGCTGCCACCCGCGTACCCCGCCGACGTCGACCACACGCCGGGGATCCGCCAGAAGGTCTCCTCGGCGCCCCAGAAGCAGCCGAGCCCGCAGACCGCGACCTCGAACCCCTCCGGCATGTTGGTCTCGTCGGTCACCAGCGGGGCGAGCACCCTGTGCCGCTCCGAGAGGGGGAACGGCTGCTCGGTGCGACCTCGCAACGCCTGGTCGGCGGTCGGGATCTCGTTCTTGTGGCGGTTGAACAGCTAAAGCGGCTCCTTCCGGTCTCGATGTGCTCGAACAGCACTACCTTGCCAACGCACGAGGCGGCCGGAACCTTCCCCGACCGGCTCGAGGTGAGTTCGCCTTACCACGCGAGCGGGATAGTGTGAGGCGATGAGGGACAACGACCTGCTCGAACCCACGCCTCACTTTTTTCGTGACATGGCGAACATTCCCGATGAGGTCGAGACGCCGACCGGCACGGTGACCGACACCCGGCGCCGTCCGCTGCGGGACCTGCGAATCTCGGTCACCGATCGGTGCAACTTCCGATGCGTCTACTGCATGCCCAAGGAGGTCTTCGGCAGGGACTTCGCCTTCATGGAGCGCAGCGAGCTGCTGACGTTCGAGGAGATGACCCGACTCGCGCGGATCGCCGTCGCCCACGGGGTCGAGAAGATCCGTCTCACCGGTGGCGAACCGCTGCTCCGGAGGGGGCTCGAGGACCTGGTGGGCATGCTCGCCGCGCTGAAGACACCGGACGGCCGTGACATCGACATTGCGCTCACCACCAACGGCTCGATGCTGGCGCTCAAGGCGCAGTCGCTGAAGGACGCCGGCCTCGAGCGGGTGACCGTTTCCCTCGACTCGTTGGACGACGCGACCTTCAAGGCCATGAACGATGTGGACTTCCCTGTCGCCAAGGTCCTGCACGGCATCGACGTGGCCCACGAGGTCGGCCTCGGCCCGGTCAAGGTCAACATGGTGATGAAGCGCGGTCTGAATGACCAGGACATCGTGTCGATGGCACGCCACTTCAAGGGTTCGCCGTACATCCTGCGCTTCATCGAGTTCATGGATGTGGGCTCCAGCAACGGCTGGAAGATGGCAGAGGTGGTTCCGTCGGCCGAGGTGATCGCCCGCATCAACGCCGAACTGCCCCTCGAGGAGGTCGCCCCGAACTACAACGGCGAGACCTCCGCGAGGTGGCGTTACACCGACGGAAGCGGTGAGATCGGGGTGATCTCGAGTGTCACCCAGTCGTTCTGTCACTCCTGCACGCGGGCACGCGTCTCGACCGAAGGCAAGTTGTTCACCTGTCTGTTCGCGACGGACGGTCATGACCTTCGTGCGCTGATGCGCGGCGGATGCTCCGACGAGCAGCTGTCCACCGTGATGGCCCATATCTGGCGAGAGCGCACCGACCGGTACTCCGAGTTGCGCAGTGCTGACACGAAGGGGCTTCGCGCGACGGACGAGAAGCGCATCGAGATGTCCTACATCGGCGGATGAGGTCCGATGAACGAGCCTTGCGGTAATCTGACATACCTGCTAGGCCTTGCGGATGAGTAGAATCGTGGCTCGACGAAGGGTCACCCGCTTGACGGTGGGCGATTCCTCAGCCGCGCAGGAAGACGTGCTGGCGGTCGAAGAGCCGTTGGAGATCCGCGTCGGTGGTCGGTCGCTGGCGGTGACGATGCGCACGCCTGGCCACGACTTCGACCTCGCCGCCGGCTTCCTCGTCTCCGAGGGCGTCATCACGCGTGGCGAGCATCTCAGTTCGGCGCGTTACTGCGCGGGCGCCACCGTCGAGGGCCTGAACACCTACAACGTCCTGGACGTCACCCTGGCGCCCGGCGTCGCGTCGCCCGACCCGAGCCTCGAGCGGTCGTTCTACACGACCAGTTCGTGCGGCTTGTGCGGCAAGGCGAGCATCGACGCGGTGCGCACCCAGTCGGCGTACGACGTGCGAGACGACGTGTGGCGAGTCGACGCCGCGACCCTCGCCACCTTCCCCCAGAAGCTGCGTGCGCAGCAGGCGGTGTTCGAGAAGACCGGTGGGCTGCATGCGGCGGCCCTGTTCGACGGCTCGGACGGCGAGATGCTCGTGCTCCGCGAGGACGTCGGGCGGCACAACGCGGTGGACAAGGTCATCGGGTGGGCGCTCAAGGAGGGTCGGTTGCCGCTGCGGGGGACGGTCCTGATGGTGTCGGGTCGGGCGAGCTTCGAGCTGACCCAGAAGGCCATGATGGCCGGCATCCCCGCCCTGGCGGCCGTTTCGGCGCCCTCCTCTCTGGCCGCAGAGTTCGCCACAGAGGTGGGGATGACTCTGGTGGGCTTCCTGCGTGGGAGCTCGATGGTGATCTATTCCGGCGACGAGCGCGTCGTCGGAACACGGGTAAGGGTGAGAGAAGGTAGTCCAGCATGACAAGCAAGCCCCCGGTTGAGGACGTCACCGAAGACGATATCGAGGTCGGCAAGCCAGAGACGTGGGCCGCCGGCGTTCCTGGCATCACCCATTCGATGGGGCCGGCCCTGAAGCAGATGGGCGTCCGCCGGAGCCTGAAGACGCTGACGGCCATGAACCAGAAGGACGGCTACGACTGCATGAGCTGTGCGTGGCCGGACCCGGACCATCGCAAGAAGCTGGAGTTCTGCGAGAACGGCGCCAAGGCGGTCACCTGGGAAGCGACGCCGCTCAAGATTCCGTCGAGTTTCTGGGCAGAGCACCCGATCAGCGACCTGCTCACAAAGTCGGGACACTGGCTCGGTATGCAGGGCCGGCTCGTCGAGCCGGTCTACAAGCCTGCGGGGAAGGACCACTACCAACCGATCGGCTGGGATGAAGCCTTCTCGATCCTCGCCGAGAAGCTCAAGGGTCTGGACTCGCCGGACCAGGCGGCGTTCTACACCAGCGGTCGCACGGCCAACGAGACGGCCTTCGCCTACCAGCTGTTCGTGCGTGCGTTCGGCACCAACAACCTGCCGGACTGCTCCAACATGTGCCACGAGTCGACAGGGCTCGCGATGGGCCAGACGATCGGCATCGGCAAGAACACCGTCGCCTACAACGACTTCGCGAAGGCCGACCTGATCATCATCATGGGCCAGAACCCCGGCACCAACCATCCGCGGATGCTCACCGCGCTGGAAGAGGCCAAGGAGGCCGGTGCGGACATCGTCGCGATCAACCCGCTGCCGGAGGCGGGGCTGATGCGCTACAAGAACCCGCAGCGGGTGAAGGGCATCATCGGCCATGGCACCGGGCTCGCCGACCAGTACCTTCAGATCCGCCTCGCCGGCGACATGGCGCTCATGCAGGCCCTCTCCAAGCGGGTGCTCGACGCCGAGGCCGCCCACCCCGGGACGGTCCTCGACCAGAAGTTCATCGAGGAGCACTGCCAGGGGCTCGAGGAGCTCAAGGAGCATCTGGCGCACCTCGACGAACGGGCAGTGCTCGAGGCGACGGGCCTGCGAACCGAGGAGATCGACGAGCTGGCCGCACGCTACCTGAAGGCCGACCGGGTGATCGTGACCTGGGCGATGGGGCTCACCCAGCACAAGAAGGCCGTTCCGACCATCAAGGAGATCATCAACCTGCTGCTGCTGCGCGGCAACATCGGCAAGCCCGGCGCCGGCGCCTCCCCGATCCGCGGGCACAGCAACGTGCAGGGTGACCGGACGATGGGGATCTGGGAAAAGATGCCGCCCGCGTTCCTGGACGCCATCGAGAAGGAGTTCGGGTTCGACCCGCCGCGCGAAGAGGGCCTCGACAGCGTCGGCGCCATCCGTGCCATGCGGGACGGAGACCTGAAGGTCTGGATCGCCCTCGGCGGCAACCTGGTGGCGGCGATCTCCGACACCGCCGTCGCCGAGGCCGCACTGAAGAAGACCGAGATGACCGTTCAGATCTCCACCAAGCTGAACCGGTCCCACGCCGTCGTCGGCGACGAGGCCTTGATCCTGCCGACGATGGGCCGGAGCGACATCGATACGCAGGCAACGGGCCCGCAGTTCGTGTCGGTCGAGGACTCGTTGTGCGCCGTGCACTCGTCCAGGGGCCGGATCGATCCGGTCTCGCCGAACATCCTCTCGGAAGTGTCCATCGTCACCCGACTTGCGCGTGCGGTGCTCGGCGACAAGCCGGCGATCGACTGGGCCGGCTTCGAGCGCGACTACGACCTGATCCGGGAGCACATCTCGCACGTCGTCAAGGGCTGTGCGAACTACAACCAGCTGATCCGCCAAGAGGGTGGTTTCATCCTCCCGCACGGGCCGCGTGACTCCCGCACGTTCCCGACGCCGACCGGCAAGGCCATGCTCACGGTCAACGAGCTGGAGCACATCGACTGCCCGCCCGGGCGTCTGCTCCTCCAGAGCATGCGGTCCCACGACCAGTTCAACACCACGATCTACAGCCTCAATGACCGCTATCGCGGCATCAAGAAGGGCCGTCAGGTCATCTTCGTGAACCCCGACGACCTTGCCGACCTGGGCCTTACCGACGGCGAGACGGTCGACGTGCACAGTGAGTTCAGGGACAACGTGGATCGCGTCCTGAAGCAGTTCCGGGTCGTCTCCTATCCGACCGCCCGGGGGTGCGCGGCGGCGTACTTCCCGGAAGCCAACGAACTGGTTCCGCTGGACGCCACCGCGGAGGGGAGCAACACGCCGGCGTCGAAGTCGGTCGTCGTCCGCCTGGAGCCGTCCGGGGCGGTCGAAGCAGAGTCCGTCGGCGCCGAAGCGGATGCCGCCGCGACCGTGTAACGGCGTGAGTAGCTGACCGCGGCTCGCGTTCGGCACCGATAGAGAGGTAGAGGTATGTCGCGATCGGCAACTGCCACGGGTGGTTTGACACAGGAGGTAGACGATGTCGGATAAGTCGATGAGCGCCGAGAGCGGAACGGCTCTACCCAACCGGTGGTTCATTGTGATCGCAGCCATTTTCATGCAGCTGTGCCTCGGCGCCGTGTACGGCTGGAGCGTTTTCATCCTGCCCTTCATGAACGAGTACGACTGGACGCGCACCCAGGTGACACTCGCCTTCACGCTCGCGATCTTCTTCCTCGGCGTCGGGACGATAATCGGCGGGCTGTTGCAGGACCGGGTCGGCCCACGTCTGGTGGCGTCCATCGCCGGCGTCCTCTACGGGGCGGCGTACCTGCTCACGGGTACCGCCAGCACCCTCTGGGAGCTCTACCTGTGGTACGGATTCCTGGGCGGCATCGGAATGGGCATGGGCTATATCACCCCCGTGGCCACACTGCTCAAGTGGTTCCCCGACCGGCGGGGCCTCATCACCGGACTCGCCGTGGCCGGTTACGGTGCCGGGGCACTCGTGATGAGCCCGATCGCTGCGATCACCATCAAGGAGTGGGGCATCCCCGTCACGTTCTACGGCCTCGGCGTGGTCTACCTCATCGTGGTGGTGGCCGCCGCCCAGTGGTACGTCGTACCCCCAGCGGGGTACAAGCCTCCGGGATGGGAGCCGTCGGAGAAGCAGATGGCATCGCGCAGTACACGCGACTACTCGACCGGCGGGGCGATGCAGACGTGGCAGTTCTGGACGCTGTTCACCATCTTGTTCCTCAACGTGTCCGCAGGCATCATGATCATCTCCCAGGCCTCACCCATGGGACAGGAGATCGTTGGCATGTCCGCGGCGACGGCGGCAGCCCTCGTCGTCGGTGTGATCTCGGTGTTCAACGGCGGCGGGCGCATCTTCTGGGCCTGGCTCTCCGACATGTTCGGTCGCAGGCAGGTGTTCATGTCCATGTTCCTGATCCAGGCGGTGCTGTTCTTCCTGCTTCCCAACCTCACCGCAGCGATCCTGTTCGTGCCCGCCATCGCGATCATCGCGCTGTGTTACGGGGGCGGGTTCGGCACCATGCCGTCGTTCGTCGCCGACTACTTCGGCACGAAATCCGTGGGCGGCATCTACGGAATCATCCTGCTCGCGTGGGGGATCGCGGCCATCCCCAGCCCGCTGATGATCTCGCGGATACGGGAGGCTACCGGCACCTACAGCCTGGCGATCTACGTCATCGCGGGCGTGATGCTGGTCTCGGCGGTGCTGCCCTTTATCGTCCGCCCACCCAAACCGCAGCCCGCGCAGGCACAAGACGAGCCTTCGGAGGCCCTGCCAGTCGACTGAGTGCTACCGCCTGCGGGGTCGGCGCGGGCGGACCCGTGCGATGCGCGGGTTCGCCACGGCCTAGTCTCGGGGGGTGAGCGAACAGACGCAACCAGACACCGGGCGGGCAGGTTCGGCCGCCGCGCAGGCTTCGAGACGCGCGCGATCCACGCCGGCCAGGAGCCCGACCCGACCACCGGCGCGGTCGTCGCGCTCATCCAGGTGCGGACGCAATACCGCGTACCTGCGTGCCAGAGACTCCACCACTCGTTCCGCTCTCGGCCATAGCACAACCGTAGAGCCATCAGACGCGAAAACCTAGGTTATTCTGACGCGAGTCCTAAGCCGTGTGCGGGAAAACCGCACGCACGGTTTGAAAGGGGGATGGGGAAACAGGACCGCCACGCGGTTCCTGCGCCCCTGACTACCAATGCCCGGCAGCCCGTTCGTGAGCGACGTCCCGGCAGTCCAGGCGATCGCTGCCTGGGACGAGGGGCGGGCGGCCGGCGGATGCCCCGCGCGCGTCGACGCGGTGCGGGTCACCCTGGCGGAGGCGGTCGGACGCGTGACGGCAGGACCGATCTGGGCGCTCCGTTCGTCGCCGGCGTTCGACTCCGCGGCGATGGACGGCATCGCCGTGAGCTCCGCGGAGACGGTGGGTGCGAGCGAGCGGGCCCCGGTGCGGCTCGACCCCGGTGCGTACGACGTCGTCGACACTGGCGACCCGATGCCTGCAGGGCGAGACGCGGTGGTGATGCGCGAGCAGGTGCACCATGTCGGTGACGGCTCGGCCGAGATCCTGGCTGCGGTGCCGCCGTACGCGAATGTGCGGTCCGTCGGCGAGGACGTCGCGGCGGCGGAGCTGCTGCTGCCCGCCGGTCACCGGCTCCGGCCGGTCGACGTCGCTGCCGCCGCGGCCGCAGGCGTCACCGAGGTCGACGTGCGCCGCCGTCCGCGCGTCGTCGTGATCCCGACCGGGGACGAGATCCGGCCCCTGGGCGCAGCCCTGGGCGCCGGTGAGATCCCGGACACGAACTCGTTGATGCTGGCGGCCCAGGCCCGCGAGGCGGGGGCCGAGGCCGACGTGACCGGCGTCGTCGCCGACGACCCCGTGCTGATCACCGAGGCCGTCAGGCGTGCCGCGGGTGTGGCCGACCTCGTGATCGTCGTGGCCGGGTCGAGCGCTGGCCGCGACGACTACACCGCTCGTGTCGTGGCCGAGGCAGGCACGCTCAGCGTGCACGGCGTGGCGGTGCGGCCCGGGCACCCCGTGGTGCTCGGCGTGGTCGACTCCACGCCGGTGATCGGAGCCCCCGGATACCCGGTGTCGGCCGCGCTCACGTTCGACATCTTCGCGCTGCCGCTGCTGGCGTCCCTGGAGGGGGCCGCCCACCGGCGACGGCAACGAACGACCGCCCACCTGGCCCGCAAGCTGGCCTCGGTCGTGGGCATGGACGACTGGGTCCGCGTGCGGCTCGGTCTCGTCGCCGGAGAGGTGGTGGCGATGCCGCTGCCGCGCGGCGCCGGCGTCCTCACCTCGCTGGTCCGGGCGGACGGACTGCTCGTCGTCCCGGCCGGGCTCGAGGGACACCACGCCGGGGAAAGGGTGGAGGTCGAGCTGCTGCGACCGATCGAGGAGGTCCGTCGGACCATCGTGGCCGTGGGCTCGCACGACCTCGTCCTGGACTTGGCCGCCTCGGCGATGCGCGAGGTGGACCCCGCCGTGACGCTCGCGACCTCCAACGTCGGGTCCCTCGGCGGGTTGGTCGCGTTGCGCGACGGGCTGTGCCACGTGGCCGGGTCCCACCTGCTCGACGAGGAGACCGGTGAGTACACGCTGCCGTACGTCGACCGCGTGCTGCCCGGGCGCGACGTCGCCGTCGTCCGACTCGTCCACCGGCAGCAGGGGCTGCTCGTCGCACCGGGGAACCCGTTGGAGATCAAGGGGATCGGTGATCTGACGCGTCAAGGTCTGCGGTACGTGAACCGGCAGCGCGGGGCCGGTACCCGCGTCCTGCTCGACCACGAGCTGCGGCGGCGGGGGATCGACGCGGATGACGTCGACGGATACGCACGCGAGGAGCACACGCACCTGGGGGTGGCCGCCGCCGTCGCGGCCGGCCGAGCCGACTGCGGCCTGGGGATCGTGGCGGCCGCGCGCGCGTTCGGTCTGGACGTCGTGCCCGTCGCCGAGGAGCCGTACGACCTGGTGCTCGACGCCGGCGTCGTGGACGACGACCTGCTCGTGCCGCTGTGGGCTCAGCTGGCGTCTGCGGGTTTCCGTCGCCGGATCGAGGCGCTGGGCGGGTACTCCACGCGCGAGACCAGTCGCCGCGTCCGTTGAGAGGTGCGGAAGCTTGATCACGGGGTCAGGGGGAGGTGCCGGAGGTGGTGAGACGCCCGGCCGCCTGCCACGCCTTGGTACCGCCCGCGACGTTGACCGCCGTCACGCCGGCACGCGCAAGCGCCTCGGCTCCCCGGAAGCTGCGTCCGCCGGACCCGCAGACCGTGTACACCCGATCGTGGCCGCCCAGCTCCTGCGCCCGGACCGGTAGCTGTGACAGGGGGATGTTCACCGCACCCGGGACGTGTCCCGCCTCGTACTCGTGCGGCTCCCGGACGTCGAGGACGAAGGCCCCGGCGGCGTGCGCGGCGGCGAAGCGGTCGGTGTCGATCTCCTCGAT
>Ga0209587_1001571_pt1 | contig 10643 bp, 10 predicted proteins | sample NGEPerD_2_FD_184512 | JGI IMG/M metagenome (GOLD analysis project Ga0209587, IMG submission 184512) | Arctic peat soil microbial communities from the Barrow Environmental Observatory site, Barrow, Alaska, USA - NGEE PermafrostL1-D... | ecosystem: Environmental > Terrestrial > Soil > Wetlands >... | reverse complement strand
GACCGAGACCGGCGTGCCGAGCGCCGCCCAGACGTTGTTGAAGTTGACCCCGGCGGCCATCACCCGGACGATCACCTCGAAGGCGCCGGGCTCGGGCACCTCGATCTGCTCGAGCTGGAAGGCGTCGGTCGGCTCGCCCTCGCGCTCCTGGCGGATCACCCACGCCGCCATCGTCTCCGGCAGCGTTCCGGGCTCAACGTCCAACTTCGCGACTGCGCTCGTGTCGACGGCCAAACCAGGTCCTCCGTAGGGGGTCGTTTGCAGGCGGGCGGCAATCCTAGATCAACGCCTCGAGTCAGGCCGCCTCCGGTTGCTTCTGAGTTTCGGGTCCTGTCGCAATCCGAACTTCAGTCGCATCGGAATGGACAGGCCGTCAAGCGGCGTCGGACTCGGCGGCGGCCGGGAGGCCGACCGTCGGGCCCTCGAGGTCGCCGCCGGCCTCGATCTCGTCCAGCTCCTCGGCGACGATCGACCGCACTGCCTGGTCGATCGGCTTCGGGCTCTCCTGCTCCTCGCCGGAGGCCGCGCCGAGCTCCTGGAAGCGCCGGACCTGGGGCAGGACGCGGCTCTCGGCCGAGGCGACCGCCTCGTTGTAGGCGTTGACGGCGGAGCCGAGCTGGCGCCCCGCCTTGGAGAGGTGGCGGAGGAAGACCCCCATGCGGCTGTGCAGATCCTTGGCCGCGGAGGCGATCTCCTGCGCCTCGGCGGCGATCCGCTCCTGCCGCCAGCCGAGCTCGACCGTGCGCAGCAGGCCGACCAGAGTGGTCGGCGTGGCGATCAGGATCTTCTGCTCGAGCGCGTAGTCATAGAGCGACGGCTCCGCCTCGAAAGCGGCGTGGAGCGCCGCCTCGGAGGGCATGAAGCAGACGACGAAGTCGGGCGTGTCGCCGCTGTCGAACTGGTCCTGGTAGCGCTTCGAGGCGAGTTTGGTGATGTGGTCGCGAACCTGGCGCGCATGCCGCATCAACTCGCCCTTGCGGCTCGATTCGTCCTCGGCTTCGAGCAGCTCGAGGTAGGCGTCGAGGGGCACTTTGGAGTCGATCACGACGCGCCGCTCGCCAGGCAGCATCACGACGGCATCGGGGCGCAGCAGCGCCTCGTCGCCATGCAGCGTCTTCTGCAGCTCGAAGTCGACGTGCTCGGTCATGCCGGCGACCTCGACGCAACGCTTCAGCTGGACCTCGCCCCATTCGCCGCGCGTCTTCGGTTGGCGCAGCGCCTTGACCAGCGTCCCGGTCTGCGCCCCGAGGTCGCCGAGGCCGGCCTTCATCTCGGCGACGAGGGTCTTCATCTCGCTGTCAGCGGTCTTGCGATCCCCTCTCAGGGTCGAGACCTCGCGCTCGATCCGCTTCAGGTTTTCGCCGATCGGCCCGGTCAGGCGGCGGAGGCGACGCTGCAGAAGCGCGAAGCGGAGTTCCGCCGCCTGGGAGTCGACTTTGCGCGACTCCTCGTTCATCCGCTGCAGGTCGGCGACCGCCTTCGAGGTCGCCTCCTGGATCGCGGGGCCGAGGTCGGGCGCCGCGGGCATCTCCTCCCGCGGGCGCGAGAGCAGCGTGTAGAGCAGCCCGGCGGCGAGCAGGACGACGGCTATGGCCAGCGCAACGGTCACTCATCGATCGTGACGAACAGGGCAGACGCCTATCTGCTCCAGCCCTCCATCGGAAGCATTCTAGCCGACAGACAGTTAAATTCGCTTCGACCCGGTCGTCAGGGCAGCAGCACGTCGTTCTTGGACGAGGAGCGGTAGGGGCCGACGACCAGCCGCGCCGGCTTGGCGCTGGGGATGTCGGCGGCGCTGATCCGGTAGACGCCGGTGGGGAGGATCGCCTGCAGGGTGACGTTGGCATTGCGGTACAGCGGTCGTGAGCTGAGGTTCTTGCCGGTGCCGCGCAGTTCGAGCTGGGAGTCGACGCCGGTCAGGTTGGTGGCGACGAGGACGACGTTGAGCGGCGCCTTGGAGCGGACCGTGGGCTGGCTCGCGTGCTGATTCTGTGGCAGCTGCTGGGTCGGTTCGGGCCCGAACGCGATCCGCCGCGGCTGCACCGTGACCGCGTCCTCGCCGATCGCGACGCTGACCCGGGTCGGCGGCTGCAGGCGCGGATCGTTGACATGTTCCTCGGCGCCGCAGCCGGCGGCGAGCAGCGCCGCCGCGCCGAGCGCGGAGATCAGCGCGACCGCGGTCGCCCGCGGCGCCGCGAACAGTCGCCTGCCTCTCCAACGACCCATCGCTGCGGAATCTAGCCGAACGGCAGGTCGACTACGCGAGCCGTAACGCCATCTTCACCTACGGCCAGCTCCGCGCCGGGCTCCGCCTCGCGGCGGACGATCGCCAGGGCGACCGGCCCGCGGGCGGGGGAGACGCAGGCGCTGCCGACCCTGCCGACCTCCTTCTCGCCCAGCCGCAGGCTCGCGCCAGGGGCCGCCGGGGCGCTCAGCACGAGCCCGCGCAGGTGGCGGTTGGGGCGTCCCTTGTAGTGCAGGCGGGCGACCGGCTCCTGGCCGATGTAGCAGCCCTTGGTGAAGCTGACCGCGCGCTCGACGATGCCGGCCTCGGCGGGCATCGTCCCGGCGCCCATCTCGGCGCCGAAGCGGGGCGTGCCCGCCTCGATCCGCACGATCTCCGCCGCCCCGGGCCCGACCGCGGCCGCGCCGGCGGCGGTGAGGGCGTCGCGCAGGCGGCCGGCGGCGGCTGCCTTGGCGATCAGGTCGATGCCGGCGCCGGTGCCCACGGCAAGGCAGTCGACTCCGCCGATGCTTGCCGCCACGCAGGCGTTTTCCGGCAGCGCCGCCGTGCCGGCGAACTCGACGCTGCGCGGCCCGATCAGCGAGAGGATCGCCCGCTCGCCGGTGAGGTCGGCGATCGCCACCTCGCGGCCGATCTTGTACATCTCGAGATGGCGCCGCGCCGCCTCCAGCGCCTCGGGCTCGGTGTCGATCCAGATCTCCTCCTCCGAGCTGCGCAGCACCCGCATGTCGGCCTGCATGTGGCCCTTGCGGTCGAGCAGCGCTGCGTACTGGCCCTCGCCGGGCGAGAGCGCCTCGACGTCGTTGGTCAGCTGCCCCTGCAGGTAATCGGCCGCCTCGCCGCCGCTGACGATCAGCTTGCCCCGCGCGGAGCGGTCGAGCAGTCCGCACTCCTCCCGCAGCTGCCTGTACTGGGCGTCGAGCTCGAGTGCGGTCGCGTCGGTCACGTCCTCGATTCTAGGAGGGTCGCCGCGCGCCGCTGCGGACTTTGTGCGCGCTATAGCCCCCACAAAGTTCGCCGCGGCGAATTTAGATGTGCCAAACTTATTTAGACGTGACTAAACCTTCGGAGGCGATAGAGGACTACGCGAAGGCGATCTACGCCCTTTCGCAGGACCGGGCCGGGCCGGTGCTCAACGGCGAGGTGGCGGAGCGGCTCGGCGTCGCGCCGGCGACCGCGACCTCGATGCTGAAGAAGCTCGGCGACCTCGGCCTGGTCGAGTACCTGCCCTACCGGGGAGTCACCCTGGCCCCGGCCGGGGAGAAGGTCGCCCTGGAGGTGATCCGCCATCACCGGCTGATCGAGGCCTACCTCTCCGAGGCGCTGGGCATGCCCGACGACAAGGTCCACGCCGAGGCCGAGGTGCTCGAGCACCACATCTCCGAGGAGCTGGAGGAGCTGATGGCGTCGAAGCTCGGCGAGCCGAGCCACGACCCGCACGGCACGCCGATCCCGGGGCCGGACCTCAGCCTGCCGAGCGAGGGGGGCGATCGGTGAAGCGGCCGGTTGCGGCGACCGAGGCGGCGGAGAGGGAGGAGGTCCACACCGGCGCGACGGTCGAGGACGTGCTCCCCGGCGAGGCGGCAGTTGCCGCCGCCGCGCGGCGCTCACTCGACGGCCACAGCCGCGGCGTCCGCCGGATCTGGCCCTTCCTCGGCCCGGCCTTCATCGCCGCGGTCGCCTACATCGACCCCGGCAACTTCGCCACCAACATCGCCGGCGGCGCCAAGTTCGGCTACCTGCTGCTCTGGGTCGTGCTGGCGGCGAACCTGGTCGCGATGCTGGTCCAGACTCAGTCGGCGAAGCTGGGGATCGCGACCGGCAAGAACCTCGCCGAGCTCTGCCGCGAGAGCTTCTCGCGGCGCACCTCGATCGGCCTCTGGCTGCAGGCCGAGCTGGTCGCGATGGCGACCGACGTCGCCGAGGTGGTCGGCGCCGCGCTCGGCCTCAACCTGCTCTTCGGCATCCCGCTCTTCCTCGCCGGGCTGATCGCCGGCGCCGGCGCCTTCGCGATCCTCGCCCTGCAGCAGATGGGCTTTCGCCGGCTGGAGGCGGCGATCACGGCGCTGGTCGGCGTCGTCGTCGCCTCCTTCGTGATCGAGCTCTTCCACGCCAAGCCGGCGGCGGGAGAAATCGCCAAGCACCTCGTCCTGCCGGGCTTCGCCGGCACCGAGAGCATCCTGCTCGCCACCGGGATCATCGGCGCGACGGTGATGCCGCACGTCGTCTACCTGCACTCGGCGCTGACCCAGAAGCGGATCGTCGGCCGTAACGATGCCGAGAAGAAGCGCATCCTCGGCTTCGAGAAGGTCGACGTGGTGATCGCGCTCTCGCTCGCCGGCCTGGTCAACCTCTCGATGATGATCGTCGCCGCCGCCCTCTTCAACACCAGCGGCCTGACCGGCGTCGACACGATCGAAGGGGCATTCGAAGGGCTGCAGACGTTGGTCTCGGGCAACGCCGCGACCGTCTTCGGCATTGCCCTGCTCGCCTCGGGCTTCGCCTCCTCCTCGGTCGGCACGATGGCCGGCCAGGTGGTGATGCAGGGCTTCATCCGCCGCAGCATCCCGCTCTTCCTGCGCCGCGCGATCACCCTCGCCCCGGCGCTGCTGGTGCTCGCGATCGGCTTCAACCCGACCAACGCCCTGGTCCTCAGCCAGGTCGTCCTCTCCTTCGGCATCCCCTTCGCCCTGGTGCCCCTGCTGATGATCGCCCGCCGTCGCGACATCATGGGCTCGCTCGTCAACCCGGGCTGGCTCACCGCCCTCGCCGGCGTCCTCGCGGCGATGATCATCGGGCTCAACATCTTCCTGATCGTCGACCTGTTCGTTTGAGTTTGTCGCGTGGGAGGGGAGGTCCGGGTACCCGACCGGGCGCTGCCTTTTTCGCCTTGCGGCGTTCATCTCTCGCCGAGCCGGCAGCGAAAAAGAGACCGCCGCGCCCGCTCGGGCACCCGGACTTCCCCTTTTCGGGACGGGCTATGACTCACAAGGCTGCAGGTGCCCAGGAGCTACGCGTCGTTGAGGAGCTTGTCCACTAGGTCGGGGAGTTCGCGGGCCATGCGGGAGCGGGGGACTGCGAAGGCTATGCCGGCGGCGTCGGCAGCTTGCTTGGTCTCAGCGTTTACGTGCGAGTAGTAGCCGAGGACGGGGATACCAAGTCCTGCGAGAGCTTCTGGATTCTCGGCGTCCAGGTCGGCTACGAGAAGGTCTGCGTCGTCCAGTGGAGCTTGCATCAGGGCGGGGGAGAGGGTTACCTCGTGCCCAGCAGCGCTCAGCATTGCTTCGACCTTGCTGCCCAGCAGGAGGTCGGGGGTTATCGCTACTACTCGAGCCACTAGATCGAGCGGCGCTGGCGGAACTCTTCGCGCACGCTCTCGGGCCGGCCCCACATCTGCACGACCTCGGACCGCCCCTCGCGCACCTCGCGAACCTGCATCTCGCCGATCACGCCATTCGAATCCAGCTTCTCCAGCACCCCCATGACGCTCTCAGCTGCGGCAGCGTGCCCAAAGCTGTGAGCCACCAGCAGCCGCCAGTGCCACTCGGCTTCCGAATAGGGCTGCGCGTTCACCTGGCTGAGCGCCACCGCCGTGTCTACGTACCGGCTCTCATCCTCGATCCGCAGATCAAGCTCCAGATCCGTCCAATCGGGCGGCATCGAATCCAGCACCTGTTTGAAGTCACCAGCCAAGCTCACGGCCCAAGCGTATCTGGACAAGCCCGCACAGAAGGAGCTGCCGCCGCGCTCGGGGGTGGTTTCAGGTCCCAACCGGCTCGCCCCCTCCGCTACGGCTTCAGCCGGAAAGCTTCGTCAACGTCGAGAGGCCGCTCAAGCAACCCGTGCTCGAGATCCCAGGCCGCCCATTCGCGCAGCACCGCGGGGTCGAAGGGGGCGGGGTGGAGGTCGGTATGCAGGGCGCGCAGCTGGGCCGCCTGATCGGCGCGGTCGAGACTGGGGACCGCCGCGAGCAGGTCGTCGAGGGCTTGCGCGGGATGCCGGGAGGCGAGCTCGTAGCCGCGGGTGGTCGCGGCGACCACCGAGTCGACCAGGTCCGGGTCGCGCTCGATCATGCGCCGCGACGCGGTCAGGACCAGCTCCGGGTAGGGCGGGGCGCCGTAGCGGTTGACCTTGAAGACCCGGATCGGGATGCCCTGGCGCCGCAGCGCCACCCCCTCGGAGTTCCAGAATCCGGTCACCGCGTCGACCTTGCCCGCGGCGAGCGATGAGACCGCGTTGAAGCCGATCGTCACCCGGTCGACGCGGGCGGGGTCGCCGCCGTCGGCGCTCACCTCGGAGTCGACCACCGCTTCGTCGGAGGGGAGACCGGTGACGCCGACGGTATGGCCTTCGAAGTCGCGGGGGCGTTGCACCGGGCCGTCGCCGCGGGCGATCACCGCGGCCAGCGGGCGCTGCACGATCGGTATCGCCGCGACCAGGTCGAGGCCGCGCTCGCGGGCGATCCCCAGGTCGTGGATGTCGAGGATCGCGAAGTCGGCGCGGCCGGCCTCGAGCAGCTTCGGCGCATCGGTCGAATCGCCCGGCTGGCGGATCGTCAGGCTGATTCCCTCGTCGCGGTAGTAGCCCTGGCGCTGCGCCGCGTAGATGCCAGCATGGGCCGCATTGGGGATAAAATCGAGCACGAGCGTCACGCCTTGCGGCGCGCCCGGTTCAGCGCCGTTCCCGCCGCAACCGGCCGCGCCGGCGAGCAGCAGGACGGCCGCCAGCAGCGCGGCAGCTCGTCTCATTCAACAGGGAAAACTATTCGATCCTCAATCCGGCTACACTCCCGCCTCGAAACCGAGTTTGGGAACGGGAACTAGAGGAGGCGTAACCAGTGCAGCAACGTGGACTCGCGGCATATCTCGCCGAGTTGATCGGCACTTTCCTGCTGGTGTTCTTCATCGTCAGCGTGGTGGTGCTGTTCGTAGCCACCGGCAATCAGGCTCAGTTCGGCTCGGACTTTGCCGTCGTCGGCCTCGTTCACGCCTTCCTGCTGTTCGGGCTGATCGTGATGTTCGGCGTGGTCAGCGGCGGCCACTTCAACCCCGCCGTGACCCTGGCCGCGGCCGCAATCAAGCGGATCGCCCCGGTCGACGCGCTGATCTACATGCTCGCCCAGCTCTCCGGTGGCGTGCTCGGCGCGTTGCTGGCCAAGGGCCTGCTGCTCGATGAGGGGCGCGCCACGCACTACGCGGCGCCCCAGGTCAGCGGCCTGCTCGGTGGCAACTTCCAGGGCTCGATCGTCGAGGCGATCGGGACCTTCTGCCTCGTCCTCGTGATCCTCACCGCGGTCTACTCGAAAAAGAGCGTCAAGGACTGGGCGCCGCTGGCGATCGGCACCACGCTCGGTTTCATCGTCATGGTCGGCGGCCCGCTGACCGGCGGCTCCTTCAATCCCGCCCGCTGGTTCGGGCCCGCCCTGGTCGGCAACGAGTGGGGCGGCGTCTGGCCCTATCTGCTCGGCCCGATCGTCGGCGCGCTGCTGGCGGCGGCCGTCTACAAGTTCGTGCTCGAGCCGGGTGGCGCTGCTCCGACCGAACCGCCGGAGCGGGTCAAAAAACCGGCGCCCAGCGCGCCGAAGCCCGGTTCCGCCGCCTCAGCCTGAGTGAAGAACCTATTGAGCCGAGGCGCTCTCTAGTCGCATAGCCGCCGGGCCGGACCGGCCCGGCGGCGGCATGCTTGCAGTAGCTTGGGCGTCGTGCGCCGGGTCACCTTCTCGCGGAACTACACGCTCTCCCTCTCACGCACCTGCCAGTGCTACTGCAAGTACTGCGCCTTCGCGACCCACAAGGCGCATATCTACGCTCCCGGGGAGGTCGAGAAGCGTCTCGACGAGGCCGAGCGCCGCAATGCCAAGGAGCTGCTCGTCCTCACCGGCGAGCGGCCCGAGGTCAACCCTGAGGTAGCCGCCAAGCTGGCGGAGTGGGGCCACGACGACTTCACGTCCTATGTGGTCTGGGCCTGCGAGCGGGCGCTCGAGCGCGGCATCCTGCCGCACACCAACATCGGCGTCCTCGACCGCGAGGATCTAGCCCGGCTGCGCGAGGTGACGGCCTCTCAGGGTTTGATGCTGGAGTCGGTCTCCAAACGTCTGATGGACACCGTCCATGCCGGCTCGCCGACCAAGCATCCGGCAAGGCGTCTGGCGACGATCGAAGCTGCGGGGGAGCTCAGGATCCCCTTCACCAGTGGAATTCTGGTCGGGATCGGGGAGACCGAGCGGGAGCAGGTCGAGTCGCTCGAAGCGCTGGCCGAGCTGCACGCCGAGTACGGCCACATCCAAGAGGTCATCCTGCAGAACTTCGTCTCGCACCCGCGGTATTACGGGCAGGAGGTTGCCGACATCGCCGATGGGGCGTCTCGCGAGCGGTGGGGGGAGGACGGGGGTGTCCCTCCGCTTGCTGGGTTTTCCGCCAGTGACGATGGATCGTCGTCCGCCGGCGCCGATGGGCCGGAAAAGAGGACGCCGCTGCGCGGAGGGACACCCCCGTCCTCCACGCCAGAGTGGGCGACGCCCGTGAGCGTCGAGGACATCAAGCGGTTGATCGGGGAGTGCAGGCGGCTGATGCCCGATGTGGGGATTCAGGTGCCGCCCAATCTCTCCGATGCCTGGGCTGATTTGGTTGAAGCTGGGGCGACCGATCTTGGCGGGCTGTCGGCCAACGGGGATCACATCTCGCCCGAGCACGCGTTTCCCAGTCCGCATGAGGTGCGCAAGGGGCTGGCGCCGAAGGGTTTTGCGCTCACCGAGCGCCTTTGCGTCTATCCGCAGTACATGGACCCCGAGTGGATGGAGCAGGGGGTTCTTGACGTGATCAAGCTGAAGTACTGGAGCTTCATTCCACGCCGAGGGTCTGGGCGCCGCACGGAGGAGACGATTGACGGGAAGCTCGCGCCGCTCGCGATCGAGAAGGGGCGCGACGGGGTCGAGCTGAGCGAGGACGAGCTAACCGCTCTGTTCGCCGAGACGCGGCCCGAGGCGATCGAGGAGATGCGGGTCGCGGCCGATGAGCTGCGGGCCGAGCTTGTGGGCGACACGGCCACCTTCGTCGTCAACCGCAACATCAACTTCACCAACATCTGCGTCGTCGGTTGTGCCTTCTGCGGCTTCGGCCAGGGCCGCCGCTCGCCCGACGCCTACGAGGTCTCCGAGGAGGAGTTCGCCGCGCGGATCCGCGAAGCGGTCGAGTTCGGCGCCACCGAGATCTGCATGCAGGGCGGCATCCACCCGGACCTGACCCTGGACGAGTACGGCAGGTGGCTGCGCCTGGCCAAGGAGATCGCGCCGCAACTGCACCTGCACGCCTACTCGCCGATGGAGGTCCACCACATGTGCGAGCGCTCGGGCAAGGCGCCGGATGCCGTCTTCGAGTATCTGCTCGAGTGCGGGCTCGGCTCGACCCCCGGCACCGCGGCGGAGGTGCTCGACGACGGCGTGCGCCAGCGGATCTCCCCCAACAAGCTTCCGGCGCAGCGCTGGGTTGAGATCATCGAAGCATCCCACCGCGCCGGACTGCGCTCGACCTCGACCGTGATGTTCGGTCACATCGAGGAGCCGCGCGAGCTGGCCCGCCACATGCGCGTGGTGCGGGCGCTGCAGGAGCGCACCGGCGGGATCACCGAGTTCGTGCCGCTCAGCTTCATCCCCTTCAACACGATGCTCGGCCGCACCCACGGGATCGAGGAGATTTCGGCGAGCGAGAACCTCAAGCACACCGCCGCCTTCCGCCTGGCGCTGGGCCGGACGATCCCCAACCTTCAGGCGAGCTGGGTGAAGATGGGGCTCGACGCAGCCACCGAGGCGCTGCGCTGGGGCGTCAACGACCTCGGCGGAACGCTGATGGAGGAGAGCATCTCGCGCATGGCCGGCTCCCAGCACGGTGTCCGCCTCGAGCCCGAGCAGCTGATCGAGGCGGCTCGAGCGGCCGGCAGGACCCCGGCTCAGCGCACGACGCTCTACGAGATCATCGAGACGTATTCCCCGCACGGCGCCGCTTCGCTCGAGGCGGCCGGCCGCGCCCTGGCCTGACAATCCGGCTGCCCAGCAGGTAGCGCGCCGGACGGCGCGGTTCTCAGCGGAAGAAGTCCTCGTCGCGCGGACGGCGCAGGGCTGCTGCGCCGGGGCCGTCGCCGGCGCTGACGTGGCGCTCGAGGCCGCGGATGATCGCTGCCGGGATGCGGCTCGCCTTGTCGCGCACGAGGTCGGCGGCGGCGGCCGCCTCGTCGGCGACCGCGATCAGGGTCGCCTCCAGCTCGCGCCCGCTCGCGTCGGCGCGGCCGCGCCAGTCGTCGAGCGGGGCAATGCCGGCGCAGCCGATCGCGACCTCGGTCTGGCCCAGACGCCAGGCGCGGCCGAAGCTGTCGGAGACGATCACCGCCGGGGCGGCGCCGGCAT
>Ga0209587_1001567_pt1 | contig 10659 bp, 10 predicted proteins | sample NGEPerD_2_FD_184512 | JGI IMG/M metagenome (GOLD analysis project Ga0209587, IMG submission 184512) | Arctic peat soil microbial communities from the Barrow Environmental Observatory site, Barrow, Alaska, USA - NGEE PermafrostL1-D... | ecosystem: Environmental > Terrestrial > Soil > Wetlands >... | reverse complement strand
ACCAGCCTCGGTCCGCGAGTCACCAGGACCTGTCCCTCACTGAGGTGCAGGCGCAACCCGACCTGCTCCGGCATCCCGTCCAGCACCGCCTGACCCATACCCAAACACTATCATATCTCAACGGATTTCCGACGTGATATCGCGAAGAAAAAGCCCTGGTCACAGGGCCAATCCGTCACCTACTTGAGGAGGTCTGAGTCTTCGCGCGTCAGGCCGCATCGGGGCCTCCGAGAGTGTCGAGCTCGGCCTCGGCCGCCTCGGCGGTGGCGGTGAGCTCCTTGGACTTCCGCCGCGACTGCGCCGACTTGAGGGCCAGACGAGCGAAGTACGCCTTACGCAGGTGCCCAGCTCGGACAGGATCGCCGTCAGCGGCGTCGAGGAACTTCTGGTCGAGCGCGGCACGTGCGGGCGCCGTGCGGGCACTTCGGTTGGGCGTATTGGCCCAACTCAAGTGCGCAGCGATTCGAGCAGCGAGTTGGCGTTCAGCTGGCACTTGTGCAGACACGGAAGTGTCCCCTTTGGGGTCTCACTTCCGGATGCCACCCGGTCTACGGCACGGCTCCCGTAGAGGGGAGGACTGGCTCGGGCTCTACATGTTGTGCTCTCACCGTACCGCACACCGCTTGGCATCTGAGTGCGCGACGCGGAGCTCTATTGGGGCTGCCCCCGGCCAGGCAGATCAGTCAAGGGGACGTCGTAGCCCAGCTTGAAAGTCTTGCGGCGGCAGCAGAAGTCAGGGGCCGCAAATTCGGTCTCGTCCAGGAGTGAGATCACTGCCATCCTCCCAGTGCGGTCGTGGTTCCCCAGGAACAAGGGGCGCCCCGTCACCCATGCGATCCACCCGATGCGGCGTCCCGTCGCAGTCGTCACAGCGGACGGTGAGCACGGCACGTTTACGGACTTCGCGAGGAGACGCAGAGCCCAGGAGTCGATACGCCTCCTCGAACATCGCATTCTGGGCAATGGGCAGCAGCCATCGCCAAATGCTCGGGCTGGTGCTCGCGGTAATACGCCACCTCCTTGGCGTACAACTCGCGATAACGCGGCAGGTTGGCGGCGTCCGCTGCCCAAGGCATGGCAGGTGGAACGAAGTACGAGCGCTGCTCGTCGCTCATACCCGGTCCCCTCGCTTCATCCGTTGTGCCGCTGCCTTGGCGCGGGAGTCGGCCGCACTGGCGCCGTAGCGCTCGAGCATGACGTCGGAGGACCAGCCGGCCAGCCGCTTGAGGTCGCGTTCCTGTCCCCCGCTCATCAGGAAGTCGTGTGCCCAGGTGTGCCGGAACCTGTGCGGGTGCAGGTCCGCGATGCCGGCCTGGGCGCCGCGGACGTTCATCCGCTCCCGTGCGCCGTCAGGGCTCAGGGCGCCGCGCTGGGTCAGGAACAAGGCGTCGAGGTGCGCCCACCGCTCCCGGCTCCTCGCGCGCAGGTAGCGGTCGATTGCGCGCGTCGTGCGGGCACCGAAGTAGATCGGGCGGACCTTGCGGCCCTTGCCCTGGACCACCGCCATCCCCAGGTCGAGGTCGATCCCCTCGACGGTCAGCGCGCAGAGCTCGGAGACCCGCAGCCCGCAGTCGAGCAGCAGCCGGATCATCGCCTCGTCACGGCGGTCGCGGAAGTCCTTGCCGGCGCAGCTCTTCATCAAGGCGGCCAGCTCCTCATCGGAGAGGACCGGGACCGGCTTGGAGGTCGGCTGCGGTGCCGAGAGCGTCTTCATCGGGTTCTCGAGCAGCTCGTCCTCCTCGACCAGCCACCCGCAGAACCGGAACAGTCCCCGATAGCGGGTCTTGACGGTGCTGGCCTCGTTCACGTCAGCGAGCTGGGCCAGCCACTCGCGGATCGCGGCTCGGTTCAGCTCCTCCACGGAGGCTTTGCGGCCCTGCGCCTCGAGCCAGCGGGAGAAGAACGTGATGGCCTGCCCGTAGATCACGACGGTTCGTTCGGACTTGCCCTCGGCGCGCAGATGGCGGCCGAAACTCCGATGCAGGTCTTCGAGGCGGTTAGGCACGGTTGACACGCCCGATCAGCTCGCCGACCTGACGGGCGCAGAACTCCGGACTCATGATGTCGGCTCCGGTGATCCCCGGATGGTCGCGGTGCAGGTGCTTCATGTCCTGGGTGGTGGTGGGCGCCTGGAACCCGTCGGCCGCGTAGGTGAGCCGGACCGCGGGCAGCGCTTGGACCAGGTCAAGCGGCAGCGCCGCCAGCAGTCCGCGGATCCTCAGTGTCGAGGGCTGTAGGGCCGCCGGATCACCCACCGAGTCGATCAGGAGTCCCTGTAGCCGCAGGAGCAGGTCGGTGAGGTGGTCACGGCGTGCGGCCTTGGCCGCCAGTCGGCGGTCGCGCCATGCGATCCACAGGGCCGCTCCTACGGCGAGCAGGGTGGCGACGGCGGCAGCCGAGGTGCCGATCGCGGTCGCCTTGTCCCAGCCGGACACATTCGAGACCTCCGCCAGATGGGTCGTGCCCGGTGACATCATGGTGTTAGGTTATCCGGTGAGTGAGCGTTGTGCTACTCGCCGCAACGGTTCGGATCTACTCGTTTTCCCAGTTCAGAGGGTTTTTTCGGCTCGGTTGGACCCTAGGTGGCTCGCCGGGCATCTTGGGATAGTCGGGCGGGTAGTTCGCCTCGCCCTCCCCCGACTCCTCGTAGAGCGCAATGAGCGGCTCGATGGAGTGGGCCACGTCGTCGATGCCGGCCCACGGGTCGCCGTCGGTCATCCGGTCGGGCACCGTGAATAGGTTGAAGCCGCGCGGGTTGGCCACGCCGGCCAGCTCCTCCCAGGTCATCGGTGTGGAGACCGGGGCGCCCGGCTGTGGGCGCAGCGAGTAGGCCGAGGCGATCGTGCGGTCGCGTGAGTTCTGGTTGAAGTCCACGAAAATGCGCTTTCCGCGCTCCTCCTTCCACCATTTGGTGGTGACGCCCACGTCACGCTTCTCCAGCTCGCGGCCGAAGCCGATAGCCGCGTGCCGCACGTCCACGAAGTCCCAACGAGGCTCGATGCGCACGTAGATGTGCACGCCCCGGTTGCCACTCGTCTTGGGGTAGCCGGTGATGCCGAGCTCCTCGAGCAGGTCACCAGCGACGCCGGCCACGCGGACCGCGTCGAAGAACGTGGTTCCCGGCTGCGGGTCGAGGTCGATGCGCAGCTCGTCGGGGTGGTCGTTGTCCCCGCTGCGGGTCGGCCAGGGGTGGAAGGTGATCGTGCCCATCTGGGCACACCACGCGACGGTGGCGAGGTTGCTGACGCACACCTCGTCGGCGGTCCGTCCGCTCGGGAACGCGACGCGCGTCGTCTCGACGTACGTCGGGGCGCCCTTGGGGACCCTCTTGCTGTAGAAGGCGTCGCTCTTGTCGCCGCGCCCCGTGGCCAGCTTGATGCCCTCGCGGACACCGCTGGTCCAGCGCTCGAGGGCCGTCGGGCGGTCCCCCAGGGCGCGCATGATCCCATCGGCGACGCTGAGGTAGTACTCGACGACCATGAGCTTGGTGACGTCCGGCGTGGCATCTGTCGCGGGATAGATCACGCGGTCCGGGCTGGAGACCCGGACCGCCTGTCCGTCGGCTTCGACCTCGACTGCTGGGGTGGCCATGAGGAAACCCTAGAGGCAGCGGGGTCCCGGGCGGGGCCACCACCAGGAGGGCAGGGTGAGTTGCGAGCGCCAGCCAGCGATCAGTCGAGTCCACGCACCGCAAGCAGACAGCGGCCCAGGGGAAAGTCGAGAATTCTCCACCACACAAGAGGATTCCGAAGGTGTCTTGTCGGTGCTCGGTGCTTGGATTGATTCATGACGGCGCAGGTGGCGGATCTCTCGGAGTGTGATCTCCTCGACGAGGTCGACGTGCTGCGGCGATGCCAGTTGGAGTCCGGGGTGCAGCTTCTGCGGCTGGTTGCGGAGTTCGCGCGGCAGCACGGGGAGGGCACCCTCAATCCGGTGCAGGCGCGGCTGCCCGGGCGTGAGCGGGCGGTCCGGCTCGGTGGGGAGGGAACACCACTGGTCGCAGAGTTCGCGTGCTCGGCGCTGGCAGCGCGCTTGGGTCTCTCGGCGTACGCCGGGTCACGGCTGGTCGCAGACGTGCTGGACCTGGACTACCGCCTCCCACAGTTGTGGGAGGGAGTCCAGGCGTTGAGGGTCAGCGAAGGACACGCCCGCTACGTGGCCCGCAAGACCTGCAACCTGTCCGTCGAGGAAGCCGCCTACGTCGATGCGCGGGTCGCGGAGTCCGCGGACGGGCGGCTCTCCTGGACCCGGTTCGAGGCCCTGGTCGAGGCCAGCATCGTCGCCGCCGACCCCGAAACCGCAGCCGCCCGCGAGGAGGCGGCCGCGCGGGAGTCGTTCGCGAAGGCCACCCGGTCCACCGAGCACGGGATGCGCGGGTTCTACGTGCGCGCCGACTTCGCCACGATCGCCCGGATCGATGCGACGGTGGCGTTCCTCGCACGGGCGTTGCAGGGGATGGGCGACACCTCGGGTCTGGATCAGCGGCGGGTCAAGGCGGTGCTGATCATGGCCAACCCGGTCCAGGCGGTAAAGATCCTGGCCGCCTACGCCGCCTGGCAACGCGGCGAAACGACCCAGAACGATTCGACCGAGAGCCAGGCGACTGGCGGGGACTCGACCGATGGAGGGTCGACCATGCCGACCGTGTCGACCGAGCCGCAGCGTTTCGACCCGACCCAGGCGGCCGAGCTTCTCGACGAGGCCAAGCTGCTGCCGGCGGTGTGGCTGTTCGTACACCTCGCCGGCGGAGCCGTTGGCCGGGTCGAAGGCGCGCCACCGGTCACCAGTGAGTGGGTCCGCCGCCAGCTCGGTGGGCGGTGCCGGTTCAAGATCACCCCGGTCCTCGACCCGCTCGACCAGGTCCCGGTCGATGCTTGGGAGATCCCGGACCGACATAGACAGGCCGTGCATCTGCTGACGCCGCCCGACATCTTCCCCTTCGCGAGCAACACCACCCGAGCAATGCAGGTCGACCACACCATTCCGTGGTCCAAGCGACGATCGGACCGTGGTGAGAAGCAGTCACGGGTAGGGAACTACGGGCCGATGACCGGATTCCATCACCGCATCAGGACCCATGGCGGGTGGGCGGTCAGGCAGCCGTTCCCGGGCGTCTACCTCTGGCGCGACCCCTACGGAGCGACCTACCTCGTCGACCACACCGGGACGCGTCGGATGCCCCGATCGACCTGGACACCACGATCGACGCTGGAAGCACGGCTCACGGCCCTGGCGCTCGCCAGCTGATTCGACGTCGCAGCGGGACTTCGGGGCCAGTGGGATGGACACGCCCGGATCTGCCGAGATGAGTGCATTCATCTCCTCGCGCTCCCCCTCCCTGCTCGACCGATGTACACCCGTGATGATGCCTGGCATGGACTTCCCCTACACCTAGGTCAACCTTTCTTGGTCCGTGAACCTCGCGTCTCCTGCGCATCGCCACCATTCAGACGGTGAACGTCCAGAACGCGGCTCGGCACCGCGCGTCTCAGGGGACGCCCCTAACCTTCGAGGCATGGCCCGAAACTTGCCGCAGTCCGACCTACCCGATGTGCGCGAGTACATCTACGTAGATACCGACCGTGTGCAGAGTCTGCTCGCGCAGATGAGCGATGGGCTGCCAGACGAGAAAGCGACTTCGAACAGTCGGACGTCGCGTCTCCGGCTCGGCATGAAACTGGGCGGCATCGAGACGGGTCGGGACTCTTCGGAGAGCGAGACCCTCTCCCTCGCCGACCTGCATGTTTCGCTTCTCGAAGAGGCCGCGACTGCCTTGGGGCTCCTGCCGGACCTCTCAGAACGTGCTGTCCAAGAAAAGTTCTGGCTCCGAGGCAAGGTTCGGGCGCAACTCGAACCAGGCATGCTCCTCCGAATCACGGCTCCTACGCTGTTGGTTGACCCGAATAGCATCATGAAGACACTCCGAGGGTTCGAGTCAGCCATCGGCGACGATGATGACGACGAGTTCGGACAGATGCTGGGCATGGTGGAGGCTCTTTACGGGTCAGCCATCACGTTGAGCATCCGTCCGACGCGAGAAGAAGCATCTAGGTCAGCCTTCGTTGGAACGATTCCCCTGGATCACGGGTTCTCGCCTCTCGTGCGGGACCTGTTGCTCAGCCGAATCGGGCCTGATCCGGTGCAGATGACGTCCTTGGTGCAGGTCGCACGGATTCCGTCAGCGCACGATGATTCGGCGACGGCTGAGGAGCAACTTTCCGGCCTCGGGGATCGGTTGACAGGAATGTCGGGAGACAGCCTCGACAGGGGGCTGTTGGACGGCGTGGTGTCCCAGATGGGTGGTCTGTTGGAGCAGTACGGCTTTGCGGCAGCCCCCAGGTGGCCTGCCATCTCCGTGGTTCCGCTTGCGCTCTATCGCCACGTCCTGCCGATGTCGGCGCTCGAAGACAACGAAGACGCTGGGAACTAGAGATCGCCGAAATAGACGCGGAGATCGAGCGTGAGCCGTCAAGTACATGCGTCGCGTTGGATTCGGCCCTCGGGCTGAACTCGCAGACCCGCTCCCACCTGTCGCGGCAACGTCCTGATCTAGCCGCAGATAGCGTGCAATGCGGCCAACCGGATCTGCCCGCAATCCGCGCTACCACGCCCGTCGGAAGTTCGCCGCCGGGACGACGGAGAACATCATCCCGGACCAGGCGGTGTTCGAGGCCACGATCCGGTCCTTCAGCCCGGCGAACCGGGTGATGATGAAAGGACGCCATGCTCCGCCTGCTGGACGGCATCGCGTCCGCTCACGGGCTCCGCTCCGAGATCGCCTGGACACCGGGATACCCGCCCACCGTCAACGACGTCGACGAGTACGCCTTCGCGCGGGACACGCTGGTCGACCTCTTCGGCCAGATGAGGTACGACGAGGAGCCCGCTCCTGATCCCGGCACGGAGGACTTCTCCTACGTGCTCGAGCGTGTGCCCGGCGCCTACCTGTCGATCAGCGCATGTGCTGGCGAGGATCGGCTGACCGCGCCCGACCAGTTGTGCACTCAAGACGTCAAGTCCACGCTCGAAACCTAGTGCTTGGGCCACTCACTAGCATTGGTTTCATGAGTTACCAGGTGAACAAGAGCGACGCCGAGTGGCGCGAGCAGCTCTCTCCCGAGGAGTTCAAGGTGCTGCGCAAGGCCGGGACGGAGGCGCCGTTCACAGGCGAGTACACAGACACCAAGACCGTGGGCGTCTACAACTGCCGCGCGTGCGGCACTGAACTGTTCCGGTCCGAGACGAAGTTCGAGTCCCACTGCGGGTGGCCGTCGTTCTTCGCTCCGCTCGCCGAGGAGCGCGTGGAGTACATCCAGGACCGTTCGTTCGGCAGTGTGCGCACGGAGGTGCGCTGCGCCAACTGCGGCTCACACCTGGGCCACGTCTTCGAGGGCGAGGGCTACGGCACGCCCACCGACCAGCGCTACTGCATCAACTCGGTGTCCCTGACACTCGCGCCCGTCGAAGACTGACCCGGCTCAGGGCAGGGCACTGACCAGCTCGGTCGGCGTACGCCGGCGCCCGGTGTAGAAGGGAACCTCCTCGCGCACATGGCGACGCGTTTCGGAGCCACGCAGGTGCCGCATCAGGTCGACGATGCGGTGCAGCTCGTCGGCCTCGAAGGCCAGCATCCACTCGTAGTCGCCCAGCGCGAAGCTCGCCACCGTGTTGGCCCGCACATCGGGGTACTCGCGCGCCATCTGGCCGTGCTCGGCGAGCATCGCGCGCCGCTCGGAGTCCTCGAGGAGATACCACTCGTAGGAGCGCACGAACGGGTAGACGCAGACGTAGTCCCGCGGCTCCTCCCCCGCCAGGAAGGCCGGGATGTGGCTCTTGTTGAACTCGGCAGGGCGGTGCAAGGCAACCTGTGACCACACCGGGTCGAGCCGGCGACCGAAGGTCGTACGCCGTAGGCGCTGGTAGGCGTCCTGGAGCTGCTCAATCCTCTCCGCGTGCCACCAGACCATCAGGTCGGCGTCCGCACGCAGGCCGCTCAGGTCGTAGACGCCGCGGACCAGCACGTCGTCGGCCTCGAGCTTGGCGACCAGCTCCTCGACCTCGCGCGCCTCGGCGTCGCGGTCGGCCTCCTCACCCATGACATCGCGCAGGCTGAAGACGGACCACATCGTGTAGCGGATGCTGTCGTTGAGCTCACGGGCCTTCTTCGCAGCGGCGGTCATGTGGCCCATTCTGACAACCGGTGCGGGACACGGCCCTTCCGGGGTTCAGCTGCGACCTGCCGGGGTCAGGTCGGCGAAGATCTTGTCCGCCGCGGCGTGGGCCGAGGAGATGCATGCCGGTATCCCGATCCCGTCGTACGCCGAACCGCAGACCGCCAGCCCGACGAGGGAGGCGAGCGCGCGCCGCACCTCGGCAACCCGGTCGAGGTGCCCCACGGCGTACTGCGGCAGGGCGCCGCCCCACCGCTGGACGTGGCTGTCGGCCGGGCGCACGGAGAGCCCGATCGCGTCGGTGAGGTCGCCCAACGCGACCTCGAGGAGCTCCTCGTCACTGACCTGCAGGGTCTGCTCCTCGCGATGTCGACCCAGGGAGCAGCGCATCACCAGCAGCTCCTCCCCCGCGGCCGTGCCCGCCTCGCGGACCCAGTCCCACTTGGCGAAGGAGAAGGTCGAGGCCTTCACCGTCCTGCCGTCGACCGGTGGAACGAGGAACCCGGACCCCGCGACCTGGGGAAACGCCGTGGCGGGGAAGGCCAGCGTGATGATTGCCATCGAGGCGTACTCGATCCGCTGCAGGCACAGCGCTGCGGACGGCGCGACATCGCTGAGGAGGCGCGCGGTCGACCGGGCGGGTGTGGCGAGGACGACCGCGTCGGCCTGCACCACCTCGGGGTCGCGCGTCGAGCCGACGACGAGGTTCCATCCCCAGCCCGGGCGACCGGCGAGGTCGCGGACCGTGGCGCCGGTGCGCACCTTGGCGCCCGACGCCCGGGCGAGCGCACCCGGAAGGCGGCCCACTCCCCCGCGGATACCGGCGAACACAGCCGTCGCGGTCGCAGGGTCGAGCGGTGGAGCGGCCGCTGCTGCCGCCCGGGTCAGTGACCGGTCCCGCTCGAGCAGCGCAACCATCTGGGGTACGGCGGCCCGGGCGGAGATCTCGCGGGCGTGCCCGGCGTACACACCGCCGAGCAGTGGCTCCACCAACCGGTCGACGATCTCCTTGCCGAGCCGCTCCTCGACCAGGTCGCCGACGCTGATGTCACGGTCGCCAAGCTCGGTGGGAGGCAGCACGTGGTCCAGGGCCGCGCGGGCGAGCCCTTTCGCGGAGATGATGCCGTCGAGCGCCCGCAGGTCGAGCGGGACACCCATCATCGTGCGTGGCATCGGGACCAGCCGACCGCGGTTCCAGAGGTTCGCCGCGGTGGTCGCCGGGTATACGAGGTCTGCTTCGAGACCCACTTCTCCGGCGAGATCGACGGCTTCAGGGCGACGGTTGAGCATCGCTTCGGCACCCACGTCGACCACAACGCCACCGACCTCGGCCGTGTGCAGCGAGCCCCCGAGCCGGCCGGAGGCCTCCAACACCACGACTTCGGCGTCCGGGAGATCCTGACCGATCCGGTGTGCCGCAGCGAGCCCGGAAACGCCACCGCCGACGACGGCGACGCGCAAGGTTCTCGAGAGCTCGGGCACGCTCACAGGTTGGCACAGTGACCCCCGACCGCCTCGACTGCAGGGAACCGATCGCAAGTGGGCGGCGTCACAGCACCATGAAGAAGAAGCTGTGGGTCGTGCTGGCTGTCCCAGTCCTGTTCCTCGTCGTGGTGCTCGCGATCGCCGGACTCAGCATGCGGAACGACTCCCAGCAACACAGTTCTTCTGGTGGGTCCGCGGCCTCCGGGGACAGCAAGCAGACGCCGAGGGAGATGACCTCGGACCGGACGAGCGCCCTGACGGACTCCACCCCGGACGCCGTCGGCAAGCAGGCGGGCTCCGCGGAGCCGATGACACGGGCGGCCATCTCCACCGGCCAGGTCACCCTCCATCCGGAGTCGATCACTCGTGCCCGCGCGGAGGTGATGCGGCTGGTCTCCTCCTGGGGCGGCACGATCGCCGAAGAGCAGACCAGCGGCGACGACCGTGGCCGGATCGTCGACTCGACGATGACGCTGCGCGTGCCGACCCCGAAGTTCTCCGAGGCGATGAGCGCCTTCGCCGGGCTGGGCAAGGTGGAGCAGCAGAGCCGCAAGTCCGAGGACGTAACCACCCGGGTCATCGACAACGCGGCGCGGGTACGGGCCGCCGAGCGCAGCATCCGCCAGATCGAGAACCTGCTGGGCCGCGCGGAGAAGCTCAGCGACATCATCGCGATCGAGTCTGGCCTCGCCCGGCGACAGGCCGACCTGGACTCCCTGAAGTCGCAGCAGGCCTATCTGGCGGACCAGACGTCGCTGAGCAGCATCAACGTCTACCTCAGCCGTACCGGCGTGGTTCCACCGCACCAGGACGAGGCCCGAGGCTTCCTGCACGGACTCGACACCGGCTGGACCGCGATGAAGGGTGCCACGTTGGTCCTGCTGACCGTCGTGGGTGCAGTGCTTCCCTTCGCGCTGGTGCTGGTCCTGCTCGGGGTGCCGCTGTGGCTCGTCGTACGACGTCGGCTCAGCGCTGCCCAGCTCGGCGCTGCCCACCCTCAATG
>Ga0209587_1001566_pt1 | contig 10664 bp, 12 predicted proteins | sample NGEPerD_2_FD_184512 | JGI IMG/M metagenome (GOLD analysis project Ga0209587, IMG submission 184512) | Arctic peat soil microbial communities from the Barrow Environmental Observatory site, Barrow, Alaska, USA - NGEE PermafrostL1-D... | ecosystem: Environmental > Terrestrial > Soil > Wetlands >... | reverse complement strand
GGTCATGAAGGATCTGGTGACCGACTTCACCCACTTCTTCGCGCAATACGCGTCGGTGAAACCCTGGATGCGCACGGAAACACCCACGCCGCCCGACAGGGAACGCCTGCAGTCGCCGGCGGAACGCCAGGCGTTCGACGACAACGAGCGCTGTATTCTATGCGCGTGCTGTTCTACGGGTTGCCCGAGCTACTGGTGGAATCAGGAGCGTTATCTCGGTCCCGCTATCTTGTTACTGGCGCACCGCTTCATCGCGGACAGCCGTGACGAGGCGACGGGTGAGCGGCTCGACGAACTCGAAGATCCGTTCAAGTTATACCGGTGTCATACCATCATGAACTGCACCGCCACGTGTCCGAAGGGCATCAATCCGGCCAGGGCGATTGGCAAGATCAAGGAAATGATCGCCCAGCGTCATATGTAACGCCGTGCCGGGCCCCGATCGCCCGGCACGCCTCGAAAGAGAGTTTGAGACTGTGCTTACCGCGTGGAAGTCGTGCGTGGCCCGTCTTCGCGCTCCGCCAGATCCTGAATGGCGAACCGCTGATAACGGTGCGCAAGGACATGCGGCCGGCGGCGCACGACGTTCATCACGCGTTCGACTTCGATATCGTCTGGGGCATAAATGGTTAGGAACGTTGCGCCATTGCTAGCCGCGCTGGCGTGTCTCTTGACAGCCGCGACGCTTTTGCCTAGCCGGGCCATCAGGCCGGTCGTGTTGATGTTGCGATTAGCCCGTACGGCCATTTCCCGCGGTTCATAAAGGGCGCAATCCTGCTCGTCGTAGCCGCCGATGCGTAGCTCGTGACAGGTTCGCCGCGCGTCTTCTCCGCTCTCGAAAGCGACGACGATGTAGCCGGTGGGATAAAATGCGCCGAAATCCTTTAACAACGGGTTGCCTAGTGCATCCGCGAGTTGTCTGCGCTGTGTCATAAATATGACCTCCTTTGATTGAACCAAAAAAGCTAATAATGTTGATGCAATGCAACATTGTTGCTACTAGACCATAAAGAATCAACTCCCGAAAATTAATTGTTTCTATGACCAAGCCTTACAAGACCGCGGTTTTTGTCTTCCGGCGCGATTTGCGGCTGGATGACAACACGGGTCTGCGCAAGGCGTTCGCGCTGGCCGAGCGTGTGCTGCCGTGTTTTATTTTCGATCCGCGCCAGCAACGCGACAAGAACAATTACTTCACCGCACACGGGTTTCAGTTTCTGCTTGAGTCGCTTGAAGACCTCGAGCGCCAACTGAAGGCAGCCGGCGGCACGCTCTACCGGTTCGCTGGCCTGCCGCACGAGATCATTGAGCGTCTGATCGATCAGTCTAGCGCTGAGGCGGTCATGGTCAACCGCGACTACACGCCGTTCAGCCGGCTGCGGGATGGGGAGCTGCAAGCGCTATGCGCGCGGCGGCAGGTATTCTTCGGTCAATACCCGGATCTGCTGCTCAACGAGCCCGGCCGCGCGGTGACTGAAGCGGGCACGCCGTTCAGGGTGTTTACGCCGTATTACCGGCGCGCCAGCCAGTTCGACGTACCGGCGCCGCAATCGCTCAACGCCGGCGACTTCTATGAAGGCCAGACCGAATTCGCGCGCGGCGGGGACCTTTACGATGAACTGCTCGCGACACGTAACGAGCGCGCGCACTTGCGCGGCGGACGCGATAGCGGTATGGCGATTCTGCGGCGGCTCGGCGAGTTCAACGACTACGGCCACTCGCACGATGCGGTCGCGCAAGCCGGCACCACCAGTCTGTCGGCGCATCACAAATTCGGTACGGTGTCGATCCGCGAGGTTTATTACGCGCTGAAGAAGAAACTGGCGGAGTCCGGTGACGAGATTATCCGTCAACTCTACTGGCGGGACTTCTTTACCCAGTTGGCGTTCTTCAATCCGTCGGTGTTCGGCAAGTCGCTGAAAACCCGGTTTGACGGCATGCAATGGGACAACGATAAAAGTCACTTCAACGCCTGGTGCGAAGGACGCACTGGCTTTCCCATGGTCGACGCAGGGATGCGGCAGCTAAACGAGACCGGCTGGATGCACAATCGCGCGCGGCTCGTCACCGGCTCCTTCCTGACCAAAAATCTGCTCATCGACTGGCGCTGGGGCGAGCGCTATTTCGCGCGTCAACTGGTTGATTACGACCCCTGCGTGAATAACGGCAACTGGCAGTGGATCGCCTCGGTCGGGGTGGACACACGCCCCATCCGCATACTCAACCCGTGGACGCAGCAGGAGAAATTCGACAGCCAGGCGGAGTACGTGAAGCGCTGGGTGCCGGAGCTGCGGGGGCTGACACCTAAGGCCATTCATCGACTGCACAAATCGCGTCCGCCCGAACTTGACGATTATCCGACACCGATGATGGATCACACGCAGCAGTTTCACGCGGCGCGGCAGCGTTACGCACAAGCGGGTTACAAACAGACTGGTTGACTCCGGATGGACATCCATAAAGCTCAGCTCGCGACAAAACCCCCACCGTTGGATTGTAGCGTTTCGCCGGTTATATAAGACGCGTCGCTGGAAGCCAGAAAGACGTAGCATGGGCCTACTTCGGCGGGCTGACCGGCGCGCCCCATAGGTGTATTGGTGCCGAATGCGGCCACTTCATCGGACTCGAAACTGGCGGGAATCAGCGGTGTCCAGATCGGGCCGGGCGCCACGCCGTTTACGCGAATGCTCCGTTCGACCAGCGATTTGGCGGGCGAACGCGTGAACGCCGTAATCGCGCCATTGCTGGCCGCGTAATCGATCAAATGCGTGCTGCCACGATACGCCGTGACCGAACTGGTGTTGATGATGACACCGCCGCGCGGCAAATGCGCCACGGCCGCGCGTGTGAGATAAAAAAACGAGAAACAGTTGGTGCGGAACGTGCGCTCCAGCTGAGTGGCCGAAATTTCCTCGATGCCGGCGACCGGGTGCTGCTCACCCGCGTGATTGACAAGAATGTCGAGTTTGTCGAAACGATCCACGGTCGCCGCCACGGCCTCGCGACAAAATACCTCGTCGCCGACGTCGCCCGCCAGCATAAAACACGTACGACCCTCGGCCTCGACCATCTCACGGGTGGTCCGTGCGTTGTCGTGCTCTTCCAGATAGATGATCGTCACATCAGCGCCTTCGCGCGCATAATGCACTGCCACGGAGCGCCCGATGCCGCTGTCGCCACCGGTGATAAGTGCAACCTTGTCCTTGAGCTTTGCGCTGCCGCGGTAATCATCGCGTATGGTGAGCGGCTGGGGCATCATCGGCTCCTCGCGGCCGGGCTGCGCGGATTGATGTTACGGATCGCGGGGCTGGTGATCCTGGTCATGGTTTTGCATACCGTCGCTACACTGGGTAAAAGCCGCAAAGCCTGTTCCACTTCGGGCCCCATCAGTCTGCCCAGGACCGGGTCGAACAGAGATACGCCGTCGGCGTCCGGCGAACGATAATACCGCGCATACCAGAAAATCAGGAGGCAGAGTGAGTGAAGAATCCATCGCCAGCGCGATACGCGCGGCGCTAGAAGTTGATCGAGACATCAATATGCATGCGTCCACGATAACCATCAAGGTGGAGGACGTCATTCATCTGGAAGGGGAGGTTGCGGACATAATCGCCAAGCGCAAGGCACTACGTATCGCCCACCAGCATGCCGGCGGACTGCCGATCGAGGATCGATTGCGACTGGTATCCATTGAGCGAATTATCGGCGATCAGCTTCGCGACGCCGCGCTGGGCGCTTTGCGTCGTGAGCCTGCCTTTGCTGAAATCGACATCGATACCGGTACGGACGCGCCGTCGGGTCAGGATCGCGACTGGATGAGGGTGACGGCTGTGGATTGCTCGATCAAGGTCACGGGCGAGGTGAAAAGCCTGTCTCATCGGCGGTTCGCGGAAGTGCTCCTGTGGTGGCTGCCCGGCAGTTGCGATGTTTACAACGGCCTGCACGTACGACCGCCACAGGCAGATCACGACGAGGAAATTACGGATGTCGTGCGCATGGTGTTCGACAAGGAACCGGCACTGGACGCCGAACAGATATCGGTCGTCACCCGCGACCGCGAGGTGACCCTACGTGGCGCGGTTACCAGCGAGGCGCAGAAACAAATTGCTGCGCGCGACGTGTGGTATATCCCGGGTGTGCACGCCGTGCATAACGAGCTAGAAATGCTGTCGCGCTAGTAGTGTTTCGGGTGACAGCACACTGGCGAAATCGGCCTAACGCCGAGCGAACAGCACCGAAATAAACGCGCCCACCGCCACCGCGACGCCGATCGATGCCAGCGGGTAATCCACCACGCAGTCACGCAGGCGGCCGGTGTAATCCTCAGACGCCCGGCGCGTGCTGCGCGCCGTGTCATAGGCGCGCTCTTCGATGACGTTACCCAGTTCTTTCAGCCGCCGTCCGGCATCCGAGGTGCGTTCCACGGCCTGTTCCAGCGCGTCGCGTGCGCGGTCTGATTTATATCGCATTAGAGCTCCTCCGTTGGTTGAGAATTTTACTATATTCGATGTTAACGGCTAATCGGCCGATGTCGCCAGCGGCTCAATCATTTTGATCTAGCCGTACGATTTATTCCATCCAATAGCCAAGTTGCTGAAAAGCGCGCAAAAAAAACCGTTCGATCAAGTGGGGAGGGGAAGAGGAGGCGATCAAACGGTTCAGGCTCAAAAAGAGCCCGCAATGGGAGAATGGACACTAACGCATCGCGATATTTGAAACCTCTAATAAATAATCAATTTCTGGATGAGCGCAGTATATATCGAAAACGCGCCTGGTGGAAAAAATAATTGTATCAACTGTTAATTGCGTCATATGTAGACGCCGTTATGCTAAGCGGTACCGCGCGATTCCTATGCGTGATGCTGACGAATTTGCGTCATCGCCCCCGAGATCGTGTGCCCCGCAGGCGCCTTGCGGATAACCCGCGTCGCGCCTAGTGACGTGACTTCAGCGACGCCGACCCCGTCAGCCGCGAGCGATACCACATCGCGATCCGCTGTTCATAATACGCTACCGCGCCTTCGGCTTCATCGGCCGTGATCCCGTAAATCTCCTGCAGCTTCGTCACGAGCTTTTCGCGCTGGCCGTCGCAGGAGGCGAGATCAGCCTCGGTAACGCCTGCCAGATCCTGCTGGATAAATGCCTTGAGCCTGGACCAGTCGCTACCCGCCAATGGGTGACTCGACATTGCAACCTCCTGTGTCTGGTTACCGTACAAAGGGTCTGGCAAATTTCAATGCAAGCGATGTACCAAATTCTGGAAAGCGGCGAGCGTAATCTAGGTATTTCCCATCGCTCGCCACGTCGCGATGGTGTCGACAGTGCCCATTAACCGATCCGTATTCTGGCGCATCGATGCGAGCCAGAACCGAAGTGGCTTTGACGGAATAGCTTCGAGATTTAAGTTATAACGGGAACCTGCTATCGTTGCTAGCTGAATATAGTTTGCGCCGGATGCGTTGCCGGCGCTTCACACGCATCGCTTATAGTCAGCGTGCCGCGCGAAAACATCAGGCGAGTTCAATGCGTAACGTCCTGCTTGTCGATGATGATCTGAGCTTTACGCCCGCGCGCTGGAGACTGACAAGCTCACGCGCCTGGGCGGCGACCGGGGAAACGACGTCGATGTACGCCTGTTGGCCGCGACAAACCGGGGCCTGCGGATCGCCATCGAGGAAGGCAGGCTGCGTGAGGATCTTTACTATCGGCTGAAGATGTTGCCCGTTACATTGCCGCCGCTGCGCGAGCGTGACGGCGATGTGGCGTTACTCGCGCACTACTTCCTGGGCTCGTTGAACGATGCGGAGGCGGTAATGGTAAAACGCCTGACGCCCGCCGCACTCGCTGAACACTTATGGCGGGCAATGTCAGCGAACTGAAAAATGCCATACAACGCGCCTGCATCATGGCTGGCGAGGATATCGACGTATTGCATTTCACACATCTGCGAACCGAACGCGCTGACACCGAGGCCGCGCGGGGCGGCGATACCGCGGTGCCGGTGAGCTTCTCGCTGGAAGCAGCCGAACGCAACCTCGTGCTCGCTACCCTGCAACGGGAGGGAGGCAACAAGCGGCATCCGGCGCAGGCGCTTGGTGTAAGCCTCAAGACCCTGTACAACAAGCTTAAGTGTTATCCGTCACATTAAAATTCGCCGTTGTAATAATTACGCAGCATTGTAATTTTTATAGCAGCGTTAACCGGCACGTCCGAGACGACACCGTACCGCGGCACACCCGGCCGAAATTTCCGCTTGCGGGTCATGACCCTAGGGTGATCTTGAACAATGGGGTAGTCTTGAATACCGTGGCGGTCTTGAAATGAGACCGCCCGAAGCTTATATACCCCTTCTTACGCCATTTCCTGGAGGATCATAATGTCACTAAGACTCGGAGACACCGCACCCGATTTCAAAGCCGAAACCACCGAAGGCCAGATCGACTTTCACAAATGGATCGGTGACGGCTGGGCCGTGCTGTTCTCGCATCCCAAGGATTTCACCCCCGTTTGCACCACCGAGCTGGGCTACATGGCGCGCATCAAGCCCGAGTTCGACAAGCGCAATGTCAAGATCATTGGCTTGAGCGTGGATCCGGTCGGCGACCACAGCAAATGGGCAAAAGACATCGAGGAAACGCAGGGCACCGCGCCTAATTACCCCATGATCGGCGATCCCGACTTAAGCATCGCCAAGCGCTATGACATGCTGCCCGCGGAAGCTTACGGCGACGCCAAAGACCGCACGCCTGCGGACAACGCCACCGTGCGCAACGTGTACGTGGTCGGACCGGACAAAAAACTCAAGCTGATACTCATCTATCCAATGAGCACGGGCCGCAACTTCGATGAAGTGCTGCGCGCGATCGACTCCCTGCAACTGACCGCCAAACACCAGGTCGCGACACCCGCCAACTGGCAGGATGGCGACGACGTCATCATCCCGACCTCGGTATCCGACGACGAGGCCCGGAAGAAATACCCGCAAGGCTTCAAGACGCACAAACCCTATTTGCGCACGGTCAAACAGCCGCAATAGCAGCGATCGGCCAGGATGACCTTGCCCGCGATCGCGGGCAGGGTTCTCTTTGGCGGCGTTCGTGTTGCAAGAGCCAGCTCAGTGCCTACCTTGCTGGAACGTCTCCAAGCGGGGGATGGCGCGGCACACGCCAGTTTGGCAATCGTCTCGGCCGCGAAGGTGGTGCGCCCGTTGGGCGAGACAGTCGCTTCTCGAACGATGGCTCATTGCTCAAAGATGTTGCAGCCTAAGATCCTCTCCTTTCTCAGACGGCCCCGCCCTTGTGGCGGGGTTTTGCTTACTCGATCTTCTAGATGCGTTCAGTACGGTCGAGCGCTTTCGCTAGCAGACTCAAAAATCCGATGTATTCGAGGGCCTGCTCAGGTTCGTCTTGTATGATTCCGTGTGCCCGCGGGTTTCGAAGTGCGAGCATCGCTCCAGCGTAAAGATGCATCATTCCTTGTTGCTCACTGCGGTCACTATCGGATCTCATCGAATTGAACCGCAGAATTGGATTTTTATGACTGAATACCGTGTTCATTAGAGCGGTGTCGCTGAGGTCGACGCGCCCACTTTTCATCTGTACCAATCGATCTAACATCTTGCACCCGTTTTCGACCGCGTTAGCGTAATGCCCATCGGCAGTCAGTTTTTGGGTCGCGCGTTCAATGTCGTGATGCAATTGCAGAGCGCCTAAGGCATTAGTTGTCTTTGCCTGAGGGCTTTCGCCAGAATCCTCTATCTTTTCCTTGAGCATATCTACGGCGGTTCTCAACTTCGATACCGCTTGCTCAAATCCTTGCCGATATCGTTGCCGGATTTCGGATGTCGATAGATGAGTACCTATTACAAGCGAGCCACCATACAGACTGGACACGACGTAGCGATGATAATCGAGGGTGTCGATGCTGAAGATGTCAGCCAGGGTGTCTTCTATTTTGGCCTTAAGGGACTTGGTTCGCGGATCACCTAACTCTTGAATCGACTCGAAATCAAATTTTTCTAACTCTTTGATCCGGCGACGAAGCTTTGGTATCGCAGCCTCCATTTCATAAATGGATAAATGGGCTTGTTGAAGTCTAGCTGGCTGAGTTTTTCTTGCCATTAAAGGGATCTCGCGCGGATCGCACTAGTTTTACCGGGTTCACGTCTGATCTCTCGAATCGCCGGTATAGTGGAACCCTGACGTAACTCTGCCAAGTAAAATGGATCAGTCGGCTTATGTAACTTATTGTTTTATTGGTGGGCGATGCTGGGATTGAACCAGCGACCCCTGCCGTGTGAAGGCGTTAAAGCAGTGTTACTCAGTGTTACTCCATGTGCCGCAGTACACACTAATATAGCTAATACATTCAGCAAGTTATCTGATACAATTCCGTCATTGAGCGTCACTGAATAACACTGAAGTACAGTACCGCTGACATTAGGGTGACATTAGGAGCAGGGCTACTTCACTGACAAAAGGATGACGGGAGGGAAATCATGCACGCAAAAATAGGCAACCGGCTGGTCAAATCTCTGGTCCCAAAAGAGCAGCCATTCGAGGTTTTCGATACCGAGATCCGAGGCTTCTTATTGATAGTCGAGCCGACCGGCCTGATGACGTACTACCTTGCATATCGCACTCCTTAGAAGCAAGGCCGCCGGTACAGGCTCGGGCCACACGGCAATCTGACGGTTGCGCAGGCCCGCGACCTTGCGGGCGATTGCGCGGCACGGGTGCGTGCCGGCGAGGACATTCAGGGGTCGCGGCTGCACGACCGCACCCAGGCTGAACGGGCAAAGGTGGGGGCGCTCGACGGTTTTCTCGCGCACAAGTATGAACCCTGGGTACTTGCCGAGCGCAAGACAGGCGCGCAGACGCTTAAGCGTATTCGCTCCAATTTTGCAAACTTTCTTGATAAGCCGCTGGCCGACATCAACACGTGGGTTGTCGAGAAGTGGCGGGCGGAGCAGATCAAGAAAGGCAAGAACAAGACGACGATCAACCGCGATGTTGTAGCGTTGAAAGCGGCACTGTCCAAGGCACTGGCATGGGAATTAATCGACGTGCATCCGCTCGCCAAGTTCAGGCCCATCAAAACTGATCGTCGCGCCAAGGTGCGCTATTTGTCTGCGGAAGAGGGTGGGCGTCTTCATGCGGCTCTACTGGCTCGCGACCGTACTATCAAGACCGAACGCACCAATGCCAATAATTGGCGCAGGGCGCGCGGATACCCCCTATACCCGAACTTGTCGGCTGGCACATACGGTGACCACCTGACGCCGATGGTGCTGTTGTCGCTCAATACTGGACTTAGACTGGGAGAGGTATTCGCGCTGACGTGGCAGAACGTCAACTTATCGGGCCGCATCGTGACGATCGATGGCGCCGCGGCAAAGAGTGGCGAAACCCGCCACATTCCGCTCAATCAGACGGCCATGTCTGTGTTGAATGCCTGGCGTCAACAATCAGTCAGCAAAAATCTAGTCTTTCCCAGTCGGGATGGTGCGCGGCTGGACAACGTTCGTAAGGCGTGGGCAGGCGTACTCGCGGACGCAGAAATCACCGGGTTTAGGTGGCACGACCTGCGCCATGATTTCGCCTCTAAGCTGGTTATGGCGGGCGTGGCCCTCAACACCGTACGCGAGCTGCTGGGGCACGTTGACCTGAACACGACCTTGCGCTACGCGCACTTGTCTCCGGGGCATCGAGCCGAAGCGGTAGAGAAGCTGCATGCGCAAAGGCTTGTGGATGCTGAAGATGGTGTTGAACCGATGGCCTTTGCGCAATTGTAACTTGAGTTTCTCCTGTCATAAGGTGCTGTGTGTTACACGAACTAGGCGACCCACTGGAGTCAGAGCGCCCAAATAAATCACCGTCCGCGTTCAGGATGTGAGTGAACGAGTAGGGTCACGGACTGAGCGTGAAGTTTTTTAGGACAACATTGTAGATGAGGGACAAGATGCCATTCAAAATTCGCAAGGCGGGCAGCAGCCCGCAGAAGGCCAAACCCGAGACGAAGCCGGACCGCGACTGGGAAAAGCAGCACGCCGACATACTGGATTCGAAGGACTCCAATCCGCTCAGCGACGAAGCATGGGCACGGATCGATGCCGCGCACCAGCGACGGCGCACCGCCAAGCCCGACTAGACTTCTGGGGCGGTCTGCGCGCGGCGTTCATACTGCGGTTCAAGAACTGGCCGGCGCCGACGTGAGTCAAGCCGCACACGGTTATGAGCGATACGACCAAATGAAAGCGTTATTCATCGCTTGGCAAGACCCCATGTTGCGAACGTGGGCTCCGGTTGGGCGCCTCACACGTAAGAATGGGAAGTACCATTTTGTCTACACCCAAGGCGCCTTGAGCCTGCCGAACTTCACACCCTTTGGGCGCATGACGGAACTCGATGCCGAATATGTTTCAGTTGAATTATTTCCATTATTCGCGAATCGCGTATTGCCTACAAACCGCCCCGAGTATCGAGATTACATGGGCTGGCTTGGGCTTTCTGAGTCCGGCCATGACGCATTGGATGAACTAGGGCGTGTTAACACTAAGCACTGAATTTATGAGATACTGCGTGGATGGAAATCACCGAGACGCAGTACCGCCTGATCGAGGAGTGTTTACCGATTCAGCGCGGCAATGTGAGCGTGTCCAACTT
>Ga0209587_1001564_pt1 | contig 10667 bp, 9 predicted proteins | sample NGEPerD_2_FD_184512 | JGI IMG/M metagenome (GOLD analysis project Ga0209587, IMG submission 184512) | Arctic peat soil microbial communities from the Barrow Environmental Observatory site, Barrow, Alaska, USA - NGEE PermafrostL1-D... | ecosystem: Environmental > Terrestrial > Soil > Wetlands >... | reverse complement strand
GCAACGTTTTTCGTGTGTGGAGCGGGTGACGGGAATCGAACCCGCACTGTCAGCTTGGGAAGCTGATGTTCTACCATTGAACTACACCCGCAGGCGCGCCGACCGTCACACAGCCGCGGCGCGATCGGCAGTCTAACCGACACGCCTGGGGTGATTGGGGTCACGTCCGCTGAGCACCCGGTAGCGTGAAGGCGTGCTGCTTTCAGACCGTGACATCAGGGCCGTGATCGGTAGCGGGCGAGTGCGCCTTGAGCCGTATGACGAGGTGATGGTCCAGCCGTCGAGCATCGACGTGCGCCTGGACAAGTACTTCCGCCTGTTCGACAACCACAAGTACCCCTTCATCGACCCGGCCGAGGACCAGCCCGAGCTCACTCGGCTGATCGAGGTCGAGCGCGACGAGCCGTTCATCCTGCACCCGGGCGAGTTCGTGCTGGGCTCGACCCTCGAGGTCGTGACGCTGCCTGACGACCTGGCCGCGCGACTCGAGGGCAAGTCATCGCTCGGCCGGCTCGGACTACTGACCCACTCGACCGCGGGCTTCGTCGACCCCGGGTTCAGCGGTCACGTGACGCTTGAGCTGTCGAACGTCGCGACCTTGCCGATCAAACTGTGGCCCGGTATGAAGGTCGGCCAGCTTTGCTTCTTCGGGCTGTCCAGCCCAACCGAAAACCCCTATGGCAGTGCGAAACACGGTTCGCGTTACCAGGGTCAGCGCGGGCCTACAGCAAGTCGTTCGTTCCAGAACTTCCATCGCACTGACGTCTAGCATCGCGCCGCTGCCTCACTGGTTCCGGGCAGCAACGTCTCTGGTGTCGCTCAGCCACCTCCTTGGGATTGCTCAGCCAGGTCACAGGCCGGCGAATTAGCCTGCGCCTATGGCCAGTGCCCCCCACCTGCGCTTCAGTGGCGGTGATGCCCGCGCGGAGGCCGTTGTGCTGCTCCTGCACGGCGGTATGGAGAACCATCTCTCCCGTGTTCAAGCCTTCGATCCTGCGGTCCTTCGCCTGATTCCCTTTGGCCGCAGCGTGGTTCGAGCCGGCGGTGGGCGTATCGCGCTCGCGTCGCTCCGGTACGCCGTACGTGGATGGAACGGTGAGCGCGAGTCTCCGTTGCCGGACGCCCAGTGGGCCCTTGACCAGATCGGTGAGCGTTTCGGCGCCGTGCCAGTTGGACTGGTCGGGCACTCCATGGGTGGGCGGGTGGCGCTGCGGGTGGGCGATCACAAAACAGTGCGCAGTGTTGCTGCACTGGCGCCGTGGTTGCCCCCGGGCGAGCCGATCCCGGCACTGGATGACCGGACGGTCTTGCTGGCCCACGGCACCGCCGACCGCACCACCGACCCTCGGGCGACTGATCAGCTTGCCGTGAAGCTCAGGGAAGAAGGGGTCGAGGTCGAGCAGCACGAGTTCATCGGCGGCCGTCACTCCATGCTGATTCCGGCCAGAGCCTGGCATGACATGGTCGCCGAGTTCATGGTGCGGACCCTGTTGACACCAGAGCCGGGTGCCTCGAGTTCATAGTCCGCCGTCGGCCATCTCGGTTAGGTTTGCTCGCATGATCCGGTTTGACGCGGTCTCGAAACAGTTTCCGGATGGCACCAAAGCTGTGGATGAGCTGACGCTCGAGGCTCCAACCGGCAAGATCACCGTTCTTGTCGGTCCGTCCGGGTGCGGCAAGACGACGTCGCTGCGGATGATCAACCGGATGATCACGCCGACCGACGGCCGAATCTGGATCGACGACACGGACACCGCGGAGATGGACGAAGCGCAGCTGCGCCGCGGCATCGGCTACGTCATCCAGCATGCCGGTCTGTTCCCGCACCGCACGATCGTCGCCAACATCGCCACGGTTCCGATGCTGCTCGGATGGGGCAGACGCAAGTCCGAGGCCCGGGCCCTGGAGCTGCTCGAGCGGGTTGGACTTCCGGCCAGCTACGCCAAGCGATACCCCGCGCAGCTCTCCGGCGGCCAGCAGCAGCGCGTAGGTGTCGCGCGGGCTCTCGCCGCCGACCCTCCGATCATGCTCATGGATGAGCCCTTCAGTGCGGTGGACCCCATCGTGCGCGAGCAGCTGCAGGACGAGTTCCTGCGCCTGCAGGGCGATCTCGGCAAGACCATCGTCTTTGTCACGCACGACATCGAGGAAGCCATCAAGCTCGGTGACCAGATCGCGGTGCTGCGCGGCAGCGGAAACCTCGCCCAGCTCAGCGACCCGGCCCAGCTGCTCGCCCACCCGGTCGATGACTTCGTGGCCGACTTCGTGGGGAAAGACCGCGGATACAGGGCCCTGAGCTTTCAGCAGTCACCCCAGTTCCCTCTGTCGCGCGAGGCGAGCGTGCCGCTCGGAGCCACACCGGCACAGGCCGCCGCGGCCGCACGTGACGGTTGGGTCCTGGTCCTCGACGCTGACCGCCGCCCGCTCGGCTGGATCGAGCCCGGTCGGATCACGGCACCGGTCCGACCCGAGATGCTCGCGCGTGGTGGCACCGTTGCCACGGCAGGTGGTCCGTTGCGCAATGCCCTGGATGCCGCGCTGTCCTCGCCGAGTCGCCGTGGCGTCATCGTTGACGACCAGGGCGCGCTGCTGGGCACCGTGCGTGCGTACGAGGTCCTCGCTGAGATCGAGGAGCGCGCGAGGCCCGAGCTGGACGAGGCAGACCTTGAGCGGGCGGGCTTGCGGCCGGTCGAGGAACCGCCCGGATGACCTGGCTGCAGGGCCACTTCAGCGACGTACTGAGCCTGACCGGCCAGCACATCTACCTGGCAGGTGTGCCGCTGGTCCTGGGGCTACTCATCGCGCTCCCGCTCGGTTGGCTGGCATCCCGCTACAAGGTGCTCTACCCGTTCCTCATCATGGGGACCGGGCTGCTCTACACCATCCCGTCCCTGGCCCTGTTCATCATGTTGCCGTTGCTGCTCCCCACCCGTGTCCTCGACCCGACCAACGTCCTCGTCGCCATGACCATCTACACCGTCGCCCTTCTGGTGCGCACGGTCGCGGACGGCCTGGGCGCGGTGCCCGATGCGGTCAACCAGTCGGCAACAGCCATGGGCTACAAGAGACTCCGCCGCTTCATGTCGGTCGAGCTGCCCCTCGCAGTCCCCGTCATCTCGGCCGGACTGCGCGTCGCCGCGGTCAGCAACGTCAGCATTGTCAGCGTGGCCACGCTCATCGGCGTCTCGCAGCTCGGGTCGCTGTTCACCGACGGGTTCAGCCGGGCGTTCCTGGACCCGATCATCGTGGGCGTCGTCGCGTGTGTGCTTCTGGCGCTGCTCTTTGACGCGGCGATCCTGCTGGTCACCCGTCTGGCGACGCCATGGCAGCGCGCAGGGAGCCCGACGGCATGATCAATCGCATCATCTCCTGGCTTGCCGATGTCACCCATTGGCACGGTGCTGACGGCATCCTGCGCCGGCTCGTTGAGCACCTGGAGTACTCCGCGGCGGCACTGGTGATCGCCGCCCTGATCGCGATACCGCTGGGCCTCTACATCGGACACACCGGCAGAGGGCGCTTCCTGGTGGTCAACGCGGTGGGCGCGGCCCGAGCGATCCCCTCACTCGGCCTGCTGTATCTGGCCTTCTTCTGGCTCGCTCCCAGGCTGACCGGTGAGATCGCTTTCCTGGCGCCTGCCGGGCTGGTTCTCGTGGTTCTGGCCATCCCACCGATCCTGTCCGGCGCCTATGCCGGCGTCGAGGGGGTTGAACCGGCCGCCCGTGATGCGGCCTTCGGCATGGGTATGCGCGGCACGGAAGTCATGCGCCACGTCGAGCTCCCGTGTGCCCTCCCGCTGATCCTGTCCGGGATCCGTTCGGCGATGTTGCAGGTCATCGCCACCGCTACGATCGCCGCCGTCCTGGGCCTCGGCGGGCTTGGCCGGTTCCTGATCGATGGGCTCGCATCGCAGGACTTTCCGCAGACCGCTTCGGGCGCAATACTTGTCGCCGTCCTGGCGTTGGCCGTGGATATGGTTTTTGCGCTGGTTCAGCGTTCCGTCGTATCCCCGGGTCTGACCGGAAGATATGGCAAGGTCAGCCTCTGAACCCCAACCGGAAAGAGACAATGATGAATCGCACCAGGATCGCCCTCGCGCTGGCTGCGTCGGCAGCCATGCTCGCCGTCGCGTCGTGCGGCTCCGGCTCAGACCCTCTCGTATCCGACGGGGCCACCAAGACGGCCAGCTCGGGCACCATCGTTGTGGGGTCGGCCAACTTCCCGGAGAACGCCCTGCTCGCCGAGATCTACGCCGGGGCCCTGAGCGCCAAGGGCGTCACGGTCGAGAAGAAGCTGAACATCGGCAGCAGGGAGACCTACATCCCGGCGCTCCAGGACGGCTCCATCGACCTCATCCCGGAGTACACCGGCGTCCTGTCCCAGTATTTCAACAAGGACGCCAAAGCCACCGATGCCGACGGTGTCTATGCCGAGCTCAAGGCTGCTGTTCCGGCGACACTGACCGTTCTCGACAAGTCCGCTGCCGAGGACAAGGACGCCGTGGTCGTCACCAAGGAGACGGCAGACAAGTACGGCCTCAAGACCATTGCCGACCTGCAGCCGATCGCCAAGGACCTGACCCTCGGCGGACCGCCCGAGTGGAAGACCCGCCCCACCGGCGTCCCCGGCTTGAAGAAGGTCTACAACCTTGAGTTCAAGACCTTCCGTCCCCTTGACGCCGGAGGCCCGCTCTCGGTCCAGGCGCTGAAGAACGGTCAGGTCGACGCGGTCAACCTGTTCACGACAGACCCGTCCATCGCCGCGAACGGTTTCGTCATCCTGGACGACCCCAAGAGTCTGTTCGCCGCCCAGAACGTCGTGCCGCTGATCACCAAGTCCAAGGTCAACGACACGATCTCAGCTGCGTTGAACGCGATCTCGGCCAAGCTCGACACCGCGACGCTGGGTGCGCTCGTCAAGGAGGTCGTGATCGACAAGAAGGACCCCGCCGCAGTCGCCAAGGAGTTCCTCACCTCGAACGGCCTCGGCTAACCCCTGCCTCCACCCAACTAACCCCTGGCTCTACCCAACCGGGCTGGGGGTGGCGTTGACGTCGGCGCGGCGCACCGCGGCCAACAGCATCTGGGCCACGTCGACGACCTCGACATCCTCGTGGGCGCCGGTCTCTGACTGCTTCTCGATGAGTCCGTCGGCGAGCATGACGTTGCAGAAGGGGCAGCCGACCGCGATACGACCTGCGCCGGTGGCAACAGCCTCGGCGGCGCGGTTGTTGTTGACGCGGGTGCCGAGCTTCTCTTCCATCCACATCTGTGCGCCACCGGCGCCGCAGCAGAACGACTTGTCGCCCGTTCGCGGCATCTCGCGCAGCTCGACGCCGGGCAGGGCCCCGAGCAGCTCACGCGGCGGTGAGTAGACGCCATTGTGGCGACCGAGGTAGCAGGGGTCGTGGTACGTCACGGTGTCTGCGGTCGAGGCAACGTTGGACGTATCGGCCTGGTCCGGGCGGGACACCGGGATCAGCTTCTTGTCACGGACGAGGCGGTTGAGCAGCTGGGTGTGATGGACGACCTCGTACTGGCCGCCGACCTGCGGGTACTCGTTCTTGATCGTGTTGAAGCAGTGCGCACAGGTGACGACGATCTTGGTCGCCTTGGCCTCGTTCAGGGTCTCGACGTTTCCTTGGGCGAGCGTCTGGAACAGGAACTCGTTGCCCGCGCGGCGGGCAGGGTCACCCGTGCAGGTCTCGCCGTCGCCCAGGACAGCGAAGGTCACCCCGGCCATGTTGAGCAGCTCGGCGACGGCCCGGGTGGTCTTCTTTGCGCGGTCCTCGTAGGCGCCGGCGCAGCCGACCCAGAACAGGTAGTCGACCTCGGAGGCGTCCGCCACGTCCTGGCCCAGGATCTTGACCTCGAAGGGAAGGCCCTTGGCCCAGTCCAGTCGGGCGCGGGGGGACATGCCCCAGGGGTTCTGGTTGTTCTCGAGGTTCTTGAACAGGCCGCCGAGCTCTGACGGGAACGCCGACGCAATCAGGACCTGGTAGCGGCGCATGTCGATGAAGTGGTCGATGTGCTCGATGTCGACCGGGCACTGCTCGACACACGCGCCGCAGGTCGTGCACGACCACAGGGCGTCTTCGTCGATGATCGGCAGCGCTGCACCCGTGGTGCGGTGTCCGTCGAAGGTGTAGCCGTCCTCGCTTGCGTGCTCACTGCCCTCACGCGTCCCGATGAATGGACGCTCGACCTGCTCGCGCACCTCGGCGGTCACGCTCGCGAGGGCTTCCTCGTGCAGCTCGCCCAGTCCGGGGTGCTCGCCCTTCGCTGCCATCAGGTATGGGGCCTGGGCAAACATCGCGTCGCGCAGGTTCATGATCATCAGCTTCGGGCTCAGCGGCTTGTTGGTGTTCCACGCCGGGCACTGGTCCTGGCAGCGGCCGCACTCGGTGCAGGCCATGAGGTCGACGTAGCCCTTCCAGGTGAACTCCGCGATGTGACCCTTGCCGAACTGCGCGTCTTCGGGCGGGTCTTCGAAGTTGACCGGCTCGCCGTTGTGGTAGATCGGCAGCAGCGGACCCAGAGCGTTCGGTCGGCGGGACGTGTAAACGTTGACCGGGGCTGCGCCGAGGTGCAGGTGCTTGGAGTTCAGCACGATCACCAGGAACCAGAGCACCACGACGATCTGACCCCAGATGCCGGTGGTCTCCAGCCACAAGTTGGTCGTCTGGCCCAGCGGGGCGAGCAGGGTGCCGACCCACTCGGAGGCGAACGCGCCGCCGTCGGCGAAGGGGAACGCTCCGGTGTTGACCTGCGCGCCGCGATACAGGAACAGGGTCGCGACGACCAGGAAGATCATGAACAGGATCACCCAGGCGCTCCGCGTGTGCGAGCCGAAGAACCGGGACTGCCGGCCCTGCTTCGCCGGGTTGTTCGTGAGCCGGATGACCGCGAAGATCCCGATCCCGATCAGCACGAACACCGCGAACAGGTCCTCGGCGAAGCCCACCACCGGCCAGGTGCCGACGATCGGGATGTGGAAGTCAGCGACGAAGAGCGCCCCGTAGGTCTCCAGGATCGTCAGCATCAGGACCAGGAAGCCCCAGAACGCGAACACGTGCGCCACACCGGGCACCGTCCACTTCAGCAGCTTGCGCTGGCCCAGCACCTCGAACGCCTCGGCCTGCACCCGCTTGGGCGCGTCCAGCAGTCTCCCCACAGCGGGTTTGCCGGAACCAGCCAGCTGGAAGAGGAACGACAGGCGCTGGCCCGCGAAGGACATGATCAGAAGGGTCATCCCGATGCCGATCAGGGAGCGCAACAACATGTGCGAGGTCATCCCCGGAGTGTACGGAGGAGCGACCCGTACGTCCCGTGTTGGGATGAATTGTGTTGTGCGTCGCTCGGGTGCCGGTCCATGGAGTGAACGCGACTTGGTCATTGCCCAGAGATTGACATAACCTGCCATTGGAACATCTATAACGATAGGTTTGTTGACGTGGTGGATGTACCCCCAAGCTGATCTCACCGTTCGCCCACGCACACAAGGTGGTTCCATTGCCCATTCATGACGACGTCACGGCCATCGTCGGCAACACCCCGCTCGTCCGGATCAATCGACTGAGCGCAGGTGCCGGTGCGACGATCGCCGCCAAGCTCGAGTTCCAGAACCCGGCCGGCTCCGTGAAGGACCGGATCGGCGTGTCGATCGTCGACGCCGCCGAGCGGTCCGGCGAGCTCAAGCCCGGCGGGACCATCGTGGAGGCGACCAGTGGCAACACCGGTATTGCGCTGGCGATGGTGGGTGCCGCCCGTGGATACAACGTCGTGCTCGCCATGCCCGAGACGATGAGCCAGGAGCGCAAGGCGCTGCTGCGGGCGTACGGCGCCGAGCTCATCCTGACCCCGGGGTCCGAGGGGATGAAGGGCGCCGTAACCAGGTCCGAGGAGATCGCCGCCGATCGCGGTGGCATTCTGGCCCGCCAGTTCGCCAATGAGGCCAATCCGCGGATCCACCGCGAGACCACCGCGGAAGAGATCTGGAAGGACACCGACGGCACGGTCGACATCTTCGTCGCCGGCATCGGCACCGGTGGCACAATCACCGGCGTCGGCCAGGTCCTCAAGGCTCGCAACCCCGAGATTCAGGTCATCGGCGTAGAGCCCGAGGAGTCCGCGATCCTCAACGGCGGTGCTCCCGGCCCACACAAGATCCAGGGCATCGGTGCGAACTTCGTGCCCGAGATCCTCGACCGCGGGGTGTACGACGAGATCATCGACATCAACGCCGAGACGTCCGTCGAGTGGGCTCGTCGTGCCGCGAAGGAAGAGGGGTTGCTGGTCGGCCTCTCGTCCGGAGCTGCTCTCGCCGCAGCCGACAAGGTCGCCCGCCGGCCTGAGAACGCGGGCAAGCTCATCGTGGTGATCATCCCGTCGTTCGGTGAGCGCTACCTGTCCACCATCCTCTTCTCTGACCTGCTCACCTGAGCCCGCCTGTCCCCTTTAGCCCGATTCCTGTCCCGTCCATTTCCTGAAAGGGCCCGCGCCGATGACCGCCCTCCGCTTGACTGGTGACACGTCGATCGATCGCACGGTGACCCCCCCTGATCCGCGCGGTCGGTCGACTCATTCGTGGCGCTCTGCTCTTGCCCGGGTCCGTGAGGATCTGGACGCAGCGATCGAGCGGGACCCTGCAGTGGACTCCCGCCTCGAGATGGCGCTGACCTCGCCCGGGTTGCATGCCATCTGGGTGCATCGGCTCTCCCATCGCCTGTGGAACAAGCCTGGCGGTCGCTTGGCAGCCCGGCTGATCTCGCAGCTCACGCGGGCGATCACAGGGGTCGAGATCCACCCCGGCGCGCAGATCGGCCGGCGCTTCTTCATCGACCACGGCATGGGTGTGGTCATCGGCGAGACTGCCGAGATTGGCGACGACGTGTTGATGTACCACGGCGTCACGCTTGGTGGTCGCTCGATGAAACGGGTCAAGCGTCACCCGACGGTCGGCAACCACGTCACCATCGGTGCGGGCGCTCGGGTCCTCGGTCCCGTATACATCGGAGACCATGTGCAGATCGGCGCCAACTCCGTTGTCGTCAAAGACATTCCGGCCGGGGCTGTGGCCACCGGCGTTCCCGCCACGATCCGCTTCCCGGACAAGGGCCAGGATCTGTACGAGGCGATGTTCAAGGACCCCGCACTCTGGATCTGAGCTCGGTGGTTTGTGTCTCAGAGCGGGATCTGCGGCTCTGAGGCACCGTCGCGCCCCTCGGCTGAGGTCCGCGAGGATCCCTGCTGGGCGTTGCCGGTGGACTGTTCGCGCTGGATCTGCGCTGGGCAGATACGGTTAGCCCTGCTGGACGGCCGACACCGGTATGCCGTGCGGCCAGGAGGGCTCGCATAGTGGCCTAGTGCGGCGGTCTTGAAAACCGCTGTGGGGTTAAACCCACCGAGAGTTCGAATCTCTCGCCCTCCGCACGAAATCGCATGACGAAGGCCCCTGACCAGCGGAAATGCGGTCAGGGGCCTTCGTCATGTCATCTGGCCGTGTCCGGCACTGTCCGGTCATCTACGGGCGTCTGTGGACTATTCGTGGACGAGTTCACGGCCGCGTCCGGTTCATGCTGGGCGTGTCCTCCCGGCTCATCCAACGGTTCCGGCGTGACAACGCCGAGGGACGGTGTCGTCGGCGCGGCGAAACACACGGGTGGGCCCATGTCCCTCCGGCCGTTGGCGGGTGTGCCTGGCGTCCGTCTGGCTGGCAAGTCGGGACCCGCTGGGTCTCTTGGCGAATCGGCGGACAGCCGCCGCGTCAGTGGCACAGACTCTCCCCCAGGGCTTGGGTCGCAGAAGTGAGGTGGAGGCGGTGTGTCGAGGATCCTGGCATTAGATGTTGACGTAGTGACAGGCATGGCGCACTGACCTGCCCCAACGCCTATTTCGCGTCGACTGGGGCCGCGCTGGGGCCGCTCGTGGCCGCAACCCAGGCCAAGTTGTCGGGATCCCAGATGCTGTTGTTCGAGCTTTTGTCGAGGGCCGGGTCTACGAGGGAAGCCACGAGCACGGCAGCCGTCTCGGCCGTGAAGGACTCGGCCGACGGGACGCCCTTCGCCGTGGTGGGGTAGGTCCGGGTCCAGTCGTCCGGGATGTCGAAGTGCTCGAACGGCTCGATGCCGCTGATAACCCGCTTGGCGGCGATCGCGTTGTGCAGCCCGTCGAGGACGACGGCTTGGGTGTGGGCCAGGACGACGAGATCGACCAGATCCTTGACCCGGCTACTGCGCTTTCCCCCCGGGTAGTTGGTGTCCATCGTTGCGCAGACCTTGTCGGCCATATGGTCGGCCACCGGGTAGAGCCGGTAGGGATGCGTGACGAGCGGGCGGCGCAGGTGGAGCCGGTTCGCCGGTTCGACGACCTCGGGTCGCCCGACGGGCGGCGGCCCGACGACGACGTCGACGTGGACGGTGTCGATCTGAGTGTCGTGGTCAACATCGATGCAGGCGAAAATGTAGCGCCGTGTGGCCAGTCCCGGCTGGTTCTCGCCGAGACCTGTCGGGGTGGAGCGGATGAGTCGGAAGGTGAGGTGATCACCGAGGTCGACGTTCACCAGGTCGACCAGCGCCTTCTCGGCTTCGGCAAGGTCGGCTGCCTTCTGTGCGGCAAGGTCCACGTCCTTGGTGGTGCGTGAGCGTGGCACCCGCGCGAGCATGCTCA
>Ga0209587_1001563_pt1 | contig 10668 bp, 6 predicted proteins | sample NGEPerD_2_FD_184512 | JGI IMG/M metagenome (GOLD analysis project Ga0209587, IMG submission 184512) | Arctic peat soil microbial communities from the Barrow Environmental Observatory site, Barrow, Alaska, USA - NGEE PermafrostL1-D... | ecosystem: Environmental > Terrestrial > Soil > Wetlands >... | reverse complement strand
CGTCGGCGTCGTCGCCGAGGTCGTCCGCGCCGACTGGCAGCCGCGCGACGACGAGCTGGACGACGCGCAACGCCACGGCCGCACCTGAGACCGGCCGCTGCCCCCGCCACCTTCACCCACGCTTCGGAGCGTGCCGGGTCACGGATTGGACACACCGCGCCTGTCGCCGGGGGCAGCGGCCGGTCTCAGGTGCGGCCGTGGCGTTGCGCGTCGTCCAGCTCGTCGTCGCGCGGCTGCCAGTCGGCGCGGACGACCTCGGCGACGACGCCGACGGCGACGACGGCCCGGACCACCGCCGGGTCGTCGTCCACGAGCACCAGCAGCCGGTAGCGCTCGGCGAGGCGGCGGAGGGCCCCGACCTTCATCACCGCGGCGGGACGCCGGTCACCCTCGCGCCTGAGCACGACCTCACCGGGCGGGACGTCGTACCGGGCGAGCCACCCCAGCGTGTCGGCCCGGGTGCGTTCCGGTCGTCCGGAGAGGTACACCAGCGTCATGCCACGGCCCGCCGACTCGGTCGCGACGGCCAGGCCCTCGGGGTGCACGGGGTCATCGACGGCGGCGGCGAAGAAGCCGTCCCAGTCCTTGTCGCCGCGGGCCAGGTGGTGCATCCGGTGCCGGGTGTCCGCGAGCACCCCGTCGAGGTCGAGGACGACGGCGTCCGGTCGGTCCGGAGCCACTGGCGGCTCCACCGGTCAGGCCGCGTCTGCCCGGGAGCGCAGGTGCGACCCGGTGGGGGTCTTGACCACCTCGAGCCGCGTGGGGATCCGCTGCCGCAGCTCGGCGACGTGGCTGACCAGGCCGACGGCGCGGCCGCCCTCGCGGAGGGAGTCGAGCGTGGTCATCACCTCGTCGAGCGTCTCGGAGTCGAGGCTGCCGAAGCCCTCGTCGACGAAGAGCGTCTCGATGATGCTGCCGCCGGACTCGGCCTGGACGACGTCGGCCAGCCCCAGCGCGAGCGACAGCGACGCCAGGAACGCCTCGCCGCCGGAGAGGCTCGCCGTGTCGCGATGCAGCCCAGTCCAGGCGTCGACCACCTGCAGCCCGAGCCCCGAGCGGGCGCCACCCCGCTCCCGCGCGTCGGAGTGCACCAGCGCGTACCGGCCGGACGACATCGCGTCGAGGCGCTCGGTGGCGGCCGCGGCCACCTGCTCCAGGCGCGCGGCCAGGACGAACGCCGACAGGCGCATCCGCATCGCGTTGCCGCCGCCGGTGCCCTCGGCGCACCGGGCGAGGTCGGCGACCAGCTCGTGCCGCGACCGGACCGGTGCCGCGGCCGCCACGTCCGCCGCCACGTGCTGGACGAGGTCGTCGAGCGTCGCGGCCGCCCGGCGGAGCACCGCGACCCGTTCGACGGCCTGACGTTCCGTCGCGGCCGCCTGCTCGACCCGGGCTTCGAGCCGGGACGACCTGTCGGCCCACGGTTCCTCCGGAGCGGCCGAGGCGCACGGGTCGACGGCGTCGCTCGCCGCCTCCACCAGGTCCGGCTCGGCCAGGCGCGAGCGGACCGCGGCCAGCTCCTCCGCGTGCCCGGAGAGCACCGCGCGGAGCCGGGCGCGGACGTCCTCACCGAGGGCCGCCGCGGCCGCCTCGCCCAAGTCGGCGAACCCGGCCGCCACCACGGCCCCGGTAGCCTCCGCGGTGCCCGATGCGTGGGCCGACCGGGCCGCCGCCAGCGCGGCCCGGGCCTCGCCCAGCGCCTCCAGCGCCGACGCCTCCTCGACCAGGCGCTCCACCCGGGCGCGGACGCTGAGGTCCTCACCCCGCGCGGTCGCCAGCCGGTCGTGGGCCGAGGTCGCCTGCGCCGTCGCGGCCTCAGAGGCGACCCGCGCGGCGGCCAGGGCCTGCGCCGTCTCGGCGTCGGCAGCGCGCAGCTTCTCCAGCTCGGCGTCGACCGCCACGAGCGACGCCACCAGGTCGGCGAGGGCCGCGCGGGCGTCCTGCGCCTCGCCCAGTCCTCGGGTCAGGTCGGTCACGGCGGCAGCGGTCACGGCGGTCGTCGCGCCATCGCTGCGGCTCCTTGCCCCGGCCAGGCCCTCGCGGGCGGTTGCCAGCGCGTCGGCGACGACCCGGGCAGCCTCGGCGGCGTCGTCGGAGGCGGTGCGTGCGTCGGCCTCGTCCGTCGCCGTGACGGCGGTGGTCGCCGGTGTCGCGACACCGGGATGGTCTTCCGATCCGCAGACGGGGCAGGCGTCGCCTGGCGTCAGCGACGCCGCCAGCTCGGCTGCCATCCCGGTCAGGCGGTCCTCACGCAGGTCGAGCCAGCGTCGGCGCTGTTCCTGGGCGCCCGCTCCGGCCTCGATCGCCTTCTCCCGCAAGGCATCCACCGCGACGTCGAGCCGCGCGGCGTCGACGGCGGCCGCGTGAGCCGTCCGCGCCTGCTCGACCGCCGCCTCCCGTGCGCCCACCTCCGCCGCGAAGGCGGCCAGCGCCTGTTGCTGCCGGGCGCCGTCCTCGCGACGGCGCTGCAGCGGCTCGATCCGCGCGGCGAGGTGGCGTCGCTCCTGCTCCAGCGCAGTGACCTGCTGGGTGCGGGAGGCCGCGAGCTCCGCTGCCCGCGCCGCGTCGTCCTCGGCCTCCACGAGGTCACCGAGCCGGCCCACCTGCTCGGACCGCTCACGCACGCCCGAGGCCAGCGCGTCGCCGTCCGGCACTCCGACCGACAGGGCGAGAACCCCGCCCGTGGCCGCCGCCTCCTCCGACGCCGTGGCCTCGACGCGGCCCTGCGCCGACGCCACCGACGCGAGGTGCCCCGACACCGACGCGGCCGCGTCGGCCCGGGCCAGGGCGCGCCCCGCCTCGGCGACCGTCGCCGACTCGGCCTCGAGCCGGGCGAGGGCGGCCGTCACCCGTCCAAGCGTCTCCGCCCGCTCGTACCGCCGCAGCGCCTCGGCCCGCTCGGTCCGCACCGCCTCCAGCACGTTGCCGGCGGTCTGCTGCTCCTCGGTCGCGACGTCGCGGGCGGTGTGCGCCGACGTGACCAGCTGCTGCACGCGCTCGACCGGGTCCGCCGGGACGTCGTCGTCGCCCGGCGGGCTCGGCACCACGGCGGCGGACTCGGAGACCCGGGCCATCAGCCGGTCGAGGCCGGCCTCGGCCCGCTCCAGCTCGGTCTCCGTCGTGCGTCGCGCGTCCGAGAGCCAGGTCTCGACGTCGGCGAAGCGGTCGGTGGCGAACAGACGCTGCAACAGTGCGCGGCGCTCGTCGGCCGGTGCGCGCAGGAACGCGGCGAACTCGCCCTGGGGGAGGAGCACCACCTTGGTGAACTGCTCCATCCCCATCCCGAGCACGTCGGTCAGCAGCTGCGAGGCCTCGTCGTTGCGGCTGCTGCGCGGGAGCCACTCGCCACCGACCTTCTCGCGCAGCAGGGTGCGCGCCTGCTCGGTCGTGGTCCCCTCGCCGCGCTTCTTCGGCCGCGTCCAGGCGGGGGAGCGGGTCACCTCCAGCCGGCGGCCGGCGGCGGTGAACTCGCACCGCACCTCGGGCGCCAGGTCGGACTCGGCGTGGTCGCTGCGCAGCCCCGCGCCCGACCTCGCTCCGGGGACGCGGCCGTAGAGCGCGAAGCACAGGGCGTCGAGCACGCTGGTCTTGCCCGCACCGGTGGGTCCGTGCAGCAGGAACAGGCCCTGCTCGCAGAGGGCGTCGACGTCCACCTCCTCGACCGCGGCGAACGGGCCGAACGCCTGGACCCGCAGCCGGTGCAGCCTCATGCGGCACCGCGTCTGGCCACGCCCGGGCGCGGCGCCGGGACCGCCTCGGCGGCGCGCAGCCGGCCACCCTCGAGGGCGTCGCGCAGCAGCCGCCGTTCGACGTCGGTCGCCGGCGCACCGCGGACGTGGTCGACGAAGGCGCAGCACACGTCGACGTCGTCCAGCCCCTCCATCCGCTCGGCGTACCCGGCCGACTGCTCCGGTCGGCCCTCCGGCTCGAAGGCGAGGGCCAGGACGTGGGGAAAGCGTCGCCTGAGCCGTTCCATCGCCTCGCGCGGGCGCTGGGTGTCGGTCAGCGTGACCTGGCAGAACGAGCCCTCGTGCCGCGCCTGGGACGCGTCCGCGAGCAGGTCCTCCAGACGCCCCCGCAGGAGCGCGAGCGGCCGCAGCACCGGGGCGTCCACCGGGTCGACCCGTTCCACGCCCCCAGCGCCCAGCTCCAGCAGCCAGGACCCCTTGCGGTGCGCGTGCTCGGAGAAGGAGTAGGGGAGCGGGGACCCGCTGTAGCGGACGGACTCGGTCAGGCGCTGGCGGCCGTGAAGGTGGCCGAGCGCGACGTAGTCCACCCCGTCGAAGACGGACGCCGGCACCGCGCCCACGCCGCCGACGCTGATGTCGCGCTCCGAGTCGCTGGCGGCGCCACCGGTGACGAACGCGTGCGCCGCCACCAGGGACCGGGTGCCGGGCGGGCGGGTCGCGAGGTCGGCGCGGACGCCGTCCATCAGGGCGCGCAGCACCGGGGCGTGGCCGCGCTCGACCCCGAGCGTGTCGGCCACCAGGGCGGGCTCGGCGTACGGGACGCCGTACAGCGCGACGTCTCCGTGCCGGTCCTCCAGCAGCACCGGGGTGGCGGCGTCGGTCACCCGCGTCCGCAGGTGCACCCCGCCGCGGGCGCTGCGCCGGGACCCGAAGCCCAGCCTCGTGGCCGAGTCGTGGTTGCCGCTGGTGACCAGCACCGAGGCCCCCGCGCCGACGAGCGCGTCCAGGCCGTCGTCCAGCACCGTCACCGCGTCGACGGCCGGGAGCGCCCGGTCGTAGACGTCCCCCGCCACGACCACGGCGTCCACGGCCTCGGAGCGGACGACGTCCGCCAGGTGCTCGAGGAACGTCGCCTGCGCGTCGAGCAGCCCGACCCCGTGGAACGAGCGCCCCAGGTGCCAGTCGGAGGTGTGGAGGATCCGCACGTTCGCAGGGTAGGAGCGGGCACCGACATCGCGGTGGTGGCGCGCCGGAGGCTGTGGTGGGACTCCCACGTGTGGTGGACTCTGGCCATGGGCGACGAGGTCGCGGGCACCGAGTTCAGCCGCGAGCAGCGGCAGCGGTACCGCGAGAAGGTGCGGCTCTGCCTCGACGTGTTCGAGCGGATGCTGGCCGGGTCGGTCTTCGACATCGAGCGCCCCCTCACGGGGATGGAGATCGAGCTCAACCTGGTGGACGGCGACTACCAGCCGACGATGGCGAACAAGGCGGTGCTCGAGAGCATCGCCGACCCGCGGTACCAGACTGAGATCGGCGCCTACAACATCGAGCTCAACGTCGCACCCCGTCCGTTGCCGGGCACGTCGGCCCTCGACCTCGAGGAGGACCTGCGGACCAGCCTGAACGCCGCCCAGCAGAAGGCGTCGGACGCCGGGGCCAACATCGTGATGATCGGGATCCTGCCGACCGTGATGCCCGAGCACTTCGAGGGCGTGTGGATGAGCGAGTCCGCGCGGTACTCCGCGCTCAACGACTCGATCTTCTCCTCGCGCGGCGAGGACCTCCTGATCGACATCGCCGGCGCCCGCGAGCGGCTCACCACCTACTCCGCGACCATCGCGCCCGAGTCGGCGTGCACCAGCGTGCAGCTGCACCTGCAGGTGGCGCCGCAAGACTTCGCGGCCAACTGGAACGCCGCCCAGCTGCTCTTGGGCCCCCAGCTGGCCCTCGGTGCCAACTCCCCATACTTCTTCGGTCGCGAGCTCTGGGCCGAGACGCGCACCGAGCTGTTCCTGCAGGCCACCGACACGCGGCCGGCCGAGCTGGTGAACCAGGGGGTGCGACCGCGGGTGTTCTTCGGCGAGCGGTGGATCACCTCGATCTTCGACCTGTTCGAGGAGAACGTCAGGTACTTCCCGTCGCTGCTGCCCGAGGTCACCGACGAGGACCCGGTGCAGGAGCTGGAGGCGGGGCGGGCTCCGCGGCTGCAGGAGCTGCGGCTGCACAACGGCACCGTCTACCGCTGGAACCGGCCGATCTACGACATCGTCGATGGCCGCCCGCACCTCCGGGTCGAGAACCGCGTGCTGCCGGCCGGGCCGACGGTGACCGACGTGCTGGCGAACGCCGCCTTCTACTACGGGGCGATGCGGGTGCTGTCCGAGGAGGACCGCCCGGTGTGGACGAAGACCTCCTTCTCGACCGCACAGGAGAACTTCACCGAGTGCGCGAAGCACGGGATGGACGCCCACGTCTACTGGCCCGGCCTCGGCGAGGTCACCCCGGACGAGCTGGTGCTGCGCCGGCTGCTGCCGCTCGCCCACGAGGGACTGGAGAGGTGGGGCGTCTCCCCGCAGGTGCGCGAGCGCTACCTCGGGGTGATCGAGGAGCGGGCCAAGTCGGGTCGCAACGGTGCCGCGTGGCAGGTGGAGACGGTGACCGCGCTGGAGTCACGAGGGGCCGACCGCGCCACCGCCCTGCGCCGGATGCTCGCCCTCTACTGCGACGGCATGCACAGCAACGAACCCGTGCACACCTGGGAGGTGCCGACCGCCCGTTGACCGGTCAGATCAGGTCGGCGAGGACGGCGGCATGGTCGGAGGCCCAGACGCCGTCGACGGGCTCGTCGCCCACGAGGCGGACGTCGGCGACGTCGGCGCCGAGCCCGACGAGGACGTAGTCGATCCGGGCGCTGGGGGAACTGTTGATGTGGGGGTTGCGTCGGTCCCACGTCCAGCCGGGGTCGCCGTCCGGCGCCCACCGCCACGCGTCCACCAGCACCAGGCCGGCCACCGGGGGAGCGGTGAGGTGCCCGCCGAGCAGGCGCAGCTCGTCGGACTCCGGCTCGGCGTTGAGGTCGCCGGTGACCACCGCGGGCCGGTCGCCGGGGTGGTCGGCGACGAGACGGGCGACCGCCTCGACCTGCCGGCAGCGGGTCGCGGACCCGTCGGTCGCCGCGTCGAGGTGCGTCGTGAAGAACGGCAGGGTGCCGCCGGGCGCGTCGATCAGCGTGTGCAGCACGGTGCGGTCCCCGGCGGTGCCTCGCGCGGCCGGAAGCAGCCGTCGCTCCTGCTCGAGCAGGGGCCAGCGGGAGAGCACCGCGTTGCCCACCTCGACGCCGGGCTGGCCGGCACGCCGTTGCCACCGCTGCGAGTCCGGCGACGGCGACCACGCCCAGTGCAGGCCCAGAGTGTCGGCCAGCTGCTGCCCCTGGTTCTCGGCGTCGGTGGCCCAGACCTCCTGCAGGCCGACGACGTCCGGTCGCGTCTCGCACAGCACCGAGGCGATGGCGTCGGCGCGCTGCTGCCAGTCGCCGAAGCGCCACCACAGGTTCCAGGTCAGGACCCGCACCGGTCAGTCCGCGAGGCGCGCGGGGAAGCCGCCGGTGGCGATCGGTCCCCAGCGCCGCGGCGTCACCCGGATCAGGCTCTTGCCCTGCCGTGCCATCGCCGCCCGGTAGTCGTCCCAGTCGGGGTGCTCGACGGAGATCGCGCGGAAGTAGTCGACCAGGGGTTCGAGCGCATCGGGCAGGTCGAGCACCTCGGCGTCACCGTCCACCTGCACCCACGGCCCGTCCCAGTCGTCGGACAGGACGACGACGCTGACGGCCGCGTCCCGTCGCGCGTTGGCCGTCTTGGCCCGCTCCGGGTAGGTCGAGATCACGAAGCGCCCCTCGCCGTCCACCCCGCCCGTGACGGGTGAGGCCTGGACGCCGCCGGTGCGGCGCCGCGTGAGCAGCAGCAGGTGGTGCCGTGAACGGCAGAAGTCGAGCAGCTCGGCCAGGTCGACATCCGTGGTGGTGGCGATGCTGCGAGGCATCCCCGCACCGTACCTCCGTGCTCACCGAACCCGGCATTGCTCGCCAGAACCGGCGTCCGGGCGCCTCGGACGCAGGTTCCGGTGCGCAACGCAGGGGTGGGTGAGTAAGGGGTGGGGCCGGTAGGTTCCGACCGTGTTCGACAAGGTGCTGGTGGCCAACCGCGGCGAGATCGCCGTCCGCGCGTTCCGGGCCGCCTACGAGCTCGGTGCCCGCACGGTGGCGGTCTTCCCGTTCGAGGACCGCAACGCGGTGCACCGGATCAAGGCCGACGAGTCGTACCTGATCGGCGAGCGCGGGCACCCGGTGCGCGCCTACCTGGACGTCGACGAGATCGTCCGCGTCGCCACCGAGAGCGGTGCGGACGCCGTCTACCCCGGCTACGGCTTCGGCTCCGAGAACCCCGCGCTGGCCCAGGCCTGTGCGGACGCCGGCATCGCGTTCGTCGGGCCGCCGGCCGACGTGCTCGCGCTCGCCGGTCACAAGGTCAGGGCGCTGGGGGCAGCTCGCGAGGCCGGCATCCCGGTCCTCGCCTCCTGCGCACCGTCGTCCGACGTCGACGACCTGGTGGCCGCGGCGGACGGGGTCGGCTTCCCGCTCTTCGTCAAGGCGGTCGCCGGCGGCGGCGGCCGGGGGATGCGACGGGTCGACGAGGCGCCGGCGCTGAAGGAGGCGCTCGAGGCGGCGATGCGCGAGGCCGAGGGCGCGTTCGGTGACCCCACGGTCTTCCTCGAGCAGGCGGTGCGACGGCCCCGCCACATCGAGGTGCAGGTGCTCGCCGACGCCACCGGCGAGATGCTGCACCTGTACGAGCGCGACTGCTCCGTGCAGCGTCGCCACCAGAAGGTCGTCGAGATCGCGCCGGCTCCGAACCTCGACCCCGCCCTGCGCGAGGTCCTCTGCGCCGACGCGCTGTCGTTCGCCCGGGCGCTCGACTACGTCAACGCCGGGACGGTGGAGTTCCTCGTCGAGACGGCGGGGGACGGCGCCGGGTCCCACGCGTTCATCGAGATGAACCCCCGGATCCAGGTCGAGCACACCGTGACCGAGGAGGTCACGGACGTCGACCTGGTGCAGTCACAGCTGCGGATCGCGAGTGGCGAGACCCTGGCCGACCTCGGCCTCGCGCAGGAGACCATCAGGGTCAACGGGGCCGCCCTGCAGTGCCGGATCACCACCGAGGACCCGGCCAACGGGTTCCGTCCCGACACCGGCAAGATCACCGCCTATCGCTCGGCGGGCGGTGCCGGCGTCCGGCTTGACGGCGGGACGGCGGACACGGGCGCGGAGATCAGCGCCCACTTCGACTCCATGCTGGTCAAGCTGACCTGCCGCGGGCGTGACTTCCCGACCGCGGTGAAGCGGGCCCAGCGCGCGCTGGCGGAGTTCCGGATCCGGGGGGTGCACACGAACATCGCCTTCCTCCAGGCGCTGCTCTCCGAGGACGGCTTCCTCACCGGAGACCTCTCGACGTCGTTCATCGACGAGCGGCCGAACCTGTTGCGCGCCAGGGTGTCTGCCGATCGAGGCACCAAGGTGCTGACGTGGCTGGCCGACGTCACCGTCAACACCCCCCACGGCCAGGCACCGGTGGACGTCGCGCCGCACTCCAAGCTGCCCGTGGTCGACCTGGAGGTACCGCCACCGGACGGTTCCCGACAGCAGTTGCTGGAGCTAGGCCCGCGGGGGTTCGCGGCGGCGCTGCGCGAGCGCACCAGCGTGGCGGTCACCGACACCACGTTCCGCGACGCGCACCAGTCGCTGCTCGCCACCCGGGTGCGTACCCGCGACCTGCTCGCGGTCGCCCCGCACGTCGCCCGGCTCACCCCGCGGCTGTGGAGCGTCGAGTGCTGGGGTGGTGCCACGTACGACGTCGCCCTGCGCTTCCTCGGTGAGGACCCCTGGGAGCGCCTGGCCGGCCTGCGGGAGGCGATGCCCAACCTCTGCCTGCAGATGCTGCTGCGCGGCCGCAACACCGTCGGGTACACGCCCTACCCGACCGAGGTGACCGACGCGTTCGTCGACGAGGCGGCCGCCACCGGCATCGACGTGTTCCGGATCTTCGACGCGTTGAACGACGTCGACCAGATGCGGCCCGCGATCGAGGCTGTGGTGGCGAACGGTCGGGCCGTGGCGGAGGTCGCCCTCTGCTACACGGCCGACCTCACCGACCCCGGAGAGACGCTGTACACGCTCGACTACTACCTGGCCCTGGCCGAGCGCATCGTCGGGGCCGGCGCCCACGTGCTCGCGATCAAGGACATGGCCGGGCTGCTGCGCCCGCCCGCGGCACGCACCCTGGTCGGCGCCCTGCGCGAGCGGTTCGACCTGCCGGTGCACCTGCACACGCACGACACCGCCGGCGGCCAGCTGGCCACGCTGCTCGCCGCCGTCGACGCCGGCGTGGACGCCGTCGACGTCGCGTCGGCGTCGATGGCAGGGACGACGTCCCAGCCGCCGGCGTCCGCCCTGGTCGCCGCGCTCGCCCACACCGAGCGCGACACCGGGCTGGACCTGCGCGCGGTGATGGACCTGGAGCCGTACTGGGAGGCGGTGCGCCGCGTGTACGCGCCGTTCGAGTCCGGGCTGCGCAGCCCGACCGGCCGCGTCTACGACCACGAGATCCCCGGCGGCCAGCTCTCCAACCTGCGCCAGCAGGCGATCGCGCTCGGTCTCGGCGAGAAGTTCGAGCAGATCGAGGCCATGTACGCCGCGGCCGACACGATCCTCGGCCGCCTGATCAAGGTGACGCCGTCGTCCAAGGTGGTCGGCGACCTCGCGCTGCACCTGGTGGCCACCGGCGCCGACCCGGCAGAGTTCTCCGAACGGCCGAACGAGTTCGACGTCCCCGACTCCGTGATCGGCTTCCTGACCGGGGAGCTCGGAGACCCACCCGGTGGCTGGCCGGAACCGTTCCGCGGCAAGGCGTTGGAGGGGCACAAG
>Ga0209587_1001562_pt1 | contig 10671 bp, 11 predicted proteins | sample NGEPerD_2_FD_184512 | JGI IMG/M metagenome (GOLD analysis project Ga0209587, IMG submission 184512) | Arctic peat soil microbial communities from the Barrow Environmental Observatory site, Barrow, Alaska, USA - NGEE PermafrostL1-D... | ecosystem: Environmental > Terrestrial > Soil > Wetlands >... | reverse complement strand
GACAAGATCATCCAGACAAACCATCTGAACCTGCCGGGTCTCCTCACCCGACCTGACCGCGAACGCCGTGAGTGCCATACCCACAGCGTCCCGATCACACCGGACGAAACTTCAACAGGCTCCTAGGGCCCCTAGACTGCCCGCCGCGTGCGCATCTTCAGCGGCATCCAACCCACCGGCCGTAAGCACCTCGGCAACTACATCGGGGCCATCCGCCAGTACGTGGAGGGCCAGGACCGTGGCGCCCCGGCGATCTACTGCATCGTGGACCTGCACGCGATCAGCGTGCGCTACGACCCCACGGCGCTGTCGCGCTACACCTACGACACGGCGGCCATGCTGCTGGCGTCGGGTCTGGATCCCGGACGCTGCATCCTCTTTCGCCAGTCCGACGTTCACGAGCACACCGAGCTGTGCTGGCTGCTGGCCTCGGTCACCGCGCACGGCGACCTCAACCGCATGCACCAGTTCAAGGAGAAGTCGGCCACCCAGCGGGAGCTGGTGTCGGCGGCGCTGTTTAACTACCCGGTGCTGCAGGCAGCCGACGTGCTGGCCTACAAGGCCCACGAGGTGCCGGTGGGCGACGACCAGCGCCAGCACGTGGAGCTGATGCGCGACATCGCCGACCGCTTCAACGCCGCCTACGGCAATGTGCTGGTCCTGCCCGAGCACCGCATCCCCGCCACCGGCGCCCGGGTGATGGACCTCCAGGACCCCACGCGGAAGATGTCCACCACCGGCAGCGGAGAGCGCGGCCTGGTCTTTGTGGACGACGACGAGAAGGCGATCCTCAAGAAGGTCAAGAGCGCGGTGACCGACTCGGGCTCCGAGGTGCGGCGCGGGCCCGACAAGGCGGGCGTGTCGAACCTGATCGAGGTGCTGGCGGTGATCCGGGGGGTGGATCCCGAGGAGATCGAGCGCGAGTTCGAGGGCCGTGGCTACGGGGACTTCAAGACGGCGGTGGCCGAGGCGGTGGCCGAGTACCTGCGCCCGGTCCGCGAGCGCTACGCCGAGCTTCGCGGCGACGAGGCCGATCTGGAGCGCGTGCTCCAGATCGGGGCGGACCGTGCGCGAGCGATCGCCTCGGAGACCCTGGCCGAGGTCAGGGCCGCGATGGGCATCGGGCCCCCCGCCTCGGGATGAGCGAGCTGCCTGGTGACGGGATCACCCGCCGCGGGCTGCTCGAGGCCGGCAGCGCGTCGGCCGCGAGCCTGGCCGCGCTCGGCGCCCTCGGCCCGCGCGCGCTGGCCGCGCCCGCCGCGGCCCGGAACGTGATCGTGATCGTGCTCGACAACGTGCGCGCCGACCACGTGGGCGCCTACGGCGGGCGGCGGGTGCGCACTCCGGCGATCGACGGGCTGGCGCGAGAGAGCCTGCGCTTCTCGCGCTTCCGGCCGGAGGTGTTCCCCACGATCCCGGCCCGCCGCTCGATCATGACCGGCCGCCGGGTGTACCCCTTCCGCGGCTGGCGGCCCCAGCCCGGACTGCCCCAGGAGCCCGGCTGGCAGTCGATCGACCGGCGCGTCCCGGTGTTCACCGACGTGCTCGGCAACGCCGGCTGGCACACGGGCTATGTGACCGACAACCCGCACATCCTCTCCGGGGCCTACGACGGCTTCCGCGCCCGCTTCGACCAGCCCGTGACCGTGAAGGGCCAGGTGCCCTACCGCGGCAAGCCGCCCGGCCGGCCCGTCACCCGGCGCACGGTGAACCGCCACCTGCTGCCCAACCTGCGCGGTACTACGACCCAGCGCCGTGTCCGCGAGTACCTCACCGCAAACAAGGGCCGCGGCGACGAGACCGACTACCTCTCGCCGCGGGTGTTCACCGAGGCGGCGCGGTGGGTGGAGCAGGCGGTGGCCCGGCGGAAGCCCTTCGCGCTGGTGGTGGACAGCTTCGACCCCCACGAGCCGTGGGACCCGGCGCCCCGCTACCTCCGCCGCTTCGGCCCGGGCCGCATCGGCGCCGTGAAGCCGATCCAGCCGTTCGCGCCGCCCGGCGGCGCCCTGAAGCAGTTCAACCTCTCGCGCGCCGCCATGCGCCGCGTGCGCAACCTGTACGCGGCCGAACTGGCGATGGTGGACACCTGGCTCGGGCTGTTCCTCGGCCGCCTGGAGCAGCTGGACCTGATGCAGGACACGCTGATCGTGCTGCTGTCAGACCACGGCGTTCTGCTGGGCGAGCGTGGGGAGGTGGGCAAGACCGAGGACCAGATGCACCGTGAGATCACGCGCGTGCCGCTGCTCATCCGCGACCCCGCGGGCCGGGGCGCCGGCCGGACGAGCGACTACTTCGCCTCCACCCACGACATTGCGCCCACCGTGCTGTCGATGCTCGGCCGGCCGGTGCCGCGCCCGATGGACGGGGTGGACCTGTCGGTGCTGCTGCGAGGCAAGCCGCCGCCGCGGCGCCGGATCTTCACGGCCAGCTACGGCAGCTGGGTGAGCGCCGGAGACGGACGCTGGCTGCTGATCTCCGACAACCGGGGCCGCGAGAAGCGCCTGTATGACACGCGCCGCGACCCGGGCGAGCGGCGTAACGTGGCAGCGCGGCACCCGGACGTGGTGCGGCGGCTGTGGCGGCAGGTGATCGCCGACGCGGGCGGTAGGCGCCTCCCGCGCTTCTAGCCGGCTCCGCGCCGTCGGCCGCCCGCTCTAGTCTGCCCTCGATGTCCGTCGCCGAGCTGGACCTGGACCTGGAGGTCTTCCAGGGTCCCTTCGACCTCATGCTCACGCTCGTGCTGCGCGAGGAGGTCGACCTGCTCGAGGTCGAGCTGGCCGACGTGGTGGTGGCCTACGTGGACCACCTGCAGCGCAAGGGCGAGCTCGACCTGGAGGCGGCCACCGAGTTCCTGGTGCTGATCGCCGCGCTGCTGGAGCTCAAGTCCCGCCTGATGCTGCCCGGCGAGGAGGGCGACGCGCTGGACCTCGAGCCGGGCGAGGCAGCCGAGGAGCTGCTGGCGCGGATGCTCGAGTACCGCCGCTACAGCGGCGTCGCCGCGTTCCTCCGCGAGCGACTGGAGGCCGAGCAGGGCTTCCGCTACCGCTCCGCACCGTTGCCGCCGCACCTGCGGCGCGTGTCGGTGGACCTGGCCGAGCCCTCCTATGACGCCGACCAGCTCGCCGAGGCGGTGGGCGGGCTGCTGCGGATGCCGCCCAAGCTCGATCTCGGCCACCTGGCCCGCCCGCGCGTGTCGCTGGAGTCGCGCCTGGAGCACATGCGCTCGTTGCTCTCGAGCCGCGGCAGCTTCACCTTCGACGAGGCCGTGCGCGGCGCCGACCGGCTCACCGAGGCCGTCACCCTGTTCGCGCTGCTGGAGCTGCACAAGGCCGGCGAGGCGCGCTGGAGCCAGTCCGAAGCGTTCGGACCGATCACGGTGAGCGTGGGAGTCGAGTGAACGAGCTCGCGCGCGTTGTGGAAGCGCTGCTGTTCCTCTCGCCCGAGCCCGTGTCGCTGGAGCGGCTGGCCGACGCCGCCGAGTCCTCCGAGGGTGAGGTGCTGGAGGCGCTCAAGCGCCTGCGCGAGCACTACGCGGAGGGCTTTCGCGGCGTAGTGCTGCGCGAGGTGGCCGGGGGCTTCTCGCTGGCCACCGACCCGGTGGCCGAGCGCGCCGCCCGCAGGCTGCTATCCAGACCCCGCACGCCTCCGCTCACGCAGGCACAGGCCGAGTGCCTGGGCATCGTGGCCTACCTGCAGCCCGCCTCGCGGCCGGAGATCGCGCGAATCCGCGGCGTGTCCTCGGAGTCGGCGGTGGGCACCCTGCTCGAGCGGGGGCTGATCGAGGAGTCGGGGCGCTCGCGCTTCGGGGCCGTGCTCTACCGGACCACCGAGCTGTTCCAGAAGCTGTTCGGCCTGGAGGCGTTGGACACGCTCCCCGACGTGGCTCGCTTCGACCCCACGCCCGAGGACGAGCGCGAGTTGCGCGACCGGCTGCTGAAAGCCGGCGAGGCACGGGCGGAGAGCTAGGACACGGCGACCAGCGGCTCGGATTGGCGGAACTCCTCCGCCACGTCGCACAGGATCTGCACCATCGCTTCGCTGGCCGGCGAGCGGTAGCCCTCGGCCTGGCGGGCGGCCCAGATCCGCCGTACAGGGGCGTCCTTGCCCAGCGAGCGGGCCACCACGCCGGGGTGGAGTGGGTGCAGCGCCAGGCGCGGGAAGATCGTCACGCCCACGCCCGCTGCCACCAGCGCCTGGGAGGCCATCGTCTCGTCGGCCTCGAAGGCCACCTTGAGATCGAAGCCGGCGTCCTCGCACGCGCGCTCGGTGATCGCGCGGCAACCGTTGGTACGGCCGCTTGCGATCCAGGGCTCGTCCGCCACATCGGCCAGGCGCAGGCGGCGACGTTCGGCGAGCGGGTGGTCGGACGCCAGCACGAGGTCGTACCGGTCGTCGATCAGGTGGAAGGTCTCCAACGACTCGCGCAGCGATTCCCGGAGGGGCGCGTAGTCGTAGATCAGCGCCAGGTCGATCTCGCCGGCGCGTAGGAGCTCCTTGGCCTCGATCGGCTCGGCTTCGACCATGCTCAGCTCCACCTCGGGGTGGCGCTCGTGGAAGGCCGCGACGGCGCGCGGCACCAGCGTGGCACCCGCGCTCTGGAAGCAGGCCAGCCTGAGTCTGCCGCCGCGCAGCCCGGCGAGGGCAGCCAGCTCCTCTTCGGCGTCCTCGATCCGACAGAGGATGGCCTCGGTGTGCGCTACCAGCGCGCGGCCGGCGTCGGTGAGGCGCACTCCCCGCGCCCCGCGCTCGAGCAGGGTGGTGCCGGTCTCACGTTCCAGCGCCGCCACCTGTTGTGAGATGGCGGACTGGGTGAAGGAGAGCGACTCGGCCGCCGCGGAGAACGAGCCGCGAGCCGCGACCTCGCGGAGGACCTTCATGCGACGCACATCCAGCATTAGCCAAGCTTATCTCGACCTGCGGCATTTATCATTTGAACTGATGCCCCGGCGCTGCCATATTCGGAGACGGAGATGACGCGCCGATCGTGGATCCAGTTCTTCCTGCTCGCTGCCATGTGGGGGGCCTCCTACCTGTTCATAAAGGTGGCGTTGGAGGACGTCTCGCCGGCGATGGTCGTGTTCGCCCGCACCGCGCTGGCATCGCTCGTACTGCTGCCCTTTGCCCTGAGGGCGGATGCCCTCTCGGGTCTGCGCGAAAGCAAGGGGGCCTTCCTCCTGCTGGCGCTCCTGCAGGTGGCGGCCCCGTTCATGCTGATCTCGGTCGGCCAGCAGGACATCTCCACCTCGCTCGCAGGCATCCTCGTGGCCACCGCCCCGATCTACACGTTCCTGCTCGCGTTTCGGTTCGAGCGCGAGAATCGCCCCCGCGGCATCGGCCTCGTGGGAGTGTTGCTCGGCGTGGTGGGCGTGGGCCTTCTGCTCGGCGTGGACCTCGATGGCGGCTCGGCCGCCCTGCTCGGCGGCCTGATGGTGGTGGTGGCCAGCCTGGGCTACGCGCTGGGCGCCTTCTACCTGCGCTACCGCTTCTCCGGCACGATGCCGATCGGCACCGTCACGGTCACGATGGGCATCAGCGCGCTCATGACGCTTCCGGTCGCATTGGCCACCTTCCCGTCCGGCGTTCCCGACCTCGAGACGTTCGGGTCCCTCGGCGCCCTCGGAGTGTTCGGAACCGGCATCTCCTTCGTCCTGTTCTACACGCTTATCGCCGACATCGGCCCGAGCAAGACGTCGCTGGTGGCCTACGTGGCGCCGGGGTTCGCGGTCATCTACGGTGTCACGCTGCTGGGCGAGGACTTCACGCTGGCAACGCTCGCCGGTCTCGCGCTGATCCTCGGGGGTTCCTACCTGGCGGCCGAGGCGCGCACGAGCGCTACGCCTGAACAGCCAGCTGCCCACACGCCGCGTCGATATCGCGTCCCCGCGTGAGGCGCACCGTGGCGGGCACGCCGCGCTCGCCCAGAGCAGACCGGAAGGCGTCGATGGCCTCGCGGCTCGATCCCTCGAACTCCGAGTCGGTGGGGTTGTAGGGGATGAGGTTCACCTTGAACGCGCCGCGGGGCTGCAGCAGAGCCGCCAGCTGGATGGCCTGCTCGTAGCGGTCGTTCACGCCGGCGAGCATCAGGTACTCCACGAACACCTTGCGCCGGCGCCGCTCGTGCCAGCGCCGGCAGGCGTCGAGCACGTCGGGCAGGGGGTAGCGGTCGTTCACCGGCATCAGCTCGGAACGCAGCACGTCGTCGGGCGCATGCAGCGAGAGAGCGAGGCGGATGGTGGGACCGTCGTGCTCGGCCAGCCGGTCGATCCCGGGTATCCAGCCCACGGTGGAGATCGTGGTGCTGGAGGGGTGGATGCCGAGGTCGGGCAGCCGCTCGCAGGCGCCCAGCACGGCGTCGAGATTGAGCAGTGGCTCGCCCATGCCCATGAACACGGCGTGGTCGACCTCCTCCTTCCTACGGAAATGAAGCGCCTGGTCGAGGATCTCCGAGGCAGTGAGGTTGCGGCCGAACTTCATCGAGCCGGTGGCGCAGAAGGTGCAGGTCAGCGGGCAGCCGGACTGGCTGGACAGGCACAGCGAGCGGCGGCCCTCGCGGTAGCGCATGAGCACGGCCTCCAGCGGGCGGCCGTCGGTGGTGCGAAACAGCGCCTTCTCGGTGCCGTCGGAGGCAAGCGCCTCGTGGTCGAGCTCGAGGCTGGAGAGCGGCACCCGGCGCTCCAGCTCGTGGCGCAGCTCCTCCGGCAGGTTGGTCATCTCGCCGTAGGAGCCGGCGCCGCGGGCGGCCCACTCCCACACCTGGCGGCAGCGGAACGAGGGCTCACCGAGCTCTTCGAGGGTGCTTTCAAGCAGCGCGAGGTCCACGCTGTTGAGTCTGGCAGCCGGGGTCCGGCTCAGCCGGGCAGCAGGTCGTCGAGCTGCTCGATCAGCCCCGGCTCTTCCTGCAGCTCCCCCGATGGGGGCTGGGACTGCGGCGGTGGCTCGAAAACCGGCGGCGGGTTCTTGGGCGGCGACGGCGGTGGCGCGCCGGGCCGTGCCCGGCGCCTGATGATCTCGCAGCTGGCACGGTGGCGGCTCGGCCCGGTCACGAACCCGTAGTGGCCCCGGACCCGGCGGTCGATGCGCTTGCGCAGCGCGCACAGCGCGTAGGCCTCGGCAAACTGCTCGGCCGGTGGGTTCGCGTCCCGGAACCACCGCTGGCGGCGCTTGCCGATCAGGCGCTTGAAGTCTCGCCGGTCCCTGGCGTTGAGCACCCGCAGGTCGAATAAGTGCCCGAGCTCGTGCATGAGCACCTCCCGCGGGTTTTTCGCGCTGCGCCTCAAGTAGATAGTGCTTCGCCGCTTGGTGAACACGCAGCCGGTGAGCGCGGGCCGCCGGGGGCAGCCGCTGAGCAGGATCCGCACCCGGCCCCTCACGGTGGGCACCTTGGCCCGTTCGGCCCAGCCCGGGTAGGGGCCTGGCAGCGCACGGCCGTTCTGGCCCAGCAGCACGACCTTGCCCGTGGGGCGCTTGGCGGCCTGCGCGGGGGCAGCCACCACGGCTGCCGCGGCGAGGAGGGCTAGGCAGACGAGCAGGCGCAGGGCGCGCATTCTGGCAAAGGCGCGCCGCGCGGGTGGCGCCCGGGCTGAGCACGCCCGGGGACCCTCTACGCTCAGCACCCATGGCCGAGCCGCACGTGAACGGCAAGCGGGTCCTGCTCACCGGAGGCTCGGGCTTTCTCGGCGTGCAGGTGCGCGAGCGGCTGGAGGCGGCGGGTGCGGCGGAGGTGTTCGTCCCGCGCCGCAGCGAGTACGAGCTGACCGAGGCGGAGGCCGTGGCGCGGGCCTATGGGGACGGCCGGCCGGACACGGTGATCCACCTGGCGGCCGAGGTGGGCGGGATCGGCGCCAATCGCGACAACCCGGGCCGGTTCTTCTACGCGAACATGGCGATGGGCCTGCACATGATCGAGGAGGCGCGCAAGCGCGGCGTGGAGAAGTTCGTGCAGGTTGGGACGGTGTGCTCGTATCCCAAGCACACGCCGGTCCCGTTTCGCGAGGAGGAGTTGTGGAACGGGTATCCGGAGGAGACCAACGCGCCGTACGGGGTGGCCAAGAAGGCGCTGCTGGTGATGTTGCAGGGCTACCGCGCGCAGTACGGGCTCAATGGCGTCTATCTGATGCCGGTGAACCTCTACGGGCCGGGAGACAACTTCGACCTGGCCTCCTCCCATGTGATCCCGGCGTTGCTCCGCAAGTGCGAGGAGGCGCGGCTGACCGGTGCGGGGCAGGTGGACTGCTGGGGCACCGGGGCCGCGTCGCGGGAGTTCCTGTATGTGGACGACTGCGCGGAGGCGATCGTGGCCGCCACAGAGCGCCTCGATGGGCCTGAGCCAGTGAACGTGGGGGCGGCAAGTGAGATCACGATCCGGGAGCTCACCGAGCTGATCGCGCGGCTGGTCGGGTTCGATGGCCGGCTGGCGTGGGATCCCTCCAAGCCCGACGGCCAGCCGCGACGGTCGCTGGACACCAGCCGGGCCAGCGAGCTCTTCGGCTTCACGGCCAGCACCAGCCTCGAGGACGGCCTGCGGCGCACCATCGACTGGTACCGCCACCAGGGTCCGGGAAGAGCGGCGGCGGCCGGCAGCGCCACCGTGGCCTGACCTTGCGCCTGGCCAAGTTCCTCGCGCACTCGGGCGTGGCCTCGCGGCGCGCAGCGGAGCGCTTGATCGCCGACGGGCACGTGACGGTGGGCGGCGAGCAGGTGACCGACCCCGCACGAGACGTGGACGAGAGCAGCGCGGTGGCCGTGAACGGCCGCGGCGTGGAGCCCGAGCCGCGCGAGGTGCACGCGCTGAACAAGCCGGCCGGCGTGGTGTCCACCGCCCGCGACACGCACGGCCGCTCCGTGGTGACCGACCTCGTGGAGTCCGACCGGCGCCTGTACCCCGTCGGCCGCCTCGACGCCGACACTACCGGCCTGATCCTGCTGACCAACGACGGCGAGCTGGCCGAGCGCCTGACACACCCCCGGTTCGGGGTGGAGAAGACCTACCGCGCCACCGTGCGCCCGCCCAGGGTGTCCGAGCGCTCGCTGCGGGCCCTGCGCGAGGGGGTCGCACTGGAAGATGGGCGTACCGCGCCCGCCAGCGTGAGCGTGCGCGGGTCGGGAGAGCTGGAGATCGTGCTGCGCGAGGGGCGCAAGCACCAGGTGCGCCGGATGTGCGAGGCCGTGGGCCACAAGGTGACCGCCCTGGAGCGGGTGGCCTTCGGGCCGCTGCTCCTCGGCCGGCTGGGCCTCGGGGACTCGCGCCGGCTGAGCGCCGCCGATGTTGAGCGCCTGCGGGCCGCGGCGGGCTTGTGACGCCTGCCGCTGATGCGTGGTGCCGACAACAACAGCGCAGTGAAGGGAGTGTCAGCGGCCGCTCGACCCCCAGAACATGACAATCGATGGCCTTCTTCAGAAGTGCTCCATGTTCTGGTCGCCAGAGCCACGATTTGTGGAGCACCTCCCAAGACACCGGTCGAGTGTCAGGTTATGGGGCCTGCCCTCGGCGATTACCGGGGGCCGCTTGCTCACAGCTCCCTCTACTGCGCCGTTTTTCGAACTCCCGGGCCCAGTCCAGGTCCGCCCGCACCCCGCGACTGGAACAATCCGCGGCCGTGAAGCTGCGAGCGCTCAGGGGCGCGACCACCGTCGGCGCCAACGACGCCGACTCGATCCTCGAGGGCACCGAAGAGCTGGTGCGCGAGGTGATGAGCCGCAACGAGCTCGACCCGGCCGACATGGTGAGCTGCATCTTCACCTGCACGGCCGACCTCGACGCCGAGTTCCCGGCTGTGGCCGCGCGCCGCTTGGGCCTGAGCGGCGTGCCGCTGCTGTGCGCCCGCGAGATCGACGTCCCCGGTTCGCTCCCGCGTGTGATCCGGCTGATGCTGCACTGCTATGCCGACCCCGATGTGCCCGCACGGCACGTGTACCTGCGCGATGCGGTGGCGCTCCGGCGCGACCTGGAGGGGGCCCAGTGAGCGGCATCGAGTTCAACCGCAGGCTGGAGGCGATCCCGGTCTACCCCGTGGCCGACAGCTACGGCCATGACGGCGAGCTGGTGAAGCTCGCCTCCAACGAGACGCCGTGGGGCCCGTCGCCGCCGGTGATGGGGGCGATACAGGGCCAGCTCGAGACGCTGAACCGCTACCCGGACCCGGACAAGTCGGTGCTGCGGCGGCGGATCGCCGAGCGCACGGGGCTCTCGAGCGAGCGAGTGGCCGTGGGCAACGGCTCCTGCGAGATCCTCCTGGCCGCGGCGGACGCCCTGCTCGAGCCCGGCGCCGAGCTGGTGTACGCCTGGCCGTCGTTCTCGATCTACCCGCACCTGGCGGCGCAGTCCGGGGCCCGCGCGGTGACCGTGCCGCTGGACTCCGACGGGCGCCACGACCTCGAGGCGATGGCGCGCGAGGTGACCGCGGCCACCCGGCTCGTGCTCGTCTGCAACCCCAACAACCCGACGGCCACCGCGCTGCCGGTCGACGAGATCGACGCCTTCGTGGGCGAGTTGCCCCGGAATCTGGCCGTGATCCTCGACGAGGCCTACGTGGAGTTCTCCACGCTCCAGGACCCCGACGACTCCCTCGACCTGCTGGAGCGCCACCCCAACCTGGTGCTGCTGCGCACCTTCTCCAAGGTCTACGGCCTCTGCGGCCTGCGCGCCGGCTACGCGCTCGACCTCGTCCTGGT
>Ga0209587_1001561_pt1 | contig 10675 bp, 8 predicted proteins | sample NGEPerD_2_FD_184512 | JGI IMG/M metagenome (GOLD analysis project Ga0209587, IMG submission 184512) | Arctic peat soil microbial communities from the Barrow Environmental Observatory site, Barrow, Alaska, USA - NGEE PermafrostL1-D... | ecosystem: Environmental > Terrestrial > Soil > Wetlands >... | reverse complement strand
GAACCGCCACGGCCACGGCCGCAGGCACCAGCAGGAGCACGATGCTCAAGAACCCGACGAAGGCCATCTCTCCAGGCGCACCCAACGCCACGGCCACCCAACCGGCCGCCAAGAGCAGCGGCACCCCACCCGCGGCCATCATCAACCAGCGCACCCGGAGCCGGGTCAGCGCATCCCCCCGGCGAAACCTGACCACCAAACTGGACGCCGCCGCCACCAGCACCCCAAGGAACACGCCGAACAAAGCGATCAGCGTGCCGATCCGGGGCAGCGGCGGTACCGAGATCGGAGGCGTCCCCGGCACTGGTCCACCCCCGGCGGTGAAGTTCGAGGGGTCCAGCGACATGCTGGCCGACAGCAACACGGCCGTGATCGGAGCCATCCAAGCCACTACGCGCCAGCGCAGCCCCGGCAACAGACCGTCGGGAAACACCAGAACCAGCGCGAGGAAGCCAAGGAACAGGCAGGGCCAGATGGTGCTGGTGAGCACGAAACTCAACCATGGATGGGACGCCGTGAGCACCACCCCCCACCGCTCGAGCGTCAACACCGCGGCCGGCGCGGCCGCAACCCAGGACAAGGCCCCGCCCACTGGGCTCGACGGAACCCGTGCCGCCACCACGCACCCGGTGACCACGGCTGGCAACAACAGCGCGGTCTCCAGCCCCAGATCAGCCAACGAGGGCACCCGCGACGGCCCCAGCACAGCCGTCACCGACCCGACCGCGGCGAGGACGAAGAGCACCGGCCCGGACCACGACCAGCAGCTCAATCTCCAGGTGCGGGTCACGGACCCATCATGTCGCGTCCAAGGCTTCGCCGCGCCCGTGCCATCACTTACGGAGGACCACTGAGCAACCTCCAGCGCTGGCCACGATGCGCAAAGGTGCGAGCCAGAGAACCGTAGGAGTCAAGCCGCCCAACCGGCTGGCTAGCAATCGACTCGCATTGGGGCACCGATGATCGCCATCGTCACCATCCTGCTCGCGTTCCCGCTCGGCTTCTTCCTCCGAAATCGACTCACCGCCGCGTTCGTCTACGCGACCATTTACCTCTGGTCGTACACTTTTCAGACGGCGTATCTCACCCGTGGCTACGTCGACGGCCAAGATGTCGGCTTCCGACGACCCGCCGACTTCGGACTGGACTACGGGCTCGTGACCGCAGCCATCTTCATCGTCGGCTTTGGCCTACTGGCGCTCGGGCACCTCCTCGGCACCCGTCGACGCGCACGCAACAGGGTGGCCGACCTCGACCCCATGCCGCACCCCTGAAAGCCACCTCGTCCTGACTGTTGTCCTCCCCAGGGCTACTCGCGCGACGTCGGACGGCCTTCTGGGAACGCGAGTCATCGCCAAGGTCGCCACCGGATCGGCCACCGCCCTCATCACTTGCGTCGCGGCGACCGGCCACGGCGGTCACGGCACCACCTGAATCCTCCGCCCGGGAAGCCAGGCGCCTGGAGCCGGCGTGCTCACCCGTGTTGCCAACCTCCGCGTGCGGTCGCAGCCGGACGACCAACTACCGCTAAACGGAAGACTCACATGCGCCCCCTGCAGCGTCTTACCCGCAAGGCCCGTCCGGATCGTGACCCACAGCTCGCGCACTATCTGGAACAGACGTTCCCCACCGCGGATGCGGTTCTCCTGTGTTCCTTCGGCGTGGACCAGCACGGGGAGCGAAGCATCCGAGAACTACAGCGGGCTCTACTCGACGCAGGATTCGCCTCGCAGACTACCGGCCACCTGATCCGCTGCAGCCCGTTGCTGCACCGCTCCGGCAGACGTCGCTACACCATAGGAAGCCCCCCTTGACACGACGGGTCTGTCCACATAATCGAGCACGACGACGCAGCCACCGCCCGCCTGGAGCGCCAACGCCGGTACGGCTACTCGCTGGAGCACGAGGCCCAGCGGCTTCGCGACGAGGCCGCCGAGGCAGCCGAGTACGCCGCCGAGGTCGAGCGGCTGCGCGGTGAGGGTCTGCCCGTTCTCAGCCCCGAGGAGGCCGAGGAGGCCAGTGGCGCGATCCTGCTTGAGAACCTGCGCACTCCGGACGGTGAGAGCGTCCCCAAGGCCGAGTGGGCCAACGTACCCGGTGCGGCGATGATCCTTACCCAGGAGTGGGACTACCCCGAGCCTGCCACGAGCGCAACCAGCAACGACGAGACCGAGCAGCAGGACCCCGAGGAAGTGCTGGTCTACGTGCCAGTGTGGGTGGTGACCGATGTCGATGCCTCCGGACTGGTCCCAATCCGTCAGGCGCACGGCGGCACAGGTGCCTCCGGCTCGCCCGAGGGAGCGAGCGACGCGGACGGGCAGGAGAACGCGGAGGCCGAGGCGCGGCGCCAGGAGCGCCGCCTGGTGATCGCGAACAACAAGGCGTGGGCCAGCGGAGACCGTGCGCCGCGAGTGGCTGGCCGGGTTCGTGACCCGCAAGAGCGCCCCGAAGGCTGCCGAGTCGCTGATCTGCGAGGCCGTGGTCGTCGGGCACTACTCGCTGACCAAGGCCATGGAGCACCGCCACCCGATGTTGTTCGACCTTCTCGGCACCGAGCGGTCGGCGGGCTACTTCGGGGCCGGTGCCCAGGAGTGCCGCGACCTGGCCAAGAAGCCGACCACCCCGAAGGCCGCGACCATGACCACCCTCGCCGCCGTGATGGCTGCCTGGGAGGCCTCGATCGGCAAGCACTCCTGGCGCAACCCGACCGCGTGGGACGCCCGCGTGCTCGGCGCGCTCATCGAGTGGGGCTACCAGCCCAGCGACGTGGAGTCGCTGTTGCTGGGTGACCAGGACGAGCCCGCCAAGGAGACGGACGACACCGGGGGCGCCGACTCCGCCGCCTGACCCATCACTTCCCCGGGGTGCGGGGCTCTCGTCGCTGTCCGCGCCAGAGCCCTGCACCCCACCCCCACCCCAAACCTTCACGAGAGGACAGACCAATGGCACACGAGATCGAGACCTACGGCGACCAGGCGGCAGCCGTGTTCGCCCGCAAGGACGCCTGGCACCGGCTCGGCACCACAGTGCGAGATCGCGCCTTCACCGCCGAGGAGGCAATGCGACTCGGCCACCTCGGCGGCTGGCACGTCCGCAAGCTTCCGCTCACCGCGACCGACATCAGCGAGGCCGGGATGACCACCATCGACGCGCCGGGCTTCGCCACCGTGCGCACCAACCCGTTCACCGGACAGCCCGAAGCGCTCGGCGTCGTCGGCGGTGGCTACACGCCGCTGCAGAACGAGGACCACGCCGAGTTCCTCAACCGGCTGGCCGACGAGTCCGGCGCGGTCTTCGACACCGCCGGTTCCCTGCGAGGTGGCCGTCAGGTGTTCATCACCATGCAACTGCCCGAGTCCCTCACAGTCGGCGGGACCGACCGCGTCGACCTCAACATCGCCGCACTCAACAGCCACGACGGCTCCAGCGCCTTCCGCATCCTCGTCACCCCGGTGCGGGTCGTGTGTAGGAACACCCAGAGCGCCGCCCTGGCCCACCACGCGGCCAGTTTCGCGATCCGGCACACCCGCAACGCCAAGGCCGCCGTCCAGGCCGCCCGCGACGCACTCGGACTGACCTTCACCTACACCGAGGCGTTCGAGACCGAGGCCGAACGGATGATCCAGACCACGCTGACCGATGCCGCCTTCGAGGCCCTGGTCTCCGACGTGTTCGGCACCGCCGACGCCGCTGCCAGCACCCGCAGCCGGCGCACCGACCGCGAGCGCCGCTCCCGGCTCTCGTGGCTGTTCCACGACGCCGAGACTCAGGCCGGCATCCGGGGCACCGCGTGGGCCGGCTACCAGGCCGTGGCCGAGTACGTCGACCACTACGCCCCGGTGCGTAGCAAGGCCGACACCGCTTCCGCCCGCGCCACCAGGCTCCTCACCAGCGACGACCCCGACCGGACCAAGCGTCGGGCCTGGGCCGCGCTCGCCCCGTCGACCACCCCGACCAGCACCGGCGCGTGAGGAGGCGGAGCGGACATGGACGACTTGGAACCCTGCTTCGGCAACCGCACAGACCCCAACGCAGACGGCGGCTCTCCGATCCAGTGCGACGTGCTGGCTCAACGCACCCACGGCGTGACCCACGCCGAGCCTGGCTGGGGTATCAGCGTCGTCGACGAGTGCGGGCACGCGCTCACGTTCACCGACCTGGGCCGGGGGCGACTCGACCTCAGCGCGGGCCAGACGGTCCGTATGACACCCGACGTCGCGCGCGACCTCGCCGCCGCCCTGGTCCAGTTCGCCGATCACGCCGACCAGACCGCCCCGGCAGCCGAGGCCGCCGAGCAGCCACCAGGCGGCTGACGCCAACGCCGATTCGCTTCCGCGTCCTCGGCAAACCAGAGGCCCGGCTCCACTCGCGTCGGGCCTCTCGCCACGTCGTGAGCCTGCCACGCGTGACACGGGCTGCTCACCACAGGGTGAGTTGTTCCCCGAGAAGCTGTCGCAGCCGCTCGAAGTCGGCAGCGACGAGCTCGGGATCGGTCCGGGCCATGTCGCGCAGCTCGCGGGCACGACGGCGCGGGCCGCGCGGGTCGGCCAGAGGGCAGTCCGGAAGGTTGCGGCGGATCGACCACTCCCGGCGGTTGCGCAGCGCGCTGGACACCTCGACGTGCCCCGGCGCGATCCGCTGACACAGCGGGTTGTCACAGCGGTGGCCCAGCAGCGGAGCCTCGTCCAGCGCCTCGACGCCGTGCATCACCGCGAACCCGAACCGGTGCGCGATCATCACGCGACCAGGTGCAAGCCAGAACCGCCCGTGCCCACGACCACTGACGGCGTGCGCCCACCACAGGCACTCGCTGCCCGGCACGGTGACGATCTTCGCCCGGTAGCGCGCCAGTACTCCCAGATCACCCAGTGCAGTCGTCAGCGCGGCCAGTCCCTGCTCACCGAGTCGCCGTACCGGCATCGACCAGCCCGCCCCGCTCGGTCTCCTCGACCAGCCGACGCAGCCGCGTGGCTTCTCGCACGTTGATCTGCTCGCCGCACCAGTCCACCGCCTCACGCATCGTCAGGCCCTCGACTTCGGTCATTTCGGCGAGCGCGGCTCCCGCGCGACGCTCGGCGCTCGCGACCGCCGCGGCCCGCTCCCCCACCGCCGTGAGCACCTGCACCACCAGGTCCCCCAACCGCTTCTCACGCGCCGCACGTTCAGCACGAAGCCTCGCCTGCACGTCCAGCGCCGCTCGCCGGGCCTGCTGCTTGATCGTCTGCTTACCCATCTCGGCCGAACCTCACTTCGCGTCGGTTGCGCTGTCACCGAACCAATGGCGCAACCACCGCCTCGGCGCTCACCACCGCACAAATCTCCGAACCAGCCAGCCCGACTCACCCCGGCTGACACCACCCACCCTGCACTCACCCTCCGACACTCGACGCCGAGGCGAACCTCTCACCGCCGAGCCCACGTTCCCCCCTCGAAAATCACCAACCTCAAGACCCACACACCTCTTGCATTCTCGGCCAATAGAATACAAAGAACACCTAGCCGGATGCGCCAAAAGTGAGCGCCGAGACGGCGATTTCCACATTGGTTTCCCGTGACGATGAGCATCCACAAGCTGACCGCAGGGTCGGGGTATGACTACCTGACCCGGCAGGTCGCGGCCCTGGATGCCACCGACAAGGGCCACGTCGGGCTGGCCAACTACTACACCGAGAAGGGCGAGACCCCCGGAGTCTGGGTGGGCTCGGGCATGGCCGGCATCGGCGGCCTGGCGGCCGGTGATGTGGTCACCGCCGACCAGATGCAGGCCCTGTTCGGTTCGGGCCACCACCCGATGGCCAACCAACGCGCGGCCGAGCTGGACCAGCGGGTCGGGCGACCGGGCGTCGCGAGCCCGACCGCGGCCGACTATCGCGAAGCGACCCGTCTGGGCACGCCGTACAAGGTCTACGAGAACGACGTCAGCGCGTTCCGGGTCGAGGTCGCCAAGGGGATCGAGACCCTCAACCAGGCCGCCGGGCTTCCCTCCGACTGGCCCGTGCCGGCCGCCGAGCGGGCGAAAGGTCCGCACCCAGGTCGCGCGGGAGTTCTTCGCCGCCGATTACGGCCGCGAGCCCGCAGACGCCCGCGAGCTCGCGGCCGTAATCGCCAAGCACTCTCGGCAGAAGACCAACGCGGTGGCCGGGTTCGACCTCACCTTCTCCCCGGTCAAGAGCGTCTCCACGCTGTGGGCGGTCGCCGACCCGAAAACCGCCGCAGTGATCGAGCGGGCCCATCAGTCGGCCATCAAGGACGCCCTGGACTTCATCGAGCAGCGCGCGCTGTTCACCCGGATGGGCACCAACGGGGTGCGCCAGGTCAACGTCCGGGGCCTGGTGGCCACCGCGTTCACTCACCGCGACTCCCGCGCTGGCGACCCCGACCTGCACACCCACGTCGCGGTCGCGAACAAGGTGCAGACCCTCGACGGGAAGTGGCGCGCCATCGACGGCCGGGTGCTGTTCAAGGCGACCGTGGCGGCCTCGGAGACCTACAACACCGCCCTCGAGCGGCACCTGGTCGACGCCCTCGGCGTCCGGTTCGCCGAGCGCCCCAACCCCGACGCACGCAAACGGCCGGTGCGCGAGATCGTCGGTGTCGAGGCCGACCTGAACCACCGGTTCTCCAAGCGCCGGACCAGCGTCGAGGACCGCCGCAAGGTCCTCGCGGCCCAGTTCCAGGCCAGCCACGGCCGCCCACCGACGCCGGTGGAGACGCTCCACCTGGCCCAGCAGGCAACGCTACAAACCCGAGAGGCCAAGCACGAACCACGCTCCCTGGCCGAGCAACGTCAGGCCTGGCACACCGAGGCCGTCGAGGTGCTGGGCGGTGGCATGAAGGGAGCCCAGCGGCTCAAGCAGATTGTCCACGGCGCCCTCAACCCGGCGGCCGCGGCCCGTTCGCTGGCCGACTCGGCATGGTTCTCCGGTGCTGCGGACCGGGTGGTCACAGCGATGGAGGGGGGCCGCGCGAGCTGGCAGTACTGGCACGTCTACGCCGAGGCGCAGCGCCAAGTCAGGGGCGCGCACGTCCCCACCAACCAGGTCTCCACCGTGGTCGACCTGCTGGTCAGCGAGGTCCTCGACGCACGATCGGTCTCGCGCGCCCCTCCGACCCGATCAGCGAGCCGGCCGAGCTGCGCCGCGTCGACGGCGCATCCGTCTACACCGTGGCGGGCGCGGACCTGTTCACCTCAGCCAAGGTGATGGCGGCCGAGCAGCGCCTGGTCGCGGCCGCCGGCCGGCGTGACGGGTACACAGTGGCGCCCTCCTGTGTGGACCTCGCGCTGCTGGAGTCGGCCGCCAACGGCGTCACGCTGAACGCCGGCCAAGTCACCTTGGTCCGAGAGATGGCCACCTCCGGCGCCCGTCTGCAGCTGGCGATCGCGCCCGCCGGGTCGGGCAAGACGACCGCGATGCGGGCACTCGCCGGCGCGTGGGCCGAGGGCGGCGGCACCGTGATCGGCCTGGCGCCCTCCGCAGCCGCGGCCGACGCACTCAGCCAGGCGATGGGCGACTCCACGCGCGCCCAGCGCACCACCCAACGCGGCAACCAGGGCGGCACGCGGACCGACACGTTGGCCAAGCTGACGCACTCCCTCATCACCGGCGACACCCCCGACTGGGTCGCGAACATCGGCCCCTCGACGCTGGTGATCATCGACGAGGCCGGGATGGCCGACACGCTCTCGCTGGACGCCGCGGTGCGCTACATCCTCGACCAGGGCGGCAGCGTCCGCCTCGTCGGAGACGACCAGCAGCTCGCCGCGATCGGTGCCGGCGGGGTGCTGCGCGACATCCGCACCGAGCACGGTGCGCTGCAACTGACCGAGCTCGTCCGGTTCACCGACCCGGCCGAAGGCGCCGCGTCCCTGGCCATGCGGGACGGCAGGCCGGAGGCCCTCGGGTTCTACCTCGACCGCGGACGCGTGCACGTCGGCGACCTCGCCACGATGAACGAGCACGTGTTCTCGGCCTGGCAGGCCGACCGGGCAGCGGGCCTGGACTCGATCATGCTGGCCCCCACAAGGGACCTGGTCAGCCAGCTCAACCAACAGGCACGCGCCCACCGCCTCGACGGCGCCGACCCGGCCAGTATCGGTCCCGTCGTACGGCTGGCCGACAGCAACGACGCCAGCGTCGGGGACCTCATCATCACCCGCAGCAACGACCGCCGGCTACGCGCATCGGCCACCGACTGGGTCAAGAACGGCGACCGGTGGCACCTGCTCGAGGTCCACCGCAACGGCGACCTGAGCGTCCAACACGCCCAGCACGGCCGTACCGTCCGGCTGCCGGCCGAGTACGTGCAGGCCTCCACCGAGCTCGGCTACGCCTGCACCGTCCACACCGCCCAGGGCGTCACCGCCGACAGCATGCACGGCCTGGCCACCGGCACCGAGTCGCGCCAGCAGCTCTACACGATGCTCACCCGCGGCCGCATCGCCAACCACGTCTACCTCGAGATCGTCGGCGACGGCGACCCCCACAGCGTCATCCACCCCGACATGGTCCGGCCGCTCACCGCGACCGACATCGTCTCCTCGATGCTGGCGCGCGACGACGCCAAGCGCTCGGCCACCAGCCTCCTGCGGGACCAGGCAAGCCCCGGAGTCCGGCTCGGCGAGGCCACCCAGCGCTACCTCGACGGCCTCTACGTCGCCGCGGAGCACCTGGTCGGCGCCGACGTCGTCGACGCCCTCGATACCGCCGTCGACCAACTCGTCCCGGTCCTCTCCGACGCCGCGGCCTGGCCCACGCTGCGGGCCCATCTGCTCCTCCTCGGTGCCCACGGCCAGGACCCCGTCGAAGCGCTCCGGGAGGCAGCCGTCGACCGCGAGCTCGACAGCGCCGAGGACCGTGCCGCGGTGCTCGACTGGCGCCTGGACGCCTCCGGGCTCCGCAACGCCGGGGCCGGACCGCTGCCCTGGGTGCCCGCCATCCCGGACCGGCTGGCGCAGGACGAGCACTGGGGCGCGTACCTGACCCAGCGCACGCAGCTGGTCACCGACCTGGCCGGCGAGGTCCGCCACGGTGCCGTCGAGACCGCCGTAGCGGGGACGTTGCCGGTCTGGGCGCAGAACGGGATGCGCCCTGACGAGACCACGGTGGCCGACGTCGAGGTGTGGCGCGCGGCCATGCAGGTCGCCGGCGACGACCGCCGACCAACCGGCGCCCCGCAGCTGCAGAGAGCCGCCGGGTCCTGGCAGCGGCGGCTCAACCGGCGCATCGCCGGCGACCACACGCCGGCACTGAAGGAATGGAGCCACCTGCTCCACCAGCTGGCCCCGCAGGTCCGCGGCGACGAGTTCACCCCCATGCTGGCCGAGCGACTTGCCGCCATGTCGCGCGCCGGCATCGCCGCGCACCAGCTGGTGCGCACCGCCGCCGCAGCCGGGTCGTTGCCCGACGAGCACGCCGCGGCGGCGCTGTGGTGGCGCATGGCACGTCACCTCACCCCCGCCGTCGCGGCCCAGATCGGTGACCAGGAGCAGGTCACCACGCAGTGGACCCCACGGCTGGCCGAGATGCTCGGCACCGAGCGTGCTGAGCGCATCCAGACCAGCACGTGGTGGCCGGCGCTGGTCGCCAACGTCGACCACGGCGTGGAGCGCGGGTGGCGTCTCGAGGAGCTGCTGCACGACGTCGCGAGTGCGGATGCGGGCGCCGCCGGCGAGCTGGACGAGTGCCAGGCCCTGGTCTGGCGGACCTCGATCGCCCTCGACCCGATCCCCGACGAGCACGCCGGCGCCGAGCACGACGAGCAGCCACCCGCGGACCTCTGGGACGGCTACGAGCCCCCGGCCGACCTCGTGTACGCGGACGCCGCTCCCGACCAGGTCCCGGACCTCGAGGACCTTGATCCGGCCCGAGACCTGGTCGACGTCGACTTGCCGGCCGTCGACCGCGTCGACGTCGACCTGACGCTGGCCGCGCTGATCCGCGACGCCGACCGGCGCGCTGGCGTCGTGCTCGAGCCCACCGGGGCCGACGTCCGGCGCATGTACCAGCGCGCCGAAGAGTGGGACCACTCCCCGGTCAGCAGGGAGCGCATGGTGGAGGTCAACCAGCTCGCACAGGCGTTCTTCGAGTCCACGTTCGCCGGCTCCTGGGGTCAGGACTACTTGACCGAGCGCTTCGGGATGGACCTCGCCAGCGACGACCGATTCCGACCCGGGCACGCCCCGGCCGGGTGGACCAACCTGGTCGACCACATGCGCCGCCACGGCGTCACCGACGAGGAGATGCTGGCCACCGGCGTCGCCACCACCGCACGCACCGGCCGGCTGATCGACCGGTTCCGCGACCGCGTCCTGTTCCCGGTTGTGCACCCCCAGCGGTCCAGCGAGGTCCTCGGCTTCGTCGGCCGACGCCACCCCGCGCTGACCGACGTCGACCAGCGCGAGGGCAACGCCGGCCCCAAGTACCTCAACACCGCCGACACCCCCCTGTTCCACAAGGGCGCCCAACTGTTCGGCGCCCAACTGTTCGCAGCCCACTCCCCCACCGGCGACCCGCGCCCGCCCGTCGAGACAGCGGTGCTCGTCGAAGGCCCCATGGACGCGATCGCGGTCACCCTCGCCAGCGCCGGCCGGTTCGTCGGCCTAGCCCCGCTCGGCACCGCACTCACCGACGAGCAGGCCACCCAGCTGGCCGCAATCAGCCACCAGACCGGGCAA
>Ga0209587_1001559_pt1 | contig 10678 bp, 11 predicted proteins | sample NGEPerD_2_FD_184512 | JGI IMG/M metagenome (GOLD analysis project Ga0209587, IMG submission 184512) | Arctic peat soil microbial communities from the Barrow Environmental Observatory site, Barrow, Alaska, USA - NGEE PermafrostL1-D... | ecosystem: Environmental > Terrestrial > Soil > Wetlands >... | reverse complement strand
TTCCTCCAAAAGTTCTGACGTAAAATGAAGGCCCGCCGTGGGCGCTGCCACAGATCCTCTCTCCTTAGCGTACACGGTCTGATAACGTCCTTGGTCTTCTAGTTGGGCAGTAATATACGGTGGCAGGGGCATCTGTCCGAGAGTATCTAAAATGGTTTCGAAAACTCCCGAATAGGTGAAATTGATCCTCCGATTTCCGTTCTCCAAGATATCTAAAAGTTCACCCACCAGTAATCCACTACCGAAGCGAACCCTTTGACCCACTTTGAGGCGCTTTCCAGGTTTAACCAAGGCTTCCCAGACGTCGAGTTCAAGCCTCTTCAAGAGTAGGACTTCGATTTTCCCCTCAGTGCCCTCTTTTTCGCCGATCAAACGCGCAGGAATGACACGCGTGTTATTAAGCACAAGCACATCCCCCGTTTTCAAAAGAGACACAAGATCTCGAAACGTATGATGTTCTATTCTCCCACTGTCGGAATTAAGAACCATTAACCGCGAAGCATCCCTGGGTTCAACAGGGTGCTGTGCAATCAGCGTTTCCGGTAAATAAAAATCAAACTCCGAAACGTTCAACCCATCATTCTCCTTCTTTAGCTTTCAAAAGTTCCATTATCTTTTGTTAATAAGAGTATTAGTATAGTAAAACGATAATATTTCCTTATAACTATACCCTAACTGGGCCATCTGATAAGCACCCCATTGGGACATACCGACGCCATGTCCCCAGCCTCGTCCATCAAAAATAAAGACTCCAAATGGTTGGGAAGCAGGACTGGGTCCAAGAGATGAACTAAAGATCTTAGATAACAAGGGCCCCCGCTCCATTGGCGGAGGTCCTAAAAACGCTGTGAAGCCCAATTTTCTGAACGGATCTCGGCTTGTAGCGATTTTTTGAACCTCAAACAAACTCCCCAAAAAGGCGAACTTCCGAATTGGCTGTCCAAAAGGATAAAATTTCTTAACGAAGGTCCGCGCTGTAACGGTCTTGAATTGCCCGAATCCATCTTCCATCCTAACACTTTTTACCCTACCAGAGGGGTATTTGTCAAGTTCAACATTTTGCACGGGTCCAAGCCCAAAGGTGGAGCCCAGAACCGGAGCTGAGACGATGAATCTCCAATGATTTGCTGCCCCTCCAATTGCTTCTGAATATGGGTCTGGATGAGACACATTGTTGATATCTAAATTTCCCCATACATTTTTAGCGTCTTCTGTATATCCACCGCTATGCGAAGAATAGAGTGCTTCGATCGGCTGCCTGCTCTGCTCATCGACGAGTATTTCGCCTCGCGTTGCATCAACTGCTGCTGAAGCTTCCCCCTCCACGAGTTTACCTGCATAGGCTTGATCAATATCCGGAGAATCCGTAATCGCCTTTTTACCATTCTCAGTATGTCTAACTAAGAAGGTCCGAGCAGCTATTGCTTGTGCCTTGAGCGCTTCTGACCCACCCTTAGACCATTCATTGCTCATTTCCATGGGCACAACACCTTTGAGGTAATCTTCACTATCCACCTTGTTGACTAACTTCCAATGGTCACTCTGCCAACTTAGGTGTAAATTTCCGCGATAAACGGCTGCTTTATCTTCTGGTGTTTTAACACTTAAACTGCCCGAATTGATTTCCTTAATTTCCAGAACGGATCCCCTCAGGACTTGAAATTCTCCAGAGTTAATCCGCACTACTGGGGCCCACCCTCCCCAGCCCAGTTGCAGGCTAGAACCTGATGGAAATTTTCGGGTTATTGTATCTAGGGTGAGCAGATAATCCCCATTTTCAACCTTTATTTCCACCCATCCAGCCTCGCCCAATTTCCATACGAGCTCAACCGAAACCTCTTTCGCTTGACAAGGCTTAGCTAGGATCAGCACAAGTATCAATAAAACCGTACATAAAAAAGGTAACCGCTGTATAATCCGAGTCATGCTCTTCACACCCTTTCTTGGCATATCAGAAAATACACCAAGTCTTCTGATGTTCAGGTTACCCTTTTTCCTCGGCTTATATGCTCTCGAATTCAGAGAACTTGCCACCTTATATTCCTTTGTCTTCGGGGAAAAGTCCACTGTCCGTCCTATTCTGGGGGATAGCGTATCCTAAATGCTGATAGGCCCTTATCGTAGCCACGCGTCCCCGTGGAGTCCGTTGCAAAAATCCCATTTGTAGTAAAAAAGGTTCAACAACATCTTCAATCGTCACTGACTCTTCCCCAATCGTCGACGCGAGCGTCTCCAAGCCAACCGGTCCTCCCGCAAAAACTTCAATAATGGTCTTTAAAGCTTTCTGGTCAATCTGATCCAAGCCCACAGGATCGACTTCCAAGCGATTTAGCGCTTCTCGAGCTATCGTTTGTGTAACTACGCCGTCTTCCCAAACCAACGCGAAATCCCTGACCCGTTTTAACAGGCGATTACCAACCCTTGGTGTTCCCCGGGAACGTCGGGCAATTTCTTCCGCACCGTCATCGGTTATATCCAATTTCAAAATGCCTGCCGCTCGAAGTATAATTTCTTTTAAGTCCTCAACCTCATAGAATTCAAGACGGCTAATAACCCCAAAACGATCACGTAAGGGAGATGTTAACTGTCCAGCACGGGTTGTCGCCCCCACCAAGGTAAACGGCGGCAGGGACAAGCGAATTGAACGGGCACTGGGACCTTTGCCAATCACGATGTCAAGACATCCATCTTCCATGGCTGAATAAAGGATTTCTTCTGTCGTAGCGTTCAAGCGGTGGATTTCATCAATAAATAGCACATCCCGAGGCTCTAAGGCTGTAAGGATAGCTGCCAAATCCCCTGGCCGCTCAATAGCCGGACCCGAAGTGGTACGTATACTTACGCCCATTTCCGTAGCAATAATATTGGCGAGCGTCGTTTTTCCTAAACCGGGCGGTCCATATAATAAGACGTGATCCAAAGCTTCTCCACGGGTAGAAGCGGCTTGAATAAAGATACTTAAATTTTCTTTAACTTTTCTCTGCCCAATATAGTCACCCATGCGGCTAGGACGAAGTACTTCCCCTTCATGATCGGTAAGTTGGTCTTCTGGAGCAATCAGACGTTCTTCTTCCATTTTCAAGCCCTCCTCTCGAATCCATCAAAATTTACGCCGACTCCAACCTAAAACTAATTCTCCTTAAGCAGCGAATCTCCTGCTATTTATATTGTCGTTTACGAACTTCCCCCCACAAAACAACGCGAGCCCCACGAAAGTTCTTCATGGGGTCAGTTACTACAAATGAATGCACGGATATAAGTGATGATAGGAGAATGCCTGGAGGCCAATATCATTGAGCGTTTCAGCAAAAACGAGCCAGACTGCCTGAATTTAAATTATTAATACAATGTTTTACAGTCGGTAAGCTAGTTTTTCATTAGTAAACATGATAATCTTATCTCAACTGAAAGATTAGTGGACATTGAGGCATGGGTTATAGCCACTAGTCTATATTAATTGACATTATGTTTTAGGAGGTTGAGTCTCATGGTTGTACGGAAAGAAGACATTCATAACTTAGTTGAACTCCTTCCTGAAGATGATCAAAAAACCGTTTTTGATTTTATACAGTATTTATTAAACCGTTCAACTAAGAAACCGGACGGTTGGGATAAAATTGATCAAGCAGATCCGGACGATGAACCTTTAACCGAAGAAGAACTTCGCCAGCTCAATAGCGATGCTGGCTATGCTACGGGGGAGGAAGCTAAGCGTGAATTCGGATTACAAGTTGAGCTACCATAAGGACGCGCTTAAATTCCTGTTTAAACAAGAAATTGACGTTCAAGAACGTATGGCGAAAGGACTAACTGGCCTTTTAACAATTCCCCCGAGAGGTGATATCAAACTAATAAAGGGACGCCATGGCTTATATCGCCTCCGGATCGGTACATACCGCATACTTTTTGAAATTGATCACACTGAAAATATCGTGTACATTCAGGCTATAGATTCCCGTGGAGGGATATATAAGTAACCGAAAGCCGATTTCTTAGAGTATGGAAATCAGCTTTTTGCTACCACGTTTTTTTGTTTGAGTCCTATAAGAGAGATTATGGTAAGCCAAACTTCCTGCCTCAGAATTTTCGGACAAGTCGAGATGATCGTACGTGGATTGTTGACCGAGTACAGGAGCAACATCCGCAGAACGTCGGGCGAAGCCAAGATAATTTACTTATAAAGACCGGCTGGACAAGGGGGAAAATATGAGGACGAAGCCGAATGTCCACCGATGATATGTGCATGGAGCGATAAAAGAGAGCGAGGCTGCTTAATGGCTGCCAATGCTTTTAAAAATTCAATATGTTCCGCTAAGCTATTGAGTTAATCAATGGCTTAGTTTTTATCTACTCACCCCCAAAATCTAAGGATTATGTAAAGTGTCATTGACAGTAAAGGTTGCTTTACTGTATAATAAATTATATTCGGAAAAAGGGATGATGATATTTGAAAAATTGTATAAAGGAATTGAGACAAAAAAAAGGCCTTTCTCAAGAAAAAATGTCAGAAATGTTAGGAGTATCTCGTCAAACAATCATTTCTATTGAACAAGGTCGTTACAATCCTTCCCTACCTTTTTCAATTCAGATTGCTCGTTTCTTTAATTCAACTGTGGAGGAAGTGTTTATTCTTGAAGAAGAGTGAGAACGTAATTTTAATAAAACTATAAGAAAGAGGTGTACTTGTCATGAAAAATAAATTTGGACAACGACTTTATATTGTGTTTGGTTTTGTCTTTTTATTATTTAGTGTAATATTCAGCATAGCTTCCATTACTACAGGTGTCTTTCCAGTCGGACAGGAACTTGTGACGTTTGGAATCAGTGTTATGGCTTTTTGCCTTGCTTACCTTTATCCTCAATTTAAGGAAAATGATGAACGTTCAAAACTGATACGTGAAAAAGGAATGTTTTACAGTTATTTTATCATAATGGGTTTTTTGATAATAATATCAGGGCTCTTTCAATTTAATGTTATTAATCTCAACGGTATTCAGACAGTTTACCTAATACAAACTTTAATCATAATTACGGTTTTCCTATCGTTTGTGGTGCTATCAAAAAAGCGTTAATAGCTATCTTAACGTCCCTCTCATGAGAGGGACGCCTTTAATTTAACCTTTTGGGTCCGATAAGGGGCAATATGTAAATTAGCCCCTAGGGATGTTGTTGCAATGGTCCTATAATGACGGCTATGGCAAGAACACCAGCTCTCATAAGGACGATGGTGCTCTTGATTTTTGAAATTGTAGGTCCCTGCATTACGGGACTTTGCTATAGTCCATATAATTATTTACTTTTGGTCTCCGCCCACAACCAAACCAGTAGAACAATCAACATACACCACCATCGTATTACTAAACTCACTTTGAGTATTTTTATAGGTGACTGCCCATACCAAGGTCACGTAATCCGCGCTCTTAATGGAACCTTCCAATAAGCTATTTGGTTGTTCAACATCTAATTTTGCCTCGATAAAGCCACTAAAACCTTTAGTTTCAGCGAGTGTTTTTGCGGTATTTACTGCTTGATCTTGTGTAATCTTTACTTCCAAAGATTTTGCTGGTGTATTAAACAAATTGTACCCCATTAATTCTCCATTATCAGAAGCGAACATGAGGTTAACCGACTCATATTTTGAAAAAACACCAGGTATAACTTCCTTCTGCCAGGTGGAAGTCCAGAAATCTCCTCCACTGGTCATTTTCAAACTTGTTAGTTTGTATTCAGGTGGGGCCTGAAGCTTGCTATAAAGCTCCCGTGCAGTTTTCTCTGCTAAAGTATTATCTTTAATAGTAAATTGTTCTGGAGTTACCCTTCTCAGAAAGGGAGAGATCGCTAACACAGTTCCACTTACCGAATCAATATTTACCGAAATTCCTTTAAACTGAACATCCCAGTATTCGCTCATATTAAATACGTTATTGACTAATTCAGCCTTTTCAAGGTCGCCAGTCTTGATACTTAACAGGGAAAGCAGATTTTGTTGTGCCTTAGTGACGGCTTGTTCTTTGGTTATTTTTATAATGGGAGCCGCCACTTGCTCAAGTCGATTGTTTGAAGACCCAACAGCATTTGCTTTTTCATCCTGTTGGGTCTTTACCGTTGCTTGCTCCACATTATTAGCACACCCTGTTACGATAATTGGAAAAACCATGAAAATAATGGCAAGGACAGATTTTTTCAATAATACACCTCCTCGTAAGTTCTGGTGAAAGGCGGAATTGAATTTATAATAATATAGACGGAAAAAACCAGAAAATCTGATACTAGAGTTTCCACCCTTGTTCGGAATATAAAACCATTCTCCAGTCAGTAATAATTTCCCTTTATTCATCCTTGAGTCCTATAACGAATACTATGTAAAGCACCAGCATCAAATAAGGATAATGCGCCGGTGTTATTTTTTATTGATTCTGTAAATAAAATGTCAAAAGTATTTTACATTTTATTTAGTAAGTGTTATGATAATAATGTCAAATGCTTTTGACATTGAGAGGGGTGTTATATGAAAACATTTTTTTATATAATTTTATGTCTTATAGCTATTTTAGCAGGTGGAAAGTTACTTTTATAATTTAAAAGAGGGGGTTTATTTTTATGAGAAAAATGGATGAAATGGAAATGAGTATAAGTTTGAAATCGATGAAATGGGCTTATGGATATACAATCTTATTTTTAACAATTTGGGTTATCTATGATTATATTAAAACAAGAGAGTTAGGATTTGAATTTCTTCTTGTAATATCTCAAAATATTGTTTTAATAGGAATGCAATTATATTTAAAATGGAAACTTGGGAAAGATGAAAAATAATATAAGAGGACTAAGAAAAAAACTTGGGTTTAGACAGGAAGATATAGCAATTACTCTTGGAGTTACAAGGCAAACCATTAATGCAATTGAAAATGAGAAGTATTCCCCTACCCTTGAATTAGCCATGAAACTTGCTAAACTGTTAAACACTACCGTAGATGAATTATTTATACTTGGCAGTTAAAATAAAACCTTGGGTCCTATAACGGCTACTATGACAAGTTCACTAAAACCTATTTCTCTATTTTCGTCCAAATTCCTCCCTGACTGCCGATTAGCCTGTTTCCATTTCCTTCACATTTGGGCTTTCTAAGCGCGTTTTTGTTCGAAAGGCCAAAGTCCGTTTTTCTCTCGTTTTCACTGTTTTGCTATGGTATCAATTTCAGGTTTTTCTCCTTCAGGGTATGCCTTGTACTAGATCTGTGGACAGCATTATTTATGTGACCTATCTCGTAGCTACCCTTGTATTTGAGTGGTATTGGCGAACCACTGACGCAGATTCACCTTATATATTCCATCTTAAAGGTATAAATCCCTTTATTTGTCTCATGCCAAATTGACTGAACACCCCTACATCAGAAACACCGTAATCAGGCTTGGAACCTGCCTGATTACGGTGTTTGTTTTTCCTTTATATTTAAGTTTTTGCACTTCACATAGTAGAGCTGGGCTATTAATTTACTAGCCATTTGGTCAATCTCGCGCTCACAGGCTGCCCGATCAGGATGATTTCCTTAACACTCTCAGCGAGCTTCTTTACTCAACCTCAATGTCTTTAGCGCACAAATATTTTCCATCGGGGGTTAAATAGCTAATCTGACCCAGTGGAACGTTGTCGTCTTTGCCCCGTATGCTCTTTCGTGTAGTCCATCATCAACTACTTTTTACCAGTGATGAGGATAACTTCACCGACCATTTCCCAGTACCAATATCCCTTATCTGAACAGCTTTTAATTCTTGCTTGCACTAATGATTCTCCTTTTGAATGAGCGTTTAGTTGTTAAAAAATCCTCATAAGGGCAATTCTGCATTTGCCCTTATGACACACCTATGGCGGATACGCTTCCGTATGACTATTCCATCTGCGTTAGTTAAGTAGACAGTTGTACCTTTCTCGCCAACCGTGAACTCGATACAACATTCTGAACAAAAATATCGTTGCTTACCAACAATTCCAACCCTACGGTCATGGCATAGGACACATCGTATGTCGGGAGTATCCTTCGTTCCCAATAAAACACCTCGCATTCTTAATTGAAAAAAATAAACGAAAGCACACGTTAATGCTTTCGATACATATCTGCACTATGAAATTAGTCTCTCTTTTCGGCTGAGGTAAAGCATGATTGGTGATAGTGAGGTGAACGAGCGTTTGAAAAAAGTGCTTATTTTGGATCTTTGCGTCGTAATTCCGTCGTGACCGCTTGAACGAGCGTTTGATAAAAATGCTTGTTCTAGGCAGCCGACGTACCAGGATTGACGTTCCAGTTTGAACGGGGTTTGTCTAAAATGGCTATTTTTGTGCAAAAGTGGGCTCTGGGATACTCTGGAAAAGCAGGTTATTTGAACGAGCGTTGGTATTTCTCCTTTGCGCTTGTTCACGATATCAGCGTGGCTAAAAAACGCCCCAAAGTGAATGAGCGTCTGTATTTCTGGTCCATGCCTTTCCCTCCCAGCCGTACCAGCGAAGTGACGAGGTTTTTACCAATTACGCTGAACATTAGCCAATCGCATGATTTTTGTCGGGGTCCGTCGCCAGTGCTTTCCTAATTGGGTACCAATGTCCTTCGCCGTGTCCGTTGTCATTATCTGGCCCCTCCTGAAACCACTTAAACCAAATTTCTTCCTCTGCGATACAGTGAATCCCCTGTGCAATCTTCTCGACAACAATGTAGTTGTAAAAGCCCTCATCTAGGATGTAGCGATTTTCTTGAACGGCAGTTAATGCTTCATTTTTGTCTGCGTAATAGCCAAAACATCTTGAATGACGGAACCTGTCAAGGCCAGTTAAGGCAGTGATGAAATACATGTGAATCCTCCTTTCATGATTAACAAGTGTTGGAATTGCTGGATACGGCAGGTAAGCTGAAGATGTGCCCGTTTAGTATGTTCAGAACTCTGGACTTGACCCAATATAAAAAATAATTATTGGTGATTATTTCTTGGAAAATCGTCTTTAAAAATCAGGAAATGGTTTATTTAGAGGGTTTTCAGTTATTACGAGAAAATATTTTATCACCAATAATTATTACGCAATAAATAATTGTCACTGGATAGGCTTTTCCGCTAGTGACAAGGGTTCCAAGGTTCAATGGATATATTGGCAACCCCTCAATGTCATCTCATGTCCAGAGTTCTGATGTTAGTTCAAACGAGCGTTTGTCTTATTTAGAGTTCAGAAACGATAATGATTCGCGCCATGACTAAAACCCCGTTGCTTTTATGCAAACAGGGTTTTAGCTTTTCTTTACTTTGTGCCAAGGGCAAACTTCGTGCTCCCGATCAAACCACAATATCCGAAAAACATTGCCGGTCCGGTAGCCAAATACTCTTTTAATTCGAGAATATCCGTCTAATCGCGGTATTCCAGTCTAGTTTATGCTGAGATTTTTAGCTAGTTTAACTTGAGAATCTACATTACACTTCGCGCTACATGTTACCATGCACCACGCAAGACTCGGTACTTGACTGCTTGGTTAGGCTTTATCAAGGCGGCTATTTCAAACCGCATGTGCTCCTTGAACTTAGCAAGGCGCAACTCCGCACATACCCCTACGACCCAGTTTCGTTAGACTTTACCCCGGCGGGTTCGCCCAGATAGGAGAACCGTGAGCATTGAGCACGGTTCGGAGGCGCGGTGGTGCGAGGGGCCTTAGTCTACGGCTACTACCCTTGGCTCCATCCTTACTTGATTGTGACAGTTGTTTCCGTTAAAGATACCTCTTGTATCACTGGTACTTCCAGTGGTTTTACGGTCAAACGAAACTCAAGTCCATCCACCTCGTCCGGCAACGGCGGTATCACAACAAAGGAATGCTGCATTCCCTTTTTTTGCCCGCATCCACTGTCAAGTCGGCACTGATATTCTGTAGAAATAAACAATTCAAAGTTAGCATGCTCGAGTCTAACATAAGGTTCAGCAGTCCTGACTTCAGTTTCAATATACACCACGCTGGCGTTGCTATATTGTTTCATGTGCGTAACAGCATAGAATACACCGTTTATTTCCACAGATTTTAAGATGGGAACGAACTTCAGAAACCCGGCGGGTTCCACTTGTATAAGGAATCTACGCTCATTATACATTGTTCCAAAGATGTTCAGCATCATATCCTCGTTGAGTCCATAATGTTGGCTCCATGCAGCAATTGAGTCGCGCTGCGGAAATCCAGGATTATCTTTTGAAATTTCTTTACGCTTTGCAAGCAGCGCACAAATCTGCTCGTCAATCGGTGCCAATAATTCACAGTAGTATTCAGTAGGGGGACGAAACGGCATTCGCATCAACTTAATGACCTTCTTTCTTCCTTTTTAACCACATTTACCGAGGCTTCACCCCCGCGGGCTGCGCCCATGGACGGGATGCGCTATCGTCCATAGCAGGGATACCACTAACCTACACATATAAAAACGCACTAGTTTACCAAGACAGCCACCTCGTCGGCTGCTACCAGCCAAGTCAGAGATCAGCCACTGACGACAAACCATTGACGTACCCGCAAGATCTATACTGCACATAATAAGAATAATCTGCAACAGTGAAATTGCTTACTTTTGTTCTATTACACAAAAAGATTTTACAAACAAAATGCCCGCTATAATTGGAATTGCATTTCTTGTATAATCATTTTGCAAAATCCCA
>Ga0209587_1001558_pt1 | contig 10685 bp, 13 predicted proteins | sample NGEPerD_2_FD_184512 | JGI IMG/M metagenome (GOLD analysis project Ga0209587, IMG submission 184512) | Arctic peat soil microbial communities from the Barrow Environmental Observatory site, Barrow, Alaska, USA - NGEE PermafrostL1-D... | ecosystem: Environmental > Terrestrial > Soil > Wetlands >... | reverse complement strand
CTTCTCTGCCCTCTTGGCTCGCTATCTGTGTCGCCGACCACCACGAAGTGTCACGATTGCAATGTTTGGCAATGTTTGGGGCCGGTTGCCGCTCCCGCCCCGGCCCGACGAGGTACCAAAGCGCGCTGAGCGCGATTGATTACTTGAGCCCCAGCCCTTGCCCGGCCCCACGCCCGGCCTCCCGGACCCACCTGTTAGACTCAGAGTGCTATAGGAGTGTGCCGGGCCGCAACACCTGAATCCTCGGCCCCAATCGGGTGCCTCCTGCCCCGTTCCACTGAGGCAACCTAGTCAGCAGAGGAGAGAGTCATGCCCAATTCGCTCAAGGACGTGCCCGGCTTCGCCCCCCACGGCGGCGCCCTCGAGATCAGGGCCGCGGCCCCCGACGAGACCGCCGCTCTGGCGGAGGAGGCGTCCGGGCTTCCCACGATTCAAGCGACCTCGCGTCGCGTGCTCTCCGATCTCGAGCTGATGGCGGTCGGGGCGGTGTCGCCGAACCGAGGCTTCATGACCGAAGCCGACTACCGGGGCGTGGTCGACGACATGCGACTTGCCTCCGGGCTCCCGTGGAGCCTTCCGATCACGCTTTCGGCCACCGATGCCGAGGCGAAGAACCTCAAGAAGGGCAAGCGAGCCGCGATCCTTCACGAGGGCAGGGCCGTCGCCGTCATCGAAGTCGAAGACATCTTTTCCTACGACGCCTCGGAGGAGGCAGAGAAGACCTACCGGACCAGCGATGACAAGCACCCGGGCGCCGCGCACCTCTATGCGCAAGGACCCGTCTACGTGGGCGGCGAGGTCACCGTTCTGGAGAACGTCTTCGCTCACGAGTTCGCCGAATACCGGCTCACGCCCTTGCAGCTGCGCGAGAAGATCGCCGAGCGCGGCTGGACGACGGTCGTTGCCTTTCAGACCCGCAACCCAATTCACAGGGCTCATGAGTACCTGACCAAGTGCGCTCTCGAGATCGTCGACGGCCTCGTGATCCATCCGCTCGTCGGAGGAACCAAAGGCGACGACATCCCGGCCGAGACCCGTATGCAGTGCTACGAGGTTCTGATGGAGAACTACTACCCGCACGACCGCGTGATCCTGTCGGTGTTCCCCGCCGCCATGCGCTATGCGGGGCCACGCGAGGCGATCTGGCACTCGCTGCTGCGCAAGAACTATGGAATGACGCACTTCATCGTGGGCCGAGACCACGCGGGCGTGGGGGACTACTACGGGACTTACGACGCCCAGAAGATCTTTGACGAGTTCGAGACCGGTGAGCTTGGTATCTGGCCGTTGAAGTTCGAGCACTCCTTCTTCTGCAAGGCGTGCGAGGGAATGGCGTCGGGCAAGACCTGCCCGCACGGCAAAGACCAGCATGTGCATCTGTCCGGAACACAGGTGCGGAGCATGCTGCTCGAGGGAAAAGAGCCGCCCGCCGAGTTCTCCCGGCCCGAAGTAGCTCGCATCTTGATCGAAGCCGAACGAAGCAACGCTTAAGGGGGTTCCAAGTGGGTCTGCTGGACAAGATTAAAAAGAGGGCGACGGATCTGTCTCAGCCTTCTCAGTCGTCTGAGAAGGAGCGAGCGGTTCCCGAGAAGGCTGCGCGAGGAAAGGTCATGGTCATCGGCCTCGATTGCGCTCCGCCGCGTCATGTCTTCGATGAGTATGCGGACGACATTCCTAACCTCACGAAGCTGCGGGAGAATGGTTTGTGGGGCCCGCTCCAGTCCATCACCCCGCCCATCACCGTGCCCGCCTGGATGTGCATGATGACGTCGAAGGACCCCGGCACGCTGGGCATCTACGGTTTCAGAAATCGCAAGGACCACACCTACGATGGACTCTCGTTTGCGACCTCGTGGGCGGTCAAGGAACGTACCGTGTGGGACATCTTGTCCGACGCCGGCAAGGATTCCATCGTCATGTCGGTACCGCCTTCGTATCCCCCCAAGCCTTTGCGCGGAATTCAGATCGGCTGCTTTCTCACGCCCAACGACAATGCGGAGTACACCTATCCGAAAGAGATCAAAGCCGAGCTCAAGGAGAACATCGGCGAGTACATTTTCGACGTCCGCAACTTCCGAACCGACAATACGCAGTACATCCTGGATGAGTCCTATCGGATGACCGAGCAGAAATTCAAGGCCGCGGACTACTTGCTGTCGAACAAACCGTGGGACTTCTTCATCGTGGTCGAAATGGGCCCCGACCGCCTCAACCACGGCATCTGGTCCTATATCGACCCACAGCATCCCCGGCACAAGCCGAACAACCCCTATCAAGAGTCGCTGCGCGATTACTATCGCTTTCTCGATGGAAAGATCGGCGAGTTGCTCCGCCATGCGGATGACGACACGACCGTGCTGGTGGTCTCAGACCATGGGGCCAAGGCCATGGTGGGCGGCGTGTGCTTCAACGAATGGCTGAAGAGTGAGGGATACCTCTCGTTCAGGGGCGAGATCCCCGAGGGGCTCACTCCCGTTGACAAGCTCGACATCGACTGGTCGAAGACAACTGCGTGGGGCGACGGTGGCTACTATGGCCGTCTGTTCCTGAACGTCGAAGGGCGCGAGCCGAATGGGATCGTGCAACCCGACCGCTACGAGCAGACGCGGGACGAGCTAATCGAGAAGATCGAGTCGATGGTGGACCATGACGGAAACCCCATGGGCAACAAGGCGCTCAAGCCTGAAGAGATATATCAGGAGAACAACGGCGTGGCTCCGGATCTCATCGTGATCTTCGGCGAGTTGAAGTGGCGTTCGGTCGGGTCGATGGGACATGGATCGGTCTACACGTTCGAGAACGACACCGGCCCCGACGAGGCGAACCACGCCGAGCAAGGCATCTTCATCATGAACAACGCTCCCGGCCAGGAAACAGGGCCGAAGGAGGGTCTGCATTTGTGGGACGTCCATTCGACGATCCTCGACTTGTTCGGTCTCGAGCCCGCGCTAGGCGCCCTCGGGACCTCAGTGCTTAAGAAATAATCCAGGCCCTCGATCATCCGAGGGAGAGAGGAATAAGAATATGAGACTAGCGAACCGCGAGCGCGGGTGCGTCATTTGGTTCACCGGGCTGTCGGGATCGGGCAAGACTACGATCGCGCAGATCGTGGAGCACAGGCTGCTCGACGCAGACGTGCCGATCGAGATCCTCGACGGCGACGTCGTGCGGGAGAACCTGTCCAAGGGCCTCGGCTTCTCCAAGGAGGACCGCGACATCAACATCCGCAGGATTGCCTTCGTGGCTCACCTTCTGCAGCGCAATGGGGCGTTCGTGATAACCGCCGCGATCTCTCCCTATCGCTCGATCCGCAACGAGGCGCGCGGGATGATCAAGGAATTCGTCGAGGTCTACGCCGAAGCGCCGCTGGAGGTCTGTGAGGAGCGCGATGTCAAAGGTCTGTACGCTAAGGCGCGCGCCGGCGAGATCAAGGGCTTCACGGGAATCGACGACCCCTACGAGGCTCCGAGCGCTCCCGAGGTGACGTGCAACACGGCCGAGGAAAGTCCCGAGGAGTCGGCGAAGAAGGTCATCGACAAGCTCGTTGAGCTGAAGTACCTGGAGGCTTGAGCACGTGATCGACCTACATGCCCACACAACCGTTTCCGATGGAGGCGATTCTCCGACCGAGCTGGTGGAGAAAGCGGCGCGGGCTGGTCTTCAAGCCATAGCGGTGACCGATCACGACAACGACGCCGGCTGCGACGAAGCGGTCGAGGCGGGCCGGCGCGTGGGCATCGAAGTGGTGCGGGGGGTCGAGATCTCATGCGACGTCGAGGACCTCTCCACGCGAGGCTATAGCCCCTCCGACCGCCCCACCATGCATCTCCTCGGCTACTTCATCCCGGAGCGTGACAACCCTCTGTCCGAAGCGCTGGCCGATCTTCAGTACCACAGGGCCAATCGCAACGTTCTGATGGTGGAGCGGCTCAACGAGCTGGGGATACCGGTGACCTTCGAGGAGGTCGAGCAGGAGGCGGGCGGCCCCGGCGCTCAGATAGGGCGCCCCCATTTCGCCGCCGTGCTCGTCCGCCATGGGGCGGTTCCCGATTACCAGACCGCGTTCGACGACTTCCTCGCCAAGGGCGCCAAGGCCTATCTCACCCGCAAGCTTTACAAACCGTCAGACGCGGTCAAGCTAATGCTTGATTCAGGAGTCGTGCCGGTCTTCGCCCACCCCTTCACTCTCAATCTAGAAGCCGACGAGCTGGCGCGTTTCACCGACGAGCTGATCGAGGCGGGCATCAAGGGGATCGAGGGATATCACGGCGACTGGAGCGGGGAAGAGCAGGCATCGTTGCGGGCGCTCGGACAAGGCCGCGGCCTGGTGGTGTCCGGTGGAAGCGACTACCACGGGCACATGCGCCCGGACCGGGCGATGCCCGGAGGAAAGCGGGGGGTGCTGGCGCCCGCCGAGGCGCTCGAGGAGCTGCGACGGGTGGCGGGCGAGCTGCAGCAAGCCGCCTGAGCCGAGTTGTTCATCAGCAGAGCAACGCGCCACGATCTCTCAGACATCGAGGAGCTGCTCCAGCGCCACGACTGGAAGGTGTCGGATCTGAAGGCAGGCACCTTCTTCTTTGCGCGCGAGGGAGCGGTCGTGGGGTGCATCCGCTTCATCGAAGTCGCGCCGCAGACGGTCATCGTGCAGGACATGGTGGTCGCCACATCCAGACGGGGGCAGGGAGTGGGCGAGCAGCTGATGAAAGCGGCCATGAACAGCCGCGGCGGCACGCTCTATCTGCGCTGCTACCACCACCTCGTCCCCTACTACGAACGCTTAGACTTTGCCGCGGTCGAGCACGACGATCTCCCCGAGCCGGTCACAGCTTTCTTCGACGACGCCGGCGCCCTCGAAGGCGACACCCACTACCTAAAGGCCCGCTGACCCAGCGCTCTCACAGGCGCAGCCTTGGAGCGAGCCTGGAACAGGCCGCCAGCTCCCAACCTTGCGGCCCCAACCACCTGTGGGGTGGTTGCAGGCACAAAGTTCGGCTCCGGCAGTGTTCTGTGCAGAAGCACGCCGCTCTGAGCGGGCCCGCTAGGGCACAAAGCGACGCCGGGTCAGGCGCAGTTGGGCCAGCGGTCGTCCTCGCCCATCGCCAGCAGCCGTGCGGCGGTACGGGCCTGGGCGGCCGGGTCCCATATCGACCCGTAGCCGTATTCCGACCACGTCTTCTCGTCGAACTGGAACAGACCGTAGTAGCCGGCAGAACTGTGAGCGTCGGGGTCCAGGTCCGACTCGCACCACGCCAGCGAGCGCAAATAGTCGCCGTCGATTCCGAACTCTGACGCCGCCGAGGAAATCGCAGCCTCAATGGGGTCGGAGGGAGCAGTCGTTTGCGGCCTGCGCTTCGGTGACGATTGCCGCGATTCCGACTGGTCGCGGGCTTCGCGGGAGCCGGATCTAGGCGATGAAGGGGGGCCGGGCTCGGGCGGAGAGACAGGGGCGACGAAAGCGCTCTGTAACGAGACGGCTCCCTGCAGTGCTGCGCCGGGAGTCTCTTGCACCTGCGTCACCGCGCCGCCGCCGGCCGCAATCGCCGATGTGATCCACGCGGCCAGACCGAGGCGAGCTCGTAACCGCGCTCGCCGTCGATTCCGGCGCGACCGCGCGCCGAATATGAGGTTTTGTTGTGGCACAGATTGCCTCCCAGCCGACTCGGGTAGATGGAGTCGGTAGCTTGAAGTTTGTTCCGGGGGGGAAGTGTGGAAAATATTGGGGCCCCGATCTCAGGGCGTGCTTGCAGAGCCCCGCCCACCCACCATAGCGAGAAGCCGCGATCGAGGCAAATCGCACCATCGAGTGGCAGCCATGGGCTGCCGGGCCACTTTTCACCACACTCGACACTGGTGGAAGCAACTAGACTAGAGCTCCGTCGAGCGTGGAACTCTGGAGGCCGTGTGTCGGGCGATCCCTCTCTCGAACCCGATCTCGCATCGGCCGCGCTGCTCACTATCGACACCCAACAGGACTTCGCCAAGGGCCCATATGCGATTCCCGGCACCGGCGCGGCCGCCTCCGTCATTGCGAACCTGGCGTGCCGCTGGCGAGCGAGCGGCCGGCCTCCCGATTGTGCATATCGTCCGCCTCTACCGAGACGATGGCTCCAATGTCGATGCGTGCCGGCGCTCTCTCGTCGAGAGTGGGGTGCGGCTGGTCTGTCCCGGCTCGCAGGGCTCACAACTGGCCTCAGGGATTTCACCGGACGGGGCAGACGACCTCGACTTCGAGCTCCTGCTTCGGGGAGGCGTTCAGCGCCTCGGCTCCCACGAAGCCGTCGTCTACAAGCCCCGCTGGAGTGCTTTCTTCGGGACGCCCCTCGACGATCATCTGCGTGCCGCGGGCATCTCGACGCTCGTCGTTACGGGCTGCAACTACCCCAACTGCCCGCGGGCGACGATCTACGACGCTAGCTGCCGTGATTACAGGCTCATGGTCGTGCGCGATGCGATCTCGGGGCTGCAGGCCGGCGACGTGCCCGAGCTCGAGGGTATCGGCGCCCTGGTCGTGGCCTCCGAAGAACTCGCTCCGGCGCCGGCCGGGCCCAAGGCAGAGTCGTTGCGGTGACCACACTGCTACCGCGTCCGTCCTCCGAATCGCCCCCCCACGATCTCGCCGTATTGGAGTCGAATCCAGCGGCGCGTCCTGTGGCTCGCCACGTTCATGGTGCATCACGCCAACAAGGTCAGAGAGAATGCGGATCCCATCAAGGTGGGCGGCCACCAGGCGTCGTCGGCATCGGTCGTGAGCCTCCTCACCGCGCTGTACTTCGACTTCTTGCGCGCGGGTGTGGCGATCAAGCCCCACGCCTCGCCTGCCTTCACGCCTCCCAATACCTTCTCGGCGCCCTCGACAAGGAGTACCTAACGACGTTGCGGACGTGGCACGGTCTCCAGGCCTATCCGAGCCGCACCAAGGACCCCGACCCCGTCGATTTCTCGACCGGCTCCGTGGGCCTCGGGTGTCGCCCCCAACTACGCGGCGCTGACCGAACGCTACGTCGCCTCCCAACTTCGGCCGCTCGGGCGCCCGCCCTCGGTTCATATCGGTGTTGGGCGACACCGAGCTCGACGAGGGCTCGGCGTGGGAGACGGTCGCCGAGCCCGTGCTCGAGGGAGTCGACAACCTCATCTGGATTGTCGACCTGAACCGGCAGAGCCCCGACCGGGTCGTGCCGGGGATCCGGGTCGGGCGCCTGCGGGCTATGTTCGCCGCCAAACGGTGGAGGTGATCGACGCGAAATACGGGCGGAGGCTGGAGGCCGCTTGCCAGAGGCCTTCAGGAGAGCTTCTGCGCCGGCGCATAGACGACCTTCCCAACGACGAGTACCAGCGCCTCCTGCGGGCTCCGGAACACGAGCTGGCTCAGAGGCTGGCAGCATCGGACGAGGCACTGGGGAAGTTCGGCCGCTCCGGCACCAGTGCCGAGCTCTACCGGGAGTTCGCCATCGACGCGGAGGCGATCGTCACCGCCGCGGCCTCGCTCCTCGAGAGCTGACTCCTCGCCCGAAGGGTGGCAAACGCGCTCCGCGGACATCTGCCCCCGGAAAACTGTGGGTAAACGCGGACCGTGGACATTTGCCCCGCGTGCCGGTGAGCGAGGGTCCGGCGGCGAGAGCCTTCACGCCCGGGTGAGGTCGGCCCTTGTGACGGCGTAGAGCCGGTAGTCGACCCGGCCCCCATCGCCCGGCATGAAGTCCCTCATCGTGCCCTCGTAGACGAAACCGGCCTTCTCCAGGCAGCGCCTCATGGCGTGGTTCGAGTCCGCGGTCGAGGCCTGGACGCGCTCGGCCCCCTCCTGCTCCAACAGGTGGCGAGTCAGCAGGGCCACGGCTTCGGTGCCGACACCCCGCCCTCGCACCGACGCGTGATAGAGGCCGATGCCGATCTCCGCCACTCCCGGGGGATAGGTGCCGCGTCCTCGCCTGGCATCCATCTCACCGACGAGCTTGCCTGAGGCTTCGATCGCCAGATCGAGCCGGTTCTCGTTCCAGTCACCGGAGCGGGCGAGGCGGTCGAGAAGACTGTCGCGCTCCGGCTCGGGCCCGACCATCCCGGGTGTTCCCGCCCGCCCTGCGATGACCTCGTCCAACTCCTGCTGCCGGAATGCCCGCAGCTGAACCCGTTCGGATCGAAGCAGCAACCGGCCCCTATCCCAGCGCAATCGTGCGCCGGGCAACTCCCGCTCTCGGGTGGCGAGCCTCGATCCGAACCTGGCCCCCTCTGGGCGCCTCGATTACCCACTCGGCTTTGGTTCGGTCGGTCGGCTCGTCGGCGTCGAACCACGACAGCAGGCTTCGCTCTGTCACCCGGCCCCCTAGCTGGCCCAGCTCGGCCTTTTCTTCCCCCGTGAGTCTTCGGGCATCGGCCGGAAGCGTGAGCTCGACCTCGACTCCTGGACAGACCTTGCGTTCGACCGCCTTGGCGGTCACATTCGTGGGCAGGAAGCCGGTGTTCTCGACCACCACCGCGAGCCGGTAGGTGCTCGCGCCCAACCGCTCGACCTCGACCCTCTGAAGCTCGAGTCGCGGCGAGATCAATAGGTGGTAGACGGCGAACTCGGAATGAGGAGCGATCTCTTGCTCCAGAAACTCAGGGGGCGGGTTGACCCAGCAATAGAAGAGATCCCAGCCGCCGAGCTCGACGGGACCGAGCTGCGGATGCTCACAGGGGTACCAGTCGATGTAGCCACGGCCCGAGAGTTCCTCGTCGTTCCACGCGAGCAACTTCAGGTCGTCCTCGACGGAGTGCTCCTTGAACCACTCGATCAGATGGAAATCGGTGATGCCGGCCCGCCGCTGAGGACTCCAGAACTCGGTGGTCCACGAGAACACGCCCAGGTGCTCGTAAGACCAGTCGTCGGCACCCCCCTTGATGGTCGACTTGGGGTCGTACTTGAAGTCATGGAACACCGACGCGGACGGATATCCGGTGATGGCCGTCGCCCTCTCCCCGATGAGCTTGTAGGCGGCCAGGTCCTTGGTGGGGAAGTGGTCGTCGGGATGGCTCGAGTAGGGCCTAAGGTGAACGCCTGAAAAGGTGTGGTAGGTGATGTGGGCGGTGATGTTGGGCCTCGCCACGACCGCTTCAACCATGGCTCTGACCTCGGGCTCCGAGGCGGGGAAGGGCCCGGCCCCCGACTGCTCGCTCTCGGGCGACCACTCCATCGGGTAGTTGCGGTTGAGGTCGAGGCCCTCGAGCGGCTCGGCGGGCCTCACCGAGACCCCGTCGTAACCCTCGAGGGTGCCTTCCGGAAAGATGCGGTAGAAGGTGCCGTCTTCGGCCGGCTCGTCTGGCTCCCTTCGCACCATCAGCCGGGCCTGTTCTGAATGCGCCTTCCAGGCGCCGTTGGGATCCTCCATCCGCATCATGAGGATGCGCCCGTCGCCGTCGACGTCCTCCTGGTGCAGACCCTTGCGGCGATGTGGGAAGGGATAGGCCCGGACGCTCGATCTCACGAACCGAGGCCTGTCTGCGAGCGCCAGCTCTGCGCCGTCGGGGTTGAGGCGAGGGACGATGTAGAAGGCCCTGGTGTCGAGGACCGCCGTGATGCGAGGGTCGCGCCCGTGGCCGCTCAGGAGATGGTGGATGAGGTGAAGGGCGGCGGTGCAGCCGGTTACCTCGTCGGCGTGGATATTTGCATCGAGCCACAGCGCGGGCTTCTCCCCATCTCCTCCCACATCGAAGTTCGTGGACCGTCGCAAGCCAGATGTCGCGTCCCTCGTAGGACTTGCCGATGCTCTCCAGCTGCAGCAGCGTGGGATGCCTTTGTGCCCAGCCCTTGAGAATCGCACTGAGCTCGTTGTAGCGGAAGAAGCGGTCGAACGCCGGAGGCCCCTCCGCCGTCATGCCCTTAGGCCTGACGGCACGACCAGACGGCTAGTCTCCAGAGCAGGCGGCTCCCCTTGCGCTTGAGGTCTACGAGGCCGTCCGAGATCAACCTCGCCACCTTGTCCGATTCCAGAATCGAGCCCGGCAGCGGGAACTGACGCTCGATCAACTTCTTGACATTTTCCGCCCCGAACAGGCGGCGGGCCGTCTCGAGGACCGTGCTCTCGTCCTGGATCGTGCCGGTGGGGAGGTAGAGGCGGCCACCGGGCTTGAGGCACTTCTGGACCCCCTCCAGCATGGCGACCGGCAGCTCCGCACCGGTAGGGCCTCCCCCAATGCCGTCGGGGAACCACCCGGTCGCCAGCGCTATGGGGTCGGGAATGCCGGAAACGTCACCGATGATGACGTCGGCCCGGATGTCCTTGACGGGCTCCAGCAGGTTTCCTGCTCTGAACTCGGTTACGGCCGATATTCCGAGGCGGCGTGCGTTCTCCCCCGCCGTTTTCACTGCTTCGGAGGAGAGATCACAGCCGTAAGCCATGGCGGCCTTCAGACGGGCGGCGACGAAGGTGAGGACGCCTGAGCCGCAGCCCACGTCCACGACCACGTCACCATCGTGGATTTCCATGGCTTCCGCCAGCGTGACGCTCGTGGAGGTCGGCTTGAAGACTCCGGGGGTCAGGGACACGTTGAAGGGACCGGTGCGGCCCTTCCACGTGTATTCGGTTGTCTTCTGCGGCTCGTTGCTCATCAGTCCCCCGTAGCTAGTGTCTAAGGCGATGATAGGCGGCCTGGGGCCCCTACGCTAGCCGCCCCTTCAGCGCGCCCGCCGACACCCGCCGGTGGGGGTCAAT
>Ga0209587_1001557_pt1 | contig 10688 bp, 11 predicted proteins | sample NGEPerD_2_FD_184512 | JGI IMG/M metagenome (GOLD analysis project Ga0209587, IMG submission 184512) | Arctic peat soil microbial communities from the Barrow Environmental Observatory site, Barrow, Alaska, USA - NGEE PermafrostL1-D... | ecosystem: Environmental > Terrestrial > Soil > Wetlands >... | reverse complement strand
AAACGTGCGCGTCAGCAGCCCAAGGGCCACATGGTCAGACAACCGTTGGTCGTCCTGCGGTTTCACCCACCCGGCTCGCGGCATACCACGAGAATAACACAGCTGTCACTCTAACTGAACGGTATTGGGGCTAGCCCCAGCTCCGCGGCCACGCCCAGGACGTCGTCGCACAGCTGCTCGGGGGCGGCGCCGGCCGCTTGCAGCAGCGCTACCCGCAGGTGCACCAGCTCCTCCCCGTGAGCGCCGCAGGGATGGTGGAGGTAGGCGTCCAACGCATGGCAGCCATCAAGGACCAGGCATTCGATCGCGGCGCAGTCGGGGTCCGTCATCGGGCCAGCAGTCGTGGTCTGCGGGTTCATCGCGGAACTCCTGTGCGGGGCGGGCGGACGACCGCGGTGGTCGCTGCGGGGCCGTGCACGATGCTCGTCCACGAGGGTGCCACAGCGGTGTGCCCGCGCCGCGGAACCCGCACGGCCGCGTCCTGGTGGCACGGATCATGCACCGGGGCTGTGCGGAATCCTCGGCACCTGGAGGTCGGAACCCAGATACGGGGAGGTGGCACGGATCATGCACCGGGGGTGTGCGGAATCCTCGGCACCTCGGGGCTCGGGATGCCCAGGATGGCGGGGAAGCTAGGAAGCGCTCACCGCAGTCTTGGCCGCTGCATCGACCGTGAGCGCCGACATCACCGCGTCCAGGTCGACGACCTGGCCGAAGTGGCGTTGCATGGTCTCCAGGGCGGCGTCATGTGCCTCCTGGCTGAAGGCGGCAACGCAGTCCCTGATGACGATCGTGTCCAGATCCCGCATGCAGGCGTCGCGGACGGTGGTGTCGACGCAGACGTTGGTCGCCACGCCGCAGACGATGAGGCATTTGACGCCGAGGTTTCGCAGCACGATCTCCAGCTCGGTGCCGAAGAAGGCGCTGTACCGGCGCTTGACCAGCACATAGTCCTTGGCCGTGGGAGCGAGCCCATAGAAGTCGCTGCCCCATCCGCCCGGCTGCAGGTGATGGACCATCCCGGTCGGCGTCTCACGGATGTAGCTGTCCTCGCGCGCCGACCAGGCGTCGTGGTGGGTGCGCACGAAGATCACCGGGACGCCGCGCGGCCGCGCCGCGTCCAGCAGCTGACCGACCGGTTCCACGATCCGCTGCACCGCGCCCAGGTCCGCGCCGCGCCTGCCATGGCTTCCCTCGCCATGGCAGAAGTCGTTCTGCACGTCGATGATGAGCAACGCAGCGGAACCATCCGCGACGTACCGCTCCAAACGCGCCCGGACAGCATCATCATCAAGGGTCATGGACGGCTCCCAGCCTGGGGTGATGGTCAGCCGCGTGATCGTACCCGCCCGGCCCGACTTCGGCTCGGCGATGTGCTGACGGTCAGACGTCTTCCCCCAGGGCCGCGGCACCCTGGTCGATGAGCCGGTAGCGCCGCGTCGCGAGCCACTCGGACTCCTGTTCGGCGCGGCTGGACAGCGCGACGTCCAACAGCCCGCGTTGGACGAGCGCTTCCGCAACCCCCTGCGCCTGATCGTCGCGCAGCTGCGCCGCGACCGCCAGGGCGTGCACCGACGGCACGCCGCTGGCCGCGACGACGTGCTTGGCGGCGCGCAGGACGCGCGCCTCCTCCTCGCCCAGGCTCATCCCCGCCACTGTGCGCCCTTCTCCTTCAACCGGTCCGTCAGCGACACCACACGTCCGGTCCCCGCACCGGCGTCCCGCTGCGCCTTGCGCACCTCGACGACGCCGTCGCGCACGCGGGTGTCGAGCACCGGCTGCGACGATGCCGCCGGCCCGGCCAACACGGAGCCGTCCGCGACGCGGAACCGGCTGCCGTGACAGCCGCAGGTGACGCTCTCTCCGTCAAAGCTGGACGCGTGCTCGGCCAGTGAGCAGCCGAGGTGGTTGCACTGGTCCGCCAGGGCGTGCACGCGTCCCTGCCGGGCTGACAGGAAGATCGGGAAGCCGCCGGCATCCACCCGCCGCGGCCGACCGTCGGCCAGGTCGTCCAACGCCGCCACCCGGGTCCAGTCCCCCGGCGGCTCGAGGAAGGCCGTGCGCGCCACCCCGGTGCCGTAGACATAGCTCATGTGCCCACCCAGGTAGCCGCCGACGCCCAGGACCGCCGCGGCGCATCGGGTCTGGGTCCGGGCCAGCTGGGGGTTGCCGGCAGCGCGCGCGAGCACCGCGCCGGCCGCGAGTCCGGTTGCCAGGATGTTGGACGCCGCGTGCGCGACCCCGACCCGGCGCGCCCGCTCACCCTCGTGCAGCCAGTCCGACATGCCGGCCGCCGCCGTGGGCCCCACCGCCAGCAACCCCAGCCGCAGCAACCGATCCGCTGCCCGCTGCCCCGCCTCGTCGCCGGCGCGGTCCAGCACCGCAGCGGACAGGAAGGCCGCCAGCGGACCCAACACCAGCGCGGGGTGCAGTCGATGGCCCAGCCACGAGCCCGACAGCGCCGTGCGCACCGGCGCGGGATCCAGCACCGGCCGCACCATCTTGTCCAGCGCCTGTGCGACCCGACCCAGAGCGGCACTGGCGGCCAGCCGTTCGACACTTTGCTCCAACGGGTGCATCCAAGGCTCCTTCGAGTGGGCTCGCCACCCTTCGAGTACCCCGAGGCGATGGGCGCTACTCCGTGCCCCGTTTGACCCGTCTCCGATCGGATACATCCGGTTCCCGACCGTCGTTCCTTGCGGCCGCCGGGACGGAGGAGGCCGATCACACCGATGAGCACCGGCGCGCGCCCCGACCGCAGCGGTGAGGTCCCGGAGGACCTGCTCGACCTGTACTTCCGCGACCTCGGAACCACCGCGCTGCTCAGCGCCGACGAGGAGGTGGAGCTGGCCAAGCGCATGGAGGCCGGCCGCGCCGCCGAGGCGGAGATCGCGGCGCTGCACGCGCGCGGGGAGAAGCCGGGAGCCGACCTGCGCAGAGCCGTCCGCGAGGGTCAGGCGGCGTTCGACCACTTCGTCCGGGCGAACCTGCGGCTGGTGGTGAACGAGGCCGCGAAGGTGTCGCGCCGGTCCTCCCTCGGCCTCGACGAGCTGATCCAAGAAGGCAACCTGGGCCTGATCCGGGCGGTGGAGAAGTTCGATTGGCGACGCGGGTTCAAGTTCTCCACGTACGCCACCTGGTGGATCCGCCAGGCCCTGCAGCGCGGGATGGCGGGCAAGGAGCGCACCATCCGGCTGCCCGCCGGCGTGCACGCCAACCTGCTCAAGGTACGCGCGGCCGAACGGCGTCTCGGCGCGGAGCTGGGTCGCCCGCCGTGCCTCGACGAGCTCGCCAACGCCACGCGGCTTGACGAGCAGCACGTGCGCCAGGCGCTGTCAGCCGACTTCGCCGTCAGCTCCCTGGACAAGCCGGTGAACACCGACGAAGGCGCCGCCGAGCTAGGCGCACTGGTGGCTCGTGCCAGCGACTCCCCGGTCGACGAGGTCGTGGAGCGCCTGTTCGTCGAAGGCGTGGTCGCGGCGGCGCGCGACCGCCTGCCCGAGCGCAGCTGGTACGTGCTGCAGCGGCGGCACGGGTTGAATGGCCACGAGCCGGCGACGCTGGCGGCGGTCGGCGCGGAGCTGGGCCTGTCCCGCGAGGCGGTCCGCAAGATCGAGCAACGAGCGCTGGCCGAGCTGCAGCAGGCACTGGCCGCCTGATCGTCTATCCCCTGATCGTCTATCCCCTGATCGTCTATCCCCTGAACGACTGATCAGCAGGTGTCCTCCCCGGTGCCTTCGTCGAGGACGTCACCGTCCACGTTCAGGTACTCCCAGCTGTAGCCGCAGGAGCCCAGCTCCAGGCGCAGCACGCCGTGCTCCTCGCCCTGGTAGTACTCCAGCGCCTCGGGCTCCTCGCCCTCGTTGAACGCCCGCAGCTCCGCCCCACCGGTGCCGATGACGAACTGGCGGGGGGCCTCGGGGTCCAAGGTGCCGTCGGCGCGCTGTGGCGCCCAGCGCTGGTAGTCGTGGTCGTGGGCGGTCAGGATGACGTCGGCGCCGGCCTCGTCGAGCATCTCATAGAGGTCTTCGACGCGGTCGAAGTTCCCGTGCTCGCCGGCGGAGAACAGCGGGTTGTGCCAGTAGGCGAGGATGTTGTCGGTATCGACCTGGTCGAGCTCCTCGCGCAGCCACTCCCCCTGGGGGTCGCCCTCGTCGCAGCCGCCGACGTTGCCGCAGTTGGAGTTCAGCACGATGACGTGCCACTCGCCCAGCTCGTAGGAGTACCAGCCCTCCGGCTCCGGCATGTCGAGCGACTCGAAGTACTCGAAATAGGGATCGCCCTCATCGGTGTTGTCGTCGTGGTTGCCCAGCGCAGGACGGGTGCGGTCGCGAAACGCCCCCCAGGTCTGGTCGTAGCACTCCTCGAAGTCCTCCTCCGTGCCGTCGGGGTAGGCCAGGTCACCCAGCGCGGCCACGATCCCGTCGTCCTGCTCGATCAGCTCGGCCGTCAGCACGGCGCCCTCCTCCGGCTCGCCGTCGCGGTCGCACCTGGCGATGTCCCCGGCGGCCCACAGCACGGCGGGCTCTGCCTCGACGGTGGGCTCTACGGGCGTGGGCTCCCCGGGGATCGGCGGTTCGGGGGGCGCTTCCCGAAGCAAGAAGTACAGCAGCGCTGCCACCACCGCCAGCACGGCGACGATGACGACGATGACGACGACACGTGTGCGCACAGTTCTCCTCCGGGGGTCACGCGGAAGCCGCCGACCGGTGACAGCTGCGCTCAGCGGCTGCGTCCTCCAGGAGAACGTCGACATCCTGCGAGGGACAGTTCAGCGGATGCCCGGATCGTACGGCTCTGTGCCCTAACGATCGCCCAGGCGCTGGCGTTCCGCGCTACAGCGCCGAGTCGTAGGCGGCCAGCAGCGGCTCCGGGATGACCGCCGTCCCGCCGTAGACGATCAGCTGCTCCAGCTCCGGCGCGGTGCCGATTGCGGAGGCCGTTCTCAGCGCCACCCGGTCCGGCGGGGTCAGCAGCAAAGGACCCCCCATCGCCGCGATGTGCGCGCCACCCGTGGCGGCGTCCGCAAACGCGCTGCCGCTCGCGACCCCGGCGACGTGGGCGCCGGCGAAGAAGCGCTCGGCCACCGCAGCAGCGGTGGTGTAGCGATCGGCGCCCACCAGCTGCTCGGCGTCGGGCGCCGCGGTCGCGGCCGGACCGCCGACGGCCAGGACCGCGCCGGCGTCGGCGGTGTCGAGGTAGGCTGCCGTGGCGGCCGGCAGCTCTTCGCCGGCGGTCAGCAGCAGCGCGCGACCCTGGGCCGCGGCAAGCGGTGCGGCCACCAGCGGGTCGGCGAAGTCGGTGCCGGTCGCCAGCACGACCCCCGCCGGGCTGCCGATGCGCTCGGCGATCGCCACGGCGGTGCCGTAACGGTCCGCTCCGGCGATGCGCTCGGTTGCGAAGCCGAGCTCGACGAGCGCGACCTCGACCGCCTCCGGCAGCGCCGCGCTGCCGCCCAGCACCGTGACCGTCCCGCTCTCAGGCAGGACGCGAAGCAGTTCCTCGACGACCGCCGGGTGCAGCGGGGCGCCGTCGACACCGCCGCCGGGCGTGAGCAGCAGCGGGGCGTCGAGGTCGACGGCAAGGGGTGCCCCGGTCAGCGCGTCCGGGAACGATCCCGACGCGGCCAGCACGACGCCGCCCGCGGCAGCGTCGTCGAAGCGCTGCTGCGAGGCCGCGACCGCCGTGCCCACGCGGTCCGGGCCGGAGATCCTGCTGGTCGTTCGCGGTGCGAAGGGGCTGGGGTCCTGCGCGCATCCGGCCGCCAGCTCAGCGGTGGGGTCACTGAGGAAGTCGACCAGCAAGCCCAGTCCGCACGGGCCGGACAAGAGCATGGGGCTGTGGCCCATGTCCGTGAAGGTGACCAGGGTCGCGTCGTCGGCCGCGGCGACCACCGCCTCGCCGTAGCGCGGCGGCGTGATGTGGTCGTAGGAGCCGACGGCGACGAGGGTGGGGACGCCGGGCGCGACCGGCCCGAAGCGCTCGGCCGCGGCCGACGGCACATCCCATCGGTCGCACACGTCGAACACGGGCAGACCGACGATCGGCTGGTGTGGCAGCCAGACGTCGCGCACGATCGGGCGCAGGTCGGCGGCGGCCGCGAGCACGTCCGCGGGCGAGCTGGCGGCGACCTCCTCGGCGCACAGCACCGACAGCTGCATGCCCAGGGCCACGCCGGCGCTGGGTTGCTGCTGCAGGAGCGGCCCGAACAGCTGCGCGATGAAGGCGGCATCGCGCTCGGCAAAGGCCTGCACCAGGCGCGGGAGCTGGCGGAGCAGCTCGGGGTTGTAGTAGGTCAGGAACACCAGGTTGGTCGCGGCGGTGCCGGTGAGGGGCAGGTCGATGACCTCTCCGGAGGGCCCCGCGGGGAGGGAGATGCTCAGCGGTTCGGCGTTCAGGGACTCCACGGCCGCCGCCAGCACGGTGCTCAGGGGGCTGTCGCCGGTGCCACAGGTCGGCACGACCGAGCAGGCCTCGTCGGTGAGATCCAGCGCCTGGTCGAAGGAGCCGGCGACGTCGGTGATGAAGTTGGCAGTGGGATCGATCGGGGAATCCAGCGTCAGGGTGCGCAGCCACGCGGGCTGCGACTCGGCCACCTGCAGGGCAAGCGAGGTGCCGTAGGAGACGCCGTAGAGGTCGACGATGTCGTAGCCGAAGGCCTCGACGACAGCGCCGACGTCCGCGGCGTTCTCCGTCGTGTTGTAGGCGCTGAGCCGTCGCCCTTGCTCCACCAGATGGTCCCGGCATGCCCCGAGCGCTTCGATGGTGGCCGCGACGGCCTCGTCCGAGTCGGCCGTGGCGGCCACCTCCTGGACCTCGGGGCAGTCCAGCGCCGGCACGCTGAGGCCCACGCCGCGCTGGTCCAGCAGCACGACCTCCCGTTCGCTGGCCGCCACGCTGAAGACGGTGGGTGCCGTGAACAGCTCTGTGAGCGGCAGCGTGGGGGATCCCGGCCCGCCGTTGAGCACGAGCAGCGGTGGCGCGTCGGTCTCCGTCGCCGGGGCGATGCGCGCGGTCGCCAGCTGGATGGTCGCACCATCCGGCTGGGAGCGGTCCAGAGGCACCGTCACGAACGCGCAGGTCACGCGCGCCGGCAGGGCCTCGCCCGACAACAGGCCCGGCGGGCAGTCGAAGGGCTCCGGCGGCGCCGCCTGGCCGGCGGCGGGCACGGCGGGCAGCACGCTCGCGACCAGCAGCAGCCCGATCATGAGCATGCGAAACAGGAAGGACATGTGGGCTCTTCCGGTCGTAAGCAGTGCGCCGGAAGGGATTCGAACCCCCGGCCTCCTGATCCGTAGTCAGGTGCTCTATCCAGCTGAGCTACCGGCGCGACGCTGGCAAGGCTACAGGCCGCGTCTGACCACGTCCAAGCGATGCCTCAGCTACGGCCGGCCTCGTCGCCGTCCTCCTCTGGGCCCCCTCGGTGCCGTAGGGCTCATCGGCGCCGGTCCCCTCGACGGCGCCGGTGCCGCCGACGAGACCCATGTCGGCCTGCGTGGTCGCGTCGGCTTCCTCGCGCGGGCCCGCGGGGTGGTCGGGATCCTGGTCGCGGTCCGGGACTTGGTCGGCCATGTCGGCGAGCTCCTCGTGCGACGTGCGACGTGCGACGTGTCGCCGCGGTCCGGAGGTGAGCGGAGGCTGAGGGATTTGAACCCTCGATGGCGTTGCCGCCAAACGGGATTAGCAATCCCGCGCCATAGACCTGACTAGGCGAAGCCTCCCGGTGCTCCCCGCGACATCGCGGGCGAGGCGGACGCGAGTGTAGCCCCATCCCTTCAAGGCGTGCGAGCGAGCGGCGCCGGCGGACTAGACTTGCACGGTGTCCGGAGGTGTGGCCGAGCCTGGTTGAAGGCGCCTGTCTTGAAAACAGGTGAGCGTCTCGCGACGTTCCGGGGGTTCGAATCCCTCCGCCTCCGCCGGCAGAGCTGCACCGAAGTGCGTCGTTGGTCGTGCGTGGCGCTACGGCTCCCGAATCTGGCGGACCCCGTCGATGTCGCCCCAGGCGGTGTCAGTGGTCCACGCATCGACGTCGGCACGGTCCGCCAGAGCCAGGCACAGGCGGTCAGCCAAGGACAAGCCATCACCCGCCCGCCAGCGTCGTGCAGCCCATTCGGCGTCTGCCATGGTGACGGGCTCGACGGCGAGCCGGTAGCTCATCAAGAGCGCCCGGGCGAGATCCCAGTCCCTGCCGGCTGCGAGGACCTTCTGCGCGACCTCGGACCAGTTCGCTGCGCCGCAGAGGCCGCCGGCACCGAGTCCGGCTTCCACGACATCGGCACCCTCTTCACCTTGCAGGAAGGCCAGCAACCTTGCAGGAAGGCCAGCAACGCCGACGCGTCGAAGACGGCGTTCACGCGGCGTCCTCCGCTGCTGCGTTCGCCCGCCGTTCGGCAAGCAGCTCGGTGACGAGATCGGCGCCCTCCAAATCGGCGCGGACCCGAGCTCGGAGCTGGTCACGGGTGAGCAGCACGAGCCCCGTCGGCGTCTCGAGCAACATCAGCGGCGTGCCCTCCACCAGGCCGGCGCGTTCGCGGACGTCCGCGGGGACCACGATCCGGCCTCTGTCTCCCACCATGACCTGATACGTCCCACTCACGGTACGAGCGTACCACCTGCACCTTATCTGTGGGCCAAGGCAACCGGTTCGCGCGCAAGCCTCCCCACGCCGATCGCGCTCAGGGCATCGAGGTCCGTGCCGAGCTCGCCCAGCAGTCCCTCCAGCCCGACGGAGAGGTTGGTGCCGCCCAGGTCCCCTCCGCAGCGCACGGCTCAGCCGTCTGCCCCCGCGGCGCCGAGCCGCTCCAAGCCGAGGTAGGGCTGCAGCGCCTCCGGCACGACCACCGTGCCGTCGGCGCGTTGGTGGGTCTCCAGCAGGGCGATGATCGTGCGGCCGACTGCCACGGCGGTGCCGTTGAGGGTGTGCACCATGTCCGTGGCGCCACCCTCGCCGCGGTAGCGGCACTTCAGCCGGCGCGCCTGGTAGTCGGTGCAGTTGGACGCGGAGGTGAGCTCACGGTAGGCCTGCTGGCCCGGCAGCCACACCTCGACGTCGTACTTGCGGGCCGCCGAGGCCCCCAGGTCGCCGACGGCGATGTCGACCACGCGCCCGTGCAGCCCCAGGTCGGCCAGCAGCTGCACCTGGGTGTCGCGCAGGCGCTCGTGCTCGTCCCAGGACTCCTCCGGGCGCACGAAGCTGAACATCTCGACCTTGTCGAACTGGTGCACCCGGAAGATGCCGCGGGTGTCCTTGCCGTAGGTGCCCGCCTCCCGCCGGAAGCAGGTGGAGAAGCCGGCGTAGCGCAGCGGCAGCTCTGCGGCGTCGAGGATCTCGTCCATGTGCAGACCCGCCAGGGCGACCTCGGAGGTGCCGACCAGGTAGAGGTCGTCGCGTTCCACGCGGTACAGCTGCTCCTCGCCGCCCGGGATGAAGGCGGTGCCGAACAGGGCCTCGGCGCGGGTCAGCACCGGTGGCACCACCGGGACGAAGCCGCGCCGACCGAGGCGGTCCAGCGCGTAGCGCACCAGCGCGAGCTCCAGGAGGACGGCCTCGCCCTTGAGATAGGCGAAGCGGCTGCCGCTGATCTTGACCGCGCGCGGGATGTCGATCAGCCCCAGCGCCTCGCCGATGTCGACGTGGTCGCGCACCGGGAAGTCGAAGTCGACCCGGTCGCCGAAGGTCGCGATCTCCACCGCGTCGTCCTCGGTGGCGCCGTCCGGTGCGTCCGGGTGCGGCAGGTTGGGGATTGCCGCGAGCGCCGCCACGAAGGCCTCCTCCGCAGCCGCCTGGGCCGGCTCCAGCTCGTCCAGCCGGCTGGAGACGCTCTTCACCTCCTCGATCAGCCGCTGGCGCTCCTCCGCGGAGTCGGCGGCACCGATGCGCTTGGAGGTCGCGTTCTGGGCCGCGCGCAGGTCATCGCCCTGCGTGATCAGGGCGCGGCGCCGTTCGTCGAGCTCGCGCACCTCCTCCAGCTGCACCGGCTCCACGCCGCGGCGGGTGAGGGCCGCGGCGGTCGCGTCTGGTTCGTCGCGCAGCAGGCGGATGTCGATCATGGCCCGGAGGCTAGCCCAGGGTGCGCCACGGCTGGCTCGCCCAGCACCACCGCGGCGGCGAGCGCCGTGGTCAGCGGCACCGCCGCCACCAGGCCGATCGAACCCACCAGCGTGCGCACGACCTCCACGGCGACGATCTCGGAGGTGATGATCGTGGCGAAGTCGTCGACACCAAGCGCGAACAGCAGCAGCAACGGCAGCGCGGCGCCGGCGTAGGCCAGGAACAGGGTGTTGACCGTCGCGGCGATGTGGTCGCGGCCCACCGAGAGGCCACTGCGGAAGAGCCTGGCGAAGCCGGCGCTCGGGTCGGCGCGGGCGATCTGGAACACGGTCGACGCCTGCGACATGGTCACGTCGTCGAGGACCCCGAGCCCGCCGATCACGATTCCGGCCAGCAGGAGGCCGCGCAGGTCCACGCCGCCCACCTCCACCGTCAGCAGGCGCGCCTCCTCGCTGGCGAAGCCGGTGAGCGCCGCCGCCTCGACGAAGAACGCGGCCAGGAGCCCGGTCAGCAGCAAGGCGGCGGCCGTGCCCACGACGGCGGCGCTGGTCTTGGCGTTGAAGCCATGGGACAGGTACAGGCTGGCCACCATGATCGCCAGCGAACCGAACACCGCGACCGCCACGGGACTGGCACC
>Ga0209587_1001556_pt1 | contig 10689 bp, 6 predicted proteins | sample NGEPerD_2_FD_184512 | JGI IMG/M metagenome (GOLD analysis project Ga0209587, IMG submission 184512) | Arctic peat soil microbial communities from the Barrow Environmental Observatory site, Barrow, Alaska, USA - NGEE PermafrostL1-D... | ecosystem: Environmental > Terrestrial > Soil > Wetlands >... | reverse complement strand
CCCGCCTGGCCAGACGCTCATCACCACCGCGGGCGTGTTGCCTGCCGAGGTCCGGGCAGACCAATGGCTCACCGTCACGAACGGCGTCGTGGCCGAATCGTGAGTCGATCGTGAGCCGTTCGTGAGCCGTTCGTGAGTAACGAACCCCGCCGGCTCGGCGACGCGGTCGCGCGCGTCGCGCGCGACTTCGGCCTCGCCGACCCGAGGGCGTTCCAGACCGTCACAACACGTTGGCCCGCCATCGTCGGCCCCGCAGTCGCCGCCCACGCCACACCTCGTCACCTGCGCGACGGCGTTCTCGTGGTCGACGTCGATGACGGGGCGTGGGCTACCCAGCTGCGCTATCTCGAAGCCGACATCATCCGCGATCTCGACGAGGCCGGCGTCGCGGTCTCGCGGGTGGCCGTGAAGGACTCGCGCGGTCGCTGAACCCGGCCCGTTCGACCCGTTGACGGGGGAGGGGTCTGGTAGACTATCTCCGGTGGCGAGAAGGGCTCTGACCAGGAGTTCTACGGTCTTTGGCCCCTTGATTTCCCGGGTGTGGACGGCGGTCCCGGGCGCCTTCGAGGTGGAGGTCGGCGACGCTGGTCGAATCGGCGTTCTCGCCTTCATCCCGGGGTGACCCGGCGCTGACGGAACACCGCCAGCACTCAACGTGGAAGAGGTCGCGCGCGTGGCGTACGGCGCCAAGGACATCACGGTTCTCAAGGGTCTCGACCCGGTTCGAGAGCGGCCCGGCATGTACATCGGCTCCACCGGGCCGTCGGGACTGCATCACCTCGTGTACGAGGTCGTCGACAACTCGGTCGACGAGGCGATGGCCGGTGAAGCCACCAAGATCGACGTGACGTTGCTGGCCGACGGGGGCTGTCGCGTGTCCGACGACGGGCGAGGGATCCCGGTGGACGACCATCCCGACTACCGGGGCAAGTCGGCGGCCGAGGTCGTGCTGACGGTGCTGCACGCCGGCGGCAAGTTCGGTGGCGAGGGCTACAAGATCTCGGGTGGTTTGCATGGCGTCGGCGTGTCGGTCGTCAACGCACTGTCGAGTCGGCTCGATCTCGAGATCCACCGTCAAGGCGGCAAGTGGGAGCAGCACTACGCGAAGGGCGGCAAGCCGCAGGACAAGCTCGAGAGGGTCGCGCCGTCGAAGAAGCGGGGTACCACGATCTCGTTCTGGCCGGATCCGACCGTCTTCGAAGACACCGAGTTCCGCGCCCAGACATTGCTCGAGCGCCTGCGGGAGATGGCGTTTCTCAACAAGGGACTCCGGATTTGCTTCCGTGACGAGCGGCCCGATCCGCAGATCGAACAGTCCTTTCACTTTCCCGGCGGGATCGTTGACTTCGTAACGCACCTCAACAGCACGAAGGAGCCGTTGTTCAAGCGCGTGATCTCCTTCGAGGACGCCCCCGAGGGCGCGAGCGGCGAGGTCGAGGTGGCGATGCAATGGAACTCGGGCTTCTACGAGGGCATCCACAGCTTCGCCAACAACATCGCGACGACCGAGGGCGGCATGCACGAAGAGGGCTTCAAGAAGGCCCTCACGAACGCGGTGAACAAGTACGGGCGAGCCAAGTCCGTGATCAAGGAGAAGGACGACAACCTTCTCGGCGAGGACATCCGTGAGGGCCTCACGGCGATCCTGTCGGTGAAGCTGCAGAACCCACAGTTCGAGGGTCAGACCAAGACGAAGCTCGGCAACACCGTGATGCGCTCCATGGTGGAGCGAGCCACCAACGAGAAGCTCGGCGACTGGCTCGAGGAGCACCCGAGCGAGTCCAAGCAGATCATGCTCAAGGCCACCCAGGCAGCCCGGGCGCGCGTAGCGGCTCGTCAGGCTCGTGATCTCACGCGACGCAAGTCACTGCTCGAGTCGTCGGCGATGCCCGGCAAGCTCGCGGACTGCTCGTCCAAGGATCCGGCCCTGAGCGAGGTGTTCATCGTCGAGGGAGACAGCGCCGGCGGCTCCGCGAAGAAGGCCCGCAACCCGGAGTTCCAGGCCATCCTGCCCGTGCGGGGAAAGATCCTGAACGTCGAGCGGTCCCGCATGGACCGGATGCTGAAGAACGAGGAGATCCAGGCGCTCATCAGCGCGATCGGCGCCGGCATCGCCGAAGAGTTCAACATCGAGAAGCTCCGGTATCACAAGATCATCTGCATGACCGACGCGGACGTCGACGGCAGCCATATCCGCACGTTGTTGCTCACCTATTTCTATCGTCAGCTCCCCGAGATCGTGCGCGGCGGCTACGTCTACATCGCGCAGCCACCGTTGTTCCGCGCCGACGTCGGCAAGACCCGTCACTACCTGAAGGACGAAGCCGCGTTGCGCGCGTTCGAGGCCGAGCACCAGGATCGGAAGCTCGAGGTGAGCCGGTTCAAGGGCCTCGGCGAGATGGACTGGCAGGAGCTCGGCGAGACAACGATGAACCCGGCGACCCGGAACCTCTTGCAGGTCTCGGTCGAAGACGCCGCGATCGCCGACCAGGTGATTTCCACCCTCATGGGTGAGGACGTCGAGTCGCGCAAGGGATTCATCCAGAAGAACGCGAAGGACGTGCGCTTCCTCGACATCTGATCGCCACCGGTTGTCCAACCCCCAGGAGGTACGGCGTGCCCGACGGCACCCAGCCGACGCTCGAGAACGTTGAACCGATTGAGATCCAGGAGGAGATGGAACGCTCCTTCCTCGACTACGCGATGTCGGTCATCACCGCGCGCGCGCTGCCCGACGCGCGCGACGGGCTGAAGCCCGTTCACCGCCGGATCCTCTACGGAATGTACGACGGCGGGATGCGGCCCGACCGACAGCACAAGAAGTCCGCGGCTGCCGTCGGCGACGTGATGGCGAAATATCACCCCCACGGCGACACGGCCATCTACGACGCGCTCGCCCGCATGTCGCAAGACTTCTCACTTCGGTATCCATTGGTCGACGGTCACGGCAACTTCGGCTCTCCCGACCCCAATGACCGCCCGGCGGCAATGCGGTACTGCCTTGCCGGTGACTCGCGCGTTCGCATGGCCGACGGTACGACGCGCCGGGTCGATTCACTCGCCGACGCAGCGCCGAACTCCGAGGTCGATGTCGACCTCAAGGTCCTCGATCGCGAGGGCAATGCCGCACGCGTGACGAAGTTCTTTCACAGCGGTGAACACCCGACGCGGCGGCTGCGCACGCGCGAGGGCTATGAGGTCACCGGCACCGACAACCACCCGGTTCTCTGTCTTGAACCGATCGCGGGGGTGCCCGTGCTCCAGTGGCGCCTCCTCGAGGAGATCGAGCCGGGCACCCGAGCGATCATGTCCCGCCACGTTTCTCGGGAGATCGGGATCGCGAGCTCGGCCCAGAGAGACGAGGCCCTCCTGCTGGGCGCCGAGCTGGCCGGTCAGCGCAGCGCGCAGAAACGGATTCCGGACTCCATCTGGTCCGCGCCGACCGAGGCGAAGCAGGTCTTCTTGCAGGCTTTGTTCGAGGGTGACGGTTGCGTCTGCGCGCTGGCGAAGAACACCATCCAGATCTCGTACTCGACCCGGAGTGGCCAGCTCGCGCGCGAGGTCCAGACCCTGCTGCTCGAGTTCGGTGTCGTGAGCCGTCGAGCTACCTACGCCAACGGCGAGATCAAATTGGTCATCGGCAACCGACGCGACGCGCGCGTGTTCGAGCGCAACGTCGGGTTCTGGGGTGCGAAGCACGCGAAGCTCGGCGAGATTCTGGACACGCTGCCGGTTGTTCCATCCTCCGACGCGACGGACCGCGTCCCGTTCCTCGCAGGGTTCCTCCGCTCCGAGAGTGGCGCCCGCGGCGAGGCCCGTAGGTGGCTCGAGAAGCACAGCATCGACCGTGTCGATGACTGGGAGCAGGGCGGTCATGAGATCCTCAGCCGTGTCGCCTCGCCCGAGGCAAGACGGGTCCTGGCACCGCTCGTGTCGTCGGGTTGGTACTACGCGACGGTTGAGGCGGTCGAGGACGCCGGCGTCCAGGCGGTGTATTCGATTCGCGTCGATTCAGAGGATCACGCCTTCATCGCGGACGGGTTCGTCAACCACAACACCGAAGCACGGCTGGCGCCGTTGGCGCTGCAGCTTCTGAACGAGATCGACGAGGACACCGTCGACTTCGTGGAGACCTACGACGGGGGCACGACGGAGCCCGTTGTCCTTCCGGCTCGGTTCCCGAATCTGTTGGTGAACGGCGGCGGCGGCATCGCCGTCGGCATGGCGACGAACATCCCGCCCCACAACCTCGGCGAGATCGTCGACGCGACGATGCACATGATCGATCATCCCGACGCGACCCCGGATGACCTCATGGAGTTCGTGAAGGGTCCGGACTCCCCGACCGGAGCGCTGATCCTGGGCCAGGGTGGGATTCGCGACGCCTATCGCACCGGGCGCGGCTCGGTGAAGATGCGTGCTGTCGCCGAGATCGAAGAGGTCAAGGACACCCAGCGCATCGTCGTGAGCGAGGTGGCGTACCAGACGTCGGTCGAGGTCATCGGCCAGAAGACCGCCGAGCTGGTCAACGATCGAAAGATCGAAGGCATCCGCGACGTGCGCAACGAATCGTCGGGCGACACGACCCGTCTGGTCATCGAGCTCAAGCGCGACGCGAACGCGCAGGTGGTGCTCAACCAGCTCTACAAGCACACACCGATGCAGACCAACTTCGCGGTACACATGCTCGCCCTCGTCGACAGCGTGCCGCGCCTGTTGAACCTCGCGCAGGCGTTGTCGGTGTTCATCGACCACCAGGTCGAGGTCATCACCCGCCGGACCGAGTTCCGCCTCGCCAAGGCGAAGGATCGAGCCCACATCCTCGAGGGCCTGCTGCGGGCGCTCGACACGATCGACGAGATCATCGCCCTCATCCGCGCCTCGCAGGACACCGACGCGGCTCGCACCGGGCTGACGGGCGTGCCGTTCGAGTTCAGCGAGATCCAGGCGAACCACATCCTGGACATGCCGTTGCGGCGTCTCGCTCAGCTCGAACATCAGAAGCTCAAGGATGAGTACGACGAGAAGCTCGCCGAGATCAAGGCGCTGGACGCGATCCTCGCGTCCGAAGAGCGCAAGCGCGAGGTCATCAAGGAAGAGCTCGGCGAGGTCCGCGAGCAGTACGCGGATGAGCGTCGTACCCAGCTCACGTTCGACTCGGGCGACCTCGATGTGCTCGACCTCATCGAGGACGAAGAGGTCGTCGTCTTGCTCTCGAACAAGGGCTACGTCAAGACGGTCGCGGCCGACGCCTTCCGTCGGCAGGGTCGGGGTGGCCGAGGTGTGCGCGGCGGCAACCTACGCGACGAGGACTACGTCGCGCACCTGCTCACCACGACCGCACATTCGTACCTGTTGTTCTTCTCGAACCGCGGCAGGGTCTATCGGCTTCGTGCGCATGAGATCCCGATGAAGGAACGCACGGCGCGTGGCACCGCGATCGTCAATCTGATCGCGCTCGCGCCCGAGGAGCGCATCGAGGCGGTGATCGACACCCGCACCTACGAAGATGGCGCCTACCTCTTCTTCGCCACTCGGATGGGCCAGGTGAAGAAGACGAAGATGAGCGAGTACGACTCGTCCCTGCGGACCGGGCTCATTGCCATCAATCTGCGGAAAGGTGACGAGCTCGTACGAGTCATCCAAACCACCGGCGAAAGCGACATCTTGATGATGTCGAAGAACGGGATGACCATCCGCTTCTCCGAGAGCGACGTGCGGTCCATGGGACGAGCTACCGCCGGCGTGCGCGGGATGAAGTTGAAGAACGCCGACGACGCGGTCGTGAGCGCGGACCTCGCCCGGGAGGGCTCGGTGATGCTGTTCGTCAGCTCCAGCGGGCACGGCAAGCGTACGAAGCTGGAACGCTTCAACCAGCAAGGCCGCGGGGGCCAGGGCGTCCGGGGCATGAAGATGACCGCCAGTCGTGGCGAGCTCGTGGCGGCGTTCACCGTGACCAACGACGAGGAGATCCTCGTGTTCTCGTCCGGCGGCAATATCATTCGAATGGGCGTCAAGGAGATCTCGTCACAAGGACGTGACGCCACCGGCGTACGGGTCGCCCGCTTGGCCGATGGTGAGAGCATCGTCGCGGTCGCCCCGGTGCTCGAGGCGCCCGACCTCGACTCGACGGAGGCATCCACAACCGGTGCCGAGCTCGGTACCGGTGAGTAGCGGCAACCAGAGAGGACGGCGAGCAGGCCCATGGCCCTCGAAGTCGGCGGAACCGGCGCGCAGCAGGGACCCGCGGCACCGGCCGCCGAACCCGCCGCCGCACGTCGGGCCACCATGCTCCCGCAACCGAGTGGCTCGGGCACCCCGGCGCCCGCCACGGCCTCTGGCCGTATGACCCGCCGTCGCCGTCGCACCGTCGTCCGCAGCGTCGATCTCTGGTCGGTGCTCAAGATCTCGCTGTGCTTCTACCTGTGTCTTCTCGCGGTCACGATGGTCGCCGCCGTCGCGCTGTGGGGCATCGCGTCGGCCGTAGGTGTCGTGGGCAACGTCGAGCAGTTCATGGGCGATCTGCTCAGCGCCGACGACTTCCGCTTCCTGTCCGCCTCGATCCTCGAGGGCGGCGTGCTCATCGGGTTGGCACTCGTCGTCCTGCTCGTGATCTTCACACTGCTCGCTGCCGCGTTCTACAACCTGTTCGCCCAGCTCGTCGGTGGCGTGGAGATCGTCGTCCAGGACGAGGTCTGACCGCACCCGGTACCTCCCCACGTTGGTGCACGAGCGGTGGCCATATCCCGCGAGCGCACCAACGCCAGGGGAGAGCCGAGGGCGCGCTGGTATCGTGCTCGGTTCCACCCGGGGCTATAGCTCAGTCGGTTAGAGCGCATCGCTGATAACGATGAGGTCGGTGGTTCGATTCCACCTAGCCCCACCACAACGGCCGGCACCGTGAGGCTGTCGCGTCGCCCCCGGCCGATCCTGTCGAGACCGTCGGTACACTCGCACACCATGAAGGCGTTTCGGCGGGGCCTGTTCGTGGCGTTTCTTGCTGTGCTCGCGAGCGCGGTCGTGAAGCTCCTCGCGAGCCGAGACCATTCGGAGCCGGCCAGCGGCGGATGGCGCGAGCTGCACGGCCCTGAATTTCGGTGATCGTCCGCGGTTCGGTTCGTCCGTGAGCGCGGTGTTGCTCGTCGGGGTCGGCACAGTCGGGGTTGCCGCGTCCCGACAGCTCCTCGACACACCCGGTATCGACCGGGTGCTGGTCACCGATCGTCGAGCTGAGCTGGCGAGGTCTGTCGCGCAAGCGATGCCTGTCGAGGCGATCGAATGGAGCCCGGGTCACCCGGTACCCGCGGGAGTCGACGTGGTCGTGGCCGCCGTGCCCGAGGACGAAGACCTCGCGGTCGCCCGCGCCGCGCTCGACGCCCGCGTGCCGTTTGCCACCTCCGCCGACGACCATGACGCGATCACCGTGCTGCGCGCCCTTGACGCCGACGCTCGCAGCTCCGGCTTGACGCTGGCCGGCGGCTGCGGGCTCGCGCCCGGCCTGTCCGGTGTCCTCGCCCTTCACGCGACGGGCGAGCTCGACCTGGTCGATGAGGTCCATGTCGCCCGCTCCGGCGCGGCGGGACCCGCGTCGGAACGCGTGCTTCGGCGCAACCGCAGCGAGCGGGCCTGCGAGTGGGACAACGGCGAGTGGGCCGAGGTCCGGGGCGCCGGTCCCGAGCTCGTGTGGTTCCCCGATCCCGTCGGCTCGGCGGACTGCCAGCTCGCCGAGGGCGGTGTCGACTTCCTGGTGCATGACCTCCCCGGGCTGGACCGGGCGTCGTTCCGGCTCGCCGAACCGCGCTCACGCTCACTCGCTGAACGCATCGCGCGACGGGTGACCCGCCGGCGCGAGGCCGAGCCGTGGGGCGCGGTGCGGGTGGAGGTTCACGGCTGTCGCGCGGGCCGTCGCGAGGTGGTGGTCTACGGCGCCGTCGGGCGCACGGCATCGATGGCGGGAACCGTGCTCGCGCTCAGCGCGGCTCATCTCGCCGGTGCGCTCGAGCTCGGGCCCCGACCGGCACCGGCGGGAGTACACGGCCTCGCGGCGCTCGTCGATCCGGTGCGGTTTCTGGCCGAGCTCGCCGCCCGTGGTGTTCGCGCCGCCGCCTTCGAAGGGGTCCCGGTCACCTGACCGGCGGAGGAGGAGCAGCGCCGGTCATGATATGGCCGTCGTGAACACCGAGCTCCCGACGGTCCTGACCGTGATCCGCATGACGAACGCGCCGGCGCGTTCGCGCGCGGCCGGTTGCCGGTGAACGCCCGCCGCGCGCTTTCGATCGGCGTCGTCGGGGCGATGCTCGCGGCCGCATGCACGCTCGGAAACGGTGACCCGTCCGATCGAATCGACGGTGCCGCGGCAGCGAGCTCGTCGACGTCATCGACGACCACGACGACCAAACCGGCACCGACCACGACGACCACGACGACCACGACGACACTCGTCCCACCCGACGGCAAGACCGCGGCGGACCGGACCCTCTCGCTGGTGCACGAGGTCACCGGCGAGCTCACGCCGAAGTCGGTCGTCTGGTCGGGCGGCGACACCTTCATCGCCCAGAACATGGTCTACTCGCACACGATCGGCGTGTACGACCGGTCGTACAACCGTGTCGCGCTCATCCCGGACACGATCCGGCTCGCCGACTACGGCTTCGCCGAGTATCCCAACGAGTACCGGGGCGGCCCGGTCGAGGCCGCGTTCACCCCCGACGGCGCCTACGCCTACGTCAGCAACTATCAGATGTACGGGCCGGAGTTCACGAACCCGGGTGACGACGACTGCGGCCCGGGCAACTGGGACCCGAGCTTCGTCTACCGCCTCGACATGGCCCAGCTCCGCATCGACCAGGTCATCAAGGTCGGCGCGGTACCGAAGTTCGTGGCCGTCACCCCCGACGGCCGCTACGTGCTCGTCACGAACTGGTGCGGCTACGACCTCAGTGTGATCGACACGGCCACCGCGGCCGAGGTGCAGCGGATCTCGCTCGGTGCCTACCCGCGCGGCATCGTGGTGTCACCCGATTCGACGAAGGCCTACGTCGCGATCATGGGCGGCCGTGACATCGCGATCGTCGACCTGGCGACGTTCGCGGTCGAGCGGATCACCAACGTCGGCGGCAGTCCCCGCCACCTCGTGGCCTCACCCGATGGCGCAACGCTGTACGTCACGCTGAACCGTGACGGTGTCGTGGCCAAGGTGGACCTCGCGACACGCTCGGTGGTCGGCCGCGTCGCCACCGGCGAGGCGCCGCGCAGCATGGACATCTCCGACGACGGCACCGCGCTGTACGTCGTGAACTACGACTCGTCCACCATGAGCAAGGTGCGCACGTCCGACATGACGGTGCTGCAAGACGTGCCGACGAACTCGCTGCCCATCGGCATCACCTACGACGCCGAGAGCCGCCACGTCTGGGTCGCCTGCTACTCCGGCACGCTCATGGTGTTCAACGACGCCTGAGCCCCGGCCCCGCATCGTGGTCAAGATGCTCGTCTGCCACCGCCACGATCCACTCGGCTCGCTGTGGCAGCTCGCGTTGCCGCCCGGGGACCTGGTGATGATGCCCAAGCAGCTGCGCACGTTCGCACATCTCGCCGAGACGGCGCCGTAGCCACCACTACGATGGTGGGTACGGGGACGTAGCTCAGCTGGCTAGAGCACCTGCTTTGCAAGCAGGAAGTCGTGGGTTCGAGTCCCATCGTCTCCACCAAGACGTTACTGGCCTCAGCGTTGCGCTGCGGCCGGGGGCGAGCATGGTGGCGCTGTGTAGTAGGTCGCGGAGATGGCTCGCCTCGAGACTCGTCGGCGATGCCCCTGAGGGAGGTCAGACTTTCTCGGCGCACCGGGCCACGTCATCGGTGCCCGCCTTCTTCATGGCCGGGTGTCCTCGTCTGCCCGGTGACCTGTGGCCTGGCCTCGCAGTCTCTCAGCTCTGATCCGAGGAGTCCGGGGTCTCGCCGTCGGTCTTGTCTCTGGAGCGGCGGCCGGCAACGAGCCAGAAACCAGACGCGGCCAGGCCGAGGACGATGGCGACGATGAGCACCCACCAGATCCACGGGAAGCTGTCGCCCGATTCGTCCGCGTCGGCCGCCGCGCTGTCGTCAGACGCATCCGCGACGACGGTGGTCGAGGTCGAGGACGAAGCGGTGGTCGAGGAACCGCCTCCGCCTCCACCCGTCGCGGTTGTCGGCGACGTCGGTTGCGGCGCCGGAGGTGCGAGCACCTCGTAGCTGATGGTGACGGACGAGCCGTTGCTCCCGTTCACGTCCATTGGGTGGAACGCCGGAGGGATGCTGGGAGGGACCGTCCCGGTGACCGAGAACGAGCCGTTGGAGTCCGCGGTCGCGGTGCCGATCGTGGTGCCGCCGAACTCCACTGACACCGTCTCGCCGGCCTGGAAGTCCTTGCCCGAGATGGTGATGCTCTCGCCGCCCGCGGCTGCGGACGGGCTGACCGACGCGCTCGGGCTGGACACCGCTCCCGCCCCGGCCGACAGGGCCGCCATCGTGGCGGCTACGGCGAACACCGCCACCGCCAGGATCCCTCGAGAGCGCTTTCGGCGTGTTCTGATCATCTCGACCCCTTCCGAGCTGATCCTTCCGGAGAACGTAACCCCCTTGACGGCCGAGCCGCGGCACGACGGCGTGGCCACACCCGGGGAGGGGGCGGTTACTCGGACGGGGGCTGGT
>Ga0209587_1001555_pt1 | contig 10698 bp, 5 predicted proteins | sample NGEPerD_2_FD_184512 | JGI IMG/M metagenome (GOLD analysis project Ga0209587, IMG submission 184512) | Arctic peat soil microbial communities from the Barrow Environmental Observatory site, Barrow, Alaska, USA - NGEE PermafrostL1-D... | ecosystem: Environmental > Terrestrial > Soil > Wetlands >... | reverse complement strand
TATCAATGCTATGCAACTACTAATGGACAATATGCTTCCTCAAGCACTTGCAATGCTAACTGTAATGCACCAACTAAATATACATGTAATTCTAATTATCAATGTGTAGTAGATTCTAATGGACAATATGCTTCCTCAAGCACTTGCAATGCTAACTGTACTGCACCAATAAGATATGCTTGTAATACAAATACATATCAATGCTATCAGACAACTTCTGGTGCTTATATCTCATATAATGATTGTGCGAATGCTTGTAAGCAAATAGATCAGTCTCTATCTGTTTCTTGTTATGCCTCCCCTAATCCAGCTCAAACAAATCAAACAGTAACTTTTTCTAGTAATGTTTCTGGAGGCTCAGGAAGTTATACATATTATTGGTCTGGAGCAACTTATGGCAATAATTCATACAGCCAAAAAAGTTTTAGCTCCTATGGCAATTACACAGCTTACTTAACTGTCAATGATTCACAAAATAGAAGCGCAAGTACTTCTTGTAGTGTAAATGTAAATGATCAATGCACAAATACTAGCACGCTTAGCCTTTGGGCAGATAATTACACTATTGCTCAAGGAGAATCTACATATCTCCGTTGGACATCTACTCATACAAATTATTGTACTGCCTCTAGTGGATGGAGCGGAAGCAAGTTAACAAGCGGATATGAATCTGTATCTCCTAATGCTAATACGACTTATTCCTTAACATGTTATGGTAGTTGTGGGCAGATTACACGTTCTATTACAATTTACACAACTTCTGTAAGCACTAGCCTTAATTTAACAAAATTAGGGAGAAATCTTTCTACTGGAAACAGAGTTTACTCGAAGGTTGTTCGTGTTACTGAAGGTGATGTAATTGAATTTTACTTAACTGTAACTGCTGGTAATAATAAAGATCTTTATAATGTAAAGATAAAAGACGTAATGCCTTCTGTGATTAGCTATATGCCTGGTACTACTAAAATTAATAATGTAGTTCAACCTGATACGATCACTACAACTGGTTTATCATTAGGAACCCTTTATAAAGGAACTAATAAAACTATAGTATTTCAAGCTATTAGTCTTTATCCAGGAACCTATTTAACCTATACTAATATTGCTGAAATAACAGCAGATAATGAAAGCAAGATAACAGATAGCGCTTCTATTACTTATGGATTAGTAGCTGGTGCTGCCACAATCCGTACAGGACCTTTAGATACCTTATTTATATCTTTTGTTATTAGTCTTATATCAGCTTTGATGATTTGGTATTACTTAAAATTTAATCCTAAAGGTCAACTCGCTTTAGCGAGAACCGAAAGTAAAATCCGTGATATTCGGTTAGCGTATACTCGTAATCGAATCATGCGCCAAAATTAAAAATCACAAATAAAAAAAACAACCCCTATTATCGGGGTTGTTTTAATTATGCTTTAATAAAAAAAATGCTATCGCTTTTTGAAATTAGATAGCAAGCTATTTAATGTCTCTAAACGATAGCATCCTTAGTATAGCAAAGAAAAATAATTTGTCAAGTATTTATCCCTAGTAGGGTCCCTTAAAGAACGTGTTTAGAACTTTAGATTGGAAGAAGGTAAAGGAAAAAATTGAACCTTTTCGGGCTATGTTAGAACAAAAACCATTAACGGTAAATGCCTAACATTACAGGATATACCCTACCCCTGATACTCACTATAATTTGGAAACAAAAAACTCCTGTGTTTGGAGCTTTTTGTTTTTGTATTCTAATTCTATTTCACATCACATGATAATCCGGTTGTAGTACTAAAACCAACGGCTGAAGTACAACCAGCAGGATAGCTAATTTGAGCTGGCGTTACATTAACAAAAATTTCGTCTTTTGCTTGCTGAGTACTATTATTTCAACACTGAATGGTTAGTTGCAAGGGACTGATATATCCGTAATTTGCGTGCTTTGCATATAGTTGCTTAGTACCAGATGTTGGTAATTGGGCTAAATCAGTCCATAGCCCTCCACCTACTAGAGGTTATATAATGCCCCGAAGCAGAACATGTTGTAGCTCCTATAGATGTCCAAGAAACATTAAAGGTAGATGCATAAGGCACAGCTGTAGTATTATCAGAACCATTTACCTTCAAATCCACAGACACAGTGGCTGCTGGCTTACATGCTCCATTGCTACAGCCGTTTGGGCAGTTAAGAGATGCTGAAGATACTTTACCGTATTCATTGCAATACCAATCGGAAACACAACAATCAGGTCCAGCAACACAGGAATCAGATTTAACGGCTAAATTGTTGCAATTATAACAACTGTCAGTTTCATTTACAATAATTTTTTGCCAATAAGCTTCACCAATTGCTGTTCCTTTGGTATAATAATCCCTTCCATTATCAGAATCAGTACAGGTTGGAGTAGTGGAAGTAACACAATTTATTGTAATTGTTTTTGAATTATTATTTTCATTAGACTCTGCAACCTCTCCTGTTGGCACTTGATGAATAAAATCAGCTAGTGCTGTAATGGTATGAGAACCGACTTTATAACACGTATAATTAACATTTATGATAGGACTATATCCAGGGGCAATAGTATTAATTTCCATGGAACCTAATGGTGTTTCTATATTATCTTCAAATACACCAGTGTTATGATAACCAGCTGAATTGTTCCCAATATTTTTTTCTGTTACTAAAATTCTAGTGCCTTGACCTATATTAAGAGTAGTTTTATCAGCTGTAATATTAGAGATCGTAAGATCTGGTAAAGAGGTAGTAGTAGGTGCAGTTGTTATAGTTGTGGCGATCGGAGAAAAACAATACAAAGTATTGAATTTAGCTCTAGTTGTGGCATCAAGATAACCGCTAGTCATTATGCCGTGTCTTAACTGAAAAGCCTTAATAGCTTTTAAGGTCAGAGGACCGAAGTAAGAAGTTTCAAATCCAGGAGAGCCAGCTCCAGAAACAGCTACTTGAGTAGCTGGATCTTGGTTTAAACCCTGTTGTAGGGCTTGCACCTCATCAGTTGACATTCCTAAAGAAAGATTACTGGTAAGACAAAGTCCTGTCATATCTGTTTGTGCTGAAGTCTGAGCTAGAAGCTGATTGTAAAGAAATGTTAACTGATTAAATTGATTTAAGAGTGCCTGATATTGTGCATCAGTAACAACTGCTCCAGCTGAGCCAGCCATAGAAACGGCAAAAGCTACAGCAAGAACAGATGCAATAATTTTTTTGTTCATTTTAATTTATTTATTTTTATGTTTTCGACTGTTATATATTACCTATATTATTTTATTCCTTTTTAAATTAAAAATCAAAACAATTAAGGATTAATTTTTGATTTTTGATTTTTGGTCACCAAATAAATTATACCACACCAAGAAGAATTATATAACTCAGGGTCCATTAAGGAACGTGTTCAGAACTTTAGATTGGAAAAGAATAAAGGAAGAAATTGAACCTTTTAGGGTTATATTGAAACAAAAGCCATTAATAGTAAATGTCTAATTACGTGCATAACCATCCTGCTATTCACTATATCCAGCTCCAGAAACTGGATGATATTAGAATCTGCTTAACTAAGGAGAAACGACAAATTCTTAAATAAACACAGAGCGAGAAAAGATTAATTAACAAAAAAATCTTTTTTTCTGGAAAAATAAACTATTATTATAAGCCAAATAACCGAAGTACTAATCAATGTAAGAATTATAGCGCCAGTCATTATAGCGGGATTGTTTAGATACAAAGAATATGCTTCTGGTGAGAGAGTTTTCTGATAGTAACTGCCATACATGGTTTTATTTGCAAGAAATGAAATCAAATTAATAAGCATTAGTGCCATTGAAAAAATATACCAACGAATTGTTAACTTTCTTACCCACTTTAATCTTTTTATGATGCCATAAAAGATTGTCCCCAATATTCCAACAATAACTAAATTTACAATTATTGCTCCAACTCCACTAGCTAAAACCGGTCCTAACTGATATATATTTGATAAGGGATTTTTAGACATCTCGAATAACAAAGCTACGATTCCCCAGCCAATAAATATTAAAATTATTATCATGCCGACTGGAAATTTTTGTTTGATTTGTTCGTTTTCCATAGTGTTAAAATTTAATAATTAAAATAAACTCGACCATTATTTTCTTCATTATATAACAAATTAGAACATCATCTAACCTTTATTTAAAAAAACCTCATTAATAAAGACCTCTAAAATCAGTAGGGTGAGCGAGGAGATTTGAACTCCCAACCACTTCGGCCACAGCGAAGTGCTCTACCAAATTGAGCTACGCCCACCATTATTCCAATTCTATTATAAATCAAAAAAACTTTTATTTCAAGCAAAGATGTGTTAAAATAAAAATTGACTTTTCTTATATTTAATAAGGCAGATAATCTCCCTGTAGCTTAACTGGATAGAGCGATTCCCTTCTAAGGAATAGGTTGCAGGTTCGAGTCCTGCCAGGGAGACACAAAAAAATATATCGGGGGATAGTGTAATGGTAGCACGAGTCTTTTGGGAAGATTTAGTCCGGGTTCAAGTCCCGGTTCCCCGACCAAATAAAATGTTCTAAAAATTTATGGATTTTCAAAAGAGATAATATTAAAACTCTTTTTTTTATATCCCCTTATCAAGATTAAAATATTTATCCTCTAGAAAGAACATTGATACTCCCACCATAAAATTTACAATTAAAAGAAAATAAAAGAGGATTGTTTCTATTTTTTTCTTATTTCGTTTTTTTTTATAATTTGTTTGAATTAAAATTTTTTGTTATGCTGTTCTAAATAACCTTAAATAATGGAAGTTCATCTAATGGGCTCATATTATAATGGTAATATACCGCATTCGCATTGCGGAGATGCGAGTTCGATTCTCGCTGAGTCCACAAATACATTGTTTCACACTTTGTTTCACACAATGTTTAGTGATAAACATTCCATTAACTTTGTTTCACGTGAAACAAAGTTAATACTATTGTCTTTATTTTATATTACTTTTCGGCTTAACAGAGGTAAAAGCTACTTGAATTGCTTGGTTTGCCCATAGTTAAGCCAAATTTTTAAGCAGAAATGAAAAAATGGCTTTGTTAATATTGTTTCACACTTTGTTTCACACAATGTTTAGCGTGTCACAAAGTAAATTATATATAAAAACACTCCCTGCAACATTAAATTATTGATTTGTTTTCTCTAAAACAATCTATTCATATAAAATGAAGTTGAAACATTAAAATTTGTCTTCTAGGCTGCATATTTAAATAATTAAAGGCTGACTATACAGAATAATCTTTTCTTAAGGCTATAATTCCTTAATCACCTTGTTTAAATTTAAAAAAAGCTTTCCATTCTTAGCACTATCTCTTTTTACTTTAATATATTTTATATACTTAATTAGCAAAAACTTGATTAGCAAAAACTTGACTTTTCAAAAAAAATAAGTTAAGATGATAAAAGATACGAAAAGATCGCCCAAAGGCGGTCTTTATTAATAAAATAACTAATTTAATAAAATGTTAGATCTAAAAACCTTAAAACCATTAATTCGTCAGATCGCTGAAGAAAAAGGATTATCAGAAAAAAAAGTTTTTGAAGCTTTAGAAGTTGCTTTTGCTGCCGCTTATAAAAAAGAATATGGGCAGAAAATGCAAGTCGTTCGAGCAGAAATTGATCCTGAAGATGGAAAAGTAAAATTTTGGCAAGTAAAAATTGTCGTTGATAAATCTTCTATACTTGCTGAAGAAGAAACCGACGAAACTAACAAAAGCAAAATAGATGAAGGGAGTGAAGAAGAAATCCATAAAATCAGATTTAATCCTGAGCGCCATATTCTTTTGGAAGAAGCAAAAAAAATAAATCCAAGCGCTAAAGTTGATGAGGAGATAGTTACACCTTTAGAAATAAAAAGTGATTTTAGCCGAATAGCTGCACAAACTGCTAAACAGGTTATTTTGCAAAAACTTAAGGAACTAGAAAAAGAAACAGTTCTTTCAGAGTTTAAAGAAAAAGAAGGAAAAGTAATAAGTGGAATTATTCAGAGAATTGAAAGAAATAATATATATGTTGATATAGGAAAAGCTTTCGGGGTTCTTTATGCTAATGAAGGAATACCAAGAGAACATTATCAAGTTGGAGAAAGAAAAAAATTCTATATTCTTCGCTTAGAAGAAAAGGGGCGAGGACCAACAATTTTACTCTCTAGATCTCATCCAAAATTTGTTTCTGAACTCTTTGAGATGGAAGTTCCTGAAATAAATGAAGGTGTAGTAGAAATAAAATCTATAGCTCGCGAACCAGGAAGTCGAACAAAAATCGCAGTAGATTCTAATGATGAAAGCATAGATCCAGTAGGAGCTTGCGTGGGACAAAAAGGAACTAGAGTAACTACTATCATCGATGAATTAAATGGTGAAAAAATAGATATTATTCCTTATTCTGAAGAACCAACTAAGTATGTCTCGGCTGCATTAGGTCCAGCTAAAATTGAAGAAGCTGAAATCATTTCTGAAAAAAGAGAAGTAAGGGTGTTTGTTCCGTCTGATCAAACTTCTTTAGCTATTGGTAAAAATGGTCAAAATGTACGATTAGCAGCAAAACTTACAGGTTGGAAAATTGATATTCGCTCTATTCTAGAACCAGAAGAAATAATTGAAGGAGGAGTAGCAGAAACCAAAGAAGAAAAGATAAATAAAAAACCAGAAAAAAAACCTAAAACTAAATAATAAATTTCTAACTATGAAAGTAAAAATTAATTCTTTGCTAAAATCAAAAATTGAAATAATTGTTTCCCTTGACAAAAAAGATGTTTTACCGTTTAAAGAGATTGCTTTAAAAGATTTTAATAAAGATCTTAAAATTGACGGATATCGTCCTGGTAAAGCGCCTTTATCAATTGCAGAAAATCATTTACCAGCTTTAAAAGTATATGAAAAAGCAGCAAGTTTAGCTATTGAAACATTTTATCCAGAGATTATTAAGGAGAAAAAAATCCAAGCAATTGGATATCCAAACATTAATATTACTAAAATAATTCCTGACCAAGAAGTAGAGTTTAAAGCTGAAATATCTATTATCCCTAAGCTAGATCTACCTGACTATAAAAAGATTGCGGAAGCCATGCAAAAAGAAAAAAAGAATGTTTCAATAGATAAAAAAGAGATTGAAGAAGCTTTACAATGGCTACAAAATTCTCGTGCTATCCTAGAAAAAGTAGAACGCCCGGCTAATGAGGAAGATATTATTACTATTGATTATCAAATTAAAGAAAAGGAGGGTTTAATTAAAAACGGCGAAGATAAAAATTATACTTTTATTCTAGGAAAAGGAAATTTTATTCCAGGATTTGAAAAAAATTTAATAGGAATGGAGTCAGGAGAAAATAAAAGTTTCAATGTAACAGTTCCTGAATCTTGGGCTCAAAAGGACCTTCAGGGTAAAGAACTTTCTGTCAAAATTTCTCTTAAAGAAGTCAAAGAAAAAAAACTTCTTCCTTTAGACGATAAATTTGCTCAGGAATTGGGAAAATTCAAAAATCTAGACGAGTTAAAAGAAAATATCTCAAAAGGGCTTAAAATGGAAAAAGAAGAAAAAGAAAAAGAAAGATGGCATTTAGCTATATTGGATAAGATAATAGATGATGCTAAGGCAGATATCCCTGAAATACTTATCCAATCTGAAGTTGAAAAAATGTTAGAAGAATTAAAAGTTCAACTTGAAAAAATTCAATTAACTTTTGAAAAATATCTTGAACAAATTAAAAAAACAGAAGAGCAATTAAGAAAAGATCTTCAGGAATTAGCAAAAAAAAGAGTATTTTCAGCTTTAGTTTTAAGAGAAATTGGACTTTTAGAAAAAATTGAAGTGTCTGAAAATGAAATAAAAGAAAAAGTTAATAGCATCTTGCAACAAATTCCTGATTCAGAGACTAAAGAAAAAATTAACCCAGAAGATCTAAAAGAATTTGCATTAGGAATAATACGTAATGAAAAAGTATTCAAAATATTAGAAGGGCAAAAGTAATAAAATTACTAGTATAAACACAATTAAACTAAGGATGGATACCGCAAAACCAATTTTGTCCCAAATATTATAAGAATACTGTAAGGTTACTTCATTTTCAAAAGGAATTACCATCATAAAAGAAGGGCTGACTAAATAAGGTCCGCTTGCCCCTTTTACCTGCCAGCCAGGAAAATAGGTATATTTTATTAAATGAGGTATTCCTAAATGATCAGTTGAAAAAACTAAAGAATCATTTGTTATTTCTTTTACTTGAACAGCAGCATCTTCTATTAATTCTTCCTCTTGAGAAACATTAGAAAAATTTTCTAAATCTTTTAATTCCTTCTTATTCTGATAAAAAACTATGGGCTGAGAAAAGTCCATTTTTTTATACCAATCAATTGATTCATCTAACCATTTATTTGTTTTTGGCATTAAATTAATATCAGGAATAACTTCAACTAAATCAGAATTAGGAATTCTATAAACCCTAAATCCACCAATATCAGACATTTTAATAAAATGTTGGTCAGCTAACTCTTTAATTTCAGACGTATAAGCAACAAAATATTGAGCTCCAAAATATTGTAGATGTTTTACCCCATTTTCAAAATTAAAAGAAGGATATTCTAATCCAGCAATAGCTGAAGTCGGTGTTTTAGTTGTCTCAGCTTGGTTAATAAAATGAAAATAACCAGAAACAGAAGATTCAATTAATAAACCCTCAAAAGTCGGCTTATTAGTAAAAATTGGTAGGTTTTCTAAAACACGGGGAGTGCCAAATTTATCATATTCAGAACGATATTCCCACATTACTCTTCCATAAGGAAGATCTTTTAAATAATCAGAAAGATTTTTTAATTCTGGCCAAGCATCTTTGCTTTGTAAACCTTCATAATTCCATTTCATCCAAAAAGGGATATATGAGATTGTTGAAGGAAGATAGAAAATCAACATATATCCGGAAAAAACTATTAAGAAAATAAGAACAAATGATTTTTTAAAATATTGCGCCCAACTTCCTATAGCATAAGCAGCAATAATCAAGCTACCCATCAAAATAAAAGGCAAAAATCTGGCATTCCATATACTAGAATTATTAAGAAAAAGAAATGGGATTAATGAAACACAAATTATAAAAAGAATGGGGAAGATTTTTTTATCTTTTTTGAAAAAAGCATAAATTATACCTATTATTGCAATAATCTCAAAAATCATTAAGGAAGATGGAAAAATTTCTTCAAGTTTAATTACTTTAGTCCAACTCATTTTAGATGTATAAGGAAGAAGAGCTAAAAAGGGCAACGACCAAAAAGCAGTTAAACCAAAAGCTAAACCAAAAACTTTAGCAAGGTATAAAAAAACTTTTTTGGTCTCTTTCTTTATTATGCTTTCTAGAAAAACAATTGTTCCAAATAAAATAGCAATAATAACAGAAAAAGGATGGGATAAAACCATTAAAGAAAGAATAAAAATATTAATAGCTAAATAACGATTTTCTTTTATCCCTTTTATTAATAAACCAATAAATAAAAAGAAGAGGGCAAAAGCAAAAGAATAAGAAAATTCCCCAGACAAGGTGCTCGGGATATTGCCTCCGTAGATGGAAAACTTTTCTAAGAATAAATAACTTAGACTTAAAAGGGCTCCCAAAGAAGGAATTGGGAATTTAAAATCAAGAAATGATAAACAAAGAAAAACAGTCAAAGGCAAAAGGAATGTTCCTAAGAGTGTAATTAATTTAAAAGCAATATTTAAAGGAACAAGATAACTTAATAATATTGTTGAGTAATAAAGAAGCGGGGGATAAAAATACAGAAAAGGAAAACCAGCATACCAATCAGTGGACCACCATTTTATTTTCGGAAAAATTTCCTGGGCATAATATACGATATAATTATGAGAACCTGTGTCTCCTCCGCCAACCATTGTATCAGCAAATATCAGATTCCACGGAACTTGAGAAATTAAATAACCAAAAATAAAAACAAAAATTAAAACAACAAATATCTTCTGAAGTTTAGAATGTTTCATATCTATGAAATCTTATTATTAATAAATCAAAAACCATTCGCAATATATTAGAAAAATCAAAGGTTGACGAATCAGAAGAAAAAATTTCCTGTTGTACAATTACCTTATTAACTGAATAATCTAATTTTTTTGCTAAAAAAAGAATTTCAATATCCATTGCAAAACCATTAACAATACTAAGAGAAAATAATTTTTTTCCTTTTTTCTTAACAAAACCCTTTAAACCGCATTGTGTATCTCGATGTTTAAAACCAAACAATATTCTTAATATTAAATATAAAAAAGGTCTAAGCAGCTTCTTATAAAATCTATCGTTATAAAATGTTTCACGATGGCCAATTACTATAGATTCTTTTTGTTTTAATTCTTGGTACACCTTATCTATATACTGAATGTCAAAAGGTAAATCAGCGTCAGTAAAAATCAAATATTTCCCCTTGGCTTCTTCAAATCCTCTGCGCAAACTATACCCTTTTCCTCTATTAATTTCGTTTTCTAAATAAACTATCCTTTGTCCAAAAATATCTTTTATTTTTTTTGTATCATCTTTACTACCATCATTAATTATAATAATTTCTGCTTGAGGAAAATATTCAAGTAGAGATTTAATTGTATTGATAACCCACTTCCCTTTTTGATAAGAAGGAATAATAATAGATAATTCTTTTTCTTTCATA
>Ga0209587_1001554_pt1 | contig 10699 bp, 8 predicted proteins | sample NGEPerD_2_FD_184512 | JGI IMG/M metagenome (GOLD analysis project Ga0209587, IMG submission 184512) | Arctic peat soil microbial communities from the Barrow Environmental Observatory site, Barrow, Alaska, USA - NGEE PermafrostL1-D... | ecosystem: Environmental > Terrestrial > Soil > Wetlands >... | reverse complement strand
CGAAGCCGCCGCGCTGCGGCGCACCATGCTCGAGATGCGTGAGGACGACGAAGGCACCTGCCACGGCAAGTTCCGGATCCCGACCCTGCACGGCCAGATGCTGCGCAAGATGATCCTGGCCCTGTGCTCCCCGACCCGCTCCACTCACACCGACACGGATCTGCCCACCCCGGTGCGCCACGGGCTGGCGTTCTGCCAACTGATCGAGTCTATCTCCGCGAAGTCGCTGCCCAGGGCCGGGGGCTGCTCGGCCACCGTGGTGGTCACCATCACCCTCGAACAACTCCTCGACGCCCTGGCCGCGGCCGGACTGGCTGACTTTGGGGCGGGCACCCTGGACACCGGCGCCCAGATCTCCGCCGCCGAAGCCCGCCGACTGGCCTGTACCGCCGGGATCATCCCGGTCGTCCTCGGTGCGAAGTCCCAGGTCCTCGACGTCGGCCGCAAACGCCGCTTCCACAGCGAAGCCCAACGCGTCGCGATGACCATCCGCGACAAGGGCTGCACCGCCCAAGACTGCGACCGCCCACCCGCAATGTGCCACGCCCACCACGACATCCCGTGGTCCCACGGCGGACCCACCGACATCGAACACGGCCGACTGCTCTGCAGACACCACCACCGCCGCATCCACGACCCCCACTACCAAGCCACCCACCTGCCCGACGGCAAGATCACCTTCCACCGGCGTACGTGAGGCGTGCCGCCCAAGCGAGGTCCAGACGTGAGATCGCAAGGCAAGCCGTGACTCGCTTCTAGGTTTTCGCGCTGCGCCGGTCCTAGCCGACCCCTCGCGCCGTACGACCTTCCGGCCAATCAACAACAACGGTTCGTGTAGGACACGGAGCGCGCTCCAGAAGGCCAAGACACCGTTCAGCGAGGTTTTCTCACCGGATCGGTTTCTGGAGCTCGAGTAGGACGAGTGCGGCGGCGGTGATGGCGCCGATCCTCCAGGGGTCGAGGTTGACCCGCTCGAGTGCCTTCCAGGTCCGCTTGAGCAGGGCGTTGGCGCGCTCGGCTGGTGCGCGCAGCGCGCTGATCAGCCGGTTCCGGGTCTGATTGTCCAGAGCCAGGTTGCGGCTCTTGGTGGGGACATGGATCCCGATCCCGGCGCCGGTGTATCCCTTGTCGGTCAGGGTGGGCAGCCCGTGGGCGGCTGCGGGTAGAAAGCTCCCAGCACGTGGAGCCGGGCGGCGGTGATGTCGTGGACCGAACCGGGCTCGACCGGGGAGGTCCACACCGGGAATCCGGTCGGGTCGGTGAGCACCTGGATGTTCCCGCCGTGGCGCTTGTGTTTGCCGGAGTACCACACGTCGTGGCCGGCTTCGGAGGGTGCGCTGGCGCGCGTGGAACCGATTAGGGTGCCGTCCAGGCACACGAACGCCCAGCCCTGGCTCAGGCCGTGAGCCAAGACGTCGTGCAGGTCAGGGGCGTGCGCGGCGATCACGTCGATCCCCTCATGGACGTAGCGGTAGGCGGTGGCGATGCTCACCCGGGCGTCGCGGGCCAGGAGCCGCAGATCGGTGGCGTCCTTGAACCAGCGCAACACCATCACCGCCTGGACATAGGGCGTCGCCGCCCGCTGCCAGGGCCGACGGTCGTGGACCCTGCGGTGGGCAGCCAACCAGCGCGACACGACGCAGACGGTCTGTGCGGGCACGTCGAGGGTGGCACGATAGGTGATCACGTGGGGTCCTTGCCTGGGGAAGTTTTCTTGGTCGAAACCAACCCTTGATGGTCAGGACCCCACGCCCGTTCACCGACACGCTGCGAACCTCACGAGTCACACGCGTCACTCTGGTGAGAAAACCTCGGCGTGCCCCATGATTCGGCAGGTGGGACGACGCAGCGGTCCTACCTGGTAACACGCGCAGAAACGCTGTGGACCTACGGTGGCAGGCACTCTGGTCTACCTGGCAGGAGCAGCCCCGAGAGATGGTCAGCTGGCTCGAGCCCACACCGCCGCATGCGTGCTGCCAGAGTCCGGATGACGACGTGGGCGACGTGGGCGACCAACCGTGCCTACAGGCTGGGCGGACAGAAACCGACCCCCGGCGGCCTGTGGGCCACGGGGGTCGGTGTCAGCTCATCCGTCAGACGGATGTGACAGCTTCTCAGATCACTCGGCCGGGGTGGTGTTGACCGTGATCTTGGCGATGCCGACGAGCAGGCCAGGCTTGACCGCGTCCGTCTTGAAGGTGTCGTTCAGCAGCGGTGCGGCGACCGGCGAGATCTCCACCTTGGTGCCCTCGAGCGTGGCTGTTCCGCTTCCCGTGGTCAGCGGCTTGAGCGTGCGTCCGTCGAGCTTGAAGAGGTACGCGCTGGAGGCGGCGACCTTGCCGTTCACGACCACGTCGCCGTAGATCCGCGAGACGCCGGGGTCGACGTTCAGGTTGGTGAGCTTGACCTTGGTGCCGCCGGCAGCCAGCGACAGGCCGGAACCCTCGTGCTGGATCTGGCCGATCACGTAGGGGGAAACCGCGCCGGGCTTGAACACGGTGACGTTACCGCCGGTGATGGGGAAGATCAGCGCGCCGTCCTCGAGCTTGGCGGTGCCGACCGTGCCCGGGGTGAGCTTGAGGGAGGTCAGCGCGTCGACGAAGCCCTGGTCGAGCGTCACCTGGGTGTCGTTGCCCTTGAGCGAGTCGATGGTTGCAACCGGCTTGGGGGCCGGAGCCTCGGCGGTCGACGACGAAGCGTTGCTGGTGTCGTCGCTGCTGCCGCAAGCGGCGGCGGACAGGCTCGTGGTGGCGATCAGTGCGATGGCTGCAAGGGTCTTGCGGCTCTTGGAAGAAAAGATGGTGCTCATGTGAAGTCACATCCTGTGGCTTGAGTTTGTGTTGTTGCTTCTTGCCTCGGGAGGTCATTCGCGGCGAGCGCCGTAGCGGATTGGTCCGGTTTGCATAGCGATCTCGGGCGGGGCCGGGACTGGGCCGGGACTTGGGGGCCCGCAGGCGGGGCCACGACAAGACGCGTCCAAAGGAATCGGCTAGGACACCGGAAACCCGCAGCGGGCGTGTTTGCCGCTCCTCAGACGGGGCCACTCGAAGCTGGAGACCGCTGCGGTCAGGGGTTTGCGGGACCTCGCGTAGGGCCAGGCGCCGGACTCACTGACCGCCCACAGGCGCCGGTCGCCCGAGTGCAACGCAATGCCCTCGGCGCCCGGCACGAAGGCGATGCGCCGTCCGGCCGGTGTGACCAACTCTCCGCAGGCCAGGGTGGACCTGGCCAGGAAGAGGCGTCCGCGGGCGTCGGTGGTCGCGCCCTGGACGAAACTGGGGATGTGCGTACGTGCTACCGCTCCGAGTTGCCTGGCCCCCTTCCGGCGTACAGCCAGGTCGAGCACACCGGTCCTCATGAGGCGCTTGAAGGTGAACCAGTGGATCTGCGCCACACCGCGCGTCTGGAACGGGACCAGCCCGATCCGCTGCGGGGTCGCGACGACCGCGGAGCCCCGGACCGGCGACTTGATGCGCCAGACCCGGCGAGCGTTCAGCACACGACCGGGCCGCAGGGGGTTGACCAGCCAGAGCTTGTTCTTCTCCACGATCCACAGCAGGCGGCCCCGCTGCAGGATGCCGCCACCATGGCGGCAGTAGGTGCGGGGGCGCTGGCCCACCTGGCCGTAGATCGCACGACGAAAGGCGAGTCGACGGCCGGTGGTGAGATCGACGCGCACCAGCTGGCACGGCCGGTTCCCATAACCCTTGCGGTAGCGGAAACCGCTGAGCCAGGCAGTGTTGCCCGTGATCGCGATCCCCTGTGGCACCAGGTAACGCCGTGGACTGGGCAGCCAGATGCCGTGGCACAGGCGGTTGCGGTTGGGAAACCTGGCCAGCTGCTTGCGGGTGTACGTCGGCTCTTCGCCTCGCACCTCACGATGGGAGATCCCGTGACAATGGGCCTTGCCCTTGACGGCCCTCGTGGCCACCGGCTGGCTGACAGCTTCTAATGGGGCCGTGTCTATTCGGGCCGTTTCTATCGGGGCAGAGTCCGTGCGGACTGCGCCCCCGCCCACCACCAGTAGCAGGAGCACGACCAGGATCATTCGCGGACCGAGCGTCAACATCGACGTCCACGCTAACGGCATCTTGCGCCGGGGCCGGGGACGACCGGGGTGGGCGTGTTGGACCGAAATACCCTAGGTGGGTATGGTGTTCTCGCAGGGAGTGCAAGATTCGGCGCCGAGCAGGAGGACGAAACCATGAACGAGCAGAACCCGGTCGTCACCGATGGCGCCAGCCACAACCACCCGGGCTACATGCACCGCAAGGACGACTACCTACGGCGGATGAAGCGGGTCGAGGGTCAGGTCCGGGGCATCGAGCGGATGATCTCCGACGAGACCTACTGCATCGACATCCTGACCCAGGTCTCCGCCGTGACCAAGGCCTTGCAGGCCGTCTCGCTCGGCCTGCTGGACGAGCACCTGTCCCATTGCGTCCTCGACGCCGCGAGGGTCGACTCCCCTGAGGCGGACGCCAAGCTCCGTGAGGCGTCGCAAGCCATCGCGCGGCTCGTGCGCTCCTGACCAGTCCTGACTCTCCTCCTCCTCGAAGGACGATCACCATGCCCCAGACCACTGAGTACACCGTGACAGGAATGACCTGCGGCCACTGCGTCGCGTCGGTCACCGAGGAGGTCCGGGAGATCTCTGGCGTGACCGACGTCGCGGTCGACCTTGCCTCCGGTGGCCTCACCATTTCCAGCGAGCAGCCCGTCGCCGACGCCGAGGTCAGGGCCGCCGTCGAAGCAGCCGGCTACCAGGTCGCATGAACGCCCCGGCCACGGTCGTTCTCGACACGGGGAGGCACCGATGACCTCAACCACCCGACCCACGCGCCCCCCTTCCAGCATCGAGCTGGACATCACCGGGATGACGTGCGCCTCCTGCGCGAACCGGATCGAGCGCAAGCTCAACAAGGTCCCTGGCGTGAGCGCGACGGTGAACTACGCGACCGAGAAGGCGAAGGTGAGCTACGAGGACGGTGTCGGGACCGACGAGCTCCTCGACGTGGTCGAGTCCGCGGGCTACGGTGCCAAGCTGCCCACCGCACCCGGTGCCCCCGAGGAGTCCAGTGCCACCGCGGAGGATCCGGCCAGGTCGCTGCGCCAGCGGCTGCTCGTCTCGCTCGTGCTCACGGTGCCGGTCGTCGCGATGGCGATGGTCCCGGCATTGCAGTTCACCAACTGGCAGTGGCTCTCGCTCACCCTGGCCGCGCCGGTCGTGGTCTGGGGAGCGTTCCCCTTCCACCGCGCAGCATGGACCAACCTGCGCCACGGCAGCTCGACCATGGACACGCTCATCTCGATGGGCACGCTCGCGGCCTTCGGTTGGTCGCTCTATGCCCTGTTCCTCGGTACGGCGGGCATGCCGGGAATGACGCACCCCTTCGAGCTGACCAGCCAGCGCACCGACGGGGCGGGGAACATCTACCTCGAGGCTGCGGCAGGAGTGACCACGTTAATCCTGGCCGGGAGGTACTTCGAGTCGCGTTCGAAGCGGCAGGCCGGCGCTGCACTGCGCGCACTGATCGAGATGGGCCCGCGTGAGGTGGCCCTGCTTCGCGGGACCATCGAGTCCAGGGTGCCGATCGACCAGCTCGTGGTTGGCGACCGGTTCGTCGTACGCCCCGGGGAGAAGGTCGCCACGGACGGCGTGATCGAGGAGGGTTCCTCCGCGGTCGACGCCTCGATGCTGACGGGTGAGTCCGTTCCGGTCGAGGTCGGCGTTGGTGACGCCCTGGTGGGCGCGACGGTCAACGCCGGCGGTCGGATCGTCGTACGTGCCACCCGGGTCGGCTCCGACACCCAGCTCGCACAGATGGCACGGCTCGTCGAGGAAGCCCAGAACGGCAAGGCTGACGTGCAGCGTCTGGCCGACCGGATCTCGGGCGTCTTCGTGCCGGCCGTGATCGCCCTGTCCGCCGCAACGTTCGCCTTCTGGATGGCCACCGGCGCCGGCCCGACCGTCGCGTTCACCGCGGCGGTGTCAGTGCTGATCATCGCCTGCCCCTGTGCCCTGGGGCTCGCGACACCCACAGCCCTCATGGTCGGCACCGGTCGCGGCGCCCAACTCGGCATTCTCATCAAGGGCCCCGAGGTGCTCGAGCGGACCCGCACCGTGGACACCGTCGTACTCGACAAGACCGGCACCGTCACCACCGGGCAGATGACCCTGGTCGATGTGGTCGCCGGCCCGGGTGAGGACGCCGACGAGGTCCTGCGCCTCGCCGGAGTCCTGGAGGACGCCTCCGAGCACCCGGTCGCGCGCGCCATCGCATCTGGCGCGCGTGACCGCGTCGGACCACCGGGCAACTCAATGGGCAACTCACTGGGTCAATCACCGGCCCAATCACCGGCCCATTCACCGGCCCACATGGAGGACTTTGCCAACGTCGAGGGGCTCGGTGTCCGGGGAGTCGTCGAGGGCCATGCAGTCCTCGTCGGCCGCCCGCGGTTCCTCGAGGAGTGGTCGCAGCGCCTCCCCCCCGAGCTGTCATCGGCGCTTGCCGCTGCGCAGGCGCACGGCGGCACTGCTGTCGCGGTTGGCTGGGACGGCAAGGCACGGGGACTCGTCGTCGTGGCGGACGCGGTGAAGGACACCTCGGCCGAGGCCATCGCCCGCCTCCGCGACATGGGCCTGCGCCCCATCCTGCTGACAGGCGACCACACGGCGGTCGCCCGCGCGGTCGCCGATCAGGTCGGCATCGCCCCCGAGGACGTCATCGCCGAGGTCATGCCTGCGGAGAAGGTGGAGACCGTCAAGCGACTCCAGGCCGAGGGTCGGGTCGTCGCCATGGTCGGCGACGGGGTGAACGACGCCGCGGCGCTCGCCCAGTCCGATCTCGGCCTTGCGATGGGCACCGGTTCGGACGTGGCAATCGAGGCCAGCGACCTGACCCTGGTCCGCGGAGATCTCCGAGTGGCCGCCGATGCGATCCGGCTCTCCCGCCGTACCCTCGCGACGATCAAGGGCAACCTGTTCTGGGCCTTCGGCTACAACGTCGCAGCTATCCCGCTCGCCGCCGCCGGGCTACTCAACCCGATGCTGGCCGGCGCCGCGATGGCGTTCTCCTCGGTCTTCGTAGTCGGCAACAGCCTGCGACTGCGCGGTTTCCAGCCACACGCCCAGGAGTGAAGCCATGAACGAAGACGTGCGTACGTCGACCCGGCGGGGCCTGCACGCGGTCGCGGAGTACGTCCTGGCAGGACCTCAGTTCCGGGACTGCGGAAGCATCCGACTCCGGGTCACGCCAGGTGGCTTCAGTGCGGCCACCGCCTCCCATGCGCACGTCGAACGGGTCGAGCTGGTGTCGCCGTCTGGCCGGCTCCCGATCGACGGCGCGACCTGTGCCGGACTGGCCGCGGCCGCCGGAGTGGAGGCGAGCCATCTGCGCGAGGTCTACCCCGATGGCCCCGACCTCGGCATCGACGACGTGCTCGCGATCGACGAGGGAGCGGCAGCGGAGATCGTTGCTGCGTTCGAGCGGGGAGATGCGGCGTTGCGCAGCCTGGTGCCCGAAGGGAGCCGGTTCTGTGGCCCGAACACTTCGACGTCGGCATCACCCTCGGCGAGGTCAACCTCGGGATCTCGCCGGGCGATATGAACCTCACGGAGCATTACGCCTACGTCGGGCCATGGGCGCCGTTGGAGGGCGACTTCTGGAACATGCCGTTCGGTGCCGCCAGAGTGATGAGGCGGCTCCCCGACAGCGCCGCCGTGCTGGCCTTCTTCCAGGAGGGCCTGCAACGCGCTGCCCGTTGACCGGGAAACGCTCTGAGCTCAGGCGCCGTGCGGCGTTGGCATACCGAAGGGGTACGCCATGGGCGCAGCGTCGCCCTTGCGCAACGAGCAGTGAGGCCACGCGCGGTCGTCGAGGTCACCAGGGGGAGGTAGGACAGCGCCAACACGATGACCTGCGCCGCCGCGTTGGCCTCCAACTCGATGCTGGCGCTGACGACCGCGCGAGCGGCCGAGATGATCTGGAAGATCGTCCGTACGCCGCACCCAGTGGATCGTTGGCGTCGTCAAGCGTGGGAACCTCGCTGCCGCCTCCCCCAGCATCGCCTCGGAGGCATCGTTCAGGAACTCCTCGACCTTGTCGTAGTCGGCCTTGCCCGAGGACCCGTCCGGCATCACGAGGCCGGTGGCGGCGAGCACGAACGGAAGGCCTCGGTTGATGTGTGCGCGCATCCCGAGTAGGAGGTCTCCGACCCCGGTGACCCGCTCGGCGACGCGTACGGGCTGGGTCTGAACCCCTGACCTACGGGAAACGACACGTGACGTGGCCACGTTGGGCCCACTCCCTGTCCGAAAGCCGGAGACGCCGGGCAGGCGAGGCACACCCATAGGATGATGGCCGTGACCTGGGTCACCTCCAGCGGCTTCGTGGGGCGGGCTGACGAACAGCGTGTCCTCGCGGACCTGCTGCGCGAGACAGCGGCCGGTGAGGGCGGCGCAGTGTTGCGTGCCGGCGAGGCTGGTATCGGGAAGTCGCGGCTCGCCGAGGAGTGCGTCCACAACGCCATGGCGGGCGGGCTGACCGTCTGCTGGGGCCGCTGTCGTGAGACCGAAGGTGCGCCACCGCTCTGGCCGTGGCTGCAGGTTCTCCGCCAGCTCGGTGGCAGGCCGCTCGACCCGGGAGAGGCCAGGACCCGGCGAACCGGTTCCGGCTCTTCGAGCTCGTCGTCGCGCGTCTCTCGAAGGCGGCTGCGGCCAACCCGTTGCTGGTCGTGCTCGACGACGCGCACCGCGCTGATGAGGCCTCGATGCGGCTGCTGGCCTTCGCGGCCGACCAGGTCTGGCCGGCGCCGTTGAGTTTCCTGGTGGCCTACCGGGACGACGAGCTCGATGCGGCGGTCGGTCGGCCGGTGCTTGCCGGAATTGCGGCAAACCGTCGAGGCCGTCAGTGCGGGCTGACGGGGCTGACCGTGCCCGACGTCGACCGGTGGCTGGCGCTCCAGCGCGGCGGCCCGCGCTCCGGACTGGGCACCCGGATCCACGAACGCACCGGCGGCAACCCGTTGTTCTTGGACGAGGTGATCCGGCTGTTGGACTCGGGCAGCGACGCGCGGGTGCCCAGGAGCGTTCGCGAGCTGATCGCCGAGCGGTTCGAGCGGTTGCCAGAGCTCCCTCAGCAAGTCGTAGAGGTCGCTGCCGTGCTGGGCCGCGACTTCGGATATGCACCGGTCGCGTCGGCGCTCACACTCCCGCCGTTGACCGTCATCGAGGCGTTGCAGAGCGCGGCCGACGTACACCTGGTCAGCGCCGACGCCGCCCACCCCGGGAGCTACCGGTTCAACCACGTGCTGGCTCGCGAGGCAGTTCTGGACAGGCTTCCGGAGACCCGGCGTGTCCACCTACACGCCTTGGCCGTGGCGGCGTTACGCGACACCGGCTGGGCGCAGGCGAGCGACCTCGCGGAGCACGCTCTGCGGGCACGTGCCGAGATCGGTGAGCTGATGGTCGCCACGCTGGTGGCCGGGGCGGCCGAGGACGCAGCACGGATGCTCGCCTGGGAGGACGCTGCCCGCTGGTGGCGGCTGATGCTGGACTCGACGCTCGCGGAGACCGCGGGTCTCGACCCGGACGATCTTCGGCTTCGCGTGGGGCGGGCGCTGCTTTCGGCAGGGCGAGGTGCGGAGGCGCGCGCGCGCTTCGAGGAGTGCGCCGAACGTGCCCTACGCGACGGCAATGGTTCGCTGCTGGCCGCCAGTGCGCTCGCTGTGGGCGACACTGCTGCCGAGGTCGCCACCGACGTCGGCCTACTCCGACTGCTCGACCTCGCGATCGGCGCACCGGAGGTCCCGCAGCCCGTGCACGTCCGGTTGCTGGCTCGGCGGGCCATGGCCAGCTATTGGTCCGAGGACGGGCGCGCGGAGGCTCGTCGGCGGTCCGCGGCCGCGGTCGAGGCAGGCCGCGCTCTCGGCGACGAGGAGGCGCTGGGTGCGCCCCTGGTCGCGCGGCAGTTCGCGCTGCGCGGGCCCGATGCACTCGACGACAGGATCGAAGCAGGCGAGGCCGTGCACGCGATCGCCGTACGCCTCGGGGACGAGCGGCTGCGTTTCCGCGCACTTCAGTGGCTGATTCCTGACCGGTTCCAGGCCGGGGAGCTCACGGTGGTGCGTGAGCTGCTCGCCGGGGCCCGCGAGATCGCACGCGTACGTAGCGACCCTCTCCAACGCTGGTGGATCACGATCTTCGACGGGTTGCTCGCCGGCTCCGCCGGCCAGGACGAGCAGGCCGAGCTGATCGCGGGAGAAGCGGCCGCCCTGGGCCGACGGTTGGGTCTGCCCGCGGCCGATGTCTATGCGGTCGGTCAGCTGGTGCCGGTCTTCTGGCGCACCCGAAGGCTGACCGAGGTCCACGCGGACCTGGACGTGGTCGCCGACCGGTTCCCCCAACTCGTGACCCTGCAGTGTGACCGTGCACTCGTCCTTGCGGAGACCGGCCAGCGCGGGTCGGCGAAGCCGTTGCTGTCCCGGCTGTGCGCCGACGACTTCGCTGTACTGCCCCGAGACTCGTTGTTCGTGGCCAGCCTGGCGATCCTGGCAGCGACGGCGGTCACCCTCGATGATGTCCCTCGCGCGCAGCAGCTGCTAACGCGGATTTCCGCGCAACTGGTTGGCCGCAAGGGTGATGGGCGGCGCGCGCTGACGAGGCCAGGCCGGTCTGAGCCGGATCTCGTTGATCTGT
>Ga0209587_1001552_pt1 | contig 10706 bp, 10 predicted proteins | sample NGEPerD_2_FD_184512 | JGI IMG/M metagenome (GOLD analysis project Ga0209587, IMG submission 184512) | Arctic peat soil microbial communities from the Barrow Environmental Observatory site, Barrow, Alaska, USA - NGEE PermafrostL1-D... | ecosystem: Environmental > Terrestrial > Soil > Wetlands >... | reverse complement strand
GTCCGTGGACGTCGACCCCGTCGATCGCACGCACCAGGAAGGGGCCTCCCGACCACGCGTTCTGTTGGCCGTTGTCGGTGTTCACCAGCCGGACTCGCACTCTTTCCCCCGGCTCGGCGGTCACTGGCAAGTCGCTCGTGTGGCCGTCGATCGTCGGCTTGTCGTCGTAGACGTGCGCCATCGCGATGACGTCACGAACACCGGCCTCGGGTGCCCTTGGATGGATGATGATGCCACCCAGCAGCCCCCCGGTGACCTGCTCGTTCGAGAGCTGGTGGGAGTGGTACCAGTAGGTTCCCGCGTCCGGTGCGAACCAGCGGTAGGTGTAGTCCTCGCCGACCGCCGCGGCATCCTGGGTCACCCCGGCGACCCCGTCCTGCGCGTTGGGGACGTCGACCCCGTGCCAGTGCAGACTCACCCCGCCCTTGACCGACTCGTTGTGCAGCCGCACCTCCACGAGCTGGCCAACGGTGGCCTCGATGAGGGGGCCCGGTGACGTGTCGTTGATCGAGTAGCCCTCGACGCTTCTGCCCGAGGCGAGCTCCACCCTGCCCTGGCGGGCTCTCAGGTCGACCACGACATCGGCCTTGCGCTTGGTGTCGGTGTCCAGATCGGCCACGCTCACCGGCGAGGCAGCGTCACCGTGATCCATGTGCGGGTCCATGTTCGCCATGTCATGTTGGGCACCGGCCGACGCGCCAGGTCCCCCGCCGTACTCGAGTTCCCCCATGTCCATCGCGGAGTACGACGCGGGCAGCCGACTGTCCCACCACATCCATCCCAGCGGTACGACGATTGCGACGGTGACGACGAGCCCGACCAGGAGCCGAACCCGGTCCTTGCGAGTCACCGGCTGGCGGCGACCTCATGGGTCGTCGCGACGTCCTTCGTGGCCGAGGCCCTACGTCCGGCCAGCAGGGCCACCGCCAACACCGCAAACGCGTTGAGGCCGTGCAGCAGACCAGAGATCGCCACCTCGTGGCCGTAGATGCCGAGGAACACCTGGGCCACCACCGCGAGCAGCACGAAGCCGGCCCACTTGGAACCACCGGGGATCTTCGCGAAGAAGCTGATGATCACCAGCACCAGGGCGAGCAGCGGCACCAACATCAACCCGATCATCCCGTGCAGCATGAACCCGATCGCCCCGGTGAACTCGGGCTGCGTGTTCTCGTTGAACGTCGACTCGGTCAGCGTGTTGCCGTCGTCGATCCAGAGGCCGAGACCGGCGATGGCGAACACCATGACCGCAGCCTGGATCACGACGAGACCGGCGATGCTGTGGGCGAGAACTCTGTATGTGGCGCGCATGGAAGCGATGTTCCTCGGACTCCGAAGATCGGCGCAATCACCGCTGGGAAGAGAAGCGAGTCCGGACTAGCCCGGAGGGACGCATCCGGGTCCAGGGTCAGGCGGACCGGAACGCGTCAGCCGGGTAGACGCCGAGGATCTTCACGTCCGTGGTGAAGAACGCGAGCTCCTCCAGCGCTCGTCGCAGGGGCGGCTCGTCGGGGTGGCCGTCCACCTCGGCGAGGAACTGGGTGGCGGTGAAGTGACCGCCGACCATGTAGCTCTCCAGCTTGGTCATGTTGACCCCGTTGGTCGCGAACCCGCCCAGCGCCTTGTAGAGCGACGCCGGCAGGTTCCGCACATTGAAGATGAAGCTCGTGACCACGGGACCGTTCCCGGACGGGGCCTCGACCAGCTCCCGGGACAGGACGACGAACCGGGTGGTGTTGTGCTCCTCGTCCTCGACATCTCGTAGCAGCACCTCGAGGCGGTAGGTCTCGGCCGCCAGCGGAGGCGAGATCGCCGCCTGCGTCAGGTCGCCGGACTCGGCCACCTCGCGGGCGGCCCCGGCGGTGTCGCCGGAGATCACCGGCCGGAGCCCGTGCTGGCGGATGACCTTGCGACACTGGCCCAACGCGTGGACGTGGCTGTGCACAGTCCGGATGGTCCCCAGCGAGGCGCCGGGGAGTGCCATCAGTGCGAACTGGATGCGCAGGAAGTGCTCGCCGATGATGTGCAGGTCGGAGCCGGGCAGGAAGTGGTGGATGTCGGCCACCCGGCCGGCGATCGAGTTGTCGATCGGGATCATCGCGAGCTCGGCGTCGCCGCCCTCCACCATGGCGAAGACGTCCTCGAAGGAGGCGCATGCCATCGGCTCCCAGTCGGGGTAGTGCAGCTTGCACACCATGTGCGAGTTCGCGCCCGGCTCCCCTTGGTAGGCGATCCGCCTCGGGCCCGTTCCTGGGCCCGTCTCTGGGCCTGTGGTCGTCACAGGCCCGAGTTTCCCACGTCGCAAGGCGCGGCCCCCGCGAGTCGCCACTGGGCGAACGATCCCCTAACTACTCTCGGCAAGGTGGACACCGTTCTCGCCGTACTCGCCCTGCTGCTCTCCCTGGCTGCGCTGGGAGTGGCCCTCGCGGGTCGGCGTACGACTGGACGCGGCCGGTCCCGTGCCGATGCCAGCAAGCTCCCCGAGGATCCCAGGGCCCTGCGTCAGGAGGTGGCGGCGCTCAAGGCGGAGAACGCCCAGGCGCTGCGGCACGTCGCCGTGATCAGGTACGACGCCTTCACCGACGCAGGCGGCCAGCTCTCCTGGTCCCTGGCCCTTCTGGACGACAGCGGCAGCGGGGTCGTGCTGACCACGATCCAGGGGCGCAACGAGTCGCGCACCTATGCCAAGAACGTCGCCGGGTGGAGCAGCGAGACCCAGCTCTCGCCCGAGGAGGACGACGCGATCTCGCACGCCCGTCCCTGACCCGTCTCTTAACCAGAAAACCGTCAGCGCGGTACGCGCACCAGCACCCGCCCGTGCACGCAGGTGGCTCGCAGTTCCCTGCCGGGCGCGATCAGGTCGCCGTCGAGCTGACGCGGCGCGTCGACGTGGGTGCGTACGACGACCTCGCGGCCGGTCATCCGGGTGATCGTCTCGTCGGTGCGCTTGTTCCTGGTCAGGACGCGGACCGCGAGTGGCAGCCACGACAGGAACCGGCGCGGGTACAACAGCACCACGTCGAGCCGGCCGTCGTCGATCGACGCGTCCGGGATCAGCGGCATCCCCGCCTGGAGAAAGCCGACATTGCCGATCACCAGGGTGCGAGCCCGGTGGCGGGTGAACTCCCCGCCATCGATCGACACCTCGACCCGGATCGCCGGGAACATCAGCGACTTCAGCGCTGACCAGACGTAGGCCAGCCAGCCGACCTTGGCCTTGAAGCCCTCGTTGACGCCCTCCATGATCGCGGCGTCGAAACCCAGCCCGGCCATCACGAGGAAGGTGGCATCCTCCATCTTGTCGCCGCTGACCTCGACCATGTCGATCGCCCGGTCCTGGCCGTTGAGAGCGACGTCGACGGCCGAACGGAGGTAGAGCGGGATGTCCAGGTTGCGCGCCAGCAGGTTGCCCGTGCCTGCAGGCACGATCCCGACGGGGATACCGGTACCGGCCAGCTCCTCGCACACTGCGTGGATCGTGCCGTCGCCGCCGATCACGACCACGAGGTCGCAGCCGCTGACGGCGGCATCGTGGGCCATTCCGTAGCCGGTGTCCTCAACCGTGGTCTCCCACCACACCACGGTGGCGTACCCCGAGTCATTGGCCAGCGTCTCGACGAGCGTGCGGAACTGCTCGACGTCGTCGATCTTGATCGGGTTGAGGATCACCGCGAGCTTCTTTCGCTCAACCGGCACCGCATCGGACAGGGGTGCGTTGTCCAGCGCGATCGACCGCGGAGTCGGGTCGTAGAGCGCCAGCCAGAGCAGCACGATGCCTGCGCCGAGCAGATAGCCGGCCACCACATCGGTGAGGTTGTGCACGCCGAGGAAGATCCGGTCGGCGCCGACGAGCAGCGCCACCAGGACGGCGAGCACGGTCACGATGCGTCGTGCGGCGCGACGGCGCACCAGCATCCACGTCAGCACGATCGCCACGCCCATCGCAGCCGCGATGCACGACGCGTGGCCCGAGGGGAACGAGTAGCTGTTCAAGGCAATGACCGGTTCGTCCCACACCGGCCGATCCCGCCCGAACAGTTGTTTGAACACCCGGTTCACGATCTGCGTGGTAGCCATCACCAGGATGGTCCACACCGCCGCCCGGCGATGGTTCTTCAAGGCCAGGGCGACCGCCACGATCAGGGTCGCGAGCGCCTCCGGCCAGAATGACGAGAGCCGACCGACCCAGAACCAGAACACGTAGACCTCGCGGTGGTCCCGCGTGAAGGACTGCGGCCAGGTGCCGACGGCTCTGTCGAGGTCGCTCAGGCTCGGCCACATCGAGACGAGGATCCCGATGATCGCGAAGAGCGCGAAGCACAGGGCGCTCCACTTCAACCGGGTGGGGCGCAGTTCGGCTTCAGTCACGTTCCCGTCCAGTGCGAGTCCGGTGCGTTGAGGAGGTCGGTCCCGGAAAGGGATGCCGTCGTACCACGTCGCGGCGTGGCATCCGACACCTCCTCGCAGACTCCCGCGCGGTGCGTGCGATCTCCTACCTCGGTGGGGGCTTGTGTGGGATCATCTTCCACGAACGGACCCGGCCATGTGCACCATTCAAGACCATGGCCACTCGCCAAAGAGGGGCAGATGCGACGAATGATTCCCCGGCGGCCCGTCGCACGCCTGGCCGTGGCCCTCGCGACACTCGTGGTCGCCGCTGGCTGCGGCAGCGCGGAGGTGACCGCGAAGGACGACGAGAAGAAGGCGGAGAAGACGCCATCGGCCAGCCCCTCCGCGCAGGTCGACACCAGCGCCGGTGAGGGCAACTGGCTCCTGGGAATGACGACTGCAGGCGGCGCCGACGCCGAGACGAGCACCTCGGTCTATGTCACGTTCAACCCTGCGACCGGAAAGGCCAGCAAACAAGAGCTGCCGGGCGTCCAGGGAGCCAGCGCCTCACCCCGGCAGGCCGCGCTCCTGATCAGCGCCGACCGTCTCTGGGCGATCCCCGACACCGCCATCTCGAGTGCCGAGGTGAGGAGTGGTCAGCTCAAGGTCTACTCCCTCTCCGACGGCTCCACGAAGGTCGTCGACATCCGCGACCGCACGGGCAACAGCGACGTCCGCGCGATCGCCTGGGCCTTCGACCCCGAGCGCGCGGACACACTGCGCGTCGTGGACACCAGGAACCGGGTGTGGGCGGTCAATGTCGCCGGGGGCAGGGCAGCCCAGGAAGGCACGCTGCCCAAGGGGGCGTGGTTCTTCACCAACGGCTTCAACCCCAACACCGGCGAGCCTTGGGTGGAGAGCATCGAGAACGACGAGACATTGCCGCCGGGCAACGGTCCGGCCGACACCAGCCCGGTGACCCGCGACGGCGGCACCGTGCTGCCCGCGGGCTCGCCGGTCCTCTCCAAGCTGCCCGCGAGCCCGTGCCGGCTCGGGGCCGGGTTCACCGATGGTGCCGGGGTCACCTGGACCTTCTGTGCCGACGACCCCACCCTCGCGACGTACTACCTGCCCAAGGACGGCCAGGACTGGACGGCGTACGGCAAGCCGAGCGCGCCCGTGGCACCGGTCGCGGCCGGGTTCCCGCTGGTGCTGCCACCCGCTGAGTAGTTCGCCCCTGCCCACGACAGTTAGTCTCGGGCCGTGATCGACCCACGACTTCTTCGCGACGACCCCGACCGGCTCCGGGCCGCCCAGGCCAAGCGCGGGCTGCCCGAATCGGGGGTGGACGAGGCTCTGGAGGCTGACTCCGCCCGGCGTACCGCGATCGCGGGATTCGAACAGCTTCGGGCAGAACAGAAGCAGCTCGGCAGGCTGATTGCGAAGGCAGCGGCTGCGGAGAAGGGCGACCTGCTGGCCCGCACCAAGACACTCGCTGCGGAGGTGAAGGCGGCCGAGGCGACCCAGTCCGCGGCGGAGAAGGACTGGCGGGACGCGCTCTATGCGATCCCCAACCCGGCGGCGGACGAGTCGCCCGCCGGTGGCGAGGACGACTACATCGTGCTTTCCGAGCACGGCACCCCGCGCAACTTCGAGGCCGAGGGCTTCACCCCGCGCGACCACGTCGAGCTCGGCCAGATCCTCGGTGCCATCGACGTCGAGCGCGGGGCCAAGGTGTCGGGCTCGCGCTTCTACTACCTGACGGGTGCAGGTGCCGACCTCGAGCTCGCCCTGGTCAACATGGCGATGGACCAGGCACGCTTGGCCGGGTTCACCACGATGATCCCGCCGACGCTGGTCAAGCCGCGGGCGATGGAGGGCACCGGGTTCCTCGGCCAGGCGGCTGACGACGTCTACCGGATCGAGGGCCAGGACACCTACCTCGTCGGCACCTCGGAGGTGCCGCTGGCGGCGTACCACTCCGACGAGATCCTGGACGGCGACTCGTTGCCACGTCGCTACGTGGCGTTCAGCCCCTGCTTCCGCAAGGAGGCTGGCTCACACGGCAAGGACACGCGGGGGATCATTCGCGTTCACTGGTTCGACAAGGTGGAGATGTTCTCCTACACGACGCTCGAGGAGGCCTCGGCCGAACACCAGCGACTGCTCGGCTGGGAGCAGGAGTGGCTGGAAAAGCTCGAGCTCGCCTACCGCGTCATCGACGTCGCGGCCGGTGACCTCGGGCTCTCCGCCAGGCGCAAGTTCGACTGCGAGGCGTGGGTTCCCACCCAGGGCCGGTACCGCGAGCTCACCTCGACCTCGAACTGCACCGACTTCCAGACCCGGCGGCTCGACATCCGCGGACGGTTCCGCGCCGAAGGCGGCTCGGGACAACCAGCGGACGTGAAACCGATCGCCACCCTCAACGGCACCCTGGTCGCGATCCCGCGCACCATCGTGGCGCTCCTCGAGACCCACCAGCAGGAGGACGGCTCGGTGCGGCTTCCCAGGGCGCTCCAGCCCTACATGCAGGGCCGCGAGGTCCTCGAGCCGACGGGAACCCCTGGTGGTTGAGGAGCGAGGAACGAGCGTCTCGAAACCACAGGTGCCCGATGACTGGCAACCCCGCCTGGTCGCCCTCGACATCGACGGCACGCTGCTGAAATGGGTCGAGGGCTCGGGCCAGAGCTATGAGCAGATCTCGCCCGCCGTGTACGACGCCGTGCACGAAGCCGTCGATGCCGGTGCCCACATAGTGCTCGCGAGCGGTCGCTCACCGCACGGCATGGACAAGATCGCGGATCTGCTCGACCTGCCCGGAGAGGGTGCCGACCGGCTGTGGGTGGTCGCCTCCAACGGAGCAGTGATCTTTCGGTACCCGCCGCTCGAGGTCGTGCACGAGGAGACGTTCGACGCCCGCGAAGCCGTGCGGCTGGTCCTGGAAGAGCACCCCGAGGCGCTCGTCGCGGTGGAGGAACGCGGGGTCGGCTACCGCGTCAGCCAGCCCTTTCCCGAGGGTGAACTCTCAGGGGAGATGATCGAGACCGCGGTGAAGGACATCGTGGCCGGACCGGTGAGCCGCGTGATCATCCGTGACCCCACGGCCTCGGCCGACGATTTCGTTGCCATGGCCGCCAAGCTCGGACTGCACGGCACCGACTACGTCGTGGGCTGGACGGCCTGGCTGGACCTCGCACCGGTGGGGGTCTCCAAAGCCTCGGGCCTGGACCACGTCGCCCGCGAGCTCGGTCTGGGCAGCGAGGTCGCGCTCGCCATCGGTGACGGTCGCAACGACGTGGAGATGCTCGGGTGGGCCGCACGTGGCGTGGCGATGGGGCAGGCCGTTCCCGAGGTCCACGAGGCAGCCGACGCCACCACCGATTCGGTGTACAACGACGGCGCGGCCGTCGAGCTGCGCCGCTGGTTTCGAGACGGACCCCGAGGGTCCTCCTCAACCCTGGGGTTTCGATCGCCCGAAGGATGATGTCGCCGACCGCGCCGAAGGTTTCGGAGGAGCTTGCGGGGAGGAAGCTTCTGGCCGGTCGGCACGACGACGAGCATGCTTGGGTCGAAAGGCGACGCCGAATCAGCGGAAGGAAACATGAGCCAGCTCCCCGACATGGTCACCTCGCAACGACTTCAGCTGCCGCTGGTCACTCCCGAGGACGCGGCGGGAATGCTCGCCGGGCGTCGCCGCGTCTCCTGGCACCGGGACTACCCGCGCAAGGACGACCGGGATGCTGCCGCGACGGTCAAGGCCGACGATCCGGATGCCGGCTGGGGTCCGCGGCACATCGTCCGCAGCGTTGATGGTCTCGTCGTCGGGTCGATCGGGTTCATCAGGGGTCCCTCACCGGGGCCCGACGAGCTGCCCGAGGCAGAGGTCGGCTTCGGGCTCGTCGAGGAGGCCCGCGGGCACGGCGCGGAGCGAGAGGCACTGACTGCGTTGCTCGAGGAGACAGACCGGGTCGGCGTACGGGTCCGGGCGAGCGTGCGACCCGAGAACCGGGCCGGCCTGCGGGTCCTGGCCACCTGCGGGTTCACCCAATTGCGTGGTTCGACGGTAGACGGGGAGTTGATCATGGTGCGCCCGCTTTAGGGAACGGACCACGCCGCGACGTACAGTTAGGTACATGCCCCCATTTCAGGCCGTCAGGCCGGAGCACGTCCTGCTTGCCCTCGAGGAGTTCGATCGCGTGGGGGCCGACGAGTTCCTGTCCCGTTACGGCTTTGATCACCAAGGGGTCTTCGAGCTGCTGCACAACTCGTCGTCCTACGACTCGTTGGCCGTTCTCGGAGTCGCCCACCTGCGTGCCACCGGTGAGCTCGCCCCCCAGTCCGACCTCTCCGGGGGCGCCGAAGGCGCGGCCGAGGTGCTCCGCGGACTCGGCTTCACTGTGGACGGCGAACCTGCCGAGGAACCGGACCAGGGTGACAAGCCGATTGACGCCTCCGAGCTGGGCGACGAGGCAGCGCGGAGTGCGTGGGCCGGTGCCGCGCGCGAGGTGCTGCTGGAGACGGCCAGGAAGTACCACACGGTGATCACGTCGAAGGAACTCGCCGCCGCCGTGATGAGCCGCAGCAAGATCACCACGAAACGACCGAGCCACTACTGGATCGGCGACGTTCTCGGGAGGGTCTCGACCGACTGTGCAGAGCGGGGAGAGCCGCTGCTCACGTCGCTGTGCGTCAACGCGGACGGAAGTGTGGGTGCCAGCTACGGCCCCGGTGTGGTGGCTGCCCGTGGAGCGCTCGACAGCGACGCCGATGACCACGCCGCCCGCGAACGACTCGAGTGCCACCGCGTCTTCGGCGCCGACCTGCCGGCGGGTGGAGGCTCCTGGGCCCTCACGCCGAGGCTGAGTGCGTCGCGCAGCCGCGAGCGCCGTGCTGCCGCGGCCGAGAAGATGCCACCCTTGTGCCCGAAGTGTCACACCGCAGTGCCCGCGACCGGGGTCTGCGACTACTGCGACTGATCGTCCAAGGGCCCCCAACGGGCCCTCAGAGATACATCCCGCCCTGCGAACCCGGGGCGTGAGCGTCGTCCTCGTGAGACCGATCCGGGTGGCTGGGGTTGCCAGGCATTGCGCCGGGCGGCAGCGCTCGCATCTGCTCCAGCTGCGAGCGGGCGGCCATCTGCTGCGCGTAGATCGCGGTCTGGATGCCGTGGAAAAGTCCCTCGAGCCACCCGACCAGGGTTGCCTGGGCGATGCGCAGCTCCGACTCGCTCGGAGTGGCGTCGTCAAAGGGCTCGATCAGCCGGTCCAGCTCGTTGTCGAGCTCCGGCGCGAGCCCATCCTTGAGCTCCTTGATCGAGGTGTGCAGCACCGAGGCCAGTCGCTTGCGACCGCGCTCGTCGACCGGCGCCGACTTCACCTCTTCGAGTAGCTGCTGCACCATCCTGCCGATGCGCATCACCTTCGCAGGCTGCTCGACCAGGTCGGTGACATCTCGTTCGCTGCGCTCGTCGCCTTGATCGGCGCCGGCCTGCACGGCCACCGGCCGGCCGTCGGGGCCGATCACGTTCAGCTGGTCCTCGGGCGGCGGGTCTAGAGGTGTCGACATGGGATGGAGACTAGTGGTCATGACCGGAGGTTCGTCGAGGGTATCCGTGGTCCAGGTGCGTGCAGCGCAAGGCCGAGGAGCGAAGGCGTGGCAGCGCCACTCCGAGTGACGAGAACGCAGCGATGTGCGTGCCTGGGCCGCGGAGACCCCGACGAACCTCTGGGAATGACCACTATCGAGCGACGGTCAACAGGATCTTGCCGCTGTGCGATCCGGACTCCATCAGCTCATGAGCCCGAGCCACCTCGTCCAGCGGCACCTCCTCGTGCACGAAGGACTGCACCTTGCCCTCGCCGATCAGCGGCCAGACGTGCTCGACGACAGCGGCACAGATGGCGGCCTTCTCGCCCGCGGGCCGCGCACGCAGCGACGTCGCGATCACCGCGCCGCGCTTGCCCATCAGTGCACCTAGGTTGAGCTCGGCCTTGGTGCCGCCCTGCATTCCGATGACGATCAGCCGACCCTGCGTGGCCAGCGCCGAGACGTTGCGCGAGAGGTACTTCCCACCCATGTTGTCCAGGATCACGTCTGCGCCACCGGCTTCCTTGACCACCTCGGCGAAGTCCTCGTCGTGGTAGTTGATCGCCCGGTCGGCGCCCAGCGACTTGCACAGCTCGACCTTCTCGGCCGATCCCGCGGTGGTGAGCACGCGGGCGCCCAGCGCCTTGGCGAGCTGGATGGCGAAGTTCCCGATGCCACCCGCGCCTCCGTGCACGAGCAACGTCTCGTCGGGCTGGAGGGCGGCAACCATGAAGACGTTTGACCAGACGGTGCAGGCCACCTCCGGGATGGCGGCGGCAGCCTGCAGGGCA
>Ga0209587_1001551_pt1 | contig 10713 bp, 8 predicted proteins | sample NGEPerD_2_FD_184512 | JGI IMG/M metagenome (GOLD analysis project Ga0209587, IMG submission 184512) | Arctic peat soil microbial communities from the Barrow Environmental Observatory site, Barrow, Alaska, USA - NGEE PermafrostL1-D... | ecosystem: Environmental > Terrestrial > Soil > Wetlands >... | reverse complement strand
CTGGTGACCTCGGCACGAGACTGCATCGACAACCCAATCCTCATGCCCCACCACACTCACCGCTACGCGGGCATTCCTACGTGAGGCACGGAGAGAGTTTCGCGGGCAGTTTTCGTGAGTCTCGTCGCCCGCTACAGATCTGCCGTGGTCGGCGCACAATCGTCCGTACGGACGAAATTGCACGTGGTTCGGCCGTATTCGGCGCACAATCGTCCGTACGGATGAAATTGACGCGTCCCGGTGCTCGCATGACCACAGGAAGCAGCTCACCGAGGCCGAGATCGCCACCGGGACTGGGTGCATTGGACAACAACTCGCCAACCGGTCGGAACCACCCAACCGGGGGAGGGGATCAAACCCGCGACGGTGCACTCCGGGAACGTGTCACAGCAGCGCACATGCGCGGTTGTGACTCTGATGCCGCTCCGCTGGTCGAGCCTGTCGAGACCCGGTGCGGCGACCACGCGCGCGACGCTCAGGAGTAGACGTGTGGTGCCAGGGTCCCCACCGAGCGCAGGTTGCGGTACTTCTCGTCGAAGTCGAGGCCGTAGCCGACGACGAACTCGTTGGGGATATCGAAACCGACGTACGTGACCTCGACGTTCATCCGCTGAGCCGCCGGCTTGCGGAGCAAGGTTACGACCTCGACCGACGCCGGCCCCCGCGAGCTGAGGTTCGACACCAGCCAGGACAGGGTGAGACCGGTGTCGATGATGTCCTCGACGACGAGCACGTGCCGACCGCTGATGTCGGTGTCGAGGTCCTTGAGGATCCGGACCACGCCGGAGGACTTCGTGCCGGAGCCGTACGACGAGACCGCCATCCAGTCCATCTCGACGTGCCGACTGAAGTGCCGGGCCAGGTCAGCCATCACCATCACCGCCCCGCGCAGGACGCCGACGAGCAGGATCTCCTTGCCGTGGTAGTCCTTCTCGATCTGCAACGCCAGCTCAGCCAGGCGCTCCTGGATCTGCGCCTCCGTGTAGAGGACGTTGACCAGATCGCCGTCCACGTGCGCCTCATCCATGACTTCAGCCTGCCACAGGCGGAGGCGGCTCGTCGCCGGTCTTCCGGAACCGGAGCTCCCCGGACACGCGCACGAGGTGCACACGTCCGGGGAGCTCGATCCGCTGCTGGCCGTGATAGCCGCAGACCAGGTCGTCCATAGCCAGGACGTGCACCCGGAACAGCTCACCCGGCGGGCAACCGGCCGCGGCCGCGGCGAGGCGCAGCACGCGACGGCGCACGGCGGTCTCGGTGATCTCGAGCGCGCCGACGTCGAGGCCGGTGTCGGTGCGCACCTTCTCGAGGGTGTGCTCGGCGATCGAGTCGAGGGCAGCCATGTCGTCCTGGAGCAGATCGGCGGTGCGGGCCAATGCGGGGGCGATGCCCGGCCCGAGCTCCTCCTCGAGCACGGGCAGCACCCGGTGCCGCACGCGAGCACGGGTGAACCGAGGGTCGACATTGTGCGGATCTCGCCAGAACTCGATCTCCTCGGCCGCACACGCCGCCTCCGTCTGGTTGCGGGTAATGCCGAGGAGGGGACGGCGGAAGGGGTGGAAGCCGTGCCTCATCCCGGCGATCGACCGACCACCTGAACCCCGCGCGAGCCCCATCAACACAGTCTCTGCCTGGTCGTCGAGGGTGTGCCCCAACAGAACCACCTCTGCGCCGCGCTCCTCGGCGAGCTCACCGAGGGCGGCGTACCTCGCCTCCCGCGCTGCCGCCTCGAGGCCTCGGCCGGCCGGGGCCACTGCCACCGACACCGCAGCTGTCTCGTGGACGCCGAGCCGCACCATCTGCCGAACCACGGCGTCAGCGCGGGCGAGCGAGCCCTCCTGGAGGCCGTGGTCGACGGTGACGCCGATCACTCGCCACTGGGCCCTACGTGCCTCGAAGATCGTGGCAACGAGGAGGGCCAGCGAGTCAGCACCACCCGAACAGGCGACGACCACCGGCTGCTGGCCGACGTCGTTGAGCGAGGCGCGAACCGCGAGCCGCACCGCGGCTACTGCCGGATCGAGCGCCATCGGAGCTCTAGCCGTGCACGCGGCGGACCCAGCTGTCGGGGTCACCTATCTCGGCCTTCGAGGGAAGGTTCTCCGGAACCACCCAGACCTTGTTGAAGCCCTCCATGCCGACCCGGTCGACCGCACCGCGCACGAACGCCGCGCCATTGCGATACTGCGCCATCTTCGCGTCGAGGCCGAGCAGCTTACGCAGGATCCGGTCGAAGGAGCCGGCGCCCTTGCGCCGGACGTTGAACTTGCGACGGATCTCGGCCACGGAGGGGATCACCTCGGGGCCGACCCCGTCCATCACCACGTCAGCGTGTCCCTCGAGCAACGACATCACGGCCGTGATCCGGTCCAGGACGACCTTCTGCTCAGGGGTATGAACGAGGTCGAGCAGGCTGACGTCGTCGTCACCGCGGACGAGGTCGGACAGGCGTTTGACGCCCTCGCCGAACATCCCGACCAGGCGCGCGCTGTCCATCTCGACCGAACCGATCAGGTTCCCGATCTCCTCGTGAATGTGATCGCGCATCCAGGGCACCGCGGTGAACTGCACCCGGTGGGTCTCCTCGTGCAGGCACACCCAGAGCCGGAAGTCGGTGGGGTCCACACCGAGCTCGCCCTCGACATGCACGACGTTGGGAGCAACGAGCAGCATCCGCCCCGCAGGCGCTGGTTGGCCGGGCGATCCTTCCGGTGCGTAGAAGGGGTCGAACTGGCCCAGAACCCTCGAGGACATGAAGCCCAGCAGCGCGCCCAGCTCGACGCCGGTGACCCGCGAACCGATGGCCTCGGCGATAGGACCCGGTGATCCCTTCTTCTCCTGCAGCCGGTCGATCAGAGGGGAGACGATGGTGGCGAACCCATCCACGTTGGCCTGGATCCATCCCTGCCGGTCGACCACAAGGACCGGAGCGGTGCGCTCTGTCCCCGGGGGGGCTCCTTGGGGGGCCATGAGCCCGGTGAACTCGCGCACGAGAGGGGTTGACCGCAGCGATCCTGCGCGCAGCTCCTCCACTGCCTCCTCGGCGGTCGACCGGGCGACAGTTGGTCCGGGACCGGCCATCCTGGTCGCCGTGGTGACTGCGAGGTCCCAGTCGACCATGGTGGAACGCTGTGCTGACATGGTCCGACCCTACGTGGTTCCACATGAGCAGCCCGCGAGCGCTGCAGCGATCTCGTCGATCAGCGTGCGTGCCGCGAGTGTGTTGCGTACCGCCACGCGGTCGGCGATCGCGACAAAGCCCAGCTCGGTCCCGTCGAGGTCGGTGACGACCCCGGCCAGACCGTGCACGCCGGTGAGCGTGCCAGTCTTCGCGCGCACTCTGCCCGGACCATGCTCGTCACCCGTCTGGAACCGGTAGGCGAGCGAGCCGTTGAAACCCGCCACCGAAAGCCCGGTAGCGACCGCTCGCAGGGAGGGGTACTCGTCGCCCCCGGCCACCTCGATCACCGAGAGGATCATCTCGGGAGTCAGGCGGTTGTTTCTGGAAAGCCCACTGCCGTCATAGATCCGTGCCCGCGAGAGGTCGACTCCGAGCCCGCCAAGGACGCTACGCACTGCCTCGGAACCACCCGCGAACGAGGCCGGCTGGCCCTCGGCGATCGCAACGTGCCGCAAGAGCACCTCAGCGCCCTCGTTGTCGCTGACCTCGAGAATGCTCGTCACGATCTGCTCCAGCGGTGCACTCTCGACGGCACCCAGCTCCTCGGAGCCGGCCGCTGCGGCCGCCGGTCTCGGCTCCCCCAGCACAGCGATGTCCTTCTTGGCCAGCGCATCCGCGAACGCCTGCGCTGCATCTGCAGCCACCGCTTGCGTGCCGTTGACGCTTCCCGACCGGTCCCGGCCCTCGTTGGTCCACAGGGGTGAGATCGGCGTGACCACGTCGTCGGGAACGTACGACGGCTCCCATTCGGGACTCGTCGCAGGCCCCCGGAACAGTGAGGCGTCGTAGCCGACCCGGACACTGGTCCGGCCACGTTGCTCGAGCATCCTCGCCGTGGACTCGGCAAGAGTCCTCAGGTCGGCGCGGGCGGGGTAGCTGTCGTCGTCGACGACGGGGGCGCGCTCGAGAAACGGGTCGCCGCCACCTACCAGCACGATCCGTCGCGAACCGGCACCGGTCACGACCGTCGTACGAAACCGGTGGCCTGGCCCGAGGCTCTCCAACGCGGCCGCGGCGGTCAGCAGCTTCAGCGTCGACGCCGGGGTCACTGCACCGGCACCGTCGCGATAGACCACTGCGCCGTCGACGAGCTGTGACACCGCCACCGCAACGTGACGACCGAGCTTCTTCTCCGAGAAGAGCGCGGCCAGCGCACGGCGTACCTTTCCTGCCGCGGCGTCTCGGTCCGCGGTCTCGTCGGCGACCACCGGCGCCGGGGTCGCGGTCGGCAGCGTGAGGCCCTCGGGCGGAGCGACCGCGGCCGGATCGGTGAGCGGGGAGGGAGCCTCCCACCCGAACCACCGCTTGCCCAGGTCGAACTGGAAGGCGGCCACCGCGCAGGCCAGCACGAGGGCGACGATCGTCAGGGATGCCCTGCGCAGGTACCTTCCCGACCCAGCGCCGCGGGAGGCGATGGCGTCGCTTCGATCACCACTGACCACTTCGAAGCCCTCCCGACTGAACTATTGCGGCGGTTGTGCGCGAGACTAGTCAAAATTCGATGATCGAGCTCGCCGGCCAACCCGTCGGTTCCCGGCGAAGGCAGTGGAGGACAGCAGTGGAGTTCGACGTACTGGTGGAGATTCCCAAGGGCCAGCGCAACAAGTATGAGGTCGACCACGAATCCGGGCGCATCCGCCTCGACCGGACGTTGTTCACCTCCACGCAGTATCCAGCCGACTACGGGTTCATCGAGAACACCCTGGGCCTCGACGGTGACCCTCTCGACGCGCTAGTGATCCTCCAGGAACCCACATTTCCGGGATGCCTGATCAAGTGCCGCGCCATCGGCATGTTCCGGATGACCGACGAGGCCGGCGGCGACGACAAGGTCCTGTGTGTCCCTTCGACCGACCCCAGACTCGAGCACCTGCGCGACGTCAGCCACGTGTCGAAGTTCGACCGACTGGAGATCCAGCACTTCTTCGAGGTATACAAGGAGCTCGAGCCGGGCAAGTCCGTCGAGGGCGCGAACTGGGTCGGACGCACGGAGGCCGAGGCCGAGGTGAAGGCCTCCTACGCGCGTGCCAGGGAGCCGGGCGCCGAGAACCCCGGCCGCACGCACTGAGTCGCCGGCCCGGGCGGCGGCCGCTTTCGGGGAGCTACTGGACTATCTCGGCGCGCAGCATAGCCGGTGGTATGTCGAACGCGTCGACCAGCTGCTCGCACCGCGGCCGGACCCGGCGGCACAGCTCGTTGACCATCGCGGTGACCGCCTTCGACCGAGCGCTGGACAGCCTGCCGTGCTCCATGAACCAGGCACGATCCCGCTCGATGGCCGAGAGCGCGTAGAGGTCGCACATCAGGTTGAGCGCGTCCCGGTTCGGGCCGTCCTCCAGGGCCTCGATCCGTTCGAGGAAGGCCTCGAGCAGCAGCCGCTCCGAGTGCGCCCAGGCCGAACTGATCACATGGTCCTGACACAGGCCGAACACTTCGGCAGCGTCGCCTCCCGCGTCCATTCCTCGCTTCAGGCGGCGCGCCACCCCAGCCAGCATGTGCTCCTCTCGCCAGCGCATCAGGTTGAGCTGGTAGTCAGGGTCCAGCAGGCCGGCGTCGGAATCGGTGTCCGCGTCTGCGGCCGGGACCACATCGCGCAGCCTCTCGAGCAGCTTGTGAACACTCGTCCGCTCCATCACGGTCTCCACCGCCATCGAGGCGACGAACCTGACCATCCCGAACTGGTCGAGGTCGCCAAACGTGTCCCGGTAGTCGGTGAGCAGCCCCTTCGCCACGAGCTGCAGCAGGATCGTGTTGTCACCCTCGAACGTGGTGAACACATCGGTGTCGGCGCGCAGCGCGTCGAAGCGGTTCACCGACAGGTAGCCAGCCCCGCCGCATGCTTCGCGACAGATCTGGATCGCATTCGACGCATGCCAGGTGCCGAGCGCCTTGGTGCCCGCGGCGCGCGACTCCAGCGCACGCCGGTCCCGCTCGGAACCACTGTCGGACTCGTCGGAGAACACGTCATGGAGGTCGGCCGCCACGCGCTCCTGGGCAAAGTGCAGCGCGTAGGTCCGCGCGAGGAGGGGGAACAGTCGTCGCTGGTGCATGCCGTAGTCGAGCAGCAGCTCCTCCGAACCGGAGTCGGGAGCGCCGAACTGGCGCCTGCGCAGGCCGTACTTGATCGCGATAGCCAGTGCCACCTTGCTGGCGGTGATCCCGGCACCGCCGACGCACACCCGCCCCTGAACAAGGGTGCCGAGCATAGTGAAGAAGCGGCGGTCGGCGTTCTCGATCCCCGAGGTGTACTCCCCGGCGTCGGTGACGTCGGCGTACCGGTTGAGCATCGAGGTCCGCGGCACCCGCACCTCGTCGAACCACAGCCGTCCGTTGTCGATGCCGTTGAGCCCGATCTTGGTTCCGCAGTCCTCGATGCGTACCCCAGGCATCGGCTCACCGCCGCCGTCGCGGATGGGTACGACGAAGGCGTGCACCCCCTGCGACGTTCCACCGATGACAAGCTGCGCGAACACCACCGCCACCCGGGCGTGGTCGGCAGCGTTACCGATGTAGTCCTTGCGTGCTGAGTCGGAGGGGGTGCTGAGGACGAACTCGCCGGTTTCCCGGTCGTACGTCGCCGTGCTGCCGAGCGCCTGCACGTTCGAACCGTGACCGGTCTCGGACATCGCGAAGCAGCCGATCAGCTTGCCGCTGATCAGGTCAGCGAGGTAGGCGTCGTGGTGCGGCTTGGTGCCGAGCTGGAGGATCGCGCCACCGAAGAGTCCGAACTGGACGCCCACCTTGACGACCACCGACAGGTCGCCGAGGGCGAGCGTCTCGAACGCCGCGACCGACGCGCCGATGTCGCCACCGCCGCCGTACTCCTCGGGGAAGCCCATGCCGGTCTGACCGGTCCCGGCCATTCTGAGCACGACGTCGAGCACACGTTGACGAAAGTCGGCACGTGACAGCTCCTCCGCGTCGACCAGGATGTCGGCATGCTCGGTGAGGCTCTCACGGACGCGTCGGCGGATGTCGGCGTACTTGCCGTCAAGCAGGCCGGCCAGCGCCGCGACGTCGATCGTGGGTGCCATGGTTGAGGACGACATGGGGAACAGCATATGAGACTCGTCGTGCCGCCGATCGGTCTACAGACGGACGAAGAAGTTCGGTGGGATCCAGTAGTACATGCTGTCGATCGACACCGGGCGGCCGGTCCGCGCGGCGTGGATGATCTGCCCACCACCGATGTACATCGCAACGTGGTGGATCGAGCTCGGAGTGCTCGACGAGCCCCAGAACACCAGATCCCCGGGACGCAGGCTGGACGCCGAGATCGGTGTGCCCGCCTGGTACTGGGCCACCGAGTAGTGCGGGAGGCTCACTCCAGCCGAGCCCCACGCTGCGAGCATCAGACCTGAGCAGTCCCACGCGCTCGGTCCCGCTGCACCCCACTGGTAGGGCTCGCCCAGCTGTGCCTTGGCATACGCGATCGCCTGGTTCGCGCCGCCGCTGCCAGTCGGCGGTGGCGAGGAGGGCGGCGCCGGCTGCGGACTAGGTGGTGGCGGGGGTGGCGGGGAGGCTGCCGGTGTGCTCCGCGGCTCGTCCTCTTGCGCAGTGTGCTGGGCTGGCTCGCCTTCGGTGCGGGTGCGGTCCGCTGCCTGAGCACTTGCCTCGGCTGCCGCCTTGGCAGCAGCCTCTTCGGCCGCCTGCTGCCTGGCCGCTGCCTCCGCTTCTGCGCGGGCTCGCTCCTCGGCCCGCTGGCGCGCGATCTCTTCGAGCGCGACCTGGCGCTGTTGCGCGACCTGGACGGACGTGCTCTGCGCCCGGGCCAGCTCGCGGATCAGCTCGTCCCTCTCGCTCGCGATCTGTGTGGCGGTCGCTTGCGCCTGAGCGGCTGCCGCGGCAGCCACCGCCCTGGCCTCGCCAGCCTCCAGCATGAGCTCCTGCTGCAGCCTGCGCGCCGCCTGCGCCTTGCTCTGGTAGACCTCGGCAAGTGCGTCCGACGCGGCGTAACGGTCGTAGTCGGCCTGGAGGAACTCCGAGGCGCCCTGGAAAGCGGCGTACTGTTCCAGCACCCCTACCGGTCCGTCAGCCCCCATCATCGCGCCCAGGGCGGTGAGGTCCGCGCCGTGCTGGTACGACGCGGCCATCAGCGCACCGATCGTGGTGCGTTGGTCCCGGACCGCGGCACGAGCGGCTGCTGCATCTGCCTGCGAGGTGGCCACCTGATCCTCGGCCAGCTGCAGCCGCCACCGAACACCGTTATAGGCCTCAGAGGCCTGTGCAGCGAGCACCGCAGCCTGCTCGAGCTGCTGGTTCGCGAGCAGCAGCGAGGCCTTGATGGCGCCGACCTCGCGCGCCTTGTTCGCCGCCTGCTCCTGCGCGGTGGACACGTCTTGCTTGCTGGGGACGGTAGGGGTGGCGTGGTCATCGTCATCGGCCACCGCGACCGGAGAGGGGCCCACGAGCAGTACCGCCGCCGCGGTGGTGGCCACGATGCCGCGCACGTGCCCTCGCGCAGGCACGATCCGGTAGCGGCGAGCAATGCGACGACGCTGCTGCACGTGGTCCCTTCCAGATCGGCCCAGATCGGCCCAGATCCGCCCAGATTTGCCCACGAGTGGGACCCAATTTCCCTCTCGGAGGGGTCTGCCTAAGAACGCTAGTGCTCACACGCCTCAAAAGAAACAGCCTTCACAAATAAAACTCTGGTAACACGGCGCGCCGGGTTGACAAACTACACAGCTGTAACTTTCGGGGACAGCTAGTGGTCAGCCGGCTGGCCGGAGTCCCGCCCGATGGGCACATTGGACGTGGACGTCGTCGGGTGCGAGGAGCGGCCGTGCTTGTCGAACTTCTGGCCCGTCGCGAGACCACCGAGCCACACCGAGACCACCGCGATAGCAGCACCTGCGATGTCGTCGGCGATGTAGTGCCAGCCGAAGTAGATGGTGGAGATAACCGTGCCCGCGAAGAAGGTCCACAACGACCAGCGGATCCAGGCGTGCCGGACGGTGTAGTGGCCGACCAGAGCCGCACAGAGCACGATCGCGACGTGCAGCGAAGCGAAGCCGGCGACGCTTTGCACACTGTCCGCGAGCAACGGGTTGAACACCACGTCCTTGCGGCCGTAGTCCAACGAGTCTTGCAACGACGTCACCCCGGTGGGGTCGAGCTTCTCGAACAACCAGACGTAGTAGAAGGCAGGACCCAGAGAAGGGATCGCGTAGTAGCTCGCGGTGCCGAGCGCCCAGCAGAGACAGTGCGCCGTGACATACCAGTAGCCGAAGCTGATGTTGCGCGACCACACCAACCAGGCGATCAGCGAGAGCGGGGTCAAGGGAAGGAACAGCAGGTAGATGACCGAAAGGATTTGGGCCGCGATCCCCACGCCGAGCAAGTCGTGCAGGAAGACCGCGGGATAGGTGCCGAAGAACAGCGCCAGGTCCCAGTCTTTCAGCATCGTGTCGTAGGTGTCGTCGCGGATGAACGGCACGAAGCTCTTCAGGTTCCGGTAGCCGACATAGGTCACGTAGAAGCTGGCCAGGCCAATCACCACCAGGGCGATCCGATCCCGTGTCCAGTGCTCCTTGATGATCGTCCGCGCCTCGCTGACGAACTGATGGGGGGCTCCGCGTGCGCGCCAGGCCGACCGCGGGATCACATCGGCGAGGAACGCTCCCAGACACAGGAGGGGCAGGCGTATCCAGGAGGGGCCGAGAAAGCCCTCTGGATCCCGGATCGGCATGTCGAGGGCCTGGCTGGCCACGACAGTGAGCAGGCCTGTCATCAGTGCGACTCCTAGAAGGAGTCCGTATGCCCGCCGTTCCACAACGCGGAAGTCTAGCCACTGACGACGTCGGATCCGGCCGCCGGCAACAGAAGCAGCACCCAGGGCAGCACCGCGAAAGCTATGCCGGCAAGGACGATGAAGGTGTCACGAGCCTGCCACGGCGCCGGTTCCGCCCAGCTACGACGATGCGCGTTCGCGAACCCGCGGGCATCCATCGCCACCGACACCGACTCCGCCGTCCGCATCGTCGAGATCAGTAGCGCGAGAGCCATCGAAGCGTTCACCCGAACCCGGTTCGTGACTCCACCGTCGGCACCGACCCCGCGAGCGCGGCGCGCCCAACCGATCTGCCTCCACTGCCTTCCCATCGACTCGAGCCGTTCCAGGGCCACCGTCGCTGCGACCACTGCCCGGACCGGCAGTCTCAGGCGCTGACCGAGGTGGTCGCCCAGCCGCCTGGGGTCGATGTAGGGCGTCAGCACAGCAGCAGGTATGACGATGTACAGGACGCGCAGCGCCGCACCGATCGCCACGTCGAGATCGCGGCCGCCGTACAGCCAGGTCGACAGCAGAACCGACGTCGCCGCGATCAAGCCGAGGGCGAGCAGCCGCAAGGTCGCTGACCAGTTCCGGATCACGACCACGGCAATGATCGTCTGCGCCGCGACACCGACCAGCCCGGTTCGGGCCGAATGGATCGCGGTGGCGCCGATGACCGGGAGCAGCGACGCGGCGACCAACGAAAGTGGCCCGTACCTGGTGGTTTCGGCCCTCATGAGCCACCGGCTAGGGGGCG
>Ga0209587_1001550_pt1 | contig 10718 bp, 13 predicted proteins | sample NGEPerD_2_FD_184512 | JGI IMG/M metagenome (GOLD analysis project Ga0209587, IMG submission 184512) | Arctic peat soil microbial communities from the Barrow Environmental Observatory site, Barrow, Alaska, USA - NGEE PermafrostL1-D... | ecosystem: Environmental > Terrestrial > Soil > Wetlands >... | reverse complement strand
GGTGTCGAGACCAATGGCGAAGCCGATGGTGGCGACTAACAGACCGATGACGGTGAAAGAGAGCGCAAGGCCGGCCGCCAAGGCCACGGGCCCGAGCCGATGCTCGCTCTGCGCCGTGCCGAGCACGATCGGCAGCAGCGGCAATACGCAAGGCGACAGGATCGACAAGACCCCCGCCAGAAACGCCAACCCGCTTGTGCCGATCATCGCACTTGCGCCTTTGCGCCTAGAGCGTCTTGTCGAGCATGCCCTCGATGGAGATCTCGCTCGTATCGCCCGCCGACCGGTCGAGCTCCTTATCGCCCTTAAAGATGATCAACGTGCTCTGCGATCGCACATTCAGCGCCTTGAGCTGATCTTTCTGGGTATCGAAGTCGGCCTTGAGCACGACGAGGTTCTTGAATTTGGGCTGGCGGGTGAGCTTCACCAGGATCGGGTTCTGCGCCCGGCATGTCGGGCACCAGGCCGCGAATACGTCGACCAGGATGGGCTTGCCCTCGGCTTGGGCTGCGGCCAGCGCCTCAGGGGTGAATTCCTTCCACTCTGCCGCCGATGCGGGCGCGGAACCGAGCAGGATCACGGCCACGAGGCCGGCAAACAGGGTGCGGAAAAGGCTCATTTTCGGACCTCCAATGGGGCTTTCTCACTGCTGTGATAGCAGGGACCCCTTGGGAAGCGCCAATCACCACCCTTGAACCTTTCGTGAGCGGAAAGCTTGCGCCGGCGTCAGGCGCGCCGTGTGGCGCCGTAGACGGCGATCGCGGCAAGTCCCAAAGAGACCACCGCGTTCCAGCCGGCAAAGGACAGCCAGAGGAAGCGCCACGAAGCCTCGTCGCACCGGATCACCGGCGTATCGACGATGCCGTCCTTGCCCCAGTTGAGATCGAAGCCGCCGGCGCAGGTCTCAGGGCCCGGCCAAAACTTCCACTCCGCCCCGGCGTGATAGATGCCGAGGCCTGCGTTGAGGACAAAGCCGATGGCGATGAGGACCAGCACCAGGCGCGCAAAGCCGAAACCGTTGCCGCGCGCGGCGAAGAAGGCGATGACCGCCGCAGGGACCGCGAAATAATAAGCGTAGCGCTCCTGAAGACAGAGCGGGCACGGCGCATAGCCGCCAAACTGCTCGAAGGCGTGCGCCGTCAAGATCGTGACAAGCGCGAGCCCGAAGACGATGGCGCTCGCCATCATCACCTGTCCCGCCAGTTTGTCGGTGTCGGTCGCCATGGTCACAACACGTATTTGATGAGCACGAAGCCGCCGATCAACAGCACCACGAACACGATCGACAGGATGCCGAGATATTTGTCGATGAAATCCTTGATCGGCGGCCCGAACCAGTAGAGCAGCCCCGCCACGATAAAGAAACGCAGGCCCCGCGCGGCAACGCTCGCCAGCATGAACACCAGGAAATTGAGCTGGGTCACGCCGCTGGCAATCGTGATGACCTTGTAGGGAAAGGGCGTGATGCCGGCGATGAACACGATCCAGGCGCCGTAGTCGTTGTAGCGCTTGGCGAAATCCTCGAACGCATGGCCGTAGCCATAGAAACTGAGGATCGGCTGGCCGATCGTCTCGAACAGGAAGTAGCCGATAAGATAGCCGAAAATGCCGCCGAGCACCGAGGCAGCCGTGGCGATCCCGGCGAACAGCCAAGCCTTTCGCCGCTCAGCGAGCACCATGGGGATCAGCATCACATCGGGAGGGATCGGGAACACCGAGCTCTCGACGAATGCCACGCCCGCGAGGGCCCACGGCGCATTGCGATGAGCGGCGAGCTCCATGACCCTGTCGTAGGCGCGCCTCAACATGGCGCTTTGCTTAGCCGGGGTCTCGGCCCTTGTCCATCGGCTCTGAGCGGTCAGAGTTGACCCCGCAGGCGGCTTCCCCCATGTTCCCGGCCCGAAAGCCCCAGTGGCGGAATGGTAGACGCGACAGACTCAAAATCTGTTATCCGCAAGGGTGTGCTGGTTCGAGTCCGGCCTGGGGCACCATTCTCCTGAACACGACGCGGGGTGGCAGGACATACCATGCAGCCGTTTCCACGCCGCCTGACGGTCCTGATCCTCCTCGCTCTGGCCATGCTCTTGCCTTGGCCCGCTCAGGCGCAAGATGCGCCCGCCAACCCGCCGCGCGAGGTCATGGAGGCGATTGCCGCATCGCCCACGCCGAAGCCGGAGCAAGTCGTCGTCGGCGCCTATATCAACGATATCCAGCAGCTCGACTTCAAGACCAACAATTACGTCATCGATCTCTATGTGTGGTTCCGTTGGACGTCCCCGGACATCGATCCGTCGAAGTCCATGGAGTTCATGAACCGCTATGCCTCGGACGATAACCGCCGCGATGAGCTGATCGAGACGCCGGAGAAAATGCCCGACGGCAGCTTCTACTCCATCATTCGCTATCAAGGCTTGTTCGCCACGAAGTTTCCGCTGGAGTCCTATCCCTTCGACAAGCAGACGCTGAAGGTGATCATGGAGGACACGCTCGCCGACACGGAAGAGCAGGTCTACGTGCCGGACGGTGAGCATCCCATCATTATCGATCCGATCATCACCCTGCCCGGCTTCTCGGTGGGCGAGCCCACCATGCGCATCACCACCAATACCTATCCGACGAATTTCGGCGATCTTTCCGTCAGGGACGCCGATCCGTATTCGCGCATCATCCTATCGATCCCGGTCGCGCGTCCCGTCATCGCCATGTCGCTCAAGACCTTCGTGCCGATCATCCTGATCGTGGTCTGCGCCTCGCTCGTGTTCTTCGTGCGGCCGCGCTATGTCGAGGGCCGCATCGGCCTTGGCATCACCGCGCTTCTGACGCTCGTCGCGCTGCAGCTCACCGCCACCGCCGGGCTTCCCGACGTCGACTACCTGATGATGCTCGACAAGATTTTCTTGCTCGCCTACTTGCTCATCATCATGGCGTTGGCTTGTGTGGTGATGTCCTCCTGGCAGGCGGCGGATCCCGACGCGGAAGCCAAAATCAAGCGCAACGACCGCATCTGGGCCGCGGGCCTCATCGCCGCCTATGTCATCGCCAATGTCGCGATCCTGTGGACGACGCTCGCCTGATTGATCATGAGCGCCCATTGCCCCGCCTCGACTGTATCCCTAAGCTGACCTCATGCGTGGACGGAAGGCTTCGACACCGGCCAGTTCGTCGTCATTTTCGCGTCTGTCAGAAGTGAGAAAGCGCCCAATGCCGAGATCTTCCCTCCTGCCGATCACCGTGATCGCTGCTGTCCTATCCTTCCAGGCCGATCTCGCCGTGGCCGAAGACGATATGCAGTGGCAGTTCTACGAGGCCAACGATCCCGACAACAAGGGCGCCATGGCCGCCCGCCTCGTCTACGGCGTGCCGGAGACGGACAACGTTCAGGTGATGGGCGTGTGTGACGCGCGCCCCAGCACCAGCGCCCGGTTCTCGAGCCTGACCTTCGGCGCCGATGCCGGCGATCTCGCCAACGGTGCCGACGCGAAGTTGCGCTTCTCCGGGGGCGGCTTCGAGCAGACGCTCGAAGGTCATATCGTGCGCGCCGAAGGCGAAGGCCTGAACGGCGTCCAGCTCGACATAAAGAACGATGATCCGCTGTGGAGCGCCTTCGCCGACAAGGAGACGCTCGACTACCTGGTTACCGGTTATCGCGCCGCCACGCTCAAGCTCGCGGACGGGCGCGACAACCTCAAGAAATTCGTGGAGGCCTGCCGCACCTACGAGACGGCGGTACTCGGCGACACGGACGCGGACGATGCGACCGACCACCCGAGCGATAGCGCCGAAAAGGACGCCTTTGACAGCGCCAAGGAGCTTGGCACGGTCGCGGCCTTCGAGGCCTTCCTGTCGAGCTATCCGAGCGGGTTCTACGCCGATCTCGCCCGGGCCTATGTCGACAAGCTCAACAAGGCCGAGGCCGCGCCATCGCCGCCGCCGCCCACACCGGTCCAGCAGACCCCTCCCCCGCCGGCGCCGAAACCCGTGGCCGCGCCAAGCCCTGGCACCGATCCCTCGTGCAAGGACCTTTTCAAGGTCAAGTCGCAAGGGAACAATGCAAAGGCCAAGATCACCTTCATCAACAAGTCCGGCGCCTATCGCAGCATCATGTGGCTCGATTTCAGCGGCCAGCCGAAGGACTACGCCAATCTCCAGGCCGGCGAGAAAGTGACCCTCGACACGTTCTTGACCCATCCCTGGATGATCACTGACGGCCCTGGCAACTGCATCGAGATCGTCATGCCCCACGCCGGCACCCGCGTCGTCACGCTGAAGGCTCCGGACGGCTCGGTGAAAGCCGCGCCGCCGCCGCCGGCTCCGAAGGCAGCCGCACCGGCGCCAAAGCCAAAGAAGAAGGCGGTCACAAAATGCCGCTCACGCTCGGTGCTGATCGATGGAAAGTGCATCCTCAAGCGCAACGCCCAGACCCATTGCGGGCCAGGCTATCACCTGCAAGGCAACAAATGCGTCCACGGCTACGTAGCACCCAAACCGCAGAGGCAGTTGCCCACCTGGCAGCTCGAAGGCCTCAAGCATGGCTGCCCGCGGGGGCTGGCTTGGAACGCGCAAGAAGGCTGTCACGAGAACGATTGAGGCTTACGCGGCCTTTCGCACGCGGCCTGCATTGAGCCGCACCGGCAGCTCCGTCACGCCACGCAGGCCCAAGCGCCTGATCCATTGAATGTCGTCCGGTGACACGAGCGCCAGATCCGGATAGCGCGCATAGAGCCGCGCCAAGGCGGACTGCGCCTCCACGCGGGCGAGCTGCATGCCAAGGCAGAAATGGATGCCCGAGCTGAACACGAGATGCGGATTCGGGAAGCGGTCGAGCTTGAGACGGTCGGGCTCATCGAACATAGCGGGATCGTAGTTCGCGCCGGCGAGCAGCCCCATGACGATGTCGCCGCGCTTGAGCGGCTGGCCGAAGAATTCGCAATCGCGCGACGCATAGCGCGGCTTGGTGCTCTGCACCGGCGTCGTGTACCGCGCCAGCTCCTCGACGGCGCGCTCCATGCGGCTTTCCGGGTCGGCAAGGAGATACGCCTTCTGAGCCGGGTTCTGCTCAAGCGCGATGACGCTGTCGCTGATCAGGTGCGTGGTGGTCTCAAACCCGGCGAACAGCAGCAGAAAGACCATGGAGATCAGCTCGTCTTCACTCAGCTTGTCGCCGTCCTCTTCCGCGCGCACCAGCTCGCCGATCACCCCTTCGCGCGGATGAAGCCGGCATTCCTCGATCTGCTCGCGCACATAGTCGACCACGCCGCGCATGGAAAGAAAGGCACGGAACATCCCGAAGCTGCTCCGCATGGACGTCGCGGTCTTCGCCCAGACCGAGAACACGTCGCTGTCTTGACGCGGCAGGCCGAGAAGTACGCAGATCACCTCAAGCGGCAGGCGGCGCGAGAACGCGTTCACAAGGTCTATGTCTTCGCTGGCCTCGAGGCCGTCGAGGAGGCGGTCGGCGATTTGCTCGACCTCGCCGCGCATGTCGCGCACGCGCCTCCGCTGAAACGCTTGATCCACCAGCTTGCGCAAGCGCCGGTGATCGGGCTCGTCCTTGAGCAGCATGTTGTTGGTGAGAAGCTTGAGCGACGCCGGCAGCCACCAGGCCATGCCGGCCACACCAGACTTGCCGGCATGCCGCGCCTCCTGCACGAACAGCGCGTTGTCCTTCACCATCGCAGAGGTGGCCTCGTGGGTCGTCGTGACCCAGACCTTGCCGACGAAGGGCAGCTTCACGGGAATGACGGGCCCCGCCTCCCGCAAGCTTGCGAAGAAGGGGAACGGGTCGGCCTTGCTCGCCGTGCTATCGAAATCGAAGCGCAGCGGCGCGCTCAAGCGATAAGGGAGTTCGCGATTCATCTTGCGAGTCTGCTCCCTCGCCGCCGGCTTTGCCAGCCAAACCAGGAGGGCTGTAGCGCGCCTGCCGCTTGCCTTCCCCGCCCGCATCCCCGATCCTCGTCATGCGATTCCAAGGGACCGAGTCCAAGGGACTTGGTGGGGCCAATGCAGAATGTCATCTCCGCGTTTCCTGCGCTTTGTTATTGCGCGGCGCTCGTCCTCGGCTTCTTGGACGTGGATCAGCCTTTCGGCAGCGCGGCGCTCACGCCGCTCCTTCAGTGGATGCTGTCGCTTGGGCTGGGGCTGCCGAGTCTGTGGGCCGCGCTCTCCCACGCGGTGTTCAGCGACCGCGTCGCCCAATCGATCGGCTGGGCGCCGAGCCCATTTCAGAAGGAGATCGCCGGCGCCAATCTCGGCATTGGCCTCGGCGCCATCGCCGCATCGACCCTCGGCCCGGAGGCCGCCTGGGCGATGACGGTCATGGCGGCCGGCTTCCTGTGGAGTGCCGCCACCGTTCACGTCTTCGATATGGTGAAACGGAAGAACTTCGCCATCAACAACGCGGGGCCCATCTTCTGGTGGGACATCCTCACGCCGCTCACCCTTCTGATCGCCCTTCTGCTTCGCGGCGGCTGAGCGAGTCTTCGTAGTGGATGGCCAGCCAAACCGTCGGCGGGACGCTTTGCGTCCAGGTCACCCGATGGCGGCAATGGGCCGGCAGCAGCATCCAGTCTCCAGCTTCGAGCGGGCGGTCTTCCGTCTCGCCTTCGAGCTGTAGGCGCGCGGCACCGGCCACGAGGACGACGAACTCGTCCCAGGTCTGGTCGTACCATTCGCCCTCATTGGTCGTCTGGCCCGTGGAGACGATGCGCTCCAGGCGCAGTCCGGGACTCTCCATCAAGATGTCGACAAGCTCCTCGGCTTGCGGCCCGGACGGCAGGCCGTCGCGCAAGCTCCCAGCCTTCACGGGGCCGTCGGATCTAAGGCGCAAGGTGCGTCACCTGGTAGACCCGCTCGCGCCACGTCCCGCCCTGCCTCACCACGATCGACGTGATGAACACCTTGTGGCCAAACGGGGTCCCCTTATACGTGCCGTCCAGCTTCGCGGTCAGCGTGCGCATGGCGACGTCGGGCCCGATAAGAGCCACTTTAGGCTCGCTCAAGTTCGTCTGCTCGTATTTCAGGTCGGGCAGCGAGGCGATCATCTCGTCCACCGTCTGCGGGGTGCCGTAATAGGGCGTCACCGCCAAATGGTCGGGTGTCATCAAGGCCTTGATCGCGGCGGCATCTTGCGCCTCGAAGGCCTCGTCCAGCTTGGCCACCACATTGTCCACGGCTTCGATGGTCGCAACGCCGTCCTGCGTGCAGGCCGCAACGCCTGCGAATATCAAGAAAGAAAACACAGCAAGGAGCGTCCGCATGTTAGGGTCCTATCGCGTTATTGACTGTTTCTTGGGTGTTGCATTTCACTCTCTCCAGCGAGTCGGCACAACAGCCCCACGATGCCATGGCAGCTTCGTCACCAGACATGACCCGGGACCGCCCCATCAACATGGGACGCGCGGCCCTGTTGATCATCGATGTCCAGAATGGAACCTGCGGGCCGAAAGAGGCGGACTCCAGACCTGAGTTCTATAAGGCGACGGCGCTGCGCGTGATCCCCAACATCGCGGCGCTCATAGCGTCGTTTCGCGCGGCCAAGCTCGAAATTATCTACACGGTTATCGAGAATCTGACCGCGGACGGCCGTGACCGCAGTCTCGACTACAAGCTTTCCAACATGGGTTATCCCAAAGGCTCGCACGAGGCTCATGTGATCCCCGAGCTCGCACCAGGGCCGGATGAGATCGTCTTGCCCAAGACCTCTTCCTCGGTGTTTAGTTCGACCAATCTCGACTACATCCTGCGCAACATGGGCATCGAGGACGTGTTCGTGACCGGCTATCTCACCGATCAATGCATCGATCATGCGGTGAAGGACGGCGCCGACCGCGGCTACTACATGACGTGCGTGCATGATGCCTGCGCCGCCGAGACCGAAGCACGTCACGCGGCGGCCCTTCAATGCTTCGAAGGCTATTGCCGTACGTTGGCGGCGGAGGACGTCCTCGACCTCGTCCCGGTCAGGTAGCGCCGTCACTTCGGCGCATTGAGAACCTCGATGTCGAACGGTTTGAGCTCGTTCGTGGTCTTGAGAAAGTCGGTGATCTGGTTGACGCCTTGCACGGTCGCCGACGACCACAGATCAGTGGTGCAGGTGGTGTCGGTATAGGTGTCGGTCACCACCAAATAGGGACCTTGGCCCTTGGTCACCGTGCACGCGCAGGCTGCCTTCGTGGGATCGTTCTTGTCGACAATGCAGGGCTTGTCGAGGCACCACGCCCAGGGCCGGTCGTTGTCGCAGGCCGCGTAGCTTTTGATCGGATAGTAGCGCGAGCTGACCTCGGTGCCTTTGCTGGTCTCGACCTTTCCAGAGCAGGGTTTCTCTCCCACGGAGTAACCCGTCTTGACCTCGCAAGCGCACGAGACCGTATCCGTCTCGCCGGGGATGGACGTGCAGGCCGCCGTGGTGCAGAGCGCGTAGGTGCTCTCGCACGCAATGAAGTCGGACTGGGTCTCTGCGTCGCAAGCGCCGAGCGCAAGGCCGAACGCTGCAACGATGAGGGCGCTCGTCATCTTCCACATTGGCGGACCTCCGGGTTCGACCGAGATTACCGCATTCGGTTATATGCACCATGACCCAGGGAAGACACCGTTAGCACGCCGTTATCCCCTGTCCCCGCCGCTGGTGTCAGTAGGCTTGCTCAGTAGACTTGCTCAGTAGACTTGCTCAGTAGGCTTGCTCAGTAGACTTGCGCATAGCGCGCGCACAGATCCTCGGGCGAAAGATCGGCGACATAGGCCACTTCCGACCGTTTATGGCGCAGATAGGCATCGAAGAAGGTCGGCCCGAACCATGTCTTGACGGTATCGCTCGCCTCCATGACGTCCAGCGCCTCGCCGAGCGAGTGCGGCAAGGCCGGCGGCGTCACCTCGGCGCCCGGAAGCGCCAGCTTGCGCGCCACGCCGTCGGCACCGGCGAAGATCATGGCACCGAGCGCCATGTAGGGGCTGGCCGCCGCGTCGCACACGCGGAACTCCAGATTGAACTGGGCCGCCTTCTCCTTGTCGTCGTGGACCGCAAACACCGGACAGACCCGTAGCGCCGCGCCGCGGTCTTGGGCTTGGATATCGGCGGCGGTCGGCGCCCAGCGATTAGGCGTCAGCCGCAGATAGGACACCGGCGACGGCGCGGTGATGGCGCAGAGCGCCGGCATATGGTGCAGCAGCCCGGCGGCAAAATGCGCCGCGACCGCGCTCAAGCCCAACGGCCCTTCCGGATCGTAGGTCGCGGGCGCACCCGAATCCTCATGGAGGCTGAAATGGATATGCACGCCGTTCCCGGCGCCGTCGGCCACAGGCATCGGCGAGAAAATGGCCCGGTTCTCCAGACGGAACGCCACCCCGCGCGCCATCTCGCGGGCAATCACGGCTTGGTCGGCAGCGGCGAGCGGCCGCTCCGGCGCGACCGTCACCTCGTATTGGCGCGGCCCATATTCGGCGAGAAAGGAGTCCGGCTTGGCGCTCGCGGCACGGATCGCCGCCATCAGCATCTCGGCGAACACGCCCTGTCGGCGGAAGGCGCTCAGGCTATAGGCATGGCCCGGCAGGTCCTCGACGCCCGTATAGAGGAACTCGTGCTCGAAGGCAGCCAGCAGATGGAGTCCGCTCGCGTCTTTGAGCGCTGTGATCGCACGGCGCAAGAATTCGCGCACGCAGCATTCCCAGGGACGGCCGTCGGTGGTGCGGATATCGCCGAGAAAGAAATGCTCCGCCGCCGAGCCATCGCGGAAGTCCACATGCACCTCGGCGCTCGGGTCCGGCACGATCATGAGATCGCCACCCGTGCCGAACGGCGTATCGAGGATCGGCCCGAAACAGGTCTGCATCAAATTGGAGTGGGTCCAGCCAATGCCGGTCTTGCGGCGCGCGGGTAGCTCGGCAGCGGGAAAGCCTTTGCCGCGCACGAGCCCGGCGATGTCACAGGTTCCAACGAAGATCAGCTCTTCGCGCAGCATGGCGCCCCCAGGGATCGATATGGGTCAGAGCGCCAGTCTAAGCGAACCGGAGAAAAAAGACGTTACCTGCGATGCGGGAAAACCGTTTAGGCGCGGCGGATATGCGCCCGGATCGGCTCGTTCGCGGTCGTCATCAACGCGGCGGACAGCGTGCGCAGCTCCTGCGCCTGGGTTTGGAATACGCCCATATGCTCCTGCCAAAAGGTCATGCCAAGTTGCATCATCTCCACGGGCGACTTGGCGCTGGCGAGATCGCGCGCAAGCTCGAGCCCGGAGTTCATGTTGGTTTGCGCGATGTCGACGAGCTTGCGATTGACCGCGACGGCCGCAGGCATCGCCGCCTTCAGGGACTGCTCGATCGAATCCACCGCGCTCCCCATGAGCGCCGCCTCGGGGAGCTTCTCGTCGGGTTTCACCGCATTGACCAGGAGGGGCGCCTCAGGCGAGACCGGCTTCGGCGCCTCGGCCGGGGCCGTCTTGCGCGCCGCCGTCTGGCTCGCCTTGGCGGTGGCGGCTCTCTTCCTGGCAGGCTTCTTGGCCGCAGGTTTCTTGACGACTGGCTTCTTGGCTTCTGACTTGGTCGCTTGAGGCATTTTCGGGTCGGTGGCCATGATCTTCCCCGCTACTCGTGAGAACGCGCCTAATCCTTCATCACCAATGCCGCCGAAATGGGCGGATCGGTGCTATTAGACATGGCCCCCGCGGCCATTTTACGGCGGCGCAGTGAGTGGTTCGGTGGCGCCGCCGCGCTATTCTTGCATGGAG
>Ga0209587_1001548_pt1 | contig 10732 bp, 8 predicted proteins | sample NGEPerD_2_FD_184512 | JGI IMG/M metagenome (GOLD analysis project Ga0209587, IMG submission 184512) | Arctic peat soil microbial communities from the Barrow Environmental Observatory site, Barrow, Alaska, USA - NGEE PermafrostL1-D... | ecosystem: Environmental > Terrestrial > Soil > Wetlands >... | reverse complement strand
GATGAAGGGCATTAATATCCAGAGATATAAAGGTCTAGGAGAGATGAATCCAACGCAACTTTGGGAAACGACCATGGATCCAAAAACGAGAACGATGAAGAAAGTGACCGTTGAAGATGCTGAAGAAGCAGACAAGGTCTTTGATACTTTGATGGGTAGTGAAGTTGAGCCCAGAAAAAGATTTATCCAAACTCATGCCAGAAATGTGAAGAATTTGGATATCTAGGAAATTATGTAGATTGAACGTTCTTGATTTATAAAACAAAAAACAAATCGGCAGATCCGATTTGTTTTTTTATCTGCTATTAAGTATTTTTGAAAATATGCTATACTGAATAAGTACTAGGCAAAGATTGGCAGTATCAGAACTAGTATCATGCTAAGCAGTATCATACTGACAGCTATAAATTTGATTGCATTTTTAATTTTTTTTATTTTCATATGGGATATTTTAGTTATGAATTAGGTGGTAATGAAAAAGTGTTGATGTTGGTGAGAAAGCACTGGATTACTTTAGCGTTGCCTGTTTTGCGGTCTTTGGTTTTGATTGTTATTGTTCTTTACATTCGAGAAAAGGTGCTTGAATTTTCGTATGGCAAAGAGTTTATTATAATTTTGATTATAACATTGATTTTATATATAGTCCATGAATTTTTAACTTGGCAGTTGGATAGTTTTATTATCACTGACAGAAGGATTATCGATATTGACCAGAAAAATATGTTCAAGAGAATCGTGGCGGAAATCGGAATTGAAAATGTGCAAGAGGTAGTTTATGAAATTAACGGACCGTTGGAGGCTATCTTTAACTTTGGGACCTTGAAGGTGAAGACTGCCAGCAGTGGCAGTATCATCGGAATGGAAAAAATTCCAAATCCAATCAAGGTTAAAGAATTAATTTTGAATATATAGAAGACATGTGTATGCAGACCATACTGATGTTTTTTATATTATAATCTAAACTTTATGGTTATAAGAAAAAATAAAAAAAGTTTTGCGGGAAAAATTTTTTCTTTCAAATTGTTTCTTGTGACGAGTGTTGCTCTTATTATTATTTTGGGGATAAAGTTGGGTGGTATCTATTATATTGAATATCAAATTCAGAAGGAAATTGATTCTCTGCGAACTGACATAGAGGCCACCGAAAAAAATAATTATGAACTTTCCCAATTGATTGAATATGCCAAAACTGATGAATATAAAGAAGCTGAAGCCAGGAAAAGATTTAATATGCAAGGCGAAGGTGAAAGCGTTGTTATAATAAGATCTGGTCCTGATAATACAGAAAACATTGAATCGAGAGAAGAGTTAGTCATAGAAGTTAATGCACCTAACTATATTCAATGGTGGAATTATTTTTTTGCTAGTAAATAAAAGAATCTCTGAAAAAGTAGTATTTTACGTCACTATTGGTAAAAATATATTAGTAGAAGATAATTTCTAGATTTGTAAAACAATCAAATTAGAGTTCAGGCTTTAGCCTGTAAGATTATGCTCCTTGTGATTGACTTTACGCTCTAAACAGGCTGCCAGAATAACTGGAATTTACCCTTCAGGGTTTCAAAAAGCGTCGCTTATCTTAGCCGAAATTATGAAACCCTAAAGGATAAATTCCGTATTTTTGGACTTTACGGGCAGCTTCTAAAGAGCGAACTCCAATTATTTTAGATAATCTGCTGAGATAAAAAAACTGAAAATTTGAAGACTTTACATAAAATTTTTTGCGGGTATGGTATATCGGTATTATGTGACCTTCCCAAGGTTAAGAGACGGGTTCGACTCCCGTTACCCGCTCTTTTAAAAAAAAGAAAATCAGACTAACACAGAATTTAAAGCATAGGAATTTCAATATTCTCCCGCGAGTAAGCGACATTATATAATGTCGCTTACGGGAATGTCAGGTTATATAATCTAGAATAAGGACAGTCTTTCGAAGAGTCTATTTCAAAAACACTTTTTGGCAATATTTTTCTCATATATTTTCAGAAAATCGCAAAAGGACTGTCCTTTAGCGTGTTGTTTAACCTAATTCATCTAATTGAATAATTTTTATTACAACTTGATTCAAAAACAGAAAAAGAGAATGAGTTTTGTTGTCTTGCTTTCTTTTCTGTTGACTTTTATATTTGTCAGAATTTATGTTCTTTCCGGTACTTTTGGAATTATCGATGATCCATATTTATATATTAAAGGCTATCATGTCCATCACCTTAACTATGGAATCGTGACAATGGCAATCGCTGGATTTTTGGCTCTGGTCTATCAAAATGCTCAAAATCGTCTCAAGATTGGAGCTTTATATGGTATTGGGATTGCTCTTACTTTTGATGAAATTGGGATGTGGTTTCGATTGGAAGATGATTATTGGACACGTATGAGCTATGATGCAATTATTTTAATTGCTCTGATTTTTGCTAGTGTTGTATATTTACCTTCTCTTTGGCGTGGAGCAATATTTCGTACAGAAGAGGGAATAAATAAAATGAAAGAAATTAAGAAAAAGAAAGAAATTTAAAAATAGTTTTATAGTTGAAAATTTCAATATTCTCCCGAGAGTAAGCGACATTATATAATGTCGCTTGCGGGAACGCTTGGTAGCGTTACCTGGAACAAGGACTGTCGTCAAGGTGTATTATAAGGTCTAATTTATCAATAAGTTAAAAAGATGAAGATAGGAATGTTTATTAATTACTACACTCCTTCGAAAGGAGGGATGGAAACTTCAGTGATTAATCTCTCAAAAGGACTCGAAAAAGCGGGGCATGAAGTTTATATTTTTGCACCAGAATATCCAAATTATAAAGATGAAGAGAAAAATATTTTTCGCTACAAAAGTATCCGTTTCAATTATGGCGGATATTTTTATGTCATCCCCATTCCCTTCGGGTCAAAAATGAAAGAGATTATCAAAGAGCTAAAATTGGATATTTTGCATTCCCATCAGCCTTATTCTTTGGGCTCTGAGGCTTTGAAATTTTCCAAGGAATTGAACATCCCTTTGGTTTTTACATATCACATTAAATATGAAGATTATTCTCATTATATCCCTTTAGTTCCAGGCTTTATTGCTAAAAAATATATTCGAAAAGTTACGGTTGGTTATTCGAACAAATGTGATAATGTCATTGCTCCTTCTACGGCGATTAAAAAATTATTAAGAGATCACAAAATTACTGCTCCAATAAGTATAATTCCCAGTGGCATAAATATTGATAATTTCGCTAATGCGACAGGGCAAAGAGATTCGATTCGCGAGAAATATAATATTAAACCAGAAGAGATTATGCTTATCACTGCCAGTAGGCTTGTTGAGGAAAAGAATATTAAATTTTTGATTGAATCGTTTTCTTTGATGAAAAAGAAATTTGCAAATATCAAATTTATGATTGTTGGTGATGGTGCTGTGAAAGAGGATTTAGAAAAAAGGGCAAAGGATCTTGGTCTTGAAAATGATATTGTGTTCACTGGGCTGGTTAATCGGACGGAGATTGTCAGCCTCTATCAATCCAGCGATATTTTTGTCTTTGCTTCACATACTGAAACTCAAGGGCTGGTGGCAGTGGAGGCAATGGCAGCTGGCTCTCCAGTTGTGGCAATTCGGGCCAGTGGAATTGAGGATATTGTGCAAGACGGCGAAGACGGATTTTTGACGGGTGACTCCAAGAAAGAGTTTGCCGACAAAGTTTTGCAAATCGCTACAAACGAAGAGTTGAGAAAAAAAATGGCAGAAAAGGCTAAAGAAAATTCCCGCAAATTTGAGATTATACCATGGGTAGAAAAAATTGTGGAGTTGTATGAGAGTTTGAGAAACTAGAAATTCAGATTCCCCCTGATAAGGGGGATTGAGGGGGTTTTGAATATGGGTAAAATTATGTCCGTAGATTCAAATTATTTCAGGAACCTTTGAAAAACGCAGTTTTTGTTATTCCCTCGAAGGAGGGAATCCAGAATTTAATTCTACCAAAATTTAGTTGAGGGTTGGTGATGCTTTAGTATTGCGAGTTTCGAAAACACTTGAAACTAAAGTTTCGATAACCCTCAGCTTAAGCTGGGTAGAATTAAAAGACACGATAAATCGTCGTCTCTACGAATTACAAGACTGTATAAATAATTTTTAACTAGTGGGAAATTGTGTATAACCCCAAACCTTCCGCTGAAATTTGTTATAAATAGGGTCTGCTGATTTACATCTATCTTTTGTAAAATGAGATAAATTTATATCAATCTAAAAATATAATTTTGTTAATTTAAGCCAGTTTTTCGGACCCCTCCTTGCCTCCCCTTATCCAAGGGGAGGATTAATTGGAGAAAATCAGCAGGCCCTAAATATGTTTTAATTGTTTAATAAAAATTTATGATTCTATCAATCGTTATACCAACAAAAAACGAAGAGGTTTATTTGCCGAAGCTTTTGGAGAGTATTCGCAAGCAGACATTTACTGATTATGAAATTATTGTGGCAGACAATAAATCAGAGGACAAAACCCCAGAAATTGCCAAACAGTACAATTGTGTTTTAACTCAAGGAGGAATGCCTGGACCTGGAAGAAATTTGGGAGCAAAAATTGCCCAAGGGGAAATATTATTATTCCTTGATTCAGATACTGAGCTTGAGGATAAATTCTTTTTGGAGTTGCTGGTTGAAGAATTTCAAGACAAGAAACTAGACGGAGCCGTCCCAAGAGTATTGCTGGAAGGAAACTTTCTTGATAGGTTGTTTTATTCTTTTTGGAATAGCTTGGTGATGATTTTCCAAAAAGTGAGTCCCTTTGCTGGCGGCTGGTGTATTTTTGCCAGAAAAGATATGCACGATAAGATTAATGGCTTTGATGAAAGAATAGTCCTTGGTGAAGATTCAGATTATGCGAAGAGAATTGGAAAAATTGGAAAATTCAGAATGCTGAAAGGCTCAGAAGTGAGAGTTTCTCCTAGGCGATTTGCCAAAGAAGGACATTTGAAAATAATTGTTCAAAGCATTGGAGTTGGCATTTGGTGGGCAATCAAAGGAAAAGACGATCAAGGAAATCGATTTGGATATAATTTTGATATTTACAAGGACGAGGAGAAGAAATAATTTTGGAAAATATATTTTGTAACTGCTCACTTACCTTAAAGAACAAAAGCATCTATTTCTAGTAAAATAAAGTTGTCATTCCGACCGGAGCGCAACGAGGAACGAGCAAGCGGAGCGGAGGAATCGCCCTAAAGCAGGCATAGCTTTTATAATCATCTTAATGTAACTAAGAGGGATCCCCTTCGGCTATCGCTCAGGGCGGCTCTCGACTTCGTTTTGTCGCTAAGACTCCAAGACTTCGCTTGGGATGACAAATTTTAAAAGATGGTGAGTAGTCACTTTCTTTATTGACGATTGGATTCTAATTTGTTAAATTATAGATATAATGATATTTTATATATATTTAATATATATATATTTAATGGTTAAGAAAAAAATATGAATGAAAAAAATTGGGGAATATCTCCAGCAGAAGAATCAAAACTAAATCAACGTGAAGTTGAAAATAATGGTAAGCCAGAAAATGAAAGAGAGTCTAGAAGAAAAATAGAGCAAACTGAAATAGACCAAGAGTCAGAAAGTAAAAAATTAGAAGGCTTTGACGAAAAACTGGATATTGCTAGGGAAAAACTTGAAGATGCCGATTTGTCTGGCGAAAAAATAAGTGTCGATGAAATTTTTCATGATATGGAAAAAGAAGAAAATAACATTAAAATTGGGAGTGTTGTCGAAAGCGTTAGTAATTTTTCAGAATGTCAAAAAACACGAGATAAAATAGCCAAGAACAAGGTGCCAGAGATAATGAAGGCTCTTGAAGGATTGGAGGGGATAAAAAAGAATTTCAAAACATTACTTAGTATCGGAGCAGGTTGGGGAGAAAATATCAGAGATTTGACAAGAGAACTCGGAGCTGAGCAAGTTTTCGGAATTGATCAAAGCACAATTCCTTCTGAGGCAGTTAAAAACGAGATGGGGAAAAAATTGGTGTGGATTAAGGGAGACGCTATGGAAAAGCTGAATATTTTCAATAATATTGAAGTTGACTTAAGCGAACTCACTGCTTTTTTACAAATTTTAAATAGAAAAAATAAAATAGATTTATTGAAAAAGGTTAGCGAAATATCTAAGTCTATAGTTGTAGTTGATGAAATTAGAAGGTCAGGATTAGGAGGGGTTAAAGATTGGATAAAAAATAAAGCATTCAATGCAGGAATGGGAAAATATAATATTGCAGACAGAGAAGAGTGGGAAGCAATTTTTGCGGAAGCTGGCTTGGCTGTGAAAGTTTTTAATGAATTCAGAGATAATGATTTTGTTGCCGTACTAGAAAGAATTGAAGATGAGGTTAAGGAATAATTATTCCTATGTAAATAAAGAAATCCAGCAAAACGGTGTTTGCTGGATTTTTATTTGGAACCAATAGAGATTGACAATTTATTCACTTGCTGTACTATTATCAATAGTTGTCAAGCGGTTTTACATACAATGCTTGATTGACGATATAAAAGATAGGAGCGTGATGAAACATGTCTTGGCTATTAGAATATATAGCAAATATGAAAGGACCACAAAATTTTCGAAATAAAAGAGCAGTGGAAATTGTGAAGGTTCTCGCAACGGAATTAGGAGATATTGATTCTGAAACAGTCATTGTTGATTGTGGAGCGGGTCTAGGAGAAACTCTAATTCAGATGGTGAAACAGTGGAATTGTAAAGCTGTCGGAATTAATCTTTACACTGAACGTTCGCTTGAAGTTAAAAAGAGTCCAGAGGCAAAAAATATTACTTGGATTTATCAAGACGTCACAGAAGGAATCGCTGCATCCAGACCTAATTTTTTTGGCGTAGTTACAGGAATTTATTTCCTACAAGTGCTGAAAAACGAACAACAACTTTTAGCCTTGAAGGAAATGAACAAGGTTTCAAGCGGGAAAATAGTAATTATTGATGAAATTTCAAGAGGTGGATGGCACAGTATCTACGATGCTTTTGTGCATTATGGATTGAATCTCTTCGAAAAAGGCAGTAGAAGATATAATATCCATACAGAAAAGAGATGGAAAATTCTTTTTTGTAAAGCTGGTTTAATCGTGGTGAAACAAAAAAAATTTCAACGAAATAGTGTAATGTTTATTTTAGAAAAGAATGAATAGAAGAATATGCATTAGGAAGATTAATCTTCCTTCTTTTTTTGCTCAAAACTTGAATTTATGGTATTTTTAATAGTATATAGTTCAAATATTATGTATTTTTTGCTATTAAAATAAAAAACTAAACAAAAAATAAATGCAAAAAAAAGATTGGTGTAACTTAAGCGTTAAAGAAACCTTGGAAGATTTAAAGTCTTCTCCTAACGGACTTGCTTCTGACAAGGCTCAAAGACGACTGGTAAAATATGGAAAGAATGTTCTTCCCGCAAAAAAAAGGTTTACGGCATTGGTAATTTTTCTCAATCAATTTAAGAGTCCTCTTGTTTATATTCTTTTAATCGCTGCCTTGATTTCGTTTATTTTGAAAGAGATGATTGATGCGAGTGTCATACTTTTTGCGGTTTTTCTTAATACTATCGTGGGATTTGTGCAGGAATCGAAAGCTGAAAATTCGTTGGAAAAATTAAAAGAAATGGTTCAGCACAAATCATATGTCATTAGAGATGGGATTGAAAAGGAAATCGATTCAGAAAACATTGTCATTGGAGATGTCATTGTTCTTCGAGCTGGAGATCGAATTCCAGCTGACGGTCGAGTTTTGGAAGCGCATGAACTTGATATCGATGAATCAGGTTTGACGGGAGAGTCAGTTCCAGTAAGCAAAATTTCAAAGATTCAAGACAAACAGGGGTTTGAAGAAAGCAAAGATAATATGGCCTATATGGGAACATCAATTTCCAGAGGGCGAGGAATAATGGTTGTCACCTCGACTGGCATTGAAACTAAATTTGGTCAGATAGCCAAATTACTCAAAGAAACTGAAGAGGAAGACACTCCTTTACAAAAGCAGTTGGCAAGCTTTAGCAAAATGTTTGGGATGTTAACATTTCTGATTGTCATAATCATTTTGGTGATTGGGTTGTTTCGTGGCGTTCCTTTTGAAGATATTTTTATTATTGCTATCGCTGTGGCCGTGGCTGCAATTCCCGAAGGCTTGCTTGTTGCCGTGACGGTGGTTTTGGCAATTGGCATGCAAAGAATTTTAAAGAAGGGTTCTTTGGTCCGAAAACTTATTGCCGCTGAAACTCTCGGCAGCACAACGATAATTTGTACAGATAAAACAGGAACGCTGACTGAAGGAAAGATGCAGGTTGATCATATTGTTACCATGAGTTCAGTTTTTTCTTTAGTGGACAAAACCAGAGACAGATTCATCAAAGAAGAGAGACAGAAATTAGATCATATAGTTGCGATTAAAATAGGAATGATTTGTAACAATGCAGTTGTAGAAAATCCTGATGAGGAAATGGAAAAATGGAAAATTCATGGTGATTATACCGAAAAAGCCCTGTTATATTCTGGACTAAGTATCGATTTTGACCCGCAGAAAATCAGAAATGATTACAAAAGATTTGGCGAAATTCCTTTCAATTCAGAGAGAAAGTTTATGGCAACTCTGAATAAGACAGTTTCTGATGGTTATCAAATTTATGTGAAAGGTTCTCCGGAAGAAATTATCAGTCGTTCTCGCTATGTTTTGTTCGAGGGCAAGAAGAAGAAAATGGAAGAAGGGGATTTGAAATTTTTGAAAAAGAGTCAAGATGACTTGAGCAAAAAAGGCCTGCGGATAATTGGTGTAGCATTGAAGGATGTTAGCGATGAAAAAATTTCCGAAAAATTTATTGAAGAAAATGATGATGAGCTGGTCAGTGATCTTGTTTTCGTGGGGTTGATTGCCATCAAAGATCCTATTAGAGTTGAAGCAAAAAGAACCATTGAGCTTGCCAAGGAAGCTGGAATTGGAATTGTGATGATTACGGGAGATAATCATATTACAGCAAAAACTATTGCCAATGAACTTGGGATGAAAGTTGAGGATCGGAATATTCTTGATGGTCATCAATTAGACCAAATGAGCACGAAAGAATTCAACAATATTGTGGGGAAGATTAAAGTTTATGCCCGCGTTGCTCCGCACCATAAATTGAGGATTGTTGATGCCTTGCAGAGCAAGGGTGAAGTTGTAGCCATGACCGGAGACGGGGTGAATGACGCACCAGCCTTGAAATCTTCTGATATTGGCATTGCCTTAGGGAGTGGAACGGAAGTCGCCAAAGGAACGGCGGACATCATCCTTTTGGATAATAATCTCAAGACCATTATCACAGCGGTTGAGCAAGGTAGGGTTATCTATGAGAACATTAGAAAAGTAATTATCTATCTTGTCTCTGATAGTTTCAGCGAAGTCATAGTTATTATGGGAGCACTTCTTTTTCTGCCAAAAGAAATCGCTCTTCCTCTGACAGCTGTCCAAATTCTTTGGATTAATATTGTCACAGATGGTTTCCCTGATGCAGCCTTGACACTGGAGCCGAAAGAAGAGAATATTATGAAAGAGCCTCCACGCAAGACGAATGAACCGTTACTGAGTTCTGAAATCAAGGTGTTAATAACAGTGATCAGTGTCTTGAGTGGAATCCTTTCGCTGGCCGTATTTTGGTATGTTTTCCAAGTGACTGGTGATTTTGCCAGAGCCAATACAATTACCTTTTCAATTCTGGCGATAGACTCTTTGGTTTATGTTTTCTCGGTTCGCTCACTTCGACATTCTCTATTCGCTAAAAATATCTTTTCCAATATGTATTTAATCGGAGCCGTTGTTCTTGCTTTTGCATTTCAAATGTTGGCCATCTATCATCCCTTCTTTCAAAAGATTTTGCAAACTGTTCCTCTTAATATGGCAGATTGGTCTTTGATGATATTTGTTTTCTTGGTTGAACTTGTTGTCATCGAAGTTATTAAATATTTATATTTGATAAAGGAAAAGAAATAAAGAAATACATATTGCTAAATTGTTAAATTGCTAAATTGTTTATTTTAGCTGGTATTTGACGATGGTTCGTGTTTTAATTATAATTGCTTTTTATGAAGGATTTGCTAATATATATTTTAGTGGCCGCTTATGCTACGTCAGGAATATTCGGAGCTTTGGCTTATTGGCCGACAATCAAGGATTTGTATTGCCATCAAAAACCGAGTGCGAATATAAATTCATATAAATTATGGACAATAACTAGTGGAATTGCGTTTTTGTACAGTTTGTTTGTTTTGCCAGATTTATTTTTTCGAATTGTATCGGGGATGAATTTTTCAGCTTGTGCGTTGGTATTATTTTTATCTATTAGATTGAAGCATAGAGGATAGTTGATACACTAAGAACGTTTTGTTGAATATAGTCTTTGGACCTAGAAATTATGTAACTATGAAAACAATCAAATGTAAAAATAATTATGGCGAAACAGTTGAATTGCCTTTCAATAAATTTCAACCACGCCCTTCTGTTTATGCAATTTTCAGGCGAGGAGATTTGATTTTGATGTGTCGAAATAAAAGCAACGGAAAGCTTTGGTTTCCTGGAGGTGGTATTGAAAATAATGAAACTCACGAGCAGGCTTTGCGAAGAGAATGCTTGGAAGAAACTGGCATAACAGATATCGGAATTAACAAATTGTTGGCAGAATTTCAAAATTATTTCTATTATGAGCCAGAAGATTTGGCAATGGATGCT
>Ga0209587_1001546_pt1 | contig 10737 bp, 10 predicted proteins | sample NGEPerD_2_FD_184512 | JGI IMG/M metagenome (GOLD analysis project Ga0209587, IMG submission 184512) | Arctic peat soil microbial communities from the Barrow Environmental Observatory site, Barrow, Alaska, USA - NGEE PermafrostL1-D... | ecosystem: Environmental > Terrestrial > Soil > Wetlands >... | reverse complement strand
GAGGTGGTGATCTGCGCCGGGTCGGGCGGGGTGGGCAAGACCACCACCTCGGCGGCCATCGCCGCCGGAGTGGCCGCGCAAGGGCGCAGCGCCGCGGTGCTCACGATCGATCCCGCGAAGCGGCTGGCCAACTCGCTCGGCCTGACCGAGCTGGGCAACGAGGAGCGACAGGTGGACCCGGCGCGCCTGGAGGCGGCCGGCCTCGGCGGCCAGGGCGAGCTGTGGGCGATGATGCTCGACGCCAAGCGCACCTTCGACGATCTGGTGGCCACCCACGCGCCCGACGATGCCACGCGCGACTCCGTGCTCTCCAACCCGATCTACCGCGAGCTGTCCAACGCCGTGGCCGGCTCCCAGGAGTACATGGCGATGGAGAAGCTCCACGAGCTGCACCTGGAGGGGCGCTACGACCTGCTGGTGCTCGACACCCCGCCCACCCGCAACGCACTCGACTTCCTCAACGCTCCGCGGCGGCTGGCGCGGTTCATCGACTCCAAGTCGCTGAGCTTCTTCCGGGCCTCCAGCAAGGCGGGCCTGGGGATCTTCGGGCGCGGCACCGGCCTGCTGTTCTCCGTGATGAAGCGGGCCACGGGCGTGGACCTGCTGCAGGACCTGGCCGAGTTCTTCAACTCCTTTGGGGGCATGACCGACGGCTTCCGCGAGCGGGCCGAACGGGTGGAGGCGCTGATCTCCGACAGCCGCACCACCTTCCTGCTTGTGACCTCGCCGCGCGCGGCGTCGATCGAGGAGGCGCGCTACTTCGCCCGCAAGCTGGCCGCCGACGACCTGCCCTTCGGCGGCGTGGTGGCCAACCGCGTCCGGGAGCCGGTGAGGGGCGCCGGCGGCGGGCGCCTGCAGACCGAGCTCACCAAAGTGCTCGACCCCGAGTTGGCCCAAAGGGTGGGGCGCAACCTCGAGGAGCAGCGCGACCTGGCCGAACGCGACGCCCACAACCTGGACCTGCTGCGCAAGCGGATGGGCCGCAAGCCGCTGGTGGTGGTGCCCGAGCTGCCCGGCGACGTGCACGACCTCGAGGGACTGGCCGCGATGGGCGAGCACCTGTTCTCGGCGGAGGCGCTGCGGGGCTAGCTATACCGGCGCCGACCAGAAGGCGGGGTCGTCGAGGCGGTCCTGCTCCTCTTCGATGTCGGCCCACTCCGGCTCAGAGGCCCGGAACCGCTGGGGCTCGGGAGCCACCTCGGGCACCGGCTCGGGCTCGGACTCGGGCTCGGGCTCGGGATACCTGCTCATCGCCTGCGCCCGGATCTCAAACGGCTCGGGCTGGTCGAGCAGCATGTCATCGGCCACGCGGGCGAGGTCGGGGTCGAGGTAGCCGCAGAGCACGTCGCGCAGCAGGGCGCGCAGGTGACGCTCCAGCTCTGCCACGAGCGTGCGTGGCGAGTCCGAGCCGACGGCGTCGAGGTAGTCGTCGCTTGCGCCGTCGCCGATCACGAACCGCTCGAGTGCCTGAGCCAGCTCCACGCGGCGCTGCACGCGCTTGCGCTCGGACTCCTCGGCGCACAGCACCGCCACCCGCAGCGCCAGCCCGGCGGAGCGCTCGCCGTCGGGCCCGTCGAGCAGGGCGCGCAGCGCAAGCAGGTAGTCGGACAGCGCCTCGGACTCCAGCCGCCGCCCGCAGCCCATCTCGAAGCGCGACATCGCCCAGGCCAGGCGGCCGCCGTGGGTGGACCGGATCACCGCGTCCAGCACGTCGGCCAGCTCGTGCTCCTCGCCCTCCACGAAGATCCATGGCTCCCCACGCGCCGAGCCGGTGGACTCCAGCTCGAACGGTTGCCAGCGCCCCTCGCCGGTGCGGCGCCAGGCCACGGCCGCCAGCGCCACCCCTCCGGGCTTGAGCAGTCTCAGGCCCGTGAGCAGCACGCGAAAGCGGCGCAGCGCCTCCTCCACCGGCAGCGGGTCCTCGGGCGTCACCTCGCGTTCCAGCGTGAGCAGGGTGTTGGGCTGCGAGCGCGCCTCCCCGCCGGCGGGGTCTCCCCAGATCGCCTCGTCCGGCGCGTCGCAGCGGTCGCCGCGGACGAGCGCCACGCCTTCGCCGAGGTCCACCCGCTCGATCTCCATCGCCAGGCCGTGCACCGGCACGAGCACGGTGGCGGGCTGGCTGTGCTCGAACAGCGTGCGCTCCACCTCCGCGTACACGCGCTCGAAGCGATCCTCGGGGAAGGTGAGGTCGGTGGCGTCCTCGTACAGGCGCTCCAGCATCGCGCGCAGCGCGGGGTCGGCCGCGCCGCCGCGCATCCCGTTCACGCGCAGGTAGGCAGCCGCGCCGGAGCCCAGTACCTCGGCGGCGGGCTCCCTGGAGGGGAGCATCCTCAGGCGGTGCCAGCGCTCGCCGATGAACTCGGCCGTAAGCGGGCGATAGTGGTAGAGCACCGCGCCCGAGCCCCTGCCCTCGTCGAGGTCGAACTGGATCTCGGCGCCGTGGAGCTGGTCCTCGCGCAGAAGCTTGGCCGACTCGAGCGCGAAGTCGCGCAGGGCGTCGTGCAGCTCGCGGTTTCCCATGACCCGCGATTTCGCCGCCGCTCCCCCGGCTCCTCCCCGCTGCCATGGCACCATCAACGGCAGTGGCCGAGCACCTGTACGAGCACTTCGGACCGGCCGCTGCGCAGTACGACCGCGGGCGCCCCGGCTATGCGCCGGAGGCGGTGGATCACATGGTCGCGGAGCTTGGCATCGGCCCCTCCACGCGTCTGCTCGACCTGGCGGCGGGGACGGGCAAGCTCACGCGCCTGCTCGAGCCCTCGGGCGCTCAGCTCGTGGCAGTGGAGCCGGTGGCGGGCATGCGCGAGCGGCTGGCGGCCGCCCTGCCCGGCGTGAAGGTGCTCGACGGCCACGCCGAGTCCCTGCCGCTTAAGGACGCGTCGGTCGACGCCGGGGTGGTCGGCCAGGCGTTCCACTGGTTCGACCCCGGGCCGGCGCTCGCCGAGCTGCACCGCGTGCTGGCGCCCGGCGGCCGGCTGGCGCTGGTCTGGAACCGGTGGGAGCGCGAAGGCTGGGTGCAGGACGTCTCCGCGGTGATCGAGCCGCTGCGCGGCGACGCCCCCGGCTGGACCGCCGGCGGGGGCCGCGAGGCCTTCGAGGACAGCCCCCACTTCGGCCCGCTGACCGAGGCGCGCTTCTCGCACGTTCAGGACGGCGACCGCGACTCGGTCATCGCCCGCGTCACCTCGATCAGCTTCATCGCTGCGCTCGCGGACGAACAGCGCGCCGGCGTGGTGCGGCGCGTCCGCGCGATCCTCGACACCCACCCCGACACGCGGGGCGCCGAGAGCATCGAGCAGCGCTACACGACCCACGTCTACACCTGCGCGCGAAAGCCGCAGGCGGGGAGCACTCAGGACCCTCTGCCACCATGACCCGATCGCCATCGCCTTCGGCCGCCGCGCCATAGCCCCGCAGCTGCGACCGCACTACGCCGCCTGCCGGCGGGTGCACCGCCGCCACGACCCCACCTTCTTCTTCGCCACCCTGCGGCTGCCCGCCGACATGCGGCCCGCGGTGCACGCGCTGTACGCGTTCGTGCGCCAAGCCGACGAGCTGGTGGACGGGCCCGGCCGTGCGCCGGATCCCGCGTCGCGCCGCCAGGCACTCGACGGCCTCGAGACCGAGCTGTTCGAGGCCGCCGGCCCGGGCTCGTCCAACCCCGCGGTGGCCGCGCTCGCCGACGCCGCCGTGCGCCATGACCTGCCGCTGGCAGAGCTGCGCGCCTACATGGACTCGATGCGGGTGGACTGTGGGCCGGTGCGGATGGCCACCCGAGACGACCTCGACCTCTACATGGACGGCAGCGCGGCCGCCGTGGGGCGGGTGATGGCCCCGCTGCTGGGCGCCCCGCCGGCGGCCTCGGAGAGCTTTGCGCGGCTGGGCGTGGCCTTCCAGCTGACCAACTTCATCCGCGACGTGCGCGAGGATTGGGCGCTGGACCGGATGTACCTCGCCCGTGAGGACTTCGCGCGCTGGGGAGTTCGCGAGGAGGAGATCCTCCGTGGCGAGGCCACCGCCGGGTTCCGGGCACTGGTGGCCGAGGAGGTGGACCGGGCACGCGAGCTGTTCGCCGGCGGAGCGGCAGCGGTGGCCGCCGTGGGGCCGCGCGTGCGCCCCGGGATGCGGATGGCGCTGGCGGTCTACCTCCGCGTGCTGGACCGCGTGGAGCGGCTGAACTACGACGTGCTCGCGCGCCGGGCGGCCCTGAGCCCCTGGGAGGCGGGCCGGACGATGCTGGGCTCGCTGCGGGCAGCGACATGACCCGCCGCGCCACGCTCGCCCGCAACGAGCGCTCGCCGATCGAGCGCCCCGAGGCGGACGTGCTCGTGTGCGGCGCAAGCTTCGCGGGTCTGGCGGTGGCGCGGGAGCTTGCCGGCTCCGGCGCCGACGTGCTGCTGGTGGACCGCTATGAGGTGGGCGAGCGCCAGACCTCGGCCTGCGCCGCCCCCACCCCCTGGCTGCACGCAATGAAGGTGGAGGGCGCGATCCGCCAGGAGCTGCCCTGCATGTCCTTCCACACCCCCCACGGCTCGGTGCGCTACCGGCTGCCGTGGAGCTGGTCCTCGTTCGACTACCGCGAGCTGTGCCGGCTGCTGTTCGCCCAGTGCGAGGCCCGCTTCGAGATCGCCAAGGTGCAGCGCCGCCACGGCGACGCCGTGCTCACCGATCGCGGCGAGCTGCGTGCCCCGCTGGTGGTGGACGCGCTGGGCTGGCGCCGCGTGCTGGCGCGGGAGGGCTACCAGCCTCCCGAGGCGCCGCTGTCACGGGGGCTGGAGGTGCACCCCGACGGCGGCGGCGAGGACCTCGACGTGTGGGTGGACCGCTCGCTGGTACGCCGCGGCTACTGCTGGAGCGTGCCCGCGGACGGCGAGCAGCGGGTGGGCGCCGGCTCGTATGAGCCGCGCCACCACGTGCGCCGGCCCACCGAGGAGCTGGCATCGCGGCTGGACGTGCCCGCGGTGCGCTACCAGGGCAACTGGTTCCCCCACCGCCTTCGCCGCGCCGGCGAAGACGGCATCTTCTTCGTGGGCGACTCGGCCGGCCACTGCCTGCCGCTCTCCGGCGAGGGCATCCGCACCGCGTTCCACTTCGGCATCGCCTGCGGGCGCGAGCTGCGGGCGGTGCTGGCCGGCGAGCGCACGCGCGAGCAGGCGCTGCGGCGCTACGCCGCGTTCAGCGGCAGCCACCGGCGCGCCTTCGCGATCGGACTGGCGTTGCAGCGGCTGGTGCCGGCGCTGCCGCCGCGCGTGCTCGCGCTGGCGCTACGGGCGTTGGGCCGGCAGCGCATGGTCGACGCGCTGTTCGGCTGGTACCTGGGAATAGCCGCGCCCGAGAGCGCGCGCGTGAGGCCTCAGGCAGCCGCGGTCGCGACCGGAGCGGCCTCGTCGGAGCAGGCGTTCAGCCACTCCTTGCCGTAGGCGCGCATGTCCTCGATCAGGGGAAGCAGCGCGCGGCCCTTCTCGGTGAGCGAGTACTCCACCCGCGGGGGCACCTCGGGGAAGGTGTGACGGTCCACGATGCCCTCCTCCTCGAGCGCGCGCAGGCGCAGCGAGAGGGTGCGAGGCGAGATCCCGGCCAGCGAGCGCTCCAGCTCGCAGAAGCGGGTCCGGCCCTCTACGAGGTCGCGGATCACGAGAATCGTCCACTTCCCGCAGACGATGTCCGCCGTCGCGCAGACCGGACAGGTCTCCTCGATCGAACGCTCTGCCACCGCTTGGGCCACGTACCCCACTCTAGCGCAATGCTTCACCAACTGAAGCATGGCGCAGGCACTCCAAACAGCGGCGGCCGGAGCGCATAGGGCGCTCCGGCCGCTCTCCCCCCTCGGGCTCGTGCTCCCGGCGTGCGGCCGGGAAGGGCGTTCAGCTGCCCAGGTTGCCCAGCACCCCCCCGCCGCCGCCACCGGCGGCCACGACGGGACGTCCCTCGCTCGGCTGCACCAGCACCCAGCCGGCGCCCTGGAAGGCCATCTGCAGCGACTCGCCCGAGCCGCGGCCGATGAGGTTCTTCAGCTTCACGTCTGTCTTGATCGAGGTGGCCACGCCGCTGGACCACGTGATCGCGGCCTGCGGGTCGGCGAACGTGGGGGCGTCGCCGGTGTTGAGCAGCACGGGCGGGCCGTCGGAGATGATCGCCACCCAGCCACTGCCCTGCAGCGACATGTTGAACAGGCCGCCTGCCATCATGCCCGCGGCGCCGCCCTGGACCTTCTGGATGTCCCACTCGATGCCCGCGTCGAAGGCCAGCACGTTCTTGCCGTTGCAGGTGACGGCGTCGTTCTCGAGCTTGATCAGATGGATGTCCTGCGCGGTGTCGGCCAGGAAGACCTCGCCGGTGCCGCTCATCTTCATCAGCGTCGTGCCCTCGCCGGACACGGCCTTCTTGAGCATCCGGCCCATGCCGCCGGTGCCGGCGTGCTCGAAGCTCACGTCGCCCTGGTAGGCGACCATCGCGCCCTGCTTGGCCTGGATCGTGATCTGGTCCAGACGGACCTTCAACAGCTTGGAGTTCTGGAGCGCGAACGACTCGGTCGACTGCGTCTCCTGGTACTCGCCGAGGGTGCTTTGCACAGCGCCTCCTTTGAGGTTCGTTTCCGATGGGGTCTGCGACCGCGCACTCTCGGCGGTCGGAGCCCATCAGTCAAGCGAACTTTCGTCGAGGCGGGAGGGCCGAGCTAGGTGTAGGACCCGAGGAGGTTGTTCCCGCTGAGTTGCTGTAGGCGGCTGAGCGGGGGCTGGTGGCTGAGGGCGCCGTGTGGTCTGCGGCGATTGTAGAAGTCGAGCCAGCCGGGGAGCGCGGCGTTGCGCTCCGCTGAGGAGCGGTAGATCGCGCCCCAGGCCCAGCCGTTGATCATCGTGCGGATAAAGCGTTCTGCTTTGCCGTTGGTCTGGGGCCGGTAGGGGCGGGTGCGGAGGTGGCGGATCCCTAACGCGCGGCAGGCGATCGCATGCGCGGTCGAGCGGTAGGCCGACCCGTTGTCCGGGCATGAAACTGCCGTCTGGCCCCGTCGTGAGCATTGCGTTCCCGGGATTTGGGGCTGTTGTTGGGAGACGCGGTCGGGCAGGCCGATCTGACTGATGAGCTGCGAGCTCGACGTTGTTCGTGGCCGCCCCTGCGACTTGCCCGGGTGTGCTGAGAGCACGAATCCGTCTTTGTCGTGTGTCCCGCCGCGCTCCCGCCCATCGTCGACGAAGGGAGAGTTGTGCGCGGGTTCGGATTGGATGTTCATCGCGACTTCTGCGAGGTCGCGATCGCCGAGCAGGGGCAGGTGCGCTCGGCCGGTCGGATAGCGAGCCGGGTGGAGGCGCTCGAGTTGTTCGCTGAAAGCCTGGCGCCGGGCGACGTCGTCGCGGTGGAGGCGACGACTGGGACCGACAAGATCGTGTCGGTGTTGCAGCGCCACGGAATCCGGGTGGTGGTCGCCAACACCCGCAAGCTGAAGTCGATCACCGAGGCGAAGGCCAAGACCGACCGCCTCGACGCGCGGACGCTGGCGCGGCTGCTGGTGTCGGGGCTGCTCGACGAGGTCTGGACGCCGGATGAGCGGACGCGGGCGTTGCGGCGGCTGACCAACCGCCGCGAGCGGGTCGTGCGGGCCCGGACACGCGCGAAGAACGAGGCGCATGGGGTGCTCTCGCGCAATCTCTGCGAGCGCCCACCGGTCACCGATGCCTTCGGCAAGGCCGGCCGGGGGTGGCTGGCAGGGCTCGAGCTGCCGATCGATGAGCGCCTGACTCTGGACGGCTGTTTGCGCCAGGTCGACTTCCTCGACGCGGAGGTCGCGGCGCTCGACCGCGAGATCGCCAAGCAGGCGCTGGCGTGGCCGGAAGTGCTGCGGCTGATGAGCGTCCCCGGAGTCAACGTTCAGACCGCCGCCGCGTTCATGGCCTCGGTCGGCGAGATCGGACGCTTCTCATCTCCGCCCAAGCTGGTCAGCTATCTCGGGCTCGATCCCAGGGTGCGCCAGTCCGGCAACGGCCCGGCCCGCCACGGCCGGATCTCAAAGGCCGGCGCCTCGGAGACCCGGCACATGCTCGGCGAGGTGGCGTGGAAGGTGATGCAGACCCCAGGGCCGCTGCGCGTGTTCTTCGAGCGCGTGCGCGCCCGCCGCGGCCCGCAAATCGCCGCGACCGCGACCGCCCGCAAGCTGGCGGTGCTGTTCTGGCACCTGCTAGTCCGCGAGCAGGACTATGCGTTCGCTCGCCCGGCGATGACCCGCAACAAGATCCGCAAGCTCGAGCTGCTCGCGGGCGCGCCGTCCCAGAAGGGCCGCAAGGGGGTGGCTGGCGGGAAGTCCAAGAAGGTGTTCGAGGCCGAGCGCGAGCTCTCCCGCCAAGCCGAGGTCGCATATCGCCGACTGGTCAACGACTGGCAGGCCGCCGGACCCAGAAAAGTGGGTGCGGGCGCGACACCGGGGCGCGCATCTCCTAGGCCGTCAAAGCGGCAAGCCGCGCGGCAGACTCGCTGAGCCCCAAACGTCTGCTCTTTGCTCCGTCAGTCACCCGCACCCAACAGGAGGATCGCACGAACCGCACTTGACTTTCATCCGTCAGTGATCACCGACTCGACTTGGATGCCGTGATCGGCGAAGTGCTTGATCGCTCGGCGCAGAAACCCGATCGCGGTCGTTGCCTGCTCGTCGGTCAGGACCTCGACATAGGCGAGCCGGGTCGCGTCGTCGACACAGACGTGGACGAACTCCCAACCCACGATCCCGCGACGAACCCCGGCGGCGTCGGTGCGGGTGCCGACATAGCGGCGCCGTTTCCCGTCGCCCCAACGCTTCCCAGCGCCGCCCTCGATGCGCCCAAGCTTCTTGATGTCGATGTGGATCAGCTCGCCCGGCCGCTCGCGCTCATAGCGAACGACGGGTTCGAGCCCGAGCCGTCCTAACTTGCCCAACCCCAACCTCGTGAGGATCCCCGAAACGGTCGAGAGCGCCATCCCCAGACACTCCGCGATCTCCGCCCCGGTCATCCGCACCCCCCTAAGCGCAGCAATCGCCTCAACCGTGTGCCCAGCCGTGCGATTCGCCACCGTCCTCGGCGCCGACGAGCGATCCAGCAAGCCCGCCGGCCCCTCAGCCCTGAAGCGATCCAACCACTTGCGCGCGGTGCGCTCGCTGACTCCGGCCGCCTCGGCGGCCTGCGTCAGCGACCACCCCACATCGTCGATCCGCTCGATCAGCAGCTCCCGTCCCTTCACGCTGAGACGAGCGTTAGCGTGCAACTCCATCCGGTGTCCTCCTTGGTGCTGGTGGCGTTAGACACCACCCAGCCTCCAAGGGGGCCCGGATGAACAACGTGCTCAGGAACTACAGCTAGGTCACGCCGGCCGGATCGGCTTCGTCGGCGGCGAACACGCCCTCCACCGAGGTGGAGCGCTGGCCGTCGGAATCCACGAGCAGCTTGAAGTCGTGCCGGTGGGTGGCGGCCTTCAGCGCGTCCTCCATCGCCACCCGGCCGGCCTGCACGTGGGCGAGCAGGGCCTGATCGAAGGTCTGCATGCCGTAGTAGGTACCCTCGGCGATCGCCTCGGGCAGCTTCCCCGTCTCCTCGGGGTTGAGGATCATGTCCTTCACGCGCCCGGTCATGCGCAGGATCTCGCAGGTGGCCACGCGGCCCTGGCCGTCGGGGGTGGGCACCAGGCGCTGGGAGATCACGCCCTTCAGCGTGCCGGCCAGCATCGCGCGGGCCTGGCGCTGCTCGCCCTCGGGGAAGAAGTCGATGATGCGGTTCACGGTCTCGGCCGCGTCCACGGTGTGCACGGTGGAGAGCACGAGGTGGCCGGTCTCGGCCGCAGACAGCGCGGTGCGCACGGTCTCCTCGTCGCGCATCTCGCCGATCAGGATCACGTCGGGATCCTGGCGCAGCACGCGGCGCAGGGCGAGCTTGAACGAGCCGGTGTCCTCACCCACCTCGCGCTGGTTGATGATCGACAGCTTGTCCTTGTGGAGGAACTCCACCGGGTCCTCGATGGTCACGATGTGCTTCGAGGAAGTGGTGTTGATCCGGTCGATCATCGCCGCCAGGGTGGTGGACTTGCCCGAGCCGGTGGTGCCGGTGAGCAGGACGATCCCGCGCTCCTCGTCGGCGATGTCGTTGAGCACCGGCGGCAGCATGAGGTCGGCCACGGTTCGGATCGAGAAGGGGATGGCGCGGCAAACGATCGACACCGAGCCGCGCTGGCGGAAGGCGCTCACGCGGAAGCGGGCCAGGCCCGGCAGCGCGTAGGAGAAGTCGATCTCGTTGTCGCGCTGGAAGTCGTCCATCTTCTTGGGGTTGTTCAGCATCATGCTGAGCACCGCCTCGGTGACCTCGGGCGCGAGCGGGGCGCAGCCGGGTACCGGCTCCAGCTTTCCCTGCGTGCGGATGATGGCGGGGGCGGGGACCTTCAGGTGAAGGTCGGACCCGCCGGTCTCGATGACGCGCCGAAGAGCCTGCTCGAGATCGAACATACTTCTTAGATCGGCCGGGACGGCCGGAGTCTTTAGGCGACTTCGCGCAGCTTCTGCGCTTCAGCCAGCGACTGCAGCTTCTTCAGCGACTGGTTCTCGATCTGGCGGATGCGCTCGCGCGTGACGTTGAACGTGCGGCCCACCTCGTCGAGCGTGCGGGGGTGCTCCCCGCCCAGCCCGTAGCGCAGCTCCAGCACGCGGCGCTCGCGGTAGGAGAGGTTCTCCAGCGCTTCGCGCAGGGCCTCCTTGGTGAGGATCTCCGCGGCGCGCTCATACGG
>Ga0209587_1001545_pt1 | contig 10745 bp, 8 predicted proteins | sample NGEPerD_2_FD_184512 | JGI IMG/M metagenome (GOLD analysis project Ga0209587, IMG submission 184512) | Arctic peat soil microbial communities from the Barrow Environmental Observatory site, Barrow, Alaska, USA - NGEE PermafrostL1-D... | ecosystem: Environmental > Terrestrial > Soil > Wetlands >... | reverse complement strand
CCGTCGCCGAGCTCGTAGTCACCGATGCGTTGGCTCGCGAGCTCGTCCTCGCTGATCTCGCCCGTGTAGCCGAGCAGGTGCGCGGCAGGGGTGTCGCTCAGGTACTGGCGCACCGAGCGCCGGTCGACGCTGACTCCCGGGAAGTCGGCGTTGTGCTCGCCGATGAACACCAGGGTCTCCGGCGCCACGTCGACCGCGACCGGCACCGGTGTGTACGGCGACACCCGAGCGTCGTCGAGGCGTGCGTCGATGTCGTCGACGCTCATGCCCAGGACCAGTGCGAGCCGGTCGACGACCTGCTCGCGCTCTTTGGGTTCCAGTGTACGGTCGACGGTGACGACATCGGACACCCGGTTGTCGACGAGGACCGCGCCGTTGGCGTCGAGGATTCGGCCGCGAGGCGCGGGCTCGGTGACGACCCGCACGCGATTCTCGTTGGCCGCCGCCGCGAGAGAGGTACCGCCCGCGGCCTGCAGGTACCACAGCCGGGTGAAGAGCGCGCCGAACAACGCCAGCACGACAACACCGACGATGCTGACGCGGACGCGGCTGGTCTCGGTCACCGGACCACCGGGGGGAGCGGAGGCGGGGGAGGCCGTCTCACGTGACCCATCCTCCCCCACCAATCCGGCTCGTGGCGCGCGGGTCGTGGAGAGCCCAGCGCACGAACAGGAAGATGAGGGGCGCGAGCACGGCGTCGTAGGCCGACGCGATGAGCACGATCCGCACCGAATTGGACGTGACCAGCTCGTCTTGGCCCACGAGGCCCCCGATCAGGACGAACAGGGCGCCACCCACGAGACCACCGGCCGCGCCCAGGACCGGCGCCGCCCAGCGACCGGTCCGCAACATCCCGCCCTGCACCACACCGACGATGTATCCGGTGATCGCCCAGGCCAGGGCCGAGAGACCCAGGGGCGTTCGGAGAAACAGGTCGAAGAGCAGGCCCGCCGCGAACCCGACGATCGCCCCGGCCTCGGGGCCTCCCCGGTACGCCACCGCCACCGCCACCGCGGTCACGAGACCGAGATCGGGTGCGACGCCGTCGATGCGCAGATGCGGGAACAGCGCGACCTGCGCGATGACCATCACCACGACGAGGAGAGCGAGCCGGATGCGCTGGATCAACCCCCGCCCCCGGCGCCGGGCCACACCAGCACGTCGAGGAACCGCAGTCGACTCACCTCGACAATCGGCTTGACGATGACTCGCTGGTCGAGGTCTCCACTGGACTTCGTGGCCGATTCGACCCGACCGACCGGCAACCCGGCAGGAAACACCCCACCCTCGAGCCCGGCCGTCACCACGACATCGCCGTCGGGGATCCCGACGTCGGCCTCGTCGGTGGCGCGGTCGGGGTCGTGGAGGATCTCGAGCGTCAACACCTTGCGCCCGGCCCGTCCCTTGGCGAGCGCCAGCGTGTCGTTCGCGCTGAACCGGACACCGACCTGGGAGTCCGGGTCGGTGAGCAACAAGACGGTGGAACGCCTCGCCGACACGCTGGTGATCCGCCCGGCGAGCCCGTCACCGGCGACCACCGGCATCCCGACCGCGATGCCGTCGTCTGACCCCTTGCTCAACTCCACCGCCGAGCCGAAGTTCCCCGGCGACGCGGCCACGATCTCGGTGGTGATGCGAGGCACGTTCGCGACGTAGTCCAGCTCCGCGAGGCGAAGCAGCTCCTCGTTCTCACGCTCGACCGGAACGGCCCGGCGAGCGGCGGTGCGAGCTTCGGCGAGCTCTCGTTCCAGCCGCGCGTTCTCGCTCTTCAGCGAGGACGACTCGGTGACGCCGGCCCACCAGTCGGTGACGGGCTCGAAGGCGCCGTCGACTGCCGACTGCACCGGCGCGATTGCGTCATTCGCACCGTCGCGGACCGACTGGATCGCGCCCGTGTCGCCCCGCTGATCCAGCGTGATGAGCGTGACTGCGCTGAGCGCGAGGAGCACCAGCACCGAGCGGCGGCGTGAACGACGACGAGAGATGACCACCAGCCTTCGTGCCTCGGGCTAGCTGTTCCGCGAAGAGATCAGCACCTGCTTGAGCGCCTCGAACTCCTCGAGACATTGCCCCGAGCCGATCACGACGGATTGCAGGGGGTTCTCGGAGATGATGATCGGCATCCCCGTCTCGTTGGCGAGGCGCGCGTCCATTCCGTGGAGCAGCGCACCACCACCGGTGATGACGATGCCTTTCTCCATGATGTCGGCCGCCAGCTCCGGCGGCGTCCTGTCGAGGGTGACCTTGACCGCGTCCACAATGGCCGACACGGGCTCTTCGATCGCCTCGCGTATCTCCTCGGTCGAGATGACGATGGTCTTCGGGAGCCCGGTGACGAGGTCGCGGCCGCGGATCTCGGCGTAAAGCTCCTCTTCGAGCTCGAACGCGCTACCGAGCGCGACCTTGATCTCCTCGGCGGTGCGCTCGCCGAGCGCGAGCGAGTACTCCTTCTTCACGAAGCTGATGATCGACTCGTCCAACTCGTCTCCGCCGATGCGGATGGACTCGCTGGACACGACGCCTCCGAGCGAGATGACCGCGACCTCGGTCGTACCGCCACCGATGTCGACGACCATGTTCCCGGCCGGCTCGTGCACGGGAAGCCCCGAACCGATCGCGGCGGCCATGGGCTCCTCGATGATGAACGCCGGCTTGCGGGCCCCTGCGTACTCGGCGGCTTCCTGCACCGCGCGCTGTTCCACCCCGGTGATGCCCGAGGGAACGCAGATGACGATGCGCGGCTTGGCCCAGCGCCGGTGGTGCACCCGCTGGATGAAGTAACGCAGCATCTTCTCGCAGATGTCGAAGTCCGCGATGACGCCGTCCTTCAGTGGACGGATCGCCTTGATGTGGCCGGGAGTCCGACCGATCATGCGCTTGGCTTCGGCACCGACGGCCAACGGACGGTTGTCCTTGGTGTTGATCGCTACGACCGATGGCTCGTCGAGCATGATGCCGCGCCCGCGTACGTAGACGAGCGTGTTGGCGGTGCCGAGGTCGACAGCCATGTCGCGGCCGAGAATGGACGAGTACCAGGGCTCGCTCACGGGGCTGCCTCCCAGGAGGCGTCGCGGACCCGAAGGGGAAGTTGCGCGCGGGTCGGGCAGTACCAGCGAATGACCCAGGCTAGGGCCTCGCCCGGCCCGAATCCAGTCCTGGGCGCCTCGCCGGCCCAGGGCCCGGCCGAACGAACGAAGCGATGGATCAGAGCCCGGGGAAGAAGATCGCGATCTCCCGGGCGGCCGACTCGGGCGAATCCGATCCGTGAACCAGGTTTTCGGTCATCTCGATCGCCAGATCGCCGCGGATCGTTCCCGGCGCCGCCTCTCGCGGATTCGTCGCCCCCATCAGCGTGCGGACGACCTTGAAGGCCTCGGGCCCCTCCACCACCATCAACAGCGCAGGACTGCGGGTGATGAAGGCCACGAGATCGCCGAAGAAGGGCTTGTCCTCGTGCTCGGCGTAGTGAACCTTGGCCGTCTCGGCGTCGATCGTGCGCAGCTCGACCGCGGCGAGGGTCAAGCCCTTGCGCTCGATCCGGCCGACGATCTCGCCCACGAGGTGGCGTTCGACGGCGTCGGGCTTGCAGATCACCAGGGTTCGGTCAGCCATAGGGCTGGCGAGGCTAGCGCCCGGGCCGGGCTACACCGAGGACGCCGGGACGAGAGCCGAGCGGGCCGCGCCGACGACGTAGAGCGACCCGGCCACGACGACCTGGCCGTCGGCGGGGGTCGCCGCGATCGCGCGCGCCACCGCCTCGGGTACCGAGTCGACGGCCACGACGCGTTCTCGGTCGATGCCCATCTCGATGGCCTCGGCACCCAGATCGACGGCATCCAGACCTCGGGGGCTCGGTGGCCGACAACACACGACGAGCGCGGCGCTCCGCGCCCCGAGCGCGTCGAGCATCTCGCGGGCATCCTTCTCGCGGAGCAGCCCGACGACGAGCGCGCGGTCCGCGTCGGGGAACTCCTCGGCGAGCGCGGCGGCGAGCGCGTGCGCGCCGGCCACATTGTGCGCTCCGTCCAGCAACACGAGGGGTCGGTGGCCGACGACCTCGAGTCGACCGGGCGAGGTGAGCTCGGCGCACGTGGCGCGGAGCCCATCGGCGTCGAGCGGGCGCTCGAGAAAGCTCTCCGCGGCGGTGATCGCCACGGCCACGTTGTGGGACTGATACGCCCCGTGGAGCGGAAGGAAGACGTCGTCGTAGGAGGCGAGTGGCGTGCGCACGTCGACGAGCCGACCGCCGTGAGCGACCCGGTCCCGCGCAATGCCGAAGTCCCGATCGCGCAGCACGATGCGGTCGGGCTCGCGGCCCGCGAAGATCGCCACGAGGTCGGTGTCGGTCTCGCCGAGCACGAGGGTGCAGCTCGGATCGACGATGCCGGCCTTCTCGGCCGCGATATCGGCCCGGGTCGATCCGAGGTAGTCGACGTGGTCGATGCTCACGTTGGTGACCACCGCAACGTCAGCGGCCACGATGTTGGTCGAGTCCCACGTCCCGCCCAATCCGACCTCGATGACCGCGACGTCGACGGCGACGTCCGCGAACCACGTCAGCGCGGCGGCGGTGAGGATCTCGAACCAGCTCACTCGGTCCAGCCCGTGTTCGGCCAGCACGGGTTCGAGCGGGGCGATATGGGCAAGGAGCGCGTCCAGCTCACTGTCGGCGATCGGCTCGCCGTTGCGGACGATACGCTCGTTCACCACCGCGAGGTGCGGACTCGTGAACGACCCGACCGAGAGGCCGGTCGACTCGACCAGCGCGGCGGTCATCCGCGCCACCGAGGTCTTGCCGTTCGTGCCGGTCACATGGATCACGGGATACGACAGCTGCGGAGAGCCGAGCAGCTCGACGAGCAACGAGATCCGTTCCAGCGTCGGCGCGGTGGCGCGCCGAGACGGCCCCGACGGCGCGCCGACGCCGGTCTCGAGGTTGACGTGCGCGTCGAGCCAGGCGCGGGCTTCGCCGGGTTGCACCGCGATCAGGCTTCGGGTGGCGCGAGCTCGACGTCAACGCGGAGCTCGGTGGACACCTCGGTCTCGAGCTTCTCGATGCGACCCGCGGCGGACACGTCGTCGGCCGCGAGGGCGAGGAGCGCGAGCCGTTCCTCGGTGTCTCGGATCGTCGCGCGCACGACATCGGTCCGAAGCGACCGCTTCGCGTCGGACTTCGCCTTGCGGACCGCGCCGAGCACCCCGGCGGCGACGTGGTAGACGTCACGTTCGTCCGCAGCGATCTTCGCGCTCGTGTCGGGCCACGGCGCGCGGTGGACCGAGCCTTGGCGCCACCACGACCAGACCTCGGCGGTGACGAACGGGAGATGCGGCGCGAACAGCCGGTGCAGGGCGTCGAGCGCGACCGCGAGCGTCGCCCGGGCGGACGCGGCTCCCTCGGGTGTGGCGCCCCCGTAAGCACGGTGCTTGACGATCTCGAGGTAGTCGTCGCAGAAGCCCCAGAAGAACCGCTCGGTGCGGTCGAGCGCCCGGGCGTAGTCGTAGCCCTCCAACGCGTCGGTGACATCCGCCACGAGCACGGCGAGCTCGGCGTGCAGTGCCCGGTCGATCGGCGTGGCGATCAGCGCCGGGTCCGCGGTGCCGTCGCCCATGACGCCGAGCACGAACTTCGACGCGTTCAACAGCTTGATGGACAGCCGACGGCCGACCTTCATCTGACCCTCGTCGAGCGCAGTGTCAACCCCCGGGCGACCGTTGAGCGCCCAGTACCGCACGGCGTCGGACCCGAACTGCTCGAGCACACTGATCGGCGTGACGACGTTGCCCTTCGACTTGGACATCTTCTTGCGGTCCGGGTCGAGGATCCATCCGTTGATCGCGGTGTGGGTCCACGGCAGCTCGCCGTGTTCGAGCGTGGAGCGCAGCAGCGTCGCGAACAGCCATGTCCGGATGATCTCGGGGCCTTGGGGGCGGAGGTCCATCGGGAACGTGCGCCCGAACAGGTCGGGGTCGTCAACCCAGCCGGTCGCGATCTGGGGCGTCAGCGACGACGTCGCCCAGGTGTCCATCACGTCGGGATCGCCGACGAACCCGCCCGGCTGATCGCGCTGCGCCTCGGTGAATCCCGGAGGCGTGTCGCTCGACGGATCGACAGGGAGGCTCGCGTCGTCGGCGAGGATCGGCGCGTCGTGGTCGACCGTTCCGTCGTCACCCAGCGGGTACCACAGGGGGAACGGGACGCCGGAGAACCGCTGACGGCTGACGAGCCAGTCGGAGTTGAGCCCCTCGACCCACGACTCGAAGCGACCGAACATGTGGGGCGGATGCCATTCGAGACGACGGCCCCGATCCAGCAGGTCGGCGCGCAGGCCGGGATCGTGGGCGCCGTTGCGGATGTACCACTGCCGACTGGTGACGATCTCGAGCGGGCGGTCGCCCTTCTCGTAGAACTTCACCGCGTGAGTGATCGGCTTGGACTCCCCCACCAGGTCGCCGGTCTCGACCAACAGCTCGACGATGCGTCGCTGCGCCTGCTTGGCGGTCTTGCCCGCCACCTCCGCGTACCGGTCGGCCGCCGCCGGATCGACCGACGGACCCCACTCGGGCGGATCGGCAAGCAGGCGGCCGTCGCGGCCCATGATGTTGCGCGTCGGCAGCTGGAGCTCACGCCACCACACCACGTCGGTGGTGTCACCGAAGGTGCAGACCATCGCGATCCCCGAACCCTTCTCCGGATCCGCCAGGTGGTGAGGAACGATGGGGACCGACACGCCGAACAGCGGCGTGGTGACCGTCTGGCCAAAACGATCGGCGTAGCGCTCGTCGTCGGGGTGCGCGACCAACGCGACACACGCCGCGAGCAGCTCGGGCCGGGTCGTCTCGATGACGACGTCGTCACCACCGTCGACACCGTGGAACGAGACCGCGTGGTACGCGCCGGCGACCTCGCGGTCCTCGAGCTCGGCCTGGGCGACCGCGGTACGGAAGTCGACGTCCCACAGCGTCGGCGCCTCGGACTGGTACGCCTCGCCCCGCTCCAGGTTGGCCAAGAAGGCGCGCTGGGAGGCGCGCTGGGCGTCGGGGCCAATCGTCGTGTACGTCAGGTCCCAGTCGACCGAGAGGCCGACGTGTCGCCAGAGCTGTTCGAAGGCCTGCTCGTCCTCCCTGGTCAGCCGGAGGCACAGCTCGACGAAGTTCTGGCGCGCCACGTGCACCGGAGGGTCCTTCTTCCCCGGCCGTTCCGGCGGCACGAAGTCAGGGTCGTAGTGCAGCGACGGATCGCACTGGACGCCGAAGTAGTTCTGCACCCGGCGCTCGGTGGGCAGGCCGTTGTCGTCCCAGCCCATCGGGTAGAAGACCTCGAACCCGCGCATCCGGCGGTACCGCGCGATCGCGTCGGTATGCACGTAGCCGAACAACGAGCCCATGTGCAGCGAGCCCGACACCGTCGGCGGGGGCGTGTCGATCGCGTAGACCTCGGCCCGCGGCTTCGTCCGGTCGAAGCGGTAGGTGCCCTCGGTGTCCCAGGCGCCACCCCACTTCGCTTCGAGGCCGTCGAGAGTCGGCTTCTCGGGAACCGCGGCAGGCATAGCTCGCCAGTCTACGGAACACCTCTCACCGATCTCGGTAACGAAACCCGGCCGGCCGACCGCTGCCTCGCGGCACGGGCCGGCCGAGAAGGCAGCGGGTGTGGCTACGCGCTGCGGCGGTTGGCTTCGTCGGTCGTGATGATCGTGGGGGTGACGTTGCGCAACACGACCCCACGGTCGATCACACACTGCGCGACGTCGGTGCGACTCGGCAGGTCATACATGACCTCGAGGAGCACCTCTTCGAGGATGGCCCGCAGGCCGCGGGCCCCGGTCCCTCGCTTCAGCGCCTCGTCGCCCACCGCGTCGAGCGCGTCGTCGGTGAGCACGAGGTCGACGTCGTCGAAGTGGAAGAACTTCTGGTACTGCTTCAAGAGCGCGTTCTTCGGCTCGACGAGGATGCGGATGAGCGCTTCTCTATCCAGGTTGTGGACGGTGGTCATGACCGGGAGTCGCCCGACGAACTCGGGGATGAGCCCGAACTTCAGCAGGTCTTCGGGAAGCGCCTGGGAGAGGATGCCGCCGATGTCCTTCTCTTCGGCGCGCCGAACGTCGGCGTGGAAGCCGATGCCCTTGTTGCCGAGACGGCTCTCGATGATCTTCTCCACCCCGGCGAACGCGCCTCCGCAGATGAACAGGACGTTCGTGGTGTCGATCTGGATGAACTCCTGGTGCGGGTGCTTGCGCCCGCCCTGGGGCGGCACGGACGCGGTGGTGCCTTCAAGGATCTTGAGCAGCGCCTGCTGGACACCTTCACCGGAGACGTCTCGGGTGATCGACGGGTTCTCGGCCTTGCGGGCGATCTTGTCGATCTCGTCGATGTAGATGATGCCGGTCTCGGCCTTCTTGACGTCGTAGTCGGCGGCCTGGATGAGCTTGAGCAGGATGTTCTCGACGTCTTCACCGACGTATCCGGCCTCGGTGAGCGCGGTCGCATCTGCGATGGCGAACGGCACGTTGAGCATCCGGGCCAGCGTCTGGGCCAACAGCGTCTTGCCGCACCCTGTCGGGCCGATGAGCAAGATGTTGGACTTCGCGAGCTCGACGTCGGGGTCGCCGTACGCGCCGACCTGCACGCGCTTGTAGTGGTTGTAGACCGCGACCGAGAGGATCTTCTTGGCCTGGTCCTGACCGATGACGTAGTCGTTCAGGTAGCCGTAGATCTCACGAGGCTTGGGGAGCTCGTCGAACTTGACCTCGGTGCTCTGCGAGAGCTCCTCTTCGATGATCTCGTTGCAGAGGTCGATGCACTCGTCGCAGATGTACACGCCGGGGCCGGCGATGAGCTTCTTGACCTGCTTCTGGCTCTTTCCACAGAACGAGCACTTCAGCAGGTCCCCCCCGTCCCCGAACTTGGCCACGACGTGCCCCCCTGGTCGTTCGTGTCTCTGGCGGTGCGGTACTAGCTCACGCCCGCGGGGACGGCCACCGCGGCCAGCTCCCGGTTCGTGATGATCTCGTCAACGATGCCGTATTCCTTGGCCTCGAGCGCGCTCATGATGAAGTCGCGGTCGGTGTCCTTGGCGACCCGTTCGGCGGGCTGGCCGGTGTGGTGGGCGAGGATCTCGTCCAGCAGCTCGCGCATCCGGGTGATCTCCTTGGCCTGGATCTCGATGTCGACCGCTTGGCCGGAGGCCCCTCCGTGGGGCTGGTGGATGAGGATCCTGGCGTGGGGCAGCGCGAAGCGCTTCCCGGCCGTGCCCGAAGCGAGCAGGACCGCGGACGCGGAGGCGGCCTGGCCGAGGCAGATCGTCATCACGTTGGGCTTGATGAACTGCATCGTGTCGTAGATGGCGAACAGCCCCGTGAGCTCGCCGCCCGGCGAGTTGATGTAGAGGGAGATGTCCTTGTCGGGGTCGTCGCTCTCCAGGGTCAGGAGCTGGGCGACGAGGAGGTTCGCGACGGAGTCGTCCACCGGGGTACCCAGGTACACGACCCGGTTGTTGAAGAGCTTCGAGTACGGATCGATCTGACGCTCGCCCCGGTTGGTCTGCTCGATGAAGAGCGGGTTCGGCAGGTAGCTGTTCTCGGGCTGCGTCACGCCTCGGGCTCCTCTTCCACTGCTGGGTCGGCCGGATCCGCGGCATCGGGCTCGGCCGGGTCGGTGTCGGATGACTCGGGGAGCGTGAGGTCGATCGGGTTGCCGTCCCGGTCGACCGCGGTGGCATGGTCGATGAGGAACTCCATCGCCGCGCCCCGGGCGAGATCAGATCGTAGTGCGTCGAGTGCCCCCTGGCGGTCGAGATCACGCCGCACCTTCTGGATCTTGCGCTTGGTCTGTTCGGCCAGCTTGGCGATCTCGGTGTCGACATCCTCCTCGGAGGCCTCGATGGCCTCCTGGGCCACGACGGCCCGGAGCGCCAGGTCCGCGAGGACGGCCTTGTCGGCCCCCGAGCGCACCTCGGCGAGCAGGTCTTCCTGGGTCTGTCCGGTCGATTCGAGGTACCCGGCGATCGTGCCGCCCCGCTCCTCGAGCTGATGCGCGAACTCGCGCAGGCGCCGTTCCATCTCGCTCTGGACGAGCGGTTCCGGCGCCGAGATCAGCACCAGGTCGGACGCGGCCTCGAGCACCTTCTCCCGCATGGCCATGCGACCCCGTACTGCGGTGACCATCTCGAGGCGTCGCCGGAGATCGGCACGCAGCTCGTCCAGCGTGTCGAACTCGGTGACTTCGGAGACCCACTCGTCGGTCGCCTCGGGCAGCACCTTCTTCTTCGCTTCCTTGACCAGCACCCGAAAGGTGATCTCGTCGCCGGCCCGGTCGCCGAAGCGGTCGTCGAGCTCCTCGGTGAACTCCACGATGTCGCCCGGCCCCTTGCCGTGCAGTTGCGGGTCGAGCCCCGGGACGACCGAGGCGGATCCGACCTCGTAGAGAAAGTCGGCGGCGGTCAGCCCGTCGACGGGCTCGCCGCCCGCAGACCCATTGATGTCGATCTCGGCGTAGTCACCGTCGGTGAGCGGTACGGACGAGTCCTCGAGGTCGGCGAAGCGCTCCCGCAGCGCGACGACCTGGGCGTCGACGGCGTCGTCATCGGCGGCCTCGTACTCCTCCAGGGTGACGCTGAGGTCGTCGTAGCCGACGAGCTCGACGACCGGTCGTAGCTCGACCACCGCGTCGAACGCCACGTCGCCTGACTCTTCACCCGCGGTGATCTCGATCTCCGGGGGCGCGATCGTGTCGAGCTCCTCGGCACGATC
>Ga0209587_1001544_pt1 | contig 10757 bp, 8 predicted proteins | sample NGEPerD_2_FD_184512 | JGI IMG/M metagenome (GOLD analysis project Ga0209587, IMG submission 184512) | Arctic peat soil microbial communities from the Barrow Environmental Observatory site, Barrow, Alaska, USA - NGEE PermafrostL1-D... | ecosystem: Environmental > Terrestrial > Soil > Wetlands >... | reverse complement strand
CCTGCATGGGAATCATGAGATTGAGCAAAAGTCATACAACGGAAGTCATGGAAAACGCCAGCCAGGAAGCTCTTGTCAAGAAGACCTACTCCTTCAAGTATTTCAGTATCATACTCAAGCAAGTGGCGAACTTTTTGCGAAGTTTGTGATTTTCAGAGACCAGAGAAATGAACCGTAAACCCTTTCTGTGTGCATTTTTGACATTGGTTTCAGTAAAAAAAGCACTATCGGCTACATAGACCAACTGACGAATCTGCTCTGGATTCAGGGCTCTCGCCATGGTATCCACAAGTTGTCCATTCCAGGTTTTATCATCGAGGTTTCCATCATTAACATTACCAAGTAAGGGCATTCCACGACCAATCGTGACGAGTCCCATAACGATCTGTTTCAAATCGAAGCGTTTGTCTTTACTGTATCCTTGAGTTATCTTCAACGTGTTTGGATCGCCTTTGTCTTCATAGTCTCCGTACATCTATCGTTCCATGCGCAAGAGCAAAATTGGTTCTTGAGAGTCCACTCATTATTAGTGGGTACCCTTTAATAAATAATAATTTCCATTTTATGCATGCTTAAAATGAGCTGTACCTTTTCCAACAACTATTACGCTAAAACCTTCCCTGGTCAATAAGATTTGCAGGAATTGCTGGATACTTCTATCATCTTCTGCTACCATGATTGTTGATCCGATGGAAGATACCTCCTCCTCCCAGTTGTAGGAATTTTAGCGAGTAACAAGTCGCCAAAAACGATCAGGCAAATGATTTCAGTCCAAAAGTAGCGTTACAGTGCAACCGTACATAAAACACTCTTATTTGGCACTAGATAATTTTTTATTTCTAAAAACATTAGTTCGCAATCGCTTTTATCTTTTACCAGAGCTGATGTTTCAAGCGTCCTTGCCAATTCAAAGATTTCTTTGATCTTTAGACTACCAGAAGATCCTTTAAGTTGATGTGAAATCTTACAAAGTTCCTTATAATCATTGTTTACTAAGGCTTCTTCAATATTTTTTATCATTTCGGAAAATGACTTGATATATTCTTCGAATATTTTATTTGTATCATTGATTTCAAGTCCTGTTTGAGTCATAAAACTCTCCCTGCATTTGTAAATATAATCGGATTTTCTTTGAATTGCTTCATGCACAGTGGTTTCTTCAATCATTTTGAACATTATTTCAAAGTCGATAGGTTTGCTTATGTATTCATCCATTCCAACTCTGAGGCATTTTTCTCGGTCTCCCGCCATGGCATTTGCAGTCATAGCAATAATTTTAGTATGTTTGTTGCTTCCCTCAGCATTTCTGATTCTTTCAGTGGCTTCAAACCCATCCATACCAGGCATTTGACAATCCATAAAAACTATATCGTAGTCTTTCTTTAGTACTATTTGATAGGCTTCATTGCCATCCATTGCTACATCACAGGTCATGTCGTGAGATTTAAGCGTTGCGATGACGACTCCACGATTCACTTCGTTGTCTTCAACCAGTAGTATCTTCGGTTTCAAGACACTCTGATTTTCACGGTGAGTATATTCTGTGACAACCTGCTGGCTTTCCTCTGTATCACGTTTCAAGCCTAAAACAATCGCCATACAATTTAGTAACTCACCTCTTCTTATCGGTTTCGTCAGATACCCTGAAAAACCTTGTTCTTTCGCTTTTGTAGCATCACCCTCCTGTGCAGCAGAGGTTAATAATATCAACTTCAAATCCTTTGTAGAGGGAATCGTGTTCAAAGTTGTCGCCAACTCATACCCATCCATTCCCGACATTTGATAATCTGCCAGTACAAGCTGTATCTTGTTTTCCGTATATGCATTATTGAGTATGGTAGCTATAGCTTTATCCCCAGATTGGGCTTCCATTACTTTGCATCCTGCATCTTCAAGATATGATCTTACTATTTTGCGATTGTTATCATTATCGTCCACAATAAGAACATTAACGTTTTCTAGGCTGGCATACTCACAGCAAGCAGTTATTTCACTAACAATTTCAAATCGTGCTGTAAAGTAAAATGTAGAGCCCTGACCTGGCACGCTTTCAAGGCCGACCGCTCCCTCCATTATCGTTACAAGTTCTCTAGTTATGGCAAGGCCCAGCCCTGTTCCTCCTAATTTCCTCGTTGTTGATGCATCAGCCTGTGCGAAGGGCTTAAAAAGCTTTTCAGCGTCCTCCTCATTGATACCAATCCCAGTATCCTTAACCTCAAATTTAATCGTTGCAAAACCATTAATTTCTTCAATTGTTTCGACGACAATCGATACTTCTCCATTTTCTGTAAACTTCAAGGCATTAGAGATAAGATTGTTTAATATTTGTCTGAGTCTTGAAGGATCGCCTCTCACTTCATCCGGTACGTTTGCTTTGATCAGTGTGTGCAGTTCAATATGCTTTTTATAAGCAGTAGGCACAAATAATGACGTGGCATCCTCTACAGCAGTTCTTAGCTTAAAGTTCATTATTTCCAAAGTGAGTTTTCCAGACTCTATTTTAGATAAATCCAAAATATCATTGATGAGGTGTAGTAATGTTTCTGAAGAAGATTTTGCCTCACGAATGTATTCTCGTTGCTCCTGTGATAGCTGAGAATGATTTAATAATTCCAGAAACCCAAAAATACCGTTCATCGGTGTTCTGATTTCATGGCTCATATTTGCAAGGAATTGACTTTTGGCTTTGTTAGCTGCTATGGCAACTCTTTTTGTTTCTTGTAGTTCCAGCTCGGTTCTTTGATGATTTAAAATCTCTTCCTCCAGCGTTGCATTGGTCGCTTGGAATTCAGCGTTTGTTTCTTCTAATTCAGCATTCATTTCTTCAAGCTGATATGTTCTTGCAGATATCATCTCTTCAAGTTCATCATTCAATTTTTTTATTTCTATTACTGCTTTTTTGTGTCCAGAAATTTCTTCCTCCAACATTGCATTTGCTATGACTAACTCTGCAGCCCGTTTTTCTTTCTCTTCGTTTTGATAGGCAAGTTCATTTGATTGACTTTTATCCTTGGATGTATCAATAAAACGTGTCAATAAATAATTCTTTTCTGAAGAATGTACATTTACCCTATACCATTTATTTAAAGATTTTGAAAACAACTCAAATTCTCTTTTATCACCATTAATTTCAATATCCTCATAAAGTTCCACCCAATTAATTTCAGAGCATTTTATTCCTGGAACAATACGAGGAACTCTTCTCCCAAGCATGTCGGAACGATTAAGTCCTGTAATCTTTTCAAAGGAGGCATTACCTTCAATAAATTCATATTCACAAGGAATACCTTCATCATCGCTTATTATTCTGTGATAGGCATATCCTATAGGTGAATCTTCAATTAACTGTTTGTAATAATTATCACTCATATGCATTACCCTCCAATTCAAAGATTTTGTTCAGGCTTATCCATAGCAAATTCAATACTTTCCAAAAGAACCTCATTAAGAATGACCACATTTGTAAAAAGATCATTTAATATCTGAAGTTTCGCACCCAGGAATATGGCCAAAATTTAAGCCTAAAAACGGTTAAAAATATAGCTGAAATCCGCATGAACACTCATTTTATGGTATAATTAGATGACGTCCAAATCAACCAAAAAAGAGGTGTTATCATGCGGAAACCTGTCAAAGAAATTGAAAACGTACTCCAAAACCATGGTTACTCGATTAACAACATTATATGTGATGTTATGAAGACCTTCAAGCTTAAAACACTGTGCTGGCAAGTTAGCTTTCAAAAACAGGCGGGCTACAGTACTTCTGAAATCCTCACGCTTATGTTGATGTTACCCCTAATGTTACTGAAAAGTGTCCACGCTTTATACAAAAGTGATTTTCAAAAGGTTACCACTATGAAAAAAGACTCCATCTATCGACTCAAAAACAATGAAAAAATGCCATGGAGAGCATTACTGCTGGTTATGTCCAAACAGTTTCAACGATTAGTGAATCCTACGAACGAAGTGGATGACAAGTCATCTTTCATTCTGGATGATACGACTCTCGCCAAGACAGGTCGAAGAATTGAACAGGTTAGCATGGTATTTGATCATGTTGCAGGGCGAAAAGGCAGCAAACTAGGCTTCAAAAATCTAACCCTTGGTTTATTCGACGGTAAAGTCTTCAAGCCTCTGGACTTCATCCTTCAAGCAGAAAAGGCACTAAAGAAGGCTCGGCACCGCAAAGAGCAGTACAAAAAATCGAGAGATCCGAAATCTGCCGGGGCGAAACGTATACGGGAATGCCATGTTAGCAAAATTACGAACGGTCTTGACATGCTGAAGCGGGCTGTAAAACAGGGATTTAAGGCCAAATACGTGCTTGTTGACAGCTGGTTCAGCAGTCATGAGTTTATTCAAACGGTTCGGGAACTGTGCAAAAATCCGATGCATTTGATTTGTGGAGTTCGTAAAGATGGTCGAAAGTATCTCTACAAAGGGGATTCCTTCAACGCTAAGGAATTGCAAAGTGTTTTAAAAAACGAGGGTCAAGAAAAACGTTGTCGGAAGCGAAATACCCGTTACTTCGAAGCTGTTGTTGATTATGAAGGAATAGGGCAAGTTAAATTGTATTTTTGCCGTTTCCCCTATCAGAAAAAATGGAGGTTGTTTCTCTCGACCGACACATCCCTCAGTTTATTGAGCATGTTGGAGATTTACAGCGTCCTTTGGCAGATTATCCAACTAATCACATAATCTTCCTTATCTGAGTAACTATTATTATCTAAGTACTTATAGAATTAGGTTGATTTCATGCTACTTTTTCCTTCAGATATTGCTTTTTACTTGAATAACCTTGTCGATAACCGTCAATACTCAATATAAAAAGGTTAGATGTTAGTATGGAGAAACATATTCCATTTGAGGAAGTAGCTAATAAACTCATGTGTCGTCTGGAAGAGAAAGGGTATTCTGATTCATATATTAAATTTTCTTATAAAATCGACCTACATAAGTTGAAAGCGTATTTGGTGAAAACCAGTTCTATGATCTATACGAAGAAACTGGGAACAGAGTTCATCGCTATTACGTCAATGGAAAGCGTATGCCAAAACCGTAAAAACAGCTATAAAAGGACAATCAGACACCTAAACGAAATACTGGACGAAGAGGAATTCCGCCCGATATCCTCCAGCAGCCATTCCTTGCGGGTGTTCAATTACGTATTACTACGCTTTGAAGATGATCTGCGAAAAAAAGGATTAAGGGAACGTACTATTTTGGATAGAAAAAGTGGTGCATTTTATTTTCTTAATTTTCTGGAAGGCTGCGGCATAACAGAGCTTGCCAAGATACGGCCGGAGATCATTTACCGCGCTTACAATGAAACAAACGGGAAACGATTATTCAGTGCAGTGATACCCATTTTGCTGAGGTTCGTCTATCGAGTTGAACTCACTAAAAGCGATCATTCAAGAATTGTGCCTCGGACTGTTATTCCGCAGACAATGCCATCTGTATATTCTGAAGATGAAATCATCATTGTCCGGAATTGCATCAACCGTGATACAGATGTTGGGAAAAGAGACTATGCGATCTTTCTTCTTCAGGCAAGGTATGGTATCAGAAGCTGTGACATAGTAAGATTGGGATTTGATAACGTTGATTTTCAGAGGGGACGTATCAGCTTTATCCAGTCTAAGACATCGGTACGTATCAGTTTCCCAATGGAAGGCATTGTTTCTGAGGCATTGCAGATATATATAGATAAAGCAAGACCGACTGTATCCAGCGGACCGTTGTTTTTACGTACAAAGGCACCATACACTTCATTGACCAGGAGCGGTTGCAGTGCCATTGCAAACCGATATTTCAGGGAATCCGGTGTTGAATTTCACGGTCGTCGGCATGGCGGGCATGCACTCCGGTCTAGCCTTGCATCAAACCTTATAAATTCAGATATTGCTTATACTTCAGTCCAGAACATACTTGGACACAGTGATATCAACACAGTACAGGAGTATGCAAAGATAGACTTGGAAAGGCTGAGGATATGCGCATTAGAAGTTCCTGCCCCAACAGGTGCACTTAAGGCGTTTCTGGAGCAGAAAGAAAGCGTGGAGACATGAGAGGCTTCAGAAGTATCCTAAAAGATGAAATGACCAGCTATATCTGCCTATGTAAATCAGAGGGGAAATCCACTATGTCCATCAAAAGCGGAATCCGCAATCTCGATATATTTTTGGACAGTATTGGGCAAAGCCTTAAAAAACTTCCGAGAGATTTGGTTGAAAACTGGATCAAACAGCTTCACCCCCTGAAAAATGTTACCATAAAGTGGAATGTCATTGTAGTGCGCCAATTCTTATTCTACTTGCATTCATTGGGAATAGATGTGTATATACCAGATGTGCCAGCCTATCGTTCGGATCATATCCCTTACGCTTTTAGCGATGAGGAACTGGTTCTTTTGTTTGCAGCTTCGGATAATCTCCCTTATCAAAGAAAAGATGGAAGAAAGTCTACTATTCAATTTCCTGTATACCTACGGATTCTATATGGCTGTGGATTACGTTCCGGGGAAGCATTAAAGCTAAGACATTGTGACATTGATTTTAGCAAGGGTCTGATTACGATTAAATGTGCGAAAGGAAAAAAGGACCGGCTCGTACCAATGAAGGATTCTTTGACGCAGCTTTTAGCGGTCTATTCCCGTCTGCTGGAGGATGATGAACCCTGCGGATACCTTTTTGCCGGAAGAAATGGGCATCAAAGAGATGTCCACTGGGCATACAATTGGTTTCAGCGGACTCTCTGGCAAGCTGGCATTACTTATCAGAGGGAAAAATATGAACGGGCAGGACCATGTCCCTACAGCATGAGGCATGCCTTTATCCACCGGGCATATCGGCAATACGCAGATTCCACCAACCATTCTTTCAGTGATATCATGCCATTTCTTTCATCTTATGTAGGACATAACAATGCAGTTGGTACTGACCGCTATTTTAGGTATGACAGCGACCTGTTTGCGGAGGATAACGAAATAATGGACTCCTTTATTGATAACTTGTTACCGGAGGACTGAGATGACTAAAACAATCATGATGCCAATTCTTGAAGATTTCCTGTACACCTATCTTCCAAAAGAGAAAGGAAGGGGTTCTAATACAATCCTGTCCTATGCCTATGCATTTCAACTTTTGTTTGAATTTTGGGGAGAAAACGAAAAAAAGGAATGTATTAAAATAAGATTGGAGGATTTTCAGGAAAATACAATACGGGACTTCCTGTTCTGGCTGGAAATATCCAGATTAAATGAAATGGCAACGCGGAATCAGCGATTGTCGGCTCTAAAGGCGTTCTCGTGTTATTTAGAGAAACGTCACTATGCTGTATCACACCCATACTGCCTGGCAGTGAAGATGGCTGAAATAAAAAAGGCCCCGCTCACAAGTTTATCCTACTTCACTACTGAGGAAATCAAAGTCCTATTGAATCTCCCATTCAAGCCAACTGTTACTGAACAGCGGGATAAGGTAATGCTTAGCGTGTTATATGCAAGCGGTGCAAGGGTGCAGGAATTGTGTGACCTGACAGTCGGTGATGTATTATGGAATGTTGACCCAAATGAAGGAGGCAGATTAATTCTGCACGGGAAAGGTAATAAGGTACGGATTGTACGCATCTCTCCCAGATGCACTGTATTATTAAAAAATCACCTAAAGAACAACAGTCTGGACAGTGTGATTTCGAGAGGGAGGCACGTATTTTCAAGTCAGACGCATGAGCATATGACACCATCCTGCATCACGGCAGTGGTTAACAAATACGTGAAAAAGGCGAAGGAAGACAACCCCACATTATTTCCAGAAAAGAAATATAGTCCTCACTCATTTCGCCATTCGGTTGCCACACATATGCTGGCTTCAAAAGTATCATTGCCAACAATAAAAAACTTTCTTGGGCACGAATCTATACAAAGCACCCTGGTCTATACAAGAATTACATCTGCAACCATTGATGCTGCATTGGCTGAGTATTGGAACCATGTAGCCGAATCCGAACTAGATGGAATGAATTCTGCTAAAGATATAGATTTGGTACGAAAGGCAAAACAGCTAAGAGAGGAATTATTATCTAAGTAAAATAGTAAAAACCTATGAACAAACAAGAGGCTTAATGGGTTTACTCAGATAATAATTCTAACTCAGATAAGGAGCATTGAAGTCTTTTTCAAGGAAACGAAACAGTACCTGAAATTGGGGACGTGTCAATCAAGGGATTTTGATGCTCAAATCGCTCATATTACAACTTGTTATGTTCTCTATACTCTTCTGGCCTACTTTCGCCGAGTGAACGCCTATGAATCCCTGGATGGGGTGTTTGCTGAGATCAAAGACGAACTTATTGAGAAGAATGTAGCGGAACGACTCTGGGAATTATTTGATGATTTACTGCAAGTGGTGATCACAAGCATTGCCAAGTCCGGTTTAGTGGACCTTTTGGAATTTAGGAATTCCCATGAATATGAGTATTTGAAAGAGCTATTTGAGGATTCTTTTCTTACTAATCAGCTAAAAGCCCTTGAAAAAGCTGCTTAATCATTAATAATCAAAAGGTAACAATCACATTAGGCTACCTGGAAATTACAGAAACAGTGATTTAGAGGGGTGGTCGAGTAGAAGCAAACCTTTCTCCTATTGGAAATTGAGCTTGCCCCCCTCACAGATCCGTACGAGCCCAATTAAGGCATACGGCTCCTCATATCCTCTTACAGATTTACTTTTAGTTAGCCGTAAATGTTCACATATATTTTAGGTAATGGCAGTGGGTTACGTTTGAGAAATAAATTAAACTTTTCAAAGCTAAAGCTTCTGCGCTGACTTCTCCGATTAAGCCATTTGAACAACAACTTAGACACTTGGAATCTATATTTTTCCATCATTTTACTATTATCAGTCATCCCATAGTAGGTATAATGCCCTATGAGCTTCCTTCGGACGGTCTTCATGATTTCTTTCGTGCCTAAATTTCTCTCAGCTCTTAACCAAAGCTTGAACGCTTTTACCTTTGCTTTGAATTTCTTTCTGCTCGTTTTCCGCTTTACTCTGAACTTTCCTTTACTACTGTTGCTACAATAGTGGGTGAACCCCAGAAAGTCGAAAGTTTCTGGTTTACCTAGTCCTTGTCTCTTGCTATTGTCTGCCGCGAAGCGACCAAACGCCAAAATCTTGGTCTTTTCTTCTGCGATTTCCAAGTTGAACTTTGCCAGTCTTTTGATTAAGGCCTTATAAAATCTTTCGGCATCCTCTTTTAACTGAAAGCAACAAACGAAATCGTCTGCATAACGCACTATCTCTGCCTGTCCCCTACAAGACTTCTTTACGATCACTTGAAACCATACATCCAACGCATAGTGCAGATAAATATTCGCTAAGACTGGCGATATGCTGGCTCCCTGAGCCACGCCGGCCTCTGTGTCTTCATAAATATCTTTCTCCATGATTCCCGCCTTGAGAAATTTTACGATCAGCTTCTTGATATTCGGGTCTCCTATTCGCAGTTCGATGAATTTCATGAGCCATTCATGATCCACGTTTGTAAAGGAACTTTAATGTCCGCATCTACCACATAGCTGATTTTTCCATTCTCAATGATGCGGTTTACTTCTTTTAGCGCATCATGACAGCTTTTGCACGGTCTGAATCCATACGAATGATTTACAAAGTCTTGCTCGTATATGGCTTGTAGCAGTTTGTTAAGACCTTGCTGTACAATCTTGTCTTCGTAAGCGAGAATACCTAACGGGCGCATACTCTTTTCGTCCTTTGGTATATACGTCCTTCTTACGGGTTGAGGTCTATACCCTTTTCTTTTCAACCGTTCCACAAGACTGTCGATGTTTTCTTCGAGGTTGCTTTCATATTCCTCTTTCGTGACCTGATCGATTCCTGATGCCTTGTTTGCATCTAGCTCGGCATGGCATTTCAATAGCATTTCTTTATTTAGAAGGTGATACAAGGATGTGAACTGTTCTTTTGGCTTCGCCTTTGCAATCTCTGCTATTCTTGCTAATTCCGTTTTCATTTATGATCCACCCCTGTGTGTAGTAAATGTTTCCTTACCAAGAACAATGATATGTAACCGCCTTTCCTCCGCCGACATTACTCGGTTTCTTAGGTACTACGCGGTTATCCGACTTCCTGCCCATCATTTGACATTCTCCCTTTTAATCGGCGGTTTGTCATACTCTCTTACGAAAGAACGAGCAGGATCTCCCGAGTTGCTGTGTAATCATTGTGTAGCATGCCTGGCTCTTCGACCCCGGGGAAGTCCTGCTCCACTCGCCAATACGTTGAGTAGGATGTTGCCTTCCAGTGTTTCGAAACTGTCGACCTTCCCGGTTTACTTATTTCGAGGCTCAATCACTTTCAGGCCTACTATCTGACTGTCTACGCTTAACAGCTAGGATTACTCCTAACCATCCAAGACTCGCTATCGGTGACGTAGCTTGCGTCTTACCGAACGGGATTTCCACCCGCTAAATTACACGACCTATGCTCGGTCGCGACCGAAACTTCAGTTAATATATACCACTCTCCCAATTAGGGATAAGATGAATTTTTCGAACGAGTTATATACATTCCCAGATTCCTCAACTCAGATATCTAATTAAGCAAAAGGGGGTATCCCCTTAGCTCCTCCTGTGTTATAATGCGAGTGTAAATTTCTCGCAAGATGGTGAAATAATGGAATCAACGCTGGTAGTACGACGTGACTACCCCAATACATATCGAGAATTAGTGGAAA
>Ga0209587_1001542_pt1 | contig 10766 bp, 10 predicted proteins | sample NGEPerD_2_FD_184512 | JGI IMG/M metagenome (GOLD analysis project Ga0209587, IMG submission 184512) | Arctic peat soil microbial communities from the Barrow Environmental Observatory site, Barrow, Alaska, USA - NGEE PermafrostL1-D... | ecosystem: Environmental > Terrestrial > Soil > Wetlands >... | reverse complement strand
TTAAGCCGATGAATTGTCCGGCGCATTTGCAGATTTATAACCAGGGCCTGCGGAGCTATCGCGAGCTGCCGCTGCGGCTGGCTGAATTCGGCTCCTGTCATCGCAACGAGGCTTCGGGAACCCTGCACGGCCTGATGCGCGTGCGGAATTTCGTGCAGGATGACGCACACATATTCTGTACCGATGATCAGATCCTGGGTGAGGTGTCGAACTTCATCGATCTGCTGTTTCAGGTGTACCGCGATTTTGGTTTCGACGAGGTGTTTACCAAACTTTCCACCCGTCCCAAAGAGAGAGTCGGCGCCAACGAATTGTGGGACAAGGCGGAAGCGGCATTGCAGGCAGCGCTGGATCACAAACAGTTGGCGTTCGACCTGCAGCCGGGCGAAGGCGCGTTTTACGGGCCCAAGATCGACTTCTCGCTGAAGGACTGCATCGGCCGGGTGTGGCAGCTTGGCACCGTGCAGCTCGATTTCTCCATGCCGGCGCGGCTGGGCGCGACTTACGTTGCGGAGAACGGCGAACGTCAGGTGCCGGTCATGATTCATCGCGCCATACTCGGTTCGCTGGAGCGTTTTATCGGCATGCTGATCGAGCACCACGCGGGCAATCTGCCGTTGTGGCTGGCGCCCGTGCAGGCGGTGGTGCTGAATATTACCGACGCGCAGGCCGCTTATGTTCGGCAGGTTCAGCAAAGCCTGCGGGAACATGGGCTCCGGGTCGATGTTGACTTGAGAAATGAAAAGATAGGCTTTAAGATTCGCGAGCATACGTTGCAGCGGATTCCTTATTTGCTAATCGTAGGTGACCGCGAGGTCGAAAGTGCCGAGCTATCGGTGCGCGCGCGTTCCGGTGAAAATCTGGGCGCCATGAAAATTGAGGTTCTGGGGCGCAAGCTCATTGATGAGGTCGCGCGTCGCGGCCGGATTGCTTCTGGAGGTTAAAGCATTAGCGCTGGTAGAGACTTACGTCTGAATCAAGAGATCGATAACCCGCAAATTCGGCTTATCGACATGCACGGAACCAACGTCGGCGTGGTTTCGCTGGAAGAAGCGCAGCGGATGGCGGCAGAAGCCGAACTCGATCTGGTGGAAATTGTACCCAACGCCGATCCGCCCGTGTGCCGGGTGATGAACTACGGCAAGTTCAAGTTCGAGCAGAGCAAGAAGGCGCAGCAGTCCCGCAAGAAGCAGAAGCAGATCCAGGTCAAGGAAGTAAAATTCCGGCCGGGGACCGAGCAGGGAGATTACGAGGTCAAAATCAGGAACCTGACCCGTTTTCTGAACGACGGCGACAAGGCCAAGATCACGATTCGCTTTCGTGGCCGCGAAATGATGCATCAGGACCGCGGCGCGCAATTACTGGCGCGCATTGAGGCTGATCTTGAAGGGCTGGGCGTGGTTGAGCAGCGACCCAAGCTAGAGGGCCGTCAAATGGTAATGGTGCTGTCGCCCAAGAAATGACGCACCGCGGCGTGCGGAAGTCGAGACAGATTTTTTTACGCGGTCTCTATCGATCGCAAAGAACGGAGTATTGATAATGCCCAAGCTCAAATCCAACCGGGGCGCGTCGAAGCGCTTCAGACGCACGGGCTCCGGCGGGTTCAAGCACGCGCAATCGCATTTGAATCACATCCTGACCAAGAAGAGCACCAAGCGCAAACGCCACCTGCGGCATTGCAAACAGGTTGACGCGAGCGATACGGCGACGATACGGCAAATGCTGCCTTACGCTTGAAGGTCAGGAACAGAGCTATTTTTTTAAGGATTTAACGTATGGCCAGAGTTAAACGCGGTGTCACCGCCCACGCCCGGCACAAGAAGATTCGCGCCGAGGCCAAGGGCTATTACGGCACCAGCAGGAACGTCATCCGCGTTGCCAAGCAGGCAGTCACGCGCGCCGGGCAATACGCCTATCGCGATCGTCGGCAGCGCAAACGTGTGTTTCGGGCGTTGTGGATTGTGCGCATCAATGCGGCGGCGCGGCAGTTTGGGTCTGTCATATAGCCGCCTGATCGACGGGCTGAACAAGGCCTCGATTGAGATCGACCGCAAGGTGCTTGCCGATCTGGCAGTGCGCGATCTGACGGCTTTCGGACAACTTGCGGAAAAGGCCAAAGCCAGCCTGCAAGCGTAGCCGACCGGCGTCGCGCCGGTCTTCAATGCCGATGAAGTGGAAGGGAAAGGTTTCAACGCCTTTCCCTTTTTGTTTTGTAACCCGCACAAAAAATGCTACGCGAAGCAGAGAGAATCACTGTCCCGACAACACCTTCGGCGAGTTGCCGAGAGCGTGCGGATACCAGACATGCAGGAGCTTGACATCCTGGTAACGCAAGCCCTGCGCGATGTGGCGGGCTGCGACCAGGAGCAGGCGCTGGACGCGCGGCGCGTGCAGTATCTGGGCAAGAAAGGACTTCTCACCGAGCGCCTTAAATCACTCGGAAGCCTGCCGGCCGAACAACGGCCTGCCGCGGGCCAGGCGATCAACGCGGCCAAACAGCAAGTTCAGACGGCGATCGCGGCGCGCAAGGAGGCATTACAGGTAAGCGGGCTCGACCTGCGGCTGCGAAACGAGGCGCTCGATATCACCCTGCCGGGCAGGGGGCAGCAGCCGGGCGGACTGCATCCCGTCACCCTGATCCTTGAACGCATCGAAGCCCTGTTCGCGCAAATTGGTTTTGTCGTGGCGGAAGGGCCGGAGGTCGAGGACGATTACCACAACTTCGAGGCGCTGAACATTCCAGCCCACCATCCGGCCCGCGCCATGCACGACACGTTTTATTTCGACGACGGCAGCCTGTTGCGCACGCATACCTCGCCGGTGCAGATTCGCGTCATGCAGTCCACGCCGCCACCGTTGCGCATCATCGCGCCAGGGCGCGTGTACCGGCGCGACTCGGATATGACGCACAGCCCCATGTTTCATCAGGTCGAAGGGTTGCTGGTGGACGAGGATGTGGCTTTTTCTGATCTCAAAGGTGCGTTGAATCAATTCCTTCAGACCTTTTTTGAGCAAGACGATTTAAGCACGCGTTTCCGGCCATCGTATTTCCCTTTTACCGAGCCGTCCGCGGAAGTCGACATCCAGTGTGTAATCTGCCGGGGACGCGGCTGTCGCGTGTGCGGTCAATCCGGATGGCTGGAGGTGATGGGCTGCGGCATGGTGCATCCGCACGTGTTTCAGCACGTCGGCATCGACCCCGAGCGCTTTACCGGTTACGCGTTCGGGCTTGGCGTCGAGCGCATGGCCATGCTTCGCTATCGTGTCAACGACCTGCGGCTGTTTTTTGAAAACGACCTGCGCTTTCTGCGGCAGTTCGCCTGACGCCGTAGTTTATCGGCGGCGCGATTGCGCGGCGCCATCCCAACGTTATAAATCATGAGAATCAATGAAGGGTGGTTACGGGCGTGGGTAAACCCGCCCATTTCTACCGAAGCGCTGGCGGAGCGCCTGACCATGGCCGGGCTCGAGCTAGCCTGCATGTGGCCGGCGGCGCCAGCCTTTCAAGGCGTGGTTGTAGCGCGCGTGACCGATGTTCGGCCGCACCCCCACGCGGAGTCGCTCAAGCTATGTCGTGTCGACGATGGCGGCGCTAACATCTTGACAGTCGTCTGCGGCGCGCCCGATGTGGAAGCGGGATGGCTCGCACCTTTCGCTCGCGTGGGCGCTGAACTGCCGGAGGGCAGGAGAGTCGAGGCGCTTGAGGTGCACGGCGTGGAATCGCGCGGCATGTTGTGTTCGGCGCGAGATTTGGGGCTGGCCGAGACCTCCGAGAGCCTGCTGCGTCTGGCGGGTGACGCGCAAATTGGTCAATCGATCCGAGTGCATCTCGATCTCGACGACACGGTGATGGAGATCGAGCTGACCCCGAACCGCGCCGATTGTCTCAGTATCGCCGGCATTGCGCGCGAAGTCGCAGCGCTGACTGGTGAGGCGACTCGCGCCATTGACGTTCAGCCGGTCGCGGCTGTCGGCGGGCAGGTTTTCCCGGTGAGCATCGAAGCGCCGGTCGATTGTCCGCGCTACGCAGGCCGCGTGATCCGAGCAATTGCGACCGGGAGGCAGGCGCCGCTATGGATGCGGGAACGGTTGCGGCGATGCGGACTGCGCAGCATCGATCCAGTCGTCGATGTCACCAATTATGTGATGCTGGAGCTGGGGCAGCCCATGCACGCCTTCGATCTTGGCAGCCTGACAGGCGGCATTCGCGTGCGCCGCGCCAGCGGTGCTGAGAAGCTCACCCTGCTGGACGGCCAAGAGATCAAGGTTGCGGCGGGCACCTTGCTTATCGCGGATCACGCGCGACCGCTGGCGCTGGCCGGCATCATGGGTAGTCAGGACAGCGCTGTGGGCGCACACACGCGCGATATTTTTCTGGAGAGCGCTCATTTCAGTCCCGGCGCGATCGCCGGGCGGGCGCGAAGCTATAGACTTGCGACCGAATCCTCACATCGCTTCGAGCGCGGGGTCGATCCCCGGTTACAGGTGAAGGCGCTGGAACGCGCCACCGGCCTGTTGCTGGGCATCACGGGCGGCGATGCGGGGCCGGTGCAGGACGTTGTCAGCGCCGAGTATCTGCCGTCACGCTACCGCATACTCTTAAGGCCGGCGCGGGTTACACGGGTGCTGGGCGTATCCATACCCACCACGCGCATCACCGAAATTCTGCGATCACTGGGATGCGAGGTCGAGATCGACCGTGAGCAACTGTGGTTTGAACCGCCGTCGTGCCGCTTCGATCTACGCATTGAAGCCGACCTGATCGAAGAGGTCGGCCGCGTCTATGGTTACGATCGCATCCCCGCCACCATCGCGGGCCACGAGCCAATGATGCGTATCGATAGCGGCCAGGATCTCCGGCGTCTGCGCACCTTGCTGGTCGATCGCGGCTATCAGGAGGCGATCACGTACAGTTTCGTGGACGCCGAAATAAATGGGCTGTTCAATCCCGAACGCGCGGCGAAGCGCGTCGCAAACCCCATCTCCGCGGATCTCTCGGTGATGCGCACCAGCCTGTGGCCGGGGCTCGTGAAAGCGGCACAATACAATTCTAATCGGCAGCAATCGCGGATGAAGCTGTTCGAATCCGGACAGCAGTTTGTAGATACCGAGCACGGCTTGCAGCAGACGCCGATGCTGGCCGGACTGATAGCCGGCGACGTGCTCCCGGAGCAGTGGGGGGCTACGGCCCGAGCAGCCGACTTTTTCGACGTGAAAGGCGACGTGGCAGCCTTGCTGTGCCGGGCCGGGCTGTCCAGTGAAATCCAGTTCGAGCCGTTAACCGCCGCGGCGCTGCACCCAGGGCAGGCGGCGCGAGTCCTGCTTGATAACAAGGTGATCGGGCGCCTGGGCGCGGTGCATCCGGCGTTGGAGCAACGGCTGGATTTACCGCGGCGCATATTCCTCTGGGAGCTCGAAACGGCGCGACTTTGCCGTAGCGATGTTGCAGGGTTCGAGGAAATATCCAGATTTCCCGCGATCCGCAGGGACATCGCGATCATCGTTAACGAAGCGGTTACTGCGGCGCAAGTGACGCAGTGTGTCGTCGAGACGGCAGACAATTTATTGCGAGATGTTTATGTATTTGACGTATATAGGGGCGAAGGCGTAGCTGCGGGGCGAAAGAGTCTCGCTTTAGGCTTGATTTTACAGGGATTCACGCGCACTCTAAACGATAAAGACGTTGATGCTGCCGTATCGCACATCGTCGCTGGCTTGGCGCAAAGGCTTGGGGCATCGTTAAGGGTGTAATATGGCGCTGACTAAGGCCGATATGGCTGAAAAGCTCTTCGAGGATCTGGGGCTTAACAAGCGCGAGGCCAAGGAACTGGTCGAGATTTTTTTCGAGGAGCTCCGCAACGCACTGGAACGGGACGAGCCGGTCAAACTTTCCGGCTTCGGCAATTTTGTGTTACGCGATAAAAATCAGCGTCCGGGAAGGAATCCCAAGACAGGAGAGGAAATTCCGATTACCGCGCGTCGCGTGGTAACATTCCGGCCGGGTCAGAAACTTAAAGCCAAGGTCGAAGCTTATGCTGGAAGCGACTGAATATAAGCAGCTTTCTGCAATACCTAGCAAACGATATTTCACCATTGGCGAAGTGAGCGAGCTGTGCAGCGTCAAGCCGCACGTGCTGCGCTACTGGGAGCAGGAATTTCCTTCGCTCAAACCCGTCAAACGGCGCGGCAATCGTCGCTATTACCAACGCCACGACGTAATGCTGATCCGGCAGATTCGCAGCCTGTTGTACGAGCAGGGCTATACGATCGGCGGCGCGCGACAGAAGCTCACCGGCGTCGCCGCCAAGGAAGACAGCGCGCAGAGCCAGCAGATCGTCTACCAGACGCGCCGGGAACTCGAAGAACTCCTCGAATTCTTAAGCCGTTAAGCCCGTATTTGCGGGTTGCAATATCATCGCCGTAGTCTATCCTTGACCCTTAATCGGGGCGTAGCGCAGCCTGGTAGCGCACCGCAATGGGGTTGCGGTGGTCGGAGGTTCAAATCCTCTCGCCCCGACCAAGTATCTGACAAAGCTTCTGTTTGTCCGCACTGTGGTGCGCCAATTGCGCCGCCTAAGCCTGTTGACCTAAGCGGCCGTGCAACTGATCGGCCGCTACCCGTAATCAATCGACCCGGGGGCGCGTGTTGGAGGCGTTGGGCACCGCCATTATCTGTGCGAGCGGCGTCTCCTGCTCATTGGTGGGCCAGTATGAAAACACCGCAGATTTCGCGGACGCCTGCCTATTGATTGGTTTCTTGTGTTTGTGGCCGGCAGACTACTTTAAGCTTAAAAAGTTTTGTTTCGTCGCACCACCCACTATCTGACGAGGCGAAGGAGCATGAAGGGAGGCCATATACGCATTAACCCGAGCGAATTTCCGTACTCTGGATTTTCATAAAGCAGTTTTGTGGATCCAATCTAAATAGAATATAAGAGGACCGCTTACAACAATGAAACGGATTTTAAAGCTCAAGTCTCTAGTCGCCTTTATCGTCATCTTACAAAATCTCAGCTGTGCAGCGCCGCAACTCCATCAGCGAAGCGATCTTCCACTTCTTCGAGAAGTGCCGATCGCACAGCAAGATCCAGCTCAGCTCTACGGAGAGCTTTTCGAGCGCGTGCAAACGGCGCCCATGCTGGCGGCTCATTCGAGTGGGGCGGAAGAGGTTTGTAAACGGGTGTTTGACGACTCCAAAACCTTCGTGGATGTGATCCCGCGATATAGGCCCAATAAAATTCTCGCCGACTATCGGCAGATAAAGCCAGAAACCGATGCGGACCTTTGCCGGTTCGTTGAACATCATTTTCTTCCGCCGCCTAACATCCCTTCCAAAAGCTTCCCTGGCGAACCGATTGATGACCATATCAAAAGGCTGTGGACATTTCTGAAACGCGAACCAGACGAAGAAACGCGTCCGGCCGCGTCACTGATCCCCCTCCACTATTCATACGTCGTTCCGGGGGGGCGATTTCGCGAGATTTACTACTGGGACTCTTATTTCAGTCAGCTCGGATTGCTCGCTGACGGCAAGGACGAACTCTTTAAGAACATGGTGAAAAATTTCGCTTATTTACTGGCGACGATGGGGCGAATTCCGAACGGCAATCGCGATTACTACCGCGGTCGGTCTCAGCCTCCGTTTTTTTCGCACATGGTGGCTCTATGGCGATCGCGCTTCGGAGATAAATCGGCCGTCTCGTTTCTTCCGACTCTTAAAAGAGAACATGCCTTTTGGATGGAGGGCTCTGAGAGCCTGACGACAGGCCAAGCGCGGGCACGCGTGGTTCACCTGGACGGCGACGGCTTTTTGAACAGGTATTGGGATGATCGAGCCGTACCTCGACCCGAAGCCTATATAGAAGACGTAGTAACGGCGAAAAAAGCACCCGATCGGCCTGCCGATGAGGTGTACAGGGATCTCCGGGCCGGCGCTGAGTCCGGTTGGGACTTCAGCACGCGCTGGTTCACCGTTCCCTATGATCAAGCCACGATCCAAACCACCGCTCTTATCCCGATTGATTTGAACTCACTGCTCTACCATCTCGAGCTGACGATTTCTGATCTATCGCGCGTCGCCGACGATCCGCTGTCGTCCAAACATTTCGCGGATTTGGCCGACAAGCGACGCAAGCTGATCCAGCGGTACCTATGGGATAAAAAAAGCGGAACCTTTAGCGACTACAATTGGCGTACTCGATCACCGTCTTCAGAAATGACGGTTGCCATGGTCGCGCCGCTTTTTGTCGGACTCGCCACCGAAGATCAGGCTAAACGCGTGGCGATAGTTTTAGAGAAGCGATTTCTCAAAGCCGGCGGGCTCGTCACAACCCTGCGTGCCTCTGATGAACAGTGGGACTTCCCCAACGGCTGGGCTCCGCATCAGTGGATGGCCTATGCGGGTCTTAATCGCTATAAGCACGATGTCTTGGCCGAGCAGGTTCGCGGACGCTGGTTGAAGCTTAACCGCCACGTCTACCGCCGGACGCGCAAGATGATGGAAAAATACAACGTGGTGAACATCAATCTCAAGTCGGGAGGCGGCGAATATGAGGGTCAAGACGGCTTCGGTTGGACCAACGGTGTTTATCGTGCACTCAGTACTCCAAACGATTCGCTCAAGCATTTGTCAACGACTGGCTGCGCTTTCCCACGGCCAAAGCTTTATCCCATCTGCTTCCATGGCGTGCTCGCGACCAACGCGCGTGGCGAGATCATTGCGGGCGGGCCGGTTAATGCCCATGACACCGCAGAAGCTCATGTTGACGGGCCACCACCTCCTAGGTGAATTTCACAATCCACGTTCAGGTTGAGGGCTGAAAGGGCCGGTAATAACCCTATTTCTTGTAGCAGACCCAGCTAGTGGACATGTGAATGGTGGTGGGTCGCCAGCTGCTAAGAGGGGCAGGCAGGTCAACATCGCTATCCCACGATCCCTGCGACACGGAGCAAGTTTAGGAGAATGATTAACAATCCATGGTCTTGGGGGGGGCGGAAGGGCTTGCCGCCGATCCTTACTAGCGTAATTATCCCGCTTACTAGCGTAACAAGCCCACAAATCCCATGACCCGAAAATGGTCAGCATACCCATAAGGTTAATGCAATAAAATTTAAAATCGGAAAATAGGGATCTGAACGGAGGTGGCAACGGAGAATAAATTTGAAACGCAAAGTTTCCCGACGGGTAATGTTCCAAAACAAGGACCAGAAGGGGAAGGAAAATGATGAGCAGATACGTCAAGCGATTAAATTCGTCTAGCCCACGCGGCGGGGCTTTTTCTGGATCCAGCTTGTATTTTTTTGGATCCCGCCAAGAGAGGCAAACTCCCTGAAAAGTCCAATGATAGACCGCAAAAAGTACCATCGTTATAAGACTCAAGTTTGTGGTCTGAATGACATCGATAAAGGAATTGTGCATCCCTGTGGCCCCGTGACCTGATAGACGAAGAAATTGCTCCCAGCCAGGAAATCCTACTTCACTTCCACCCAACACTAAGGCGCCATACTCTCCCGCCCATGCTCCAAGCTGATGAATGACGAGTAGGCTTTTGCGGATATGGATATCCATAAAAAGACACACCAAGGTAGCAAGACCAAGTACGACACAAACTGGAGCGGAGTCTAAGAGGCTACTATAATTGTTATCTATCTGTTTTCGGCGATCCTCTGATGATTTTTCAGTCAAAAGCGGTACCGCAAGTTGCAATAAGAACGCGCCTAGCAGGCCACCCACTATTAGCATTTTTTGTATAACCCAGTCATCGATCGCGTTCGATCGATCCTTGATTTCCGGATAGACTTTATATTGGAGATCGAACTTCGCCAACTCCGTTGCCTTTTTCATTGCTGACTTGGCTGACTTGATTGCCTCTTCCCTTTTTTCCTCAACTTTTATCCGGAGCGTTTGGGCCATTTGAGCCCACCGATATTCCATCAGGGTCACTACTACCGGCTCAGCGTCTGTCACTGCCGGCTTATCCTCGTCCTCGTCCTCGTCTCCCCACAACACAGCTCCCCACAAATCAGTCAACAAGTCTTCCCACCAATTCCCAGAGTCTCTTGTTACCAGAGGCAAGTCTTCCCAGTTATCCTGTATTTTCTCCGCCTTGTACGCTTTGTTACATAGACCCTTGAATATTGTGTCCTTTTTCCAGTGGTCAAGTTTTTTTTTGGCCTTTTCCGTGGCCTCATTGAAGTCTACTTTGCCCTCTTTGAAATCTGTTTTTGTCGGACATTCTCTTGTGAACGCTTCGGGCCTCAATTTGAGGGAAGGAGCAGCTAAGAGATGCCACATTAGGACACTCACGAGGATGAGACTCACCACCCTCAAGATTATGGGCATAAGGGGAGAGCCGTCTTGGATTTTTGGACAGGCCGATAAGTGATAAGAGTCATCGGTGTTATGGGGGCGCTTTGGTGCTTTTGGAGATGACGATGAGACGATCCAGACGCAATCATTCTGCGCAGTTCAAGGCGTAAGGCGGCACTGGCTGCCTTGCGTGGCGACAAAGCAGCGGAGATTTATAAAGCCTAGCCGAGTATACGCGCCATAGTACTTAATGTTTGCGAGACCTCGCGATTGGACGCCTCAATGTGAGGGTTATTTGAGGCAGTGTATGGCATTTCTCCATCTTGGCAGGTGGGTAGTTACGTCTCTTTGGAGAGTCTGAGAGGTGGCCCCACGCAGTTGGACAGGATATCGAGTTTCTTAAGTGAGCTCCGCGGGTTAAGCCGCCAGCTTTGCTGGTGGCAAACTAAAGTAGACG
>Ga0209587_1001540_pt1 | contig 10778 bp, 9 predicted proteins | sample NGEPerD_2_FD_184512 | JGI IMG/M metagenome (GOLD analysis project Ga0209587, IMG submission 184512) | Arctic peat soil microbial communities from the Barrow Environmental Observatory site, Barrow, Alaska, USA - NGEE PermafrostL1-D... | ecosystem: Environmental > Terrestrial > Soil > Wetlands >... | reverse complement strand
CGAAGGCGACACCATCGTCCTTCTTCCCGGCTTGCATCGCGGACCCGTCCGAGTCACGCGCAAGATATCGCTCGTGGGCGAGAAAGGTGCCATCGTTACGGGACCGAACCAGGGAAGCGTGGTTACGGTTCTGGCGCCTGAGGTCATTGTTCGGGGCCTTATCATCAGGGGCTCCGGCACTGATCTCGAGACAATGGACTCAGGCGTCTTCGTCGAAAGAAGCGCGACCGGAGCCCTTGTGGAGGACAATCGGCTGGAAGGCAATCTGTTTGGCATTTACCTCCACGGTGCCGCCGATTCTATTGCACAGCGAAACCAGATTGTCGGGCTTCGGCAGGTCCAAGTAAGCGAGGCCGGCAATGGAATATCGGTATGGAATGCCACCGGCGCAAAAATCCTCGACAACGACATTCGCTTTGGGCGCGACGGGGTCTTTGTTACCACCAGCCGCAGGAACGTTATCAGCGGCAACTCCTTCCGGGACCTTCGCTTCGCTGTCCACTACATGTATGCGAATGACGGGGAGATAGCGGATAACCTTTCGATCGGTAACAATGTCGGCTACGCGCTAATGTACTCGCACCGCCTTATCGTACGCGGCAATTTTTCCAAGCAAGACCGGGACCACGGGTTCTTGTTCAACTATGCCAACGGATCTGAGATTACGGACAATGTTGTAGAAGGGGGCCTCTTGCCGAGCGTCCGCTGGACGAGTCCTTGGGGACACGGTGACGAGCGTGAAACGCTCACAAGCGACGGGAGACCGGCTTCATCCGCTGAGACCTACCGTGCCGCTCCCGAAAAGTGCGTGTTCATTTACAACGCAAACAACAATCGCTTTAACGGTAATTGGTTCGAAAGTTGCGAGATCGGCATTCACTTCACCGCCGGCTCGGAGGGTAATGATTTTGTCGGCAACGCCTTCATCGGCAACCGCAACCAGGTGAAATATGTCGGTACGCGATTTCTCGACTGGGCCAAGGACGGGCGCGGTAACTATTGGAGTGACAATCCAGGATTCGACCTAAATGGCGATGGCATCGCCGATACCGCCTATCGTCCCAACGATCTTATCGATAAGGTGCTGTGGATCGCGCCGCAGGCGAAAGTCCTCACGAATAGCCCAGCGGTGCAAATCATCCGCTGGGCGCAGTCGCAATTCCCGGCACTCTTGCCGGGTGGCGTCATCGATAGCCATCCGCTCATTGCCCCACCAGTGAAGCCGGTGCTCAAGGGCCGGAACACCTCATGAAATGGGCCATCGCGGCCGATAAGATCTCAAAACACTTCGGCCGGGTGAAGGCCTTGCGCGAGGTCTCGTTCGCCTTGCCGCCGGGAGAATTGGTTGCGCTTGCCGGTCCTAACGGCGCAGGCAAAACCACGCTCCTGAAGCTCATTGTCGGCTTGATCCGACCAAGCGGGGGAACAATCCGGATTTTCGACGAGGTTCCAGCGGCATGCTCGCTCACGACCCGGCGCCAGCTGGGCTATCTGCCGGAGAACGTTGCGTTCAACGATGCATTGACGGGCCGCGAGACGCTTTTGTTTTACGCGCGGCTCAAAAAAGAGCGGCCGGAAATCTCGCTCAGCCTGCTTGAGCGGGTTGGCTTGACAGCAGCTGCCGGCCGGCGCGTTGCCGCCTATTCCAAGGGCATGCGCCAACGTTTGGGCCTAGCGCAGGCACTCCTCGGCAATCCGCGCGCGCTCCTGCTTGATGAGCCAACCAGCGGTCTTGATCCCGCCTTCCGGGAGCGGTTTTACGAACTCGTACGGCAGCTGCGCGATCGCGGCACGACCGTGCTTCTGTCGTCGCATGCTTTGACGGAACTTGAGGAGCGTGCTGACCGGATTATTATCATGAAGGAGGGAATCATCGTCGCAAACGCTACACTCGGCGAATTGCGGCGTGAGGCACAGTTGCCGAGTCGCATCGTGCTGACCATGGCCGAGGGTGTGTCCGCTGATGACGCGGCGAAGCTTGCTCCCGCGGCATCAATGCGGCAGATCAACCCCGATGTCTTGGAGTTCCTTTGTCCGGAACGAGATAAAATGGATCTCATCAGGCGTATTGTTGCGAAAGGCACTGCTATTGTCGACCTGGAAGTGGTGCCGCCCGGACTTGATAAGCTCTATGCTCATTTCCTCGGTGCGCACGTGGAGGCGCGGTGAACAGTATTTTCATCATTTGCGCCCGGGAAATCCTCCTTGGCATACGCAATCGCTGGGTTCTTGCAACAACCCTGCTGCTGGCAGCTTTGTCCTTAAGTCTCGTACTTCTTGGTAGCACGCCCACCGGGCAGGTCGGTGTGGGAGCGCTCGATGTGGTGATCGTCAGCCTGACCAGCCTCTCCATTTTTCTGGTGCCGCTCATCGCGCTCCTTATCGCCCATGATGCGATCGTGGGCGAGGCAGAGCGTGGAACCCTGCCGCTACTGCTCAGTTATCCAGTGCGTCGTTGGCAGGTCATCCTCGGTAAGTTCTCAGGCCATGTCCTTATCCTCCTCTTTGCCGCTGTCATCGGATATGGCGCGGCGGCCGCCGCTCTCACGGTCACCGGCGCCGATCTCCTTCGACAGAGCCTCGTGGCCTTTATGATAATGGTGGGATCCTCGGTTTTGCTCGGAGCAGTGTTTATTGCTGTGGCCTACCTTATCAGCACGCTGGCGCCCGATCGCGGAACTGCCGTGGGGGCTGCGATTGGAGTCTGGTTGCTGCTTGTGCTTATCTATGACATGGCCTTGCTGGGTATTCTTGTGATCGATCAGGGCAAAATGATCACAGCAGGGATCCTCAACACGCTGCTTCTTCTTAACCCCACCGATGTTTACCGCCTGTTGAACCTGACGCGATCCGCCAGTGTCAGCCAGTTCGCTGGTATGATGGGTCTTGCTCAAAACGCTGTATGGAGCCAGTTCACGCTCCTTGCGGTTTTGATGTTGTGGATCATCGTGCCGCTGGCATTGGCCGCCACTGTCTTTACGCGGAGGCAGGTATGAAGCTCATTGCTCTTGCGGTTATCTGTTTTGCCCTGGCCGCCTGCGATCAGGAGCAGGGGAGTGTGACGCAGCCTCCGCCGCACGACCTCACCCCCGATGCGATCGCTTACTTTTGCGGCATGAACGTGCTGGAGCATCCAGGCCCCAAGGGCCAGATTATCTTGGCAAGTCGCATCGATCCGGTTTGGTTCTCCTCAGCACGGGACGCACTCGCGTTCACGATGCTCCCCGAGGAACCAAAGGATATCCAGGCCATTTACGTCTCCGACATGGCCAAGGCGCCGAGCTGGGACAAGCCCGGCTCCGCCAACTGGGTCGAAGTTCATCACGCGGTCTTCGTCATCGGCAGCCGCCTGAAAGGAGGCATGGGGGCCGACGAAGCTGTCCCGTTCTCGGATCGGGCCACGGCCGAAAGATTTACCTCAGAGCAAGGCGGGCGGATTGTCTCTTTCGGGGATATGCCGCACGATTATATCCTCGCTGCGGGCACCGAGGCAACCGGCGTGCTTCCGGAGGCATCTGGACCAGCAGCCGCGCCTCAGCGGCCTGACCCAACGCGTTGAGGAGGCGACCATGTCTCGGAGAATCTCTTCCCTATCCCGTCGTCGCTTCATCCGGATAAGCGCTGCGGCGGCGGGATTGGCACTCGTGCCGATCGGCCGCGCGTCCCGAGCAGCAGCGAGCTTTGTGACCTGGCGTGGCACCGCGCTGGGCGCAGAAGCGACAATGCAAATTCATCACCCTGATCGGAATGAAGCGCAGCGTTTGATCGCCCGCTCGCTGACGGAGGTCCGACGCCTGGAGCGCCTATTCAGTCTTTACCAGGATGATTCCGCGCTGGTCGAACTCAATAAGAGAAGCGTGTTGGTCTCCCCGGCCCCTGAGCTGATCGAACTTTTGGGACTCTCGCAGCAATACGCGGCGCTAACCGACGGGGCCTTCGATCCGACGGTTCAGCCGCTATGGCAGCTTTATGCCGAACATTTTTCAATGAGCGGGGCAGACCCTACCGGACCTTCCGAGGCTGCAGTTCGGGCCGCGATCGCACGCGTCGGTTATTGCAAGCTACTCGTCAGCGGCGATCGCATCGTTATGCCGAACGGCACAGCTGTGACTCTGAACGGAATCGCACAGGGATACATAACCGACAAAGTCGTCGACCTGCTGCGTACCGAGGGAATCGATCATAGCCTGGTTGACATGGGCGAGACCCGGGTTATTGGAACGCACCCGGACGGCCGTTCGTGGGATGTCGCCATCGCGGATACTGACGAGCCCACCCGCATCGCGGCTGTGCTCCCGATCGTCGATCGCGCCGTGGCAACGTCGGGCGCTTATGGCTTTCGCTTCGATCCAAGAGGCCGTTTCAATCATCTTTTCAACCCGGCCACAGGCGCCTGCGCCCGCTTGTACCGCAGCGTGACGACAGTGGCTGACACGGCGACGGCGGCGGATGCGCTGTCGACCGCTTTCAGTTTGATGCCCAGGGACAGAATTCAATCGGTCATGCGAAGCGCCGGAATCCAAATGGTGTACCTGATTGATGCTGACGGCACGCCATCGCGGCTCATGGCCTAAAGCCCTGGTTCATCATCCGGTTCTCCATCCGAGGCCTCCATGATGGCACCTCTCTCCCGCAGTCTGCACCGAATCCTGCGAGCCTATGCTTGTATTTCAAACACATCAGAACGCACCGGTCATTGGATAAAGATGCGCCTCGCCCAAGACGACGAAATGGTCCACACACTCACGCCGGATCGATCCGATCAGCCGTTCGGCAAAGCCATTCTGCCAAGGCGAGGCTGGTGCGGTAGGCCTGTCCCGGATGCCCATGGCGCGCAATCGGCGTGTGACGATGGTGCCGTAAATCCGATCCCGATCGCGAATGAGGTGTTGCGGGGCATCGTCCCAAGGAAATGCCTCCGTTATTTGACGTGCAATCCATTCGGCCGTCGGGTTTGTTGTGACGTTGATCCAGACGAGGTCTCTGCGGTCTAGCCGAACGATGACGAGCGCATAGAGCAAATCAAAAGTAATGGTCGGGGCAACGAACAAGTCCATGGCGGCGATGTCAGGCGCGTGGTTACGCAGAAAGGTGCGCCATCCCTGGCTTGGCGACCCCCGTCGCTTCGCCATGTACTTGGCGACGCTCGACTGTGCGACCTGAAACCCGAGCTTGAGCAGTTCTCCGTGGATGCGCGGCGCTCCCCAAAGCGGGTTCTCGATGCTCATCCGCCGGATCAACGCGCGGAGGTCCGTCTCGATCTGCGGCCGCCCTCCCAGTGAGCGTGACTTCCAACGCCAGTAGCAGCGAAAGCCTGCCCGATGCCAACGCACGAGCGTCTCGGGACGGATGATCGTGAGGACCTGCAGGGTCGACGGAAACCATCGATAGAGCTGGACCAAGAACCAGCGATCGTTGTTGGTAAGCCGGGGGCGGCCACGCACCTTACGCCGCAAAACGATCAACTGATGTCGGAGTGCCGCGTTCTCTGCTTCAAGCCGAATCCTCGACTTGAATGGCAAGGCCAAGACGGCCAAGACGAAGCAGAGCAGTGCAAACATTGTGCGCTGACGTTAGGCGATTCCTTCAGCCGATCAAATGCGGATGAGGTTTTCGGTACACACACCGGGCTTTATTGCGAAGATAACAGTGGTTTTGGTGGGGCTTCAGCTCTAAGGCTTGAATGCACGTAGGCACGAAAGTCCGCTAGCGTCATTAGCGGAAGTCGTCAGACTCCACTTGCGGATCTGGTTCTGACCCGGAACGTCAATTCGGGTTCTCAAAAGCTGGCCTCTGACGATGGCTCGCTGCCAACGCTAAATAACGCCCTTAACGCGTCTCGCAGTTTTTCGTAGGAAATGGACTTTGGCGCGCCATTATTCAAAAGAGAGCTCACAAACCGCCCGTACGAATTCGCTCTTTCGAATTCCTCTTCGGCGCGTGCCTGAGTTGTCCTCAATGGCATGCTCGTCACGCGTCCGTCTTGGCCGAGACGGACATACAAGGCGTCTTGTTTCACCGCGTCACGCTTCCCCTTCGAAATTCGCAGGATCGAAGGTTCATAATCTGGGTCATCAACCCAGAACCAATTGTTTGCCTCCCACCTACCAATCTTTTCATGTCGGAGAATGTTAACCGCGCTTGCAACTTTGGGCGGCAGCCTGTCGCCGAGCTCGAAATCGATATCGCAGAGCTTCCTCAGATCATCGAGCGTTTCCCACTCCGGATGGAGGTAATCGATGATGACGCCGACCAGCTGCTTGCAGGCGTGGTCGTTCATCGCGCGAAGGAGCTCACGACTCCATGGGACGACTTCCTCCTTCACGAGAAACAACAGGAAAGCTTTCGCAAACTCTTCCTGTGCGATCATGGACAGCATAAGCTTGGTGCTCGGCGGCTCCTGCATTTCAAGCCACATTGCATCTTCGAGTATTCTCTCTCCATTGCCGATGCACGCTTCCATCGATTTGGTTAGAACCGATGGCTCCGGCCGGGGAAGCGGCGGCCTATCCTTTTCCATAGCGCCACCTGAGATTGCCGCATTGGCATTGAACAAACTCGACTCCCGCAGCGTCTGAAAACCACACCGGCTTCCCGCAACTATTGCAGATGAACGCCTCACGAGCAGTTTCGCAGGCGTCGATCAGCTTACCTGCCTCCGAAGGCACAACGTCGACCGAGTGCGAGCTCTTGTTGCCCCACGAAGCCAAAAGCCGGCGCGCCTTGTCGAGCTCTTCAAGCGCCGCGGAATTGCACACGAAGTCTGTGCCCACTTTATTCTGAAAGCTCTTCTTACCGTCGGCGATCAACCGTTCCAGAAAGTCGAACCAGGTCCGCTTGTCATTACGGTCGCCGCGAAGATAGGGAAGCCGGAGCCGGAGCTTCTCCGCGATCAATGATAGCTCCACGTCCATGATCTTGCGGGCGTCATTGCCGGCGGAGTCGGGACGTTCCTTCAGGAGCGCACGGGCATCATCGAACGTCGTCGTTTTGTGCGACCAGCGGATGCCAACCTCAGGCGTTTCGTAGGGTAAGAGGGTCCTGAAAATATACTTCTTTTCATCGAGCTGAACGCGCAGCTCCGCATACCAGTCGCGGTCGTGGGTGAACACAATCACCTGCCGGTCAGCGAAAAAGTCATTCAAAAGCTGGACGATCATGCCGCGATGATCGCGGTCGAAGCTCACCACCACGTCATCAAGGAACAGCGGTCGGTCGTGGTCGGCCTCGCGCTTGGCCATAGCGAGAAAAATGCAAAGTCCGAGGCTGTTGCGATAGCCCTCCGACAAGGTAAGGCGCGGAGAATCCTGTTCTTTGCCGTGAAATTTGAGGGCGATATCAATGGCCTTGTCGTTCTCCGGCAAATAGAGACGCACATCCTCGATCGGCTCCCCCGGATGGAGCACTTCCCACATGCGGCTGATATCGCCGGAGATTTCCTTGATGACCGCGACCGATCGATCGCGGATTTGACTCCGTATCCGGTTCTCAACCGTATTAAGAAAGGCGACCAACCCCTCGATTGCTGCGATTTCTTCGGCCGTCTTCCTAGCGTCGAATACCGAAACAGCTGCTTCGACCAGGATCTTGTCTCTCGACAAATCCTTGATCTCAGGCGGGGCGCTCTGGGAGCCCTTATCCGCGGCATCCACGACAGGCAGGCAATTATCCTCAACTGCCATAAGGCTGTCCTCGCTCAGCGACTGGCGAAGCGTGTCGGAAGCGCATTGCTCGATCCATTCCACATCAGCCTTGAGAGCGCCCTCTTTCAACGCGTCCCGCCACGACCTGATCTCATCCTTGCCCAAAGTCGCCTTGACCGCCTTCAGCACGTCGACAAGTGCGCCTACCGCAGCCTGCCGCTCCTTGAATGCGGCAATGACCTCCTTCATTCGCTCCTGCTCGGCCTTGACGTGCGCCTTGAACTGTGCGGCGGGGATCGCCCTCCCGCACGCCGGGCATACAACCTCGCCATGATCTTCGAGCTTAGCCGCGAAGGTATCGGCAGATTGCAATACCTCCAGCTTCTCGGAGATCAGAGGCTCAACGGATCCCGCGAGTTTTTCACTCGCATCCCGCACCGCTTTCACTGCTCCGGCAATATCCGTACCTGCCAGCGCGCGTAGGGCGAGATAGCCTCGGTCTTCTGCTGAAAATTCTTCGATGCGCCGGGTGAGGGCGGTATCGAGTTCTTTGCAGCGTTCGAGCGCGTCAATGACATGTGACGCGGGACAATAGGTTGTGTGGAGCCCTTCGATCTTCGCCTCGATGGCATCGTCCGTGTCCGCGCCAAAGGCTTGCATGCGCTTCGCTGCTGTCTGATCGGTCGCCCACTGCTTTTGCGCAAGCTGGCCTTGCGCTTCAACGGCCTTGGCGAGCTGCCTCAAGTTTTCGGCCGCGACCTCAAGCTCGTGAAGCCCTAACAACGGCAGTAGCGCCGAATATTTTTCGCCCTTGGTAGCGCGAATGAAATCTGAAACTTCATCCTGCCGCAGCACGGTGCGGCGGTATTCCCAGGCGGTCGGATCGATGGGGCCAGAGCGTGTCGTCTCAGCGACCCCGTTCGGCGCAATCCGCACATGAAGCTCGCCGCCGCCTGCGAATTTGATCCACAACTCGCTGGTCCGGCCTTCCGGCGTATGTGTGTTGGGAACGGCCTTCTCCTGGCGGCGGCCACTATGCTCGCTGGCCAGATGCCCAATCCTTCCGTTCTCAATTACATACTCGATGGCATCGACGAACGAGGATTTGCCTGTCCCGTTCTGGCCATAGACCATCATCGACTTGCCGCCGGCGTCGAGCTCGACCACATCGGCGGCGCCGCGAAACCAAGCAATGCGGATTGAATCGATCCTCATTCGCCCGCATCCTCATCCGCAGCGGATTTCACCATTGATTTGAGGAGCAAGCGTGCGAGGCCATTCAATTCTCCCTGCGAGAGGGCGCACTCCTTCAAGGTATTCGTCAGCTGTTGCTCAAGCTCCGCAACAGCGTCGTCGCCAACGCTGACAACAGCGCGCGCGCCATCGAGAACTTCAGCTATCCAGTCGTTTCCGGTATTTGACACGGCCAGTCCCACCTCTCTCTCGGCCACTGGCCTGTGAGCTTTGATTGTGCCGTCCGATGAATAACTCTCAAGGTTGTATGCCCATTCTTCCGTCTCCCGCAAATCGCAGTAGCGATCTCTCGCGAGCGGCCATCCGGCACGCATCGCCTTACGGTGGGGCCTACCATTTCCCCCGCCCGTCAACGCAACGCCGCAGCTGACCTGCGGGGCGCCCAGATACAAGGGAAGCGCGTCGAACGCGCACGTAGTCTATTTCAGGGACGGATCACCCTGAGCTTGGCAGCACACGTTGAGGCGCTGTCTCCGATGGGTCGTGACATTAGGTAGGGCATTAGGTGTGAACTTCGGTTGGTCCTGGAACTCTGCCCTAACCTACTGAAGATATTTGGTGACCCCGACAGGATTCGAACCTGTGACCCTCAGATTAGGAATCTGAGGGTAGGGCGACAGTCGTCAAAAGTCGAAGCTGCAAATCAAGATGGTTGCGGGCCCGGGATTTGAACCTACACATCGCGGCCAGAAGAGCGCCACCACTGCTTTAGTCGCTCATCAATTGGTCAATAATTTGCTGGTATCTGCGAACCGCATCCAGCGAGGCGCCCTTGTTGTAATACTTCTCGACGGAGCGTTGGTTGGTGTGCTGGAGAAGCCCCGAAGCGATCCCCATGCAGTCGCCGGCGTTGATCGCCACGGTGTAAACGGCACAATCGCGAAACAGGTGAGGGTTGACTGCGACGCCGAGTTCCCGGTGCGTGGTTTCGGTGATGATGTGGCCCACATAGGTGTAGGCAAGTGGTCCACCCTTGATGGAGGCCCAGAAGGCATCGTCGGGATCACGGAACAGAGTGCGCCAATGTTTGAGCCAGCGGTCGATATGTGAGGTGAGGATTTCGGGAACCGGCCGTTCGTCGGGACGCCCGGTTTTGGTCTCGGCTGCCTCAAGTATGATCCACCACGTATCACCGATCCGGCGTAAGTGGCGCCCGACGCGCAGCTCTGCGAGATTGCGCAGCCGGATGGGACAGAGTGAGAGAAGGGCAACCATCAGGCCGTCGCGCACCAGCCGGGCGCGCGCGAGGTCTGTGAGATGGTTGCTTGTTTCGCCGCGACTGATCAACTCGAGTCCGAGCGCAAGCAGCCGTTCAGATGGGACTATGCGATGATATTTGGGGCGGGGCCGCGCCTCATAGCGGAGATCGCCCTCAATCTCGCGCAACCAGATAAGATCGCGACCAGGTGCCAGGATTCTGGCGATTCGCCGGATCCTGTCGATATAGGTTGCTCGCGTGACCGAACCGATACGACCGTGAAGCTCATGCACGAACGCTTCGATGATCTTGGGCGTCACGTAGCCGGCCGGCTCAGGATTATCGTCCAACACGCCGTTTCGCCGGCAGAAATCGAGCAAGTAGCCATAGCCCCGTACGAGGCTCGTCCGGGTTGACGGCTTCATGCGGGAAGCAGCACCGCCCGGTTTCAAGCGCTGCGCAGCTACGCAGGCCCGCTCCCACGCCTCGCGGTCAGCGGTAGGCCAGTCGTACAGAGGGCAGGCTCGGATTTTCTCAGGCATGGGTCTTCTTCTTAGGCGAAGCTTGGGACGGCTCACCGCGCTCCAGGCCGGTGACCATTTCGCCGAACAGGCGCGTGGCCTCGAGCGTCTCTAACCCGATATAAAAGTTGCGGGTGGTCGTGATGCTGCGATGGCCGAGCA
>Ga0209587_1001539_pt1 | contig 10784 bp, 12 predicted proteins | sample NGEPerD_2_FD_184512 | JGI IMG/M metagenome (GOLD analysis project Ga0209587, IMG submission 184512) | Arctic peat soil microbial communities from the Barrow Environmental Observatory site, Barrow, Alaska, USA - NGEE PermafrostL1-D... | ecosystem: Environmental > Terrestrial > Soil > Wetlands >... | reverse complement strand
CCTTCGCGGTGTCGGTGCTCTCGCCGGCCCGCCTGCGATCAGGGCCACCAGGATCGTGACTAGTGCCGGCAGCGGCTCCTCGTCACCGGTCAGCGCCTGCCATGCGATGAGTGCGGCGAGCCCCCCGACGAAGAGGAGGTGCAGACCGTCCCGCAGCCGCTTGCTGGCGACTCCCGCGAGCCCCTCCACCAAGAGCAGCACGGCGGGCGGAAGGAGCACCAGCCCGACGGCGTACACGACTATGTCGAGCCCGGTCGCCCCCCGGCCGATGAAGAAGTCGGCTCCGTCAGCCAGCGGCTCGAAGTACTGCTGTGCGATCGCCAACGAGCACAGGGCGGCGAGGTGCAAACCGTTTCGCAGCACGAGGGCGCGACACTAATCAGACCGTCGGCCTGTCGCCCTCGCCGGAGCTCCTGCTCCATGGTCCTGCTTTGATCGTCCGCGGCCGCCGGCACACGACTCCCGCGACGGGCGCGGCGTACAAGGCCGCCTGCAACGCTCGAGCGCCGGGCGCTCCTCGAACTTGGACCCCAGGCGGTGCACTCGCGGGAGGATCTCGTCTGGCATCGGGCTCCCTCGTTGTGGTGTTGGCTATCCCGCGGCCTCGGCCGCGTAGACCTTCAGGTCCTTCGGCGCTCCCTTGCCTCTGAAGCGGTAGCGGCGCTTGAGCTCCAGCGACTCGGTGTCGAGGCGGTGCAGCGTGGCGTCGGACACCAGCACCTCGCCGGGCCCCGCCGCAGTGGCCACCCGTGCCGCGATGTTCACGTCCACGCCGTAGTAGTCGCCGCCCAGGCGGCGCGGCCTGCCCATGTGGATGCCGGTGCGCAGCCGGGGGCTGTAGCCGCCCACCTCCAGGCCGTCCAGCGCGCGCGATCCCTCCAGCGCGGCCTCCACCGCCTCGGCCGGATCGCCGAAGACCGCCATCACCCCATCGCCCAGGCGCTTGACGATCCGGCCTCCGTGCGCCTCGATCGGCGGCTCCACCGCCTGCCCCACGCGGCGCAGCAGCTCCAGCGCCAGCGTGTCGCCGGCCTCCAGCGTCCAGTCCGAGAACCCCACCAGGTCGTTGAAGACGATCACGACCTCCTCGTCTCCGAGGCCGCGGCCCTGGGCCTCCGACAGCGACTGCCACGCCTGCAGCGCGCTGAAGCCCACCTCGCGCAGGGCGCTCGGCCGCTCCGCAGCCAGCGCGGTGAGGCGTTGGCCGATCAGCTGGGGCGGTTCGCTGCCGGCCATCGACAGGGGGTCGCCGTAGTCACGATCCCCGGGCATCATCTTGCGCAGCGCCTGGGCGGCACGGACCAACCGCGGGGCGGAGTCGAGTTTCTTCAGCCGGCCGGCCAGCCGGCCATCGCCGGACTCCTCCTCGGAGGACTCGGTGGGCTCTGGCGGATCGCTCGGGCGGTCGGAGCTCATCCTCACGGGACGCTACACCGGCCGGCTTCCAGCTGATAACGACAGGCCGCCGGCCCCGGGGGAGGGGCCGGCGGCGATCTCCCAGGAGGGGAGGGAGCTAGGAGGCGTGCGGGCGGATCCGCGGAGCGCGGAAGGCGCTCCGGAGACGCTCGCTCAGGCCGGCCTTGCGCTCGTCGGAGCCGCGCAGCTGGCGCGCACGCAGGTCGAGCATCTCGACCATGGCGGTGGTGCGGCGAAACGGGTCGGCGATCGCGTGCCCACCGTGCAGCGGCAGAGCGGCTACAGCCTGATCGCCGGCCTCGGCCACGAGCACCGGGCCGTCGGGCACCAGGGCGTCGTCGAGAGCGGCGAGCCTGGTCAGCGCGGCGGCGTCGGAGTACTCCGCGAGCCGCACCGTCACCTCGCCTGCCTGTCCTACCGGAGGTAGGGAGGGGCGAGTCCTGTTGGAGTAGTTCACGTACGTCATGACCGATCCTTTCTGTCTTACAAGTTGCCTTATGCGGCCTATGGATGTACTATCGCCCTAGGGTGATGCGGTAACAATGTCGTACAAAGTAGACTTGACCGACCTGGAACGAGACGGCGACGTGTCGCTCACGCGCCAGCTCGCCGACCGCTTCGCCGCCGCCATCGAGAGCGGCCTGCTGGAGCCGGGCGAGAAACTGCCGCCCACGCGGGCAATGGCCGCAGAAGCAGGGATAAATCACCTCACAGCCGCGCGTGTGTACCGCCGCTTGGCCGAGCAGGGCTACGTCACCGCGAGCGTGGGGCGCGGCACTTTCGTGCGCTCGCTGGTCCCCGCGGCCGCGGAGGAGCGCGGCGACGACTGGCAGGTCTATGTACTACCCGATCGACCTATGACCTACCAGGACGAGATTCTCTCCGATGCGTTCCGCTTCCCCACGCGCGAGGGGATGATCTCGCTGTCCACCGGGTGGCCCTCGCTGGACTTCCACCCCGCCACCGAGATCGCGGCCATCGCCGCTGAGATCTTCGAGGAGCAGGCCGAGCGCGCGCTGTCCTACCTCCCACCCGAGGGCCTGCCCGAGCTGCGCGAGATCGTGGCGTCTCGTGCACACGACCGCGGATCGGCCTCGGATCCGGAAGAGATCATCGTTACCTCCGGGGCCCAGCAGGCAATCGACCTCGCGGCCCGGACGCTGCTCGAGCCCGGGGACGTGGTGGTGGTGGAGTCGCCCACGTTCACCGGCAGCCTGCTCGCGCTGCGCTCCACCGGCGCGCGCGTGATCGGAGTACCAGTGGACGACGACGGGCTCGACGTGGACGCCCTCGAGCAGGTGCTCTCCCGGCACGAGATCAAGCTGTGCGCGCTCCAGACCGCCTGCCAGAATCCCACCGGGGCCGACCTGTCCGCCGAACGGCGGACGCGGCTGGCGCAGCTGGCGATCGAGCGCAACTTCTTCGTGCTCGAGGACGCCGTTTACGCCGACCTGCGGTTCGACGGCGAGCGCCCGCCGTCGCTGCGCCGCGAGGCCCCAGGCCACGTGCTCTACGTGAACTCGCTGTCCAAGGTGGTGGGCGGAGGCCTGCGGGTGGGCTGGATCGCCGCGCGCGGCCCGGTGAGGGAGCGCCTGATCACGCTCAAGCAGGCCTCTGACTTCCACACCCCCACGCTCGTCCAGCACATCGCGGCGCGCTACATGGCCACCGATGCCTACGACCGCGAGCTGGTGCGCAGCGTGCCCTACTACCGCGAGCGCCGCGACGCGCTGATGGCCGCCCTGCACCGCCACCTCGAGGGTGAGTGCGACGCGGTCACGCCGCGCGGCGGCCACCACGTGTGGGTCACGCTGCGCCGGCCGGTGGAGGAGCGCACCCTGTACTCCGAGGCGATCCGCCATGGCGTGTCCTTCACCCCGGGCGGCGCCGTGACCGCGGAACGCCAGCAGAAGACCAGCCTGAGGCTGTCGTTCTCGCTGGTCGAGCCGGAGGAGCTCGAGGAAGGCGTCAAGCGCCTGGCCCGGGCGCTGCGCGAGGTGCGGCGCCGCGCCCGTACGGCGATCGCGGCGCCACTGTCGTAGGAGAGGGTGCGCCGCCGGCACTCGCGCCGGGCTGCACCCGCTCCCAGAACTCCGCCAGCGTCGCCAGGTCGTCCTCCGAGAAGTGGCTGAGGAAGCGTTCGCGCACGCCGCTCAGATGCGTCTGGCGGGCCGCGTCGAAGACCTCGCGCCCCTCGTGGGTGATCAGCGCGTTGAAGCCGCGCTGATCGGAGGGGCACGGCTCGCGCTCGACCAGGCCGGCGCGCTCCAGGCGGTCGACCAGCCGGGTGAGCCCGCTGCGGCTGAGCAGCACCGAGTCGGCGAGTTGCGCCATGCGCATCCTTCCGTCGGGTGCGTCGCCGAGGAACAGCAGCACCTCGTACGTGCTCAGCGAAAGGCCGTGGCCCGCAGCCAGATCTGTGTCGAGGTCCTTCATCAGCGCCGCGTGCACGCGCAGCATGCCCCGCCATCCCGCCAGCTCGCCCGGGGTGAGGAGAGACCCGTTCCTCTGGGTAGTTGCAGACACAATTACCTTTGGATACAGTTGCCCATGCAACCGATCCTAGCCCCGCTGGAGGCGCAAGATGAAGCTGGAGGGCATTCACCACATCACCGCGATCACGGGGGACGCGCCGCGCAACCTCGACTTCTACGCCCGCGTGCTGGGACTTCGGTTGGTCAAGAAGACGGTCAACCAGGACGACCCGACCGTCTACCACCTCTTCTACGCCGACGAGAAGGGCAGCCCCGGCGCCGACCTGACCTTCTTCGAATACCCGGGCGCCGCCCCGGGGCGCGCCGGCGACGGCATGGTGCACCGCATCCTCTGGCGGGTGGGATCGCCCGAGGCGATCGACTTCTGGGCCGACCGTCTGGCGACCGAAGGCGTCGACGCAGCGCCCGTGGACGGCCGCCTGCGCTTCTCCGATCCCGAGGGCCTCGAGCACGAGCTCCTGGCCAGCGATTCCGGCGACGCGCCGCTGATCGCCGACCACCCCGAGGTGCCGAGCGAGATGGCGCTCCAGGGCTTCGACGGCGTACGCGCCTACGCGGGCGACCCCGACGCCAGCAAGGGGCTGCTCGACAAGCTGGGCTTCGAGCCGGCCGGCGACGGCTGGGAGGTGCGCGGAGAGGAGCGCGGCGGGCTCTATGCCTACGACGCGCCGCCCGCGGAGCCCGGACGGCCCGGCGGCGGCACCGTGCACCACGTGGCGTTCGCCTCACAGATGGACGACCACGAGGCGTGGCGCGAACGCGCGCAGGAGGGCGGCGCGCAGCCGACTCCCGTGATCGACCGGTTCTGGTTCGAGTCGATCTACTTCCGCGAGCCCAGCGGCGTGCTGTTCGAGATTGCCACCGTGGGACCGGGGTTCGCCACCGACGAGGATCCCGAGCACCTGGGTGAGAGCCTGGTGCTCCCGCCGCGCTTCGAGCCACTGCGCGAGCGCATCGAGCAGTCCCTCACGCCGCTCGAGAGCCCCCGCGCCGCAGCCCGGTGAGCGGTCTCGACGCGCTGGCTCACCGCCTGCGCCCCGCAGCCGGCGAACCCGAAGGCGCCCTGGTGCTGCTGCACGGACGCGGGACGGACGAGAACGACCTGTTCCCGCTGCTCGACGTCATGGACCCGCAGCGCCGCCTTCTGGGCGCCACCGCCCGCGGCCCGCTGAGCCTGCCGCCGGGCGGCGCCCACTGGTACGCGGTGCGCGCGATCGGCTACCCCGACGCCGGCACCTTCCTACCCACCTACGAGCGGCTCACCGGCTGGCTGGACTCGTTCCTCGCCGAGCACGGCATCGCCGGCAACCGGCTTGTGATCGGCGGCTTCTCCCAGGGCAGCGTGATGTCCTACGCCACGGCGATGGGCGCCGGTCGCCCCGCACCCGCCGGAATCGTTGCCCTCAGCGGCTTCGTGCCCACGGTCGAGGGCTTCGAGCTGGACCTCGAGCGGCGTCAGGGGCTGCCGGCCTTCATCGGCCACGGCTCGGCCGACCCCGTGATCGGCGTGGAGTGGGGCCGCGATGCCCGCGACCGCCTGGAGGCCGCCGGAGCGGACGTGACCTACCGCGAGAGCGCGGTGGGGCACGGCATCGACCCACGTGTGATGGCGGAGCTGCCGGCCTGGGTCGCGACGATCGTGTCCTAGGTCGTAGGTAGTGGTCCCCGAATCACGCAGGACCTGAGAGCCCCAGAACTGACGCGCGATCCGTTCTCGCGGCGGTGCTCCACACAGCGCGGCTCTGGCACCCGGTTCGTGGAACACCACCGCAGAACACAATCCATCGTCACGGATGGGGGGTTCCATTTTCTCGCGGAAATCGGACGTGGTGGTCAGGCGCGCCCGAACAGGCGCCGGATCCGCTCCCACAGCACTGAGAAGAACAGCGAGATGCCACCGATGGGCTTGGCGGGAGCGGGTGCCGGACGGGCGGCAACGGGGGTGTCCTCGGACTCAAGCACGACTGTCGACCGTCGACTGCCTGTGCCCTGCGAAGCCGGGGTATCGGCCGTCGACTCGCCCTCGATCGTCTTCGTCAAGCAGTCCGAAAAATCCCGCAGCAACCGATTGGAGATGTCCTTGATCATGCCGCCGCGGCCGAAGCGCGCCAGGCGCCCTGTGATCGTGAAGTCGGTCTCGACGTCGACCTTCGTGGCGCCGCCCTCCTCGCGCATCACGCTCACGATCGTGGCCTTGGCCGAGCCCTGGCCGCGCTTGTCTTGCCCCTTGGCGTCCATGGTCACGCGCCGGGCGACCTCGTCCACCGCCTCCATCGACAGCTCGCCGCGGTAGGCGGCCGTGGTGGGGCCGAGCTTCACGGTGAACGTGCCGCGGTAGGTGCCGTCGTCGCCGGCCTCGGTGATCTCCGCGCCGGGCAGGCACGGGGCCACGCGCTGCACGTCGATGAGCGCCTCCCAGACGCGGTCCAGCGGCGCCTGGACGGTGAACGACTGCTCCAGCTTCACTCAAGCCTGCCTTCCGATCGAAGCGCGGCGAGCTCCGCCGGCGTATTCACGTCGGCCCCGCCCCCCAGGTCGTCGCACGGCACCTCGGTCTCGCCCGCACGGCGCAGCACGCCGCGGGCACCGGCGTCGCCGGTGGCGTCGCGCAGGTTGGCGAGCAGCGCGTGCTCGAGCACCACCGGGTGCCCGGGCTCGCCTCGGTAGGTGGCTCGCACCGCCGGCTTGTCCCCGCGCGCGGCGAGCACGCGGTGCACGGCGCCTGTAGCCAGGCCCGGCTGGTCGCCCAACGCCACGACGACTGCCTCGAGTTCGCCGATGGAGCTCTCCTCGAGGCTGGAGAGCCCGCACGCCAGCGACGCCGCCTGGCCTTCGCCCCAGCGCTCGCACACCAGCGGATCGGCGCCGTGCAGGTCCACCCCGGCCAGCACGTCGTCCGCACGGCTGCCGAGCACCACGATCAGGCGGTCCAGACCGGCTTCGGCCATGGCCGCCAGACCGTGCTCCAGCAGCGGCCTGCCGTCGAGGTCGGCCAGCTGCTTGGTGGCACCGAACCGCTTGCCCGCGCCGGCGGCCAGCACGAGGCCGGCAATCATGCGCCCACCTCGTGGATGCGGCCGCCCTGCTTGTCCTGCAGGCGCCCTCCCGATCGTCCGTTTCGCACGGCCACCACCTCCGCCATGACCGACAGCGCGGTCTCCTCGGGCCCCACGGCTCCGAGGTCGAGCCCGATCGGCGCCGCTAGGCGCTCCATCTCGTCGTCGGTGAAGCCCTGCTCGAGCAGCCGCTCGCGGCGGCGCTCCTGCGCGCGGCGGCTGCCCATCGCGCCAACGTACGCGGCCTCGGACCGCAGTGCTATGCCGAGTGCGGCGTCGTCCAACTTGGGGTCGTGGGTGAGCACCGCCACATAGGTGGCGCGATCGATGCCGAGCCGGTCGAACGCCTCGTCCGGCCACGCCACCAAGACCTCATCGGCGTCGGGGAAACGCTCCTCGGTGGCGAACTGCGAACGGGGGTCGCACACGAACGGGCGCCAGCCGGCCGCGCGTGCCAGGCGGCACAAGGCGGCCGTGTAGTCCACCGCCCCAAAGACGATCAGGCGCGGGGCGGGCGCGGTGGCGTCCACGAACAGCAGCGTGTCCCCGTGCTCGCGTGTCTCGGAGCGCTCCTCCCACATCAGCTCCTCCGCGGCCTTCGCGCCGGCGGCGTCGAGCTCGGGGGAGCCCAGCGATCCGACGCGGGTGCCGTCTTCTCGCAGGAGCAGCTTCTCGCCCACTCCGTCGCCGGCGATCACGGTGACGACCGCCGCCCGGCCGTCCGCGGATGCGATCCGGGCGAACTCGGCCTGGGGGCTGGCGCTCACCCCCGGTACTCCTCGACGAAGACGTCAATCTCGCCGCCGCACGGCAGGCCGACGTCCCAGGCATCGGAGTCGGCGATGCCGAAGTGCAGGAGCTTGGGCTCCTCGGTGCGCAGCACCTCCGTGGCCGCCTCCACGACGGCGCCCTCCACGCATCCGCCGGACACGGCGCCCGACACCTCGCCGGCTGCGTTCACGGCCATCTTCGCGCCTGGGGGGCGGGGCGCCGAGCGCTTCACGCCCACCACCGTCGCGATGGCCACGCGCTCGCCGCGCGCCAGCCAGTCGTTCACGTCCTCGATCACGTCCTTCATCGCATGCCCCCTTCCATAAGGCTTGCCAGGTCCTTGAGCGACGCTAGCGAGTTGCCCGTGAGGAACTCGTCCACGTGCGGGAGCGCGGCCACCATGCCGCGGGTGAGCGGCTCGTAGCCAGGCGCCGCCTTGAGCGGGTTGAGCCACACCACGCGGTGCGCGCAGCGCGACAGCCGCTCCATCTCGTCCGCGAGCTGCTCCGGCTCGCCGCGGTCCCAGCCGTCGGAGAGGATCACCGCGATCGCGCCGCGGCCCACGCGGCGGCCGTGCTCGCGGTTCAGCTTGGCAAGCGACTCGCCGATGCGCGTGCCCCCCGACCAGTCGGTGACCACCTTCGCGGCGCGCTCGAGCGCCGCGTCGGGGTCGCGACCGCGCAGCTCGCCGGTCACGCGCGTGAGCCGCGTGCCGAACGCGAACGCCTCCACGCGCCTGCGCGCGGCCACGCACGCCTGCATGTAGGCGAGCAGCATCCGTGCGTAGGGCTCCATCGAGCCGGACACGTCGCACACCAGCACGAGCGGCCGCGGACGCTGGCCCGGCTCGCGCCAGTGGCGCTCGACCGGCTCGCCGCCGTAGCGCAGCGATGCCCTGAGCGTGCGTTGCAGGTCCGGGCGGCCGCCGTTGGGCCGCGTCCCGTGCCGGCGGGCCGTGCGCGTGCGGCGGCTCGCACGCTTTGGGCCCTGGGCGGCCAGCCGCACGAGCAGGCGGCGGGCCGCCGCGCGCTCGGCGTCGGTGTACTCGGCGAAGTCCTTCTCCTGAAGCAGCTCCACGTCCGACCAGGCAGCCGGCACCACGTCCTCCTCGACGATCGTCCCCTGCGACCGCGGCGGACCCTCGGGCGGCACGGTCACACGCGGAAGCACCATCTTCGCGATGTCGTCGAGCACTTCGGGCTGCTGGGGCGGCACCCCGCCCGGACTGCCGAACACCTCCCGGAAGGCGCCGTCGAAGGCGTCCAAATCCCCGTGGCGCGAGCACAAAACGGCCCGCAGAGCGCAGTACGACTCACCGCGATTGGAGGCATCGACAGCAGCAAGGGCACGGTGGGCGGCAAGAAGCTCGCCAACCCCGACCCGAGCGCCCCCGGCGCGCATAGAAGCCGCAAGCAGCCCCAGCCGTGCAACGAGACCAAGCCCTGCCGGCTGCCGGCTGCCTGTGCCCTGCGAAGCCGGGGTACCGACTGCCGACTCAACTGCCTCAGACACCTTGAAGCACCCCCCGCTCCCGAACGCGCTCAATGTCCTCCCGCACCTTGAGCGCCACGCCCAGCGTCTCGTCCAGGGAGCCGTCCTCGAGCGCGAGCAGAGCGCGGGCCCAGGCGATCGTCTCCCCCACGCCCGGGAGCTTGTAGAGGTCCTCGTCGCGCAGCCGGGCCACCGCCGAGCACACACGCTCGGCCACGGCGTCCGGCACGCCGGGCAGGCGCGCCCGCACGATCTCGGCCTCGCGGTCGCGGTCGGGATAGTCGATCCAGTGGTACAGGCAGCGCCGCTTGAGCGCGTCGTGCAGCTCGCGCGTGCGGTTGGAGGTCATCACCACAAGCGGCTCGCCCCGCGCCTCCACCGTGCCAAGCTCCGGGATGGTCACCTGGAAGTCCGACAGGAACTCGAGCAGGAACGCCTCGAACTCGTCGTCGGCGCGGTCCACCTCGTCGATGAGCAGCACCACCGGGCCCTCGTGCTCGAGCGCCTCGAGCAGCGGTCGGCGCAGCAGGTAGTCGCGCGTGAACAGCCCGTGCCCGGTCTCCGCCGAGGCGTCCCCGGCCCCGGCGCGGACGGCCAGCAGCTGACGCGGGTAGTCCCAGTCGTACAGCGCGTGGTGGAGGTCGATGCCCTCGTGGCACTGCAGCCGGATCAGCCGGGCGCCGGTGGCGCCGGCGACGGCTTTCGCCACCTCGGTCTTGCCCACCCCGGCCTCGCCCTCCAACAGCAGCGGCTGCGAGAGCGCCGCGGCCAGGTGAACGGCCGTGGACAGCGCGCGGTCGGGCAGGTAGCGCTGGCTCGCGAGTGCCTGCCCCGCGGCGTCCGGACCGTCGAAGGCGATCCCAGCCGTGTCAGCCTCCCGCGGCGGACCGCAGCGCACGCCCGGTGAGCACGCCCGCCAGGTGGCGCTTGTACTCCGGGGTGGCGTTCAAATCGCCGGGCGGCTCGGTGCCCTCGGCCGCCGCGGCCGAGGCGGCGGCGATGTGCTCGTCGTCCAGCGGCTGCCCGCGCAGGGCCTCCTCCGCAGCGGTGGCCCGCAACGGCGTGGACGCCATGTTGGTGAGGCCGATGCGAACGTCCTCGCATGTGCCGCCCGAGACCTTGGCCAGCACGGCCACGCCCACCATCGCCCAGTCCTCGGCGCGGCGCGCGAACTTCTGATAGCCCCACGAGTACCCGTCGAGCGCGGGCACGCGGATGTCGGTGAGCACCTCGTCCGGCGTGAGCGCGGTGGTGAGGTAGTCCTGCCACATCTCGGCCACCGGGATCGTTCGCTCGCCGCCGGCTCCCCGGGCCACCAACTCGGCCTCGGCCGCCAGCATCACCGCCGGCAGGTCCGACGCCGGGTCGCCGTGGGCCAAGGAGCCCCCGATGGTCCCACGGTTGCGCACCTGCTGGTCGGCGATCTGCGACGCCGCGGCCGACACCAGGCCCAGCTTCTCGCTGGACTGCAGCGTGGCGTGGGTGGTGAGTGCGCCGATGCTCCAGTGGCCGTTGGCGCGCTGCACTCCCTTGAGCTCCTCCACGCCGCCGATGT
>Ga0209587_1001536_pt1 | contig 10795 bp, 5 predicted proteins | sample NGEPerD_2_FD_184512 | JGI IMG/M metagenome (GOLD analysis project Ga0209587, IMG submission 184512) | Arctic peat soil microbial communities from the Barrow Environmental Observatory site, Barrow, Alaska, USA - NGEE PermafrostL1-D... | ecosystem: Environmental > Terrestrial > Soil > Wetlands >... | reverse complement strand
TCTTACAGGAATTCGCCGGCACGGTCGTCGCCGTCACCCACGACCGCTATTTTCTGGATAACGTCGCCGGCTGGATTCTGGAGCTGGATCGCGGTCGCGGCATTCCCTGGGAAGGCAATTATTCTTCGTGGCTGGAGCAGAAAGACAAGCGCCTGGCGGTGGAAGAAAAACAGGAAGCCGGACGGCGCAAGTCAATCGCCGCCGAGCTGGAATGGACGCGCGCCAATCCCAAGGGGCGTCAGGCCAAGAGCAAGGCGCGCCTCAAGCGCTTCGAGGAGCTGTCAAGCCAGGAATATCAGCAGCGCGCCGAGACCAACGAGATCTACATCCCGCCCGGCGCGCGGCTGGGCGACATGGTGATCGAGGCCGACCACATAGCCAAACGCTTCGGCGGCAGAATCCTGTTCGAGGAATTGAGCTTCAATCTGCCACGCGGCGGCATCGTCGGCGTAATCGGCGCGAACGGCAGCGGCAAGACCACGTTATTTCGCATTCTGGTCGGGCGCGAGCAGCCCGAGTCCGGCTCGGTCAAACGCGGCGAGAGCGTCGAAATCGCTTACGTCGATCAGTCACGCGACTCGCTGGAGGGCACGAAAACCGTGTGGGAGGAGCTATCGGACGGCCAGGATATTATCTCGATTGGCAAGTTTACGGTGCCGTCGCGCGCCTATGTAGGGCGCTTCAATTTCAAGGGCGCGGATCAGCAGAAAAGAGTCGCCGATCTATCCGGCGGCGAGCGCAACCGCCTGCATCTCGCAAAGGTCTTAAAGGCCGGCGGCAATCTGTTGCTGCTGGACGAGCCGACCAACGACCTGGACGTCGAGACGTTGCGCGCGCTCGAAGAAGCCCTGCTGGAATTCCCGGGCAGCGCGGTGGTGATCTCGCATGACCGCTGGTTTCTTGACCGCATCGCCACACACATTCTCGCCTTCGAGGGCGATAGCCAGGTCACGTGGTTCGAAGGCAATTACAGCGAATACGACCAGGATCGCAAACGCCGCGCCGGCGCGGCTGCGGATCAGCCGCATCGGATCAAGTACAGGCGGCTGGCTTAAGGCGAAAAATCTGAAAGGCGCTCGATTACTGGAGAAAATATATCTTTGTGGCCAACCGTTATCAGCTTAGTCGCTGTAGTTATATCGGCAATTTCGCTATCCCTTACATTTCTCGACCGTGCTGAAAAACGGTCTGCTCTCCTTCTGGCGAAGCGAACAGAGGTTTACGCCCTGCTATCGGAACGTTGCTCGAAGCATCGACATCTTGCGCTGGTATGTGGCCAGATGCTGGAAATTCTCGAGGCGATACCACCATCAGAGAAAGCGAGGAATGAGATAGAGCGGCTCAATGACAATTTGAGTCTTGCATTTGAAGCCTCAAGGGATTGTGAAGATCTCATGAGTCAAGTCAGGGAGACAGACCCTAGCAACTTAGAAACTTGGGAGAACCAACTCCAAACCGCAAAAGCTTTTCTCGCGCACGTGTCTAGCGAGCTTGAGAAAGAGCAAGATGCATTGCGTGAGCTTCGAGCAAATAAGCGCGCCTGAACCGCAATCTAAAATTTGGTTTATGGAGTCATCTCCAAACGCTCATGTGTGTCTTTGGGCATGGCAATCGCTGTCCTAACTAAGAAATGGATAAACTTGCTCCCGTAATCGACCGCCTTGAGATGCTTTTGGTACGTGCAGAGAGACTGTTTCCTGCGAACCGCGCCGAGCCGGATTGGAGCGCACTGGCTTTCCGCTGGCGCAAGCGCGGATTCCTGCAAGCGGTCAAACACCCGCATCGCCTTGAACTCGACGATCTGCTCAATATCGATACGCAGAAGGCTAAGCTGATCCAGAACACGCGCCAGTTCGTCGCCGGCCATGGCGCAAATAACGCGCTGCTCTCCGGTTCGCGGGGAACGGGCAAGTCGTCGCTAGTGAAGGCGTTGCTGAATGCATTCGCCGATGAGGGCTTACGCCTGATCGAGGTGGAACGCCACGATCTGATCGACCTGCCCGATATTGTCGAGCCGCTGTACGACCGGCCCGAGCGCTTTATCCTGTTCACCGACGACCTGTCGTTCGAGGCCAATGAGCCCAGCTACAAGGCGCTGAAAGCGATGCTGGACGGCTCCATCGCTGCCACCCCCGACAATGTACTGATTTACGCCACCTCCAACCGCCGGCACCTGATGCCGGAGTTTCAGCGTGAAAATCTCGACGCTCAGTACATGGAAGGCGAAATCCATCACGGTGAAGCGGTGGAGGAAAAGATCTCGCTATCGGAGCGCTTCGGTCTGTGGGTTTCGTTTCACCCGTTCAACCAGGAACAATATCTGCGCACTGTCCGTCACTGGCTGGAACGTCTTGACGCGCCTGAGTGTGACGCGGAAACGATGCGTGGCGAGGCGCTACGCTGGGCTCTGCAACGCGGCTCCCGCAGCGGGCGCGTGGCGTATCAGTTCGCCCGCGATTGGGCGGGACAACACGCATCGATGCCATAATTCTCCACCCCGCTCACGTTGTACCGGATTGACCCGGTGCGTCGGTCTCAGTACCGAGGCGCGTCGTTATTTTAACCTCGCCCTGCAACGTCCGATGTACCGGGCACTTGTTCGCAATCTCCAGTAGCCTCATGCGCTGCGCCTCGACGATCTCGCCATCCAGCTTGATCACACGCTCGATGTGATCGATGCGACCTTCCCTGGTCTCGCAGTCGGCGCAGTCTTGAGCGTGAATTTTCGTGTGGCGAAGGCGCACCTCGACGTGCCGCAGCGCAAGCTGCTTGCGTTCAGCGTACATGCGTATCGTCATGGCGGTGCACGACCCGAGGCTCGCCAGCAATAAATCATAAGGCGACGGGCCATGGTCATCGCCGCCCAGCGCGCGCGGCTCGTCCGCGCTCAGGGTATGGCGTCCAACGCGAATCCGCTGCGCATACCGTCCGGTACTGATTTCGGACACGATTACCGCGCCGCTCGTGTCGGGCTCTGCCGGACTGTCCTGGCGTACACGTGGCTGAATAAATCGTGCTGTCCACGCAGCTATAGTATTGGCGACGAAGTCGGCATCTTCAGCCCGCGTCAGCAGATGATCGGCGCCGTCGAGCATCACGAAACTTTTGGGATACGCGGCGAGCGCAAATATCCGTTCCGCGTGCGTAATGCCGACCACATCGTCTTCGGGGCTGTGGAATACGAGCAGGGCTTTGCCGAGACCGGCAATTGTCGTTTCCATATCGAACTGCCCGATGTCATCGAGGAACCGCTTACTGATCCAAAATAAACGACCCGCGATATCCACCTCGGCTGCGTGCTCGCGTTCGATGTCTTCGACCCGTTGCTCAAAATGATGAATGACATGCGAGGGGTCGCTCGGCGCCGCGATGGTGGCAACCACACGCGCCTCCGGTATGCGCGTTGCGGCGGCGATGACCGCGGCGCCGCCCAGGCTGTGCCCGATCAGGATCGCAGGCGCGGAATACGACGCGCGCAGGAACGCGGCGGCGCATGCGATGTCCGCGATGTTCGACGAAAAACTGGTCGCGGAAAAGTCGCCCTCGCTATCGCCCAGGCCCGTAAAATCGAAGCGCAGCGCGACCACACCCCGCCTCGCCAGAGCGCGGCTGACCCTTGTGGCGGCAAGGTAGTCTTTCGAGCACGTAAAACAGTGCGCAAACAGGGCGTACGCGAGCGGCTCGGAATCAGGCCACTCCAGGCGTCCCGTCAACCGATCACCCAGCGAGCCCGCAAACGAAACTTTTTGGGTATGGAATCCGGACATCAGATATCGAGACTGACGCGGCTGCTAACTCGGTACAGGCGCACAGCTAAAGCCGCGGAATGATCCTGCGCAGAAAAAGCGCGGCGATGCGCCGATGGCCCAGATTATTGGGATGGAAACCGTCGAGGTCGCTGGTCACGGCATCGCCGGGCGTGATGTCGCCGAATAGATTCACCACTGGCGCCCGAAACGCGGCTGCCTGCCGGTGAATGATGCGGTTGAACGCAGCCACGCGCCTGGGCGTCACTCTCGAGTTTGGCTCATCGAGGAAGCGCGGCAACCTGTTTAGCTTCACCAGATTCGCGACGAGAACCGCCGCGCTCGTATTCGCGCGCAGCTGCGATAGGATGGACCGCAAAGATGTCCGGAACTCCAGCGCCGTGACGCCCTGTATGATGTCGTTGGCGCCGGTCCACAAAGTGATAAGATCGGCATCCTGCTGGGCGAGCAGGAACAGCTCGACGGCCTCCTCGATCCTGGGCGCGGTGGCGCCGGGAATGCCGAGGTTGTAGAGCGCCACCGGCTGTCCGCGAAAGGCCAACACATCCGCGATCTTGAAGACGTACCCTTCGGTTAACGGGATCGCGCCGATGCCCGCGGCATCGCTGGCGCCGAACGCCACGTAATCGAGCGAGCCCATATTGCCGTCACGGTCGGCGAGCGCGGTCCAGCCCAGCAGCGGCGTCAGCGATAGCAGCAAGCCGAGTGCACATGCGCAGATTCGGTTCATTGATTCAGTTCCGTATTGTTAGCGTGCTCAAACGAATTTAACCCAGCCACGTCCGCGCGTTTCGAAACAGCCGCAGCCAGGGACTATCTTCGCCCCAGCAATTCGGATGCCACGAGTGCTGCACGGTGCGGAACACGCGCTCCGGGTGCGGCATCATGATGGTGAATCGGCCGTCGGCCGTCGTCAGACCGGCGATGCCGAGCGGCGAGCCGTTGGGATTGTGCGGATAACGCATCGTCGCTTGTGACTGGTAATCGACGTAGCGCAAGGTCACCAGGCCCGATTCGAGTACGGCGTGCGGGTCCAGATCGCGAAAATCCGCGCGGCCCTCGCCATGCGCGACCACGATCGGCAGCACCGTGCCGTGCATGCCATTCAGCAGTATTGAAGGCGAAGACGACACCTCGACCAGGCTCACGCGCGCCTCGAACTGCTCGGATTCATTACACGCGAAACGCGGCCAGTGTGTGCTGCCGGGGATGAGTTCGCCAAGTTTAGAAAACATCTGACAGCCGTTGCACACGCCCAGTCCGAAGGTGTCGTCACGCGCGAAGAACGCCTCGAACTGATCACGCAGGATGGCATTAAACAGGATCGACCTGGCCCAGCCGCCGCCGGCGCCCAGCACGTCGCCGTAAGAAAACCCGCCGCCGGTTACCAGCCCCTTGAAGTCGTCCAGCGACGCGCGACCGGTCAGCAGATCGGTCATGTGCACGTCCACCGCCGCGAAGCCCGCGCGATCGAACGCCGCCGCCATTTCTATTTGTCCGTTGACACCTTGTTCACGCAGGATGGCGATGCGCGGACGCACGCCTGTTGCGATCAGCGGCGCGGCGATGTCTTCGTCGGCATCGAAAGTGACCCGCACCGCAGCCCGCGGATCCGCGCCGTCGGTCAGGGCCTCGAATTCCTGCGCTGCGCAGTCCGGATAATCGCGCAACGCCTGCATGCGATAGCTGGTTTCCGCCCACCGTTTATGCAGACCTGATCTGGATCGATCGATAAGCGTCTTGTCCTGCGCACGAATCACGATGCGATCGCCTTGATTAATCGCGCCCAATACGTGACTGCAATCTCGCAAGCCTGCTTTGGTCAGTGCTTCAAGCACCCGCGTTGTATCCTTGCGCCGCAGCTGTACCACCGCGCCCAGTTCCTCGCTGAACAGCACGGCCATAGGATCGTCGCCCAGGCGCCCGACGTCGATGTCGAAGCCCGTGCGACCCGCGAACGCCATCTCGCATAAGGTGACGAAAAGCCCGCCATCGGAACGATCGTGATACGCGAGCAGCAGATTCTCACGATTCAGCGTCTGGATCGCGTCAAAGAAAGATTTTAGCTTTCCCGGGTCGTCCACGTCCGGCGCGCTATCGCCGACCTGCCCGAAAACCTGCGCGAGAGCCGAACCGCCGAGCAGGTTCCTGCCCCGCCCCAGATCGATGAGCAAAAGCTCGGTCTCGCCTTGGTCCGTGTGCAATTGCGGCGTCAAGGTGCGGCGCACGTCGCTGACCGGCGCGAATGCCGACACGATCAGCGACAGCGGCGCCGTGACCTCGCACTCTTCGCCATCCTGCTGCCATTGCGTTTTCATGGACAGCGAATCCTTGCCGACCGGAATGGCCAGCCCCAGCGCGGGACATAGTTCCAGACCCACCGCGCGAACGGTGTCGAACAGCGCGGCGTCGTCGCCAGGGTGTCCCGCCGCGGCCATCCAGTTGGCGGACAAACGCACATCGCTCAGCCGCGCGATCGATGCCGCCGCGATGTTGGTGATGGCCTCGCCGACCGCCATGCGTCCGGACGCCACGGGGTCGACCAACGCGACTGGCGCGCGTTCGCCCACGGCCATGGCCTGGCCCGCATAGCCGTAAAGATCGGCGCAGGTCACGCCCACGTCCGCCACGGGCACCTGCCACGGTCCGACCATCTGATCGCGCGCCACCAGCCCGCCGACCGTGCGGTCGGCGATGGTAATCAAAAAACTCTTGCTTGCGACCGCGGGCAAGCGCAACACGCGATCGACTGCCTCGTGGATTTCAATCCCGCTGGCATCGAAGGCGGTTTGCTCAATGTCCGTGTGGCGCACATCGCGATGCATCTTCGGTGGGTTGCCGAGCAGCATTGCCAGCGACAGGTCGATCGGCGCGTCACCGAAGTAGCGATCCTCGACGAGCAGTTGCTTATCATCAGTGCTGTGCCCGACCACAGCATACGGGCAGCGTTCGCGCGCGCACAATCGCTCGAAATCCGTGAGACGCGCCGCGTCTACCGCCAGTACATAACGCTCCTGCGCCTCGTTGCACCAGATTTCCAGCGGCGACATGCCGGGTTCGATGTTAGGGATCGCGCGCAGCTCGATACGCCCACCGCGGCCCGCGCCTGCAAGCAGTTCCGGAATAGCGTTGGAGAGCCCGCCCGCGCCGACATCGTGAATCGACAGAATGGGATTATCCGCACCCTGCGCGACGCAGCGGTCGATGACCTCCTGACAACGCCGCTGCATCTCTGGATTGCCGCGCTGCACGGAGGCGAAATCCAGCGATTCTTCACTGACACCGCTGGCCATGCTGGACGCCGCGCCGCCGCCCAGACCGATGAGCATTGCCGGCCCACCCAGCACAACCACCGGCGTGTCGATCGGAACGGCGCGCTTGTCGATGTGCGCGCCACGGATATGGCCGATGCCGCCGGCCAGCATGATGGGTTTGTGATAGCCCCGGATCTCGGCGCCGCGTGCGCCAGCGACCATCTGCTCAAGGGTGCGAAAATAACCGGCGATATTCGGCCGTCCAAACTCGTTATTGAACGCCGCCGCGCCGAGCGGACCTTGCAGCATGATGTCCAGCGCCGAGGCGATGCGCGCCGGCTTGCCGTAATCGTACTCCCAGGGCTGCTCGAAGCCGGGAATGCGCAAATTCGAGACCGAAAATCCGCACACACCCGCCACTGGTTTGCCGCCGATGCCGGTGGCGGCACCGTCGCGAATCTCGCCGCCCGCGCCGGTGGCCGCACCCGGAAACGGCGAAATGGCGGTGGGATGATTGTGCGTCTCCACCTTCATGACGATATGCGCGTGTTCGTCGCATGCCGCGTATACCTGCGTACCGGACAAGGGCCAGAAGCGCCTTGCACGCGAACCTTCGATGACCGCGGCGTTGTCGTGATAGGCGGATAACACGCCGTCCGGCGCGCACCGGTACGTGTTGCGGATCATGTCGAACAACGATGCGCCCTGCAATTCGCCGTCGATGCTCCATGTCGCGTTGAATATCTTGTGCCGGCAGTGCTCGGAATTGGCCTGCGCGAACATCATGATTTCCACGTCCGTGGGAGCACGCGACATAGCGGTATAATGTGTCGCCAGGTAGTCGATCTCGTCATCGGACAAGGCCAGTCCCATTTGGCGGTTGGCCGCGGCCAGCGCGGTGCTTGCATCGGCGCCAAGGTCGATCGCACGAAGGCGTGCCGGTTGTGCGTTGCTGAAAAGCTGAGCCGCCTCATCGACTTCGTGGATCACCGATTGCGTCATGCGGTCGTGGATCAGAGCGTTTATGCCGGCGCGAACCGGCGGGTCCAGAGCACGATCGCAGACGACGCGATATGCCACACCACGCTCGATACACGTGATTGAATCAAGATTGCAGCTGTGCGCGATGTCGGTGGCCTTGCTGGCCCAGGGCGAGATCGTGCCCGTCCTAGGGATCACCAGGAATAGTTGTCCGTGCGCCTCCAGGTCCGCGTCGGGCGTCTCGACTAGCAACTTGTCGAGGAGCGCACGTTGCGGAACGGTCAGCGGCTGTGCCGAAGTCACAAAATGCAGATGACAAGCACGGACGTCCGTAATGCCATCGTAGAGGCGCCGCAATGCGGTCAGTAACCGGCATCGGCGGAACTCGGAAAAAGCGCTGTTTCCGGGCAAAACAAGCATTGTTTGAACAGGCTGCGGCAAGAGAGCCAAAGAATAGCGAAATCTCGGTATGACCGCATCACACGCAAGCGACGAAGGTGCATGACAGCGAACTTCGCGCCCTATAAGATGTCCATGAATCGACACAACTGGGGGCGACCTGGCTTCGACGTGGGTTGCAAAGCCGGAGGTGCATGCCGAGGATACAGCTACCCTCGTTAAACTTGCTGTAAAACCATAGTTGCCAACGACGACAACTACGCATTAGCTGCCTAAAAACCAGCTGTGCCGTTTGACTGTTACGTGCTTGTGCGTGGCTACTCAGACGTCATCGATCATAAGCTCGCGGTAAGGCTCGCCTGGGGCCGAACCGCCAAATAACACCATCAGGCTCGCCGCTCACCGCCCTGCCCGTCGGGAGGTGGCCGGTTAACATAAAGACCGGGCTAAGCATGTAGTACCAAAGGTAGAGGACTTGCGGACGCGGGTTCGATTCCCGCCGCCTCCACCATTTGAGCATCCAAGTAAGTCTAGCATCATCCTTAAACACGCCTAAGTGCGGGTTTTTTATTGCGTTTATTGTCCATTAAGGGGTAACATTGTCCGCTAGCATCCAGCTTTAGATAGGGGTAACTCTGCGGGGTAACCCCAAAATCCGAAAAGGAGTTACCCCACAATGGCCCTGACCGATACCGCAATCCGCAACGCCAAGCCCGGCACGAAGCCTGCCAAGCTGTTTGATGGGCGCGGGCTGTTCCTGATCGTTACCCCTGGCGGTGGTAAGTGGTGGCGATTCCGCTACAAATTCGACGGCAAGGAAAAGCTGCTATCCCTTGGGGTCTATCCCGACGTTGCGCTGAAAGATGCCCGCGAGCGCCGCGACACTGCCCGCAAGCTACTGGCGGAAGGCATTGACCCCGGTGAAAATCGCAAGGCGCAAAAGGCAACGAAACAAGATCGAGCGGCGAACAGTTTTGAAGTAGTGGCGCGAGAGTGGTACGCCAAACAAGCCCCCAATTGGGCAGAGCATCATGGCGACCGAATTATCCGGCGCTTTGAACGGGATATTTTCCCGTTGATTGGCGGGCGACCGATTGCCGATGTGACCGCCCCCGAATTGCTGGCTGCGGTGCGCCGGATTGAAAGCCGGGGCGCACTGGAAACCGCACACCGGGCGCTAGGCAACTGCGGACAGGTATTCCGCTACGCGGTGGCGACCGGGCGGGCAACGCGCGATCCATCCGGCGATCTGCGCGGGGCACTGCCCCCGGTAAAGGGTGAACACTTCGCGGCGGTAACTGAACCGAAACAGGCGGCGGAATTGCTGCGCACACTCGACGGCTATCAAGGCACATTGACTGTTGCCTGTGCGCTGCGCCTTGCACCCTTGGTATTCGTGCGCCCTGGCGAGCTTCGCAAGGCGGAATGGGCGGACATTGATGTTGACGCGGCGGAATGGCGCTACACCGTAACCAAGACCGACACGGCGCACATTGTCCCGCTGGCTACTCAAGCGGTGGCGATCCTGCGCGAACTTCACGCCCTGACCGGCACCGGGCGCTATGTCTTTCCGGGGGCGCGTACCAATGGGCGACCGATGAGCGATAACGCCATCCTTGCGGCAATGCGGCGCATGGGCATCGGCAAGGATGAAATGAGCGGGCACGGCTTCCGGGCGATGGCGCGGACGATTCTTGATGAAGTGCTGGGGGTGCGCCCTGATCTGATCGAACACCAGTTAGCCCATGCGGTGAAAGACCCGAATGGGCGAGCCTATAACCGCACGGCGCACCTTCCCGAGCGGCGGAAAATGATGCAGCAATGGGCGGATTACCTGGACAAGTTGAAGGCCGGGGCGGAAGTGATACCACTACACGGTAACGCGGCTTGACGAACTGCCTCGCCACCCGTCCGCCCCCAGGGTCACCCCAAACTAAAAACGGCCAACGGCGCTACCTGGTTTGGTCGCACTGCCACTTCAGTTCACCGCGGCCTTCAACCCATCCCCCGGGCTGAACTTCCCGCCGGCATTGCCGGTCTTCGAGGCGTGAAAACGCGGCACCCTGGCGGCGCGGATCAGAACGGTAGCCCCGGTGCGCGGGTTGCGCCCGCTGCGCGCGGATCGGCGGCCAACGTAGAAGCGCCCAAAGCCGTAGAAGCTGACGATGCCGCCCTTTCTCATGCTGGTGGTGATCGCCGAGCACAACGCGGCGAGCGCGCGACCGGCTTCCGCCAGACTGACTTGAGCATCGGCGGCAATTTCATTGCGCAGCGTGGTCTCGCCGACGGCTGGCACGCTTTTGGGTTTGTGATACGCGGTGTAGGTGATCGGCTGGCCGGTGCGCGGATTGCGCCCGGTCTTCTGCGCCGGCAAGCCACGCGAGAAGCTGCCAA
>Ga0209587_1001535_pt1 | contig 10795 bp, 8 predicted proteins | sample NGEPerD_2_FD_184512 | JGI IMG/M metagenome (GOLD analysis project Ga0209587, IMG submission 184512) | Arctic peat soil microbial communities from the Barrow Environmental Observatory site, Barrow, Alaska, USA - NGEE PermafrostL1-D... | ecosystem: Environmental > Terrestrial > Soil > Wetlands >... | reverse complement strand
CCGGTGCCGCCGAACAGGTGGAACGGTCGTCCGGTGTAGGTCGTGAGGAACTTCACCGTGAACAGGTCGAGGAATCCGCGCCAGAAGCGGGTTCGGCCGAACTTCGAGGTGCCGTGTCGGCGGGCGTGGTGCTCGACGTCTCGCTCGCCGACGCGAAAGCCCCGCCACTGTGCGAGCACCGGGATGTAGCGGTGCAGCTCGCCGTACAGCCCGAGGTTCGTTGCCACTTCCTTGCGCATGACCTTGAGCCCGCTGTTGAAGTCGTGCCCGGCGACACCGGTCACGAGCCGTGTGACGAGATTGTACAGCCGGGACGTGGCTCGCTTGACGAAACGGTCGTTGCGGACCGCTCGCCGACCGGTGACGAGATCGAGACCGTCCTCGTCGAGCGCTGCGATGAGTGGGGGGATCTCCCGCGGATCGTCTTGGCCGTCGGCGTCCATGAGCACGACGTACTCGCCGCGCGCATTCGACAGGCCGACGTCCAGCGCGGCCGACTTTCCGGCGTTGCGGCGGAGACGCAGCCCGGTGACGCTCGCGATGGTGCACTCGGACAGCATCGCCGCGGTGGCATCGGTGCTCCCGTCGTCGACGACGATGATCTCGTAGGTGAGGCTCGCGTCGTCAAGAACCTGGGCCGTCTCGGGCAGCAGCTCGACGAGGTTGTCGTGCTCGTTGTACGCGGGGAGTACCACCGATACCTGAACCCCCACGTGATCCTCCACTCTCGGCCCGGCTCCGACGCGTCGGGTGAGCAGTGTCGCGCGCGGTGGGGCCGGCTCGCCTCTGCTAGCCGACGACGGGTAGGCCGTTCTGCCACGTCACGGGTAGGAATCTGAGACTGCGGCGTCCCTCACCGCTCGGGTGGTCGTAGCCGACCGCCGGTGACGTCCATGCGTGGAACGCGAGCGTCGGACCGGCGTTCGCCTCCGAGACCAGGCTCGCCCCTCCGGAGCCGACCATCGATCCGCGGCCGGCGACCAGCGGCGTGCCGTAGATCCGCGAGCATGGACCGAGGGGCCCGTCACAGCGGGCCGCGCCGACGGTGTAACCGGGCGACGCCCAATCGGACGCGGAGTAGAAGAGCGTGTATCCGTGCTCGTCGTGCAGGAGCGCCGGGGCCTCGATGATCGGCTGTTCCCAGCTGTAGGACGTCACCAGCAGCTCGTGGGCTGCGCCGACGAGCGACAGGCCATCGGCCGCGAGCGCCGCGCTCCAGATCCGCGTCGGCTCCTGCGGGGTGCCCTCGCTCTTGAACAGCAGGAAGCGCTGCCCGCCGTCGTCGACGAACGCGTCCGGATCGATGGTGCCGCCGCGATCGTGCTGGCAGACCAGCGGCGCGTTCGAGGCATCGGCGAAGGGGCCCTCCGGTCCCGTGGTGCTGGTGGCGACGCCGACGCACTGCCGGCCGCTCGCTCGGTCGCGCGCCGCGTAGTACATCAAGAAGTTGTTCCCGTGTTGGGTGACCGATGGCGCCCAGGTGAACGCGAAGAGGTCGGCCCAGCCGTTGGTGCCGCCGGGCAGGCCCTCACCCGCGTACGTCCAGTGCTGCAAGTCGGTCGAGCGAACGACCGGCACGGTCGAGAACCCGAAGGTCGAAGAGCCGGTCGCGTAGCCGTAGTACACGCCGTCGACCTGGATCACCGAGGGATCGGGGAAGTCGAACGGCTGGTCCGCCTGGCCCGGCAGGCTCACGACGGCGGAGGCGGCCTCGGATCCTCCGGGAGCGGCCGGCGGTGCGGAGAGCGATGGGGGGAGGCAGCTCGCGGCGATCAGAGCAGCCGGTATCGCGAGCAGAAGGAGACGGCGGTAGCGGGTCGACATGAGGCTCGCTGACGATTGGACGGCACGTGCATGCCCACCCCACCCTGTCGCACTCCGTTTCGGGAGCGCCATGGTCTTCGACACGTCCTCCGCTCTTCTGAAGCAGGCCTCCGGAGCGTGAACCCACGTCGGAGAGCCGGTCGGGGCTCTCGTATCCTGGGTCCATGCAGACCGGACGGCCGACATGACGCGCATCCGGGTCGCGGCGGCCCAGATCGACCTCGTCGTGGGCGATCTCGACGGCAACGCGACCCGGGTCCTCGAGACCTACGAAGCCGCCGTCGACGCCGGAGTCGACCTCGTGGCGTTCCCCGAGCTGGCGGTGTGCGGCTATCCGCCCGAGGACCTGTTGCTGCGGCCCTCGTTCGTGGCGCACGCGAACTCCGTCGTGGAGAAGCTCGCCGCGCGCACCGGGCGGACCGCAGCGATCATCGGCTATCCGGAAGCCGGCCGGGACCTGTACAACTCGGCCGCGGTGTGCGCCGATGGGCATCTCCACGGCTCGTACCGCAAGCTCCTCTTGCCGAACTACGCGGTCTTCGACGAGCAGCGGTACTTCACGCCGTCACCCGCCGGTGGCGTGTTGTTCCGCGTCGCGGGCGTGAAGGTCGCGGTCACGATCTGCGAGGACGCCTGGAGCCCGACCGGCCCCGTGCTCACCCAGGCCGCGGCCGGTGCCGAGCTCGTCGTGAACATCAACGCGTCTCCGTACTACGCCGACCGCCTCGCCGAACGCGAGACGATGCTGGCAACGCGAGCGGCCGACGCGGGTGTGCCGATCCTGTACGTCAACCTGGTCGGGGGACAGGACGAGCTCGTCTTCGACGGCGCGTCCTTGGTGTTCGACGAGCACGGCCGCCTGGTCGCGCGCGCGCCGCAGTTCGTCGAAGACCTCCTTGTCGTCGACCTCGACGTGGCGCCGGGATTCCGACGCCGCCTCCTCGATCCCAGTGGCCGCCCCGACGCCGAGCCGCTGCCGGAGCGAGCTGTGAGCGAGGCGCGGATCTCCGGGCCACCGGTCGAACCGGCGATTGCGCCACGGCTGAGCCCGGTCCGAGAGGTCTACGAAGCGCTGGTGCTCGGCACGCGCGACTACGCGACGAAGAACGGGTTCACCAACGTGCTCATCGGGCTTTCCGGCGGTGTCGACTCCGCGCTCGTGGCGGTCATCGCGGCCGACGCCATCGGGCCCGAGCGCGTGACCGGCGTGCTCATGCCGTCGCGATTCTCCAGCGAGGGCAGCGTCACCGATTCCGAGGCGCTCGCGACCAACCTCGGGATCGGCACGGTCACGATCCCGATCGAAGAGGTCCACCAGGGGTTCCTGCACCTCCTGGAACCCCTGTTCGCCGGCACGGAGCCCGGTCTGGCCGAGGAGAACCTCCAGGCTCGCGTCCGCGGCACGTTGCTCATGGCGATCTCCAACAAGCGTGGCGCGCTCGTGCTGACGACCGGGAACAAGAGCGAGATGGCGACCGGCTACTCGACGCTCTACGGGGACATGGCCGGCGGTTTCGCGGTGATCAAGGACGTGTCGAAGCTGTTGGTGTATGCGCTGGCGCGCGACCGCAACGAGCGGGAGGGCCGCGAGATCATCCCCCAAGCGGTGTTGGACAAGCCGCCGAGCGCGGAGCTGCGACCCGACCAACGCGATGACGACTCCTTGCCCGACTACGCCGAGCTCGATCCGGTGCTGGAGGGTTACGTCGAGCGGGATCGTTCGGTGTCAGAGCTCATCGCCGAGGGCTTCGACCGCGAGCTCGTCACCCGGGTTGTCCGCCTCGTCGATCGCAACGAGTACAAACGCCGCCAGGCGCCGCCGGGGGTGCGGGTGACACCCAAGGCCTTCGGCAAGGACCGCCGACTGCCCATCACCAACCGTTGGCCCGGATGATGTGCCGGGTGACGTGCCGGATGATGTGCCGGATGATGTGCCGGTGATCCGAGCTCATGCGGCCGCGAATGAGCGGGACGATCCGTGACCCCTGTCACACTTGACCGCTCGGTCAAGTATCGGGAGAATGGCGCCATGACTCACGGGGGCAAGGTAAGGCCCGCATTCGCGCCCTGGGACCGGCGGGAGCTTCCCGGTCTCTTCTCGGTCGACGAATCGGCCCGGCGCGTCGGCCACTACAAGTGGATCGAGATGCGCCTGTTCGAGGCGCTCGGTGGGTGGGTCGCCACCGTTCCCGAGCTCGACGTGAAGCTCGTGCTCGGCCGGCACTGCTATCACCACGCGTGGCACGCCGAGCTGTGGGACAAGCGCCTGCCCGAGCTGCGTGAGATGGACACGGATCGGCTGTGCGTACCGCCGAATGAGGCGCTGGCCGAGTTCGTCGAGGCGATGACCGAGCCGGAAGCGCCCGACCTCACGATCGAGAAGCTGGTCGGCGTGTACCGGGTGCTCCTGCCCCGCATGATCGCGGCCTACACCTACCACCGCAACGCCACGAGCACGATCACCGACGCGCCGACGATCCGCTCGTTGGACTTCGCCCTCCAAGACGACTTCAACGACTGGCGCGACGGCGAGATGCTGCTCCAGTCGCTCATCGAGACTCCCGAAGAGCTGGAACGGGCGAGCCGACGGGCCGCCACGCTCGACACCCTGATGCTGCGGGCCGGTGGGATCGCCGGCCCGGGTAGCCTGGGGCAAGGCGATTCTGTGACCGACGCGACACCACAAGAGGTGAAGGCATGAGGAAGCACTTTCCCGCCGAGGAATTGGCCCGAGACGACCGGTTCGTGCGGAACCGCATCGAGGACGCCATCGCCGACCCGCGCAACCGGATGATGAACGACCGGGATATCGGCTCCGCCCGGATGGACCCGGCTCGACCTGCCGCCGCCGAACGGGCCCGGGCGCTCATGCACGGCATCTTCGTCGGAGAGATCCAGGCGCTCGAAGGGGCCGGCCGCACGACCTTCGACTTCGACGAGACCGAGGCGCCTTTCGCGCTCAAGCTGGACATGGCCCGCCAGTGCTGGGACGAGTCCCGCCACTGCGAGATCTCGGTGAAGCTCGGTGACTGGATGGGTTCCGAGATCGGCGAGTTCGCCGAGCAGACCTTCCTCTACCAGGCGGCCTGCGCCGATGACCCGGTCATGCGTCTTGCCGGCGTCAACCGAGCGCTCGAAGGCCTGGCGATCGACGTCTTCAACACCATGAAGGAGTTCGGAGACCTCTCAGGTGACCCCGTGCTCGAGTTCAGCGAGGACTGGATGCTCGCCGATGAGGTCACCCACGTGAAGATGGGTTCCGACTGGCTCCGCCAGCTCACCGCTGACGACCCCGATCGGCGCGAGCGCGCCCTGGAGTACCAGCGCACCGTGGACAAGCTGTTCAGCCTCGGCGGCTTCCGTGGGGAGAGCGAGGAGAACCCGGTGCACCTGGCGCGACGGTTCCGCGAGCTCGCCGGCTTCTCGGACGACGAGATGGACGAGCTCGCCGAGCTCTCCGTGCAGGCTCAGGCCGAGGCCGAGGCGATGGCCGAGGCCATGCAGCCCGCCTCGGACTGAATCCGGGCCGGGTTCTCCCCGATTTCGACCACGGCGAGGGAAGGTAGACGGCTATGGCACGCGTCCGCGTTACTCCTGATGCCTTCGAGTTGGTGTACTACGACGCGGCCGAGATTGCCGCGTTGGCCGAACGCGTCGCCGACCGTGTCGGGGTGCCGGCCGACATCGAGGTCTCGATCGAGGTCGACGAGGCGTTGCCGCGGCCCCTCCTGGGTTCCTACGTCGACCTCGTCGACGGCGCACTGTCCATCTGGTGCTCGGGCGGGAACTTCGAGGACCCGCACTACCCGCGTCGGTTCTCCGAGTCGCTCGCCGGGTTCGAGCTGGGCAGTGATCTGCTCCGCGGCGCCGACCGGCTGAGCCCGGGGTTCTCCGAGGCGCCGGTCGACGGGGAGCTCTCGGACCGCCGGCGCGCCGCCTGGGACGTGTCCGCGCGGGGCCGTCTCACCCGCCTCGGGTTCCCGGTGCGGGAGTCGTTGAGCCGTTACCACTTCCGGCTCGCGCACGGCTTCGGCGACGCCGCTGACGCCGTCTACGACCGGCTCTGGGGCGCCGACTCCATCACGTGGGCCGACATCGTGGCCGCATCCGACGAGACCGAGGCCGTCGACCCGCGACCCAAGCCCAAGGCCCGTCCGGGCGCCAAGGGCTCGTCATTCCGCATCGACGCCTGAGCGCCCTCCCGGTCACGCTCCGCCCCGGTGCCCTCAGCACGGACCTTTGATGGTTCTGTGCCGACCCGGTGCCCTCAGCACGGACCTTTGATGGTTCTGTGCCGACCCGGTGCCCTCAGCACGGACCTTTGATGGTTTGGTCACGCCAGGCGTGACAGAACCATCAAAGGTCGCGTGGCAAACGTGGGTGGGTGGGTCGGTCAGTCCAGGTCGTGGGCCGAGATGGACGCGTAGAGCGCCAACTCTGGTGGTGCCGCCAGCAGATCTGTGGCCGACCGGGCCATCGTGACCATGTGCTCCGAATCGAGATGCGCCCGCTGGGCCTGGGAGTCGGCCCATTTCTCCACCACGAGGAAGCTCCCGGAGCCGCTCGCCTCGGCGGCGAGGTCGACATTTCGACACCCTGTCACCGACCGCGTGAGCACGACGTAGCGGGACAGGACCGCAGCGAGGTCAGCTTCCCGGCCGGTTCGTGCCCGAAAGATGCCGGCAACGATCGTGATCGCGACCTCTTCTGCCTCGGGGTCTGCGGGCATGATTCCTCCTACCCGGTTGTTATCTTGAGCGTATCCACAGGTCTGTGGAAAAGACGCCTTGACGGCTTCGGTATCCTATTGGAGTACTGCGGGCGGGCTTGGGGCGTCGGAATCAGCGTGCCCGGGCCGATTGTTGCACCAATGTGGCGGTTTGGCGGCGACTCCCGCCCTCCGCCAACCGTGCAATCCGCACACGAGATCCACAGGCCGTACTGGACCGGGCAGAAGGAACAATTGTGGCGAAAGAACGTGTCGATCGTGATGAGGAAGACCTCGTTCGGCTCTATCTCACTGACATCGGTCAATACCCTCTGCTGACCAAGGACGACGAGGTTCGTCTCGCGCAGCAGATCGAAGGTGGCAACGCCGCTCGAGAGGAGCTGGCCGAGGCGCCGAAGGGCCTGACGCCGGCGAAGAAGCGAGAGCTGCGCCGGGCATCGCGCGGGGGCGACAACGCGCAGCGCACCTTCGTGCAGTCGAACCTGCGGCTGGTCGTCTCGATCGCCAAGAAGTACCAGGCGTCGGGGCTCCCGCTGCTCGACCTCATCCAGGAGGGCAACCTCGGCCTGATGCACGCCGTCGAGAAGTTCGACTGGCGTAAGGGTTTCAAGTTTTCCACCTACGCGACGTGGTGGATCCGCCAGGCGATCACGCGAGGCATCGCGAACACCGGGCGTACCATCCGGCTCCCGGTTCACGCCGGCGACACACTCGCTCGCCTGCAGAAGGCTCGCTCACGCCTGGAGCTCAAGCTCGGCCGTCCCGCGACCCTGTCCGAGCTGTCGGCCGAGGTCGAGATGCCCGAAGACAAGGTGACCGAGGCGCTGCGCTTCGCCGCCGAGCCACTGTCGCTGTCCGAGCCGCTGCGCGAAGACGGTGACGCCGAGCTCGGCGACATCGTCGAGGACCGCTCGGCGGAGTCGCCGTTCGAGGTCGCCGCGACTGCCCTGCTGCCCGAGGAGATCGAGAAGCTCCTGGCCCCACTCGACGAGCGCGAGCGTCACATCCTGGCCTTGCGCTTCGGTCTCGATCGCGGTGAGCCGCGCACACTCGAAGAGGTCGGCGAGTACTTCAACCTCACTCGTGAGCGCATTCGTCAGATCGAGGCACGGGCCATGAGCAAGCTGCGCCACCCGTCGGCCGACACCGGCGCACGCGACCTTCTCGCCGTCTGAGCCGCCGTTAGGTCTTCCTGTTCACGGGGTCCGAGTCCTGGACGGAGCCCCGGGCTCCTGGCAGGCGGCCGGACCGGTGGCGAGCAGGCACGGGTGGTGACCCACGAACACGTCGGGCTCGTGGTTCCAGCCCGGAACGATCCACGCGTGGATCATGAAGTAGTTCCCGAGGTGCAGGTTCGTGCCTGCTTGCGCCGCGCACTGCTCGTCGGTGAGGCCCTCGCCGCTCACGCGGAAGTTCGAGTTGGAGAAGCACAGCAGCTCGTGGGTGTGCCACCAGTCGTTGTTCCCCGCGAAGCCGGCCGGGGGCATCCCGTTGTCGGTCCGCACGTACCAGCTCATCCCGACGAGCTTCGCGTCGGACCCGTTGCCGTCGTACTGGAGGAACTCGGGCTTGTTCGGGTCGAACACGTCGTCCAGTGCAGTACCCGGGAACATGGGGTCGAGCGGGTCGAACGACGGGTCGGTCGGGTCGAAGGAGCCGAGGAAGGCGTTGTGGGTGCCCATGCCCGTCGCGTAGTTCACCAAGCGGTGCATCCCCGCGGTCTCCGCGACGCCGAGCGACGGGTACTGCCTGGCGTAGTCGAGCGCCTGGTCGAAGTTTGCCGACAGGGTGAGGCAGTCCTCCCACGAGAGCATGCCTTTGGTCTGGCCCATGTAGTGGTGGGCGGCGTGCCCGCCGCCGTCACCGGTCGATTCGCACCACCACGGCCGGGTCGTGGGATCGGCGGCCTGGTGCTGGAGCGCCGTGTACTGGAAGCAGCCGCTCAGTGCCAACACGAGCACTCCGGCGCCGAGCCCGCGAACGATGCCCTTGGCCCACGCCGGCTTCACGAGTCTCATGTCGTCTCCCTCGACGGTTCCCGCTGGGCGCTTCCCCCCAGGCCACCGCACGGTAAACGAGCCACGGCCCCGCAACCACTCCGGAGGTCTCTTCACGAACTCCTCACGAGCCCGTGGGAGGAACCTGACAGACCGCAGAGCGGCGCGCACCTCGAGGGAATCCAGACCTCCTGACATAGAGAGGTGGGCACCCCTTCTGAGCAGCAGGTATCCACCAGATCACTTCCGAGAGGTGAGATAATCTCTTTGGAGTAATGGATGTTCCGGGGAGGTCGGGAGATGGCGCCGGCCGCGAGCACACTGGATGCGATGACACCGCTTCCTCGTGCCCCGGGCGGGTCGCTTCGAGTGGCCGATGGCGTGGCTTTCCTGGAGGACGACGAGGGGTCCGGGTCGGTGTTCCTGTGGGGGATGGCGGCGTGGAGCTGGGGCGCCGAGGACCGCGTTGCCCGGCGGCTGGCGGCGGTGCAGCTCATCGAGTCCAAGGCGGCCAGGCAGCGCCAGGTGGCGGCGGCCTTCGGTGTGTGCGAGGACACCCTGATCATCTGGCGGGCCGAGTACAAGACCAACGGCACCGCCGGGCTGGCCGGGCGCCCCATGGGCCCGAAGGGACCCTCGAAGCTCACCGACGCCAAGCGGGCCGAGATCGCAGAGCTGCGCGCCGAGGGGTTGGCGTTGCTCGCCGTGGCGGCGCGCGCCGGGGTGTCGACCGACACCGTGCGCCGGGCCCTGGCTGCGACGCCCGTGCCCGCGGCAGACCCGGTGGAGGCCGTCGGCGCGTCGGGGCTCGAGCCCCTCGCCCGTCCCGCCGATCGCTCGGCCGAGCGCCAGGCGGCACGCGCCGCTGCGATCACCGAGGCGCCGCCGGTGATCTGCGAGGGTGCCTCGCTGCCGCTGGCCGGAGCGCTGCTCATCCTGCCGGCGCTGGCGGCGACTGGACTGCTCGACGCCGCGGCCTCCGTCTACACCACCGGACGGGCCGCCTTCTACGGACTGCGCTCGCTGGTGATGGCGGTGGTGTTCGCCGCCTTGGTCGGCGAGCCCCGCGCCGAGGGGCTGACGCGCGTCGATCCGACCGACGCCGGACGACTCCTCGGCCTCGACCGGGCACCTGAGGTCAAGACGATGCGCCGGCGCATGGAAGCACTCGCCGGACTGGGCCGCGCCGACAAGCTCATCGACGCGCTGGCACGTCATCACCTCGACACCCACCCCACCGCGGCGGGGATCTTCTACGTCGACGGCCACGTGCGCGCCTATCACGGCGGTGCCGAGGTCCCCAAGGCCCACGTGGCCCGCATCCGCCTGGCCATGCGCGCCGAGGTCGACACCTGGGTCTGCGACCACAACGGCGACGGCGTGCTGGTGTGGGCCACACCGCCGGGCGCGTCGCTCACCGGCGAGCTGCGCGCGGTGGTGACCAAGATCCGCGCGCTTGTCGGCACCGAGGCCCGCCCCACGATCTGCTTCGACCGTGGCGGCTGGTCGCCGAAGCTCTTCGCCGAGCTGACCCTGGCCGGGTTCGACATCCTCACCTACCGCAAGGGCCCCGCCCCGGCCGAGCCCCGCTCGGCCTTCGTCGCCCACACCTTCACCGACGATGCCGGAGCGACCCACGACTACCTGCTCGCCGACCGCAACGTGCGCATCGGCTACGACGCCGGCAAGCGGCGCTTCGCCTGCCGCCAGATCACCCGCCTCGACCCCACCAGCAGCCACCAAACCCAGATCCTCACCACCCGCGCCGACCCCGACCCCGCCCCGGTGGCCCACGCCATGTTCAACCGCTGGAGCCAGGAGAACTTCTTCCGCTACATGCGCGCTCACTACGGCCTCGACGCCCTGAACAGCTACGCCACCGTCGATGACGACGCGGCGCGCATGACACCGAACCCCGCCCGGAGCTACGCCGATCGCGTGCTTCGCGACGCACGGCAACGGCTCGGCCAGTGCGAAGCGGCCGAAGGCAGAGCCTCGGTCGGCGGCCGACGCCCGAGCAAAGAGATCTTCGACGCCTTCGCCGACGCGCGCGCCGAGGTCGAGGCACTGGCGGCCGCGGCCAAGGCGATCCCCGCCAAGGCCCCTCTCGGCGAGGTCCGACCCGACGCTGTGCGCCTCGCTCCGCTGTCAGCACCGCGCCGGTCCCGGGCGATCGCCAGACTCTGCGGGGAGCTCACCGCCACCAAGACCCTCTATCCCGGGACCGGCGCGGTGCTGACAGCGG
>Ga0209587_1001534_pt1 | contig 10797 bp, 8 predicted proteins | sample NGEPerD_2_FD_184512 | JGI IMG/M metagenome (GOLD analysis project Ga0209587, IMG submission 184512) | Arctic peat soil microbial communities from the Barrow Environmental Observatory site, Barrow, Alaska, USA - NGEE PermafrostL1-D... | ecosystem: Environmental > Terrestrial > Soil > Wetlands >... | reverse complement strand
GAATTTATGCTCGCTAGAAATTTGTTAAAATCGTCTTTTGACAGTTTCCCTTGTTTTTCTACGATAATATTATTCCAATTCCGTATTTTTTTATAAAAATTGGTTTTTGTCCGATTGTGAATATAGATTCGGTTCGGCATTATCACAGTTCCCAAAAATCTCACCCCTTTGGAAAAATGCTGAAAATATATTTTATTGGGATGAAGCTCAAGAGAAAGTCTTGAATCTAAATATTCTCGCAATATTGGAATGAAGGATTTAAGATATTCCTTATCCCGATGAATGATAAAAAATCGTCTACATATCTCCCATAATATTTGAAACCTAGCTTGTATTTCACAAAACAATCAAGATCATTTAAATAAATATTTCCGAATAATTGAGAGGTAAGATTTCCGATTGGGAACCCTTTGCCTTTGCCAGCAAAAAACAAACTTTTTGATTTTGGCAATCCAACCCAATCCTCTTTTGATCCTCTGATAGCGCAGTTCTCTGTTGGGTCGTGAAAAATCACCTTGCGAACGAGAAATAAAATCAAATCAATATCAAGACCAGCTTTTGCCCCAAAACGGGCAAGAATTTTTTCAATTTTCTGATACAAAATATTCCGATCCATCGCCATAAAATATCCCTTAATGTCCATTTTGAGAATATAGCAATCTTTTGTATAATTTTGGGAGCAAGACCTGATAAAATGGTCCACTCTCTTGATTCCATACGAAGTCCCCTTTCCGATTCTGCAGCTATAACTGTCATTGATAAACAATCGTTCAAAAATTGGATTGATATAATTGAAAATAAGATGATGAACTATTCTATCTCTGAAATCAGCGGCAAAAACTTCTCTTTGCACTGGATCAAAAGATATAAAACAAACACTTCGACCCAATTCGTATTTTCGATTTTTTATGTCTTCAAAAAGCTCAAAAATCTTTTTTTCGTAATCTATCTCAAAAGCCAGCGCGTTCATTGTTGAGCGTTTGTTTTTTCGTGCATCATAATATGCCTGAAATAAATCGTATAAAAGGTTTTTGGAATTCATAAACGCTAATTTAGTTTTAGTTTGCGTGATTCGCGTTACTTAATTTGTGTTATCTGTTTGCGCGAAATTCGCAATACGAAGTTTTTGAATTTAGATTAATTCGCCAAATTCGCATTACGATTAGTGAAATTCGCGTTCCAGTGCTTGAGGCAACGCACAGAAAACCCGTTCGCCTTAGCATTCGTGTTCCGGTTGACCGTGGAGTTGCCCGAATTCAAGTTTCGTTTCCATGCACTAGTACCACTCTCAGTAGACGACCACAAGTTCGTGTTCACACCCCGATTGTTGAACGAGCCATCGGTATTGCGGTTGCCGGCGAGAAGGCCCAGCGCAAAAATAATCATTATCGCTTTTCTCTATCCGCCTTGCACGGCAAATAAGAAGGTGCATACCTCACCTTTCAAAGCAAGGAGATTATTGAACTGAAAAAGGCTCGCTCACCTTTGCCGTAGCAAAAATGACTCTGGCCATACGGCAATAATCAATTATTAACTTTTTTTCTGCCAACCTGCCAGCTGGCGACTGACTGATTCTATTTTTTCATTAAGAAAAACAAATTTTTTAAGATCAACTTGTTTCAAGTCTTTCAAGAGCCGCAAGAAAAGACGGATTACTTCAACATTTTCGCGCGCCGACTGGATTCTTTCTTTTCGCTTTTCAAAGCTACTATTGGCCCGATAAATATTACTGATCATTTCCACTGTTTCTTTTTTAATGCTCTCGCCCAGCGTAAATTTATATTCTCGAGAAAAATCCTTGGTAAATCGAAACAGTTCGACCAACAAATCATAACTGGCTTTGTAAACCGAAAGATTGTCGTAAGTGGACATAAACTTGATTTTTAATTTATGTTAAATTTATATTTTATCAGTTTTCAAACTTTCCCTTTTTTCCCTTTTTGAACCTTGACACCTTTTTTCGATGTGCTATAATGTAGTTGTTAGTTCTACGGAATTAATGCACAAAACTTCTCGGCCCTTTAGGGGGTGCGGGAATTTTTTTGTTCATTTTTTTCAATAAGCTTTTTCAGTTTAGCAAGATTGATATATTTAGCACATTTTATCAACTCGATAGAAACACTATGTTTAGTAGCCATAACCAAACATCTTTTTCTATATTTCATTTTCATCAATTGCAACAACGGCTCAAAATCACTGTCGCCGCTCACTAAAATCATTGTATCGTAATTATTCTTTGTTTCCAAAACATCCATTGTCAATTCAACATCCAAATTTCCTTTGAAAAATCCATCTTTTTCTGTTTCCGCTTTTCCATTTTTATCCTTGATAAACTTAATTTTCTTGCTTCTCACTTTATACCCGATCATTTCCAAAAAATTAAGAAATTTTGTCTGCTCGACAAAGTTTAAATCCCTGGCGGTATAATAATAAATTTCCACTAAGTCTGTTTCCTTTTTTAAGTAATCCAAAAATTTTCTAAAATCTATCTTCCAGCCCAGTCTTTTGTAAGAATGATATACATTGGAAGCATCGATGAAGATACTAACTTTTCCTTTGGCAAATTCTGAAATCATAATCATTATAATTCATTTTTTATCGCAAAACTTTGATTTTTACATTTTTTTGCCGCCTTCCAGGCTGCCAGAATAAATGGAATTTACCCTTCAGGGTTTCATAGGGTGTTGCTTATCTTAGCCGAAATTATGAAATCCTAAAGAGCTTGTGCTGAATTTAATTCAGTAATAAATTCTATGTATTTTGGACTTTACGGGCTGCCGCCTTCGGCGGAAAAAAACAAAAGAGACAAAGAGACAAAGAGTCTAGTTCTTGAGGCAACGCACAGAAAACCCGTACGCCTTAGCACCCGCGTACCGGTAGACCGTGGAGTAGCCCGAATACAAGTCTCGCCTCCATGCACTAGTACCACTCTCAGTCGACGACCACAAGAACGTGTACACACCCCGATTGTTGAACGAGCCATCGGTATCGCGGAAGCCGGCGAGAAGGCCTTCAAATCCGCTAGTACCACCGACTTTTAGTTTTGTGCCAGCAGGGTCACAATCCCAAGCATTACTTCTTGCAGCATTACAAGTGCCTGTTGCAAGATATCGGTCAAGAGTGTCCAGTTCGACATCAGTCGGAATATGGAAGCCAGAGGGGCAAATGCCTTGGTGCGGTGTATTGACTGACCCCACACAAGTGGTGCTGTTACAAGTATTTGGCAAAGCCATCGCTTCGGCCCATTGATATAAACCGCCATCAGTAGTGCAGTTAGCTGCATATTGAAGATTATCAACAGTCCCGGCAGTTCCAGTCGGTGCAGGACACCATTTTTCTATAATACTATCGTTGGACGGTGCGGTATTTCCATTCGCCAGTTGTGTTCCGACATTCATATTATATTGCATCCAGGTTTGAGAGCCGATCAAGACAGTAGGAATTCCTCCGCCGCAGATTTCAAAAATTTGATCCTCGAGATACTGTTGTCTTTCTATAATACTGCCATCTGTGTTGGCAACAACAGCAGATGAATCAAAGTCATTGTTTCCGTCATTTGCTCCGAGAATATTTTGCGTAAAATCCTGATCTGAACTTGCCGGACCAACAGACGGCTCTTGAAAAGCGGCATAGACATAAACAGTCATAACAGCTGCAAGAGTGAAAATGACGGCAGAAATAATATTCCCACTAATCTTAATCAATACCAACTTGAATTTAGCTTTGATTGTTTTTTTGTTCATAATAGTTTCGTTAAAAAATTATGTTAATAATAAATTGATTCCTATATCTGTTTGCTCCGAAAAAAAGGCTATCTGTATATCTCCATACTTTTTTCAATCCTCACATTATAGCCGTCATTGTCCGCGATGTAATTATTTTTAATATCCGCTTCAGAGTTTTGATCCAAAAAAACCCCATAGCTTCCATTGTTCAAAATTATATTGTGTTGAATGAGAAAATCGCTTCCAAGCAATTGAATCCCTGACTTTTTGTTATTTTTGATAGACGAATCAGTAATTTGGCCTTTTGAATTCATCAACTTCAGTGCAGAATTTGAATCATAAATATGACTGCCGATAAAATTCAAATCACTGTCTCTAGTATAGCAAGCCGTCGCCGAAAAATCAACAAATTTTACATTTTCAATCAACAAAGTGGCATCGCGAGCATCAACTCCAATTCTTGAATTTCGCAGAATTAAATTTTTTAGAGTGAAGGCGGAATTATTAATTTTCAAAATTGCCTTTTCTGAATCTTCAGCCTGCAAAATCGTCTCCTCACCTTGCCCAGTAATAGCAATGTCTTTGCCAATCTCCAAATTTAGATTGAATATCCCTGGCCCCAATTCAATCACCTGCCCCGATTCGGCATTTGCGATAATTTCGCTTAAATTATCTTTCAGAGTAGCCACGATAATTTCGCCGCCGTTATTATAATCCGTTGATTTCTTTAGACTCGCACCAAAATCTAATTCGCCAGATTTCGCTGGGTATAATTTATTCTGACTATCAATAAAAATATATTCTCTGAAATTATCCTGAAAAATATCATCAGGAGCTATTTTTGGCACAGCGGATAACGACGCCAAAAATACAAACAAAACAACAAAAGCAAATGTCAAAAGCAAGATACTGAAAAATATCTTCTTTGGGGTTGAGAGGTTTTTGAGGAAATCTTGGAGCATAGGGGTGTTAATTATGAGACTATTACTGTTATTATAGCAGATTTTTGGGAATTGAGAAGTGTTTTTTCGTGTAACGTGTAGCGTGTAACGTGTAACCTGTCTGAAATCGATTGTCTGGTGGAGAAACACAAAGCAAGATACAAGGATACAAGATACAAATCACAAACAAATTACAATATTCAAATTACAAATATCAAACTTAAATTATTTCTCTTTTTGTCATTCTGATTTTGACATTGATTTGTCATTGGAAATTTGTCATTTGTCATTAATTTACCCCACCTAGCCTCCTCTAATTGGGGAGGGATTACCTTTTGTCCTCACCTTTTTAGAGCCTGCCCTGAGCGATAGTCGAATGGGGTAAATTCCACTTATTCTGGCAGCCTGTGTGGACATCCAGTGAAAGAAAAATTGCTTTTCCAGTGAGAATTTTGCTCAATGATAAATTTTTCAAACATATTTCTCTCTTACTATACTACGAATTAAACCTATTTTATTCGTAATATACTGCGAATAAATATACTCTCAATGGAGAGGGGATATTAATTTTCAATCAATGATAAACTTTTCTAAAGCAATCTACTGTTTCGATTTTTCCTTTCTTGACTAATTCTCCTGTTGTGACGACATAACCTTTTTTCAGGGAATTTTTTTCTACAAATCTTTTAACCGCAGAAATATCACGCAGTCCTACTTTCTTTTTCATTTTCAGCTCAATGGGAACCAGCTTGTCTTGAAGGTCAAGAATAATATCAATTTCTTCCCCACTTTTTGTTCTGTAAAATTTTATTCTTTCTGCGTCAACTCCTTTTTTGATAAGTTCTGAAATATAGAACCCTTCAAATAAAAAACCCGCATCGGCTCTCAATTTCCAATCCGCAAATCCTCCTGAAAAAAAATTACGCACACCATTATCCAAAAAATATATTTTTGACATCTTCGAAATTTCTTTATTTTTATTCTGAAAGTATGGATGAATTTCCACAGTGATAAATGTTTCTTCAAGAATAGTCAAATAATTTTTCACTGTCCTCACATCAATTCCCGCAATTTCAGCATATCTGGCATGATTAGTTTGCTGACCATTGTTGATTGCCACCAATTGCATTAGCTTGTTGGCACTAAGCAATTTTTCAGTTTTGGCATACTCGGCAAAATCTTTTTTTATATATAAATCAAAAATTGAACTAAGTGCTTTTTGTTTTTCTTCCTTATTTTTCGCCAAGACCACCTCTGGATACCCACCAAAAACAATAAATTCACTCAAAAGAGAATAAGTTTCTTTATTCAGCGAAACAAAATAATCATCGGATTTAATTTTAGGAAGTCGCGAAATCTCGTCCGCAATGTCAGAGCGATTTTTGAAATATAAAAACTCCGTAAAATCCAAAGGATAGACATAAGTGATATTTTTTCTTCCAGCCAAACTTTCTTGTATTGAATTTTTGATGCCTAAGGCGGAAGAGCCGGTGGCAAATATTTTGATATTGTGGTGATGATCAAAAAGTGATTTGACTGTCTTTGTTATTTCTGCATAGCGTTGAAACTCATCGAGAAAAATATAAAAAATGCTTTTTTGCTTTTCTTTATATCCGTTAATCTTAAATGTATTAATCGCGTTTTCATAGCTTGAAATTTTACTATAATCAGAAAAAATATCAATGTCGAAAAATAGCCCGCCCAGAGTTTTGTGCAGTTCTTTCAAAATTGTGGTCTTGCCAACTTGTCGCGGACCAATTATTATTGATGCTTTTTTAGATTTTTTTTCAGCAAGAATTTGATCAAAAATGAGCCTTTTTTTCATATTTCGAGTGTAAATAATGTTTACTAGAATTACATATATATGTATCTTTAGTATATACTTTTCTGGTATCGCTGTCAAGAAATAGATATGACACGGGATCCTTCGTTGCCTCAGGATGACGAGACTCCGTCATTCTAAATGGAGCGATAGCGGAGTGAAGAATCCCGTGAGAAGTTTCGTATGGTGTTGGATTACGCTCTGTGTGTATGGTTACGGGATTCTTCTCCGCCAGCTGGCGGATCAGAATGACGAGTCTCTGTTTGTGATTTGTTATCTTGGTCATTGTTTGGTTCTTGTTTCTTGGTTATTGATGTTTGTTTGGTTATTGTATCTTGTATCCTTGGTTATTCTTTAGGTCACGGGATCCTTCGTTGCCTCAGGATGACGAGAGTTTCACCGTCATTCTGAACGTAGTGGAACGGAGTGAAGAATCTCGTGGGAAGATTGGGTAGTGTTGAATAACATTTCGTGCAGAGTAGTTACGGGATTCTTCGTTGCCTCAGAATGACGAGTTAGTGCAGAGTGGTTACGGGATCCTTCGTTGCCTCAGGATGACGAGACTCCGTCATTCTGAATGGAGCGATAGCGGAGTGAAGAATCCCGTGAGAAGTTTCGTATGGTGTTGGATTACGCTCTGTGTGTATGGTTACGGGATCCTTCGTCGTGCCTCCTCAGGATGACGAGTCTCTGTTTGTGATTTGTTATCTTGGTTATTGTTTGGTTCTTGTATCTTGGTTATTGATGTTTGTTTGATTTTTGTCTCTTGTATCCTTGGTTATTCTTTAGGTCACGGGCTTCTCTTAGTTTAATACAAAAAACCAAAAAGATATAGTGGGATTTTGTTTATATCTCTGAATAAGATATCATCGGCAACAACATAGGCATTTTTACAATCTTTTATTTGAGACAAATCTTTTCCTTTTCCGCCAATTTCAAAAATATATTTATCCAATTTGACATCTCCGCACTTGCTGTAAAATGGTTTTAGCCCCGCATTGTCCAGACTGGTAACAAAAAACAGTTCTCGTATCTGACCCTTGTCAATTTTTTTCCCAGTAGATTTTTCCAGCGAATATGCCAAATTAGTATTACTCAAATATACTTTTTCTGCGTTTCGAATCAAAGCATGTCCAGATTTATCGATTAGCAGATACCTCAAAAGTCCGGATTCTCTCATCATTTCCAAATAATTAGCAACATCAGTATGGTCCTTTTTCAAGCTTTTGGCGATGCGGTTGATATTAATCGACGAAGGCGCGGAAGTATAAATGAAATATAAAATTTTGCGAAACAAAGGGAGCGTTGAAGTTTTCAATGAATAATAAGCCGCAATATCTGTGTGGATAATTTTTTCGATGACACCTTCTAAGGCTTCGAGAATATCTTGAGCATTATCAAATTCTTTGAAAAGAGGATAATATCCCGAGCATAAATATTCTTGAAAAATTCCCAAAAGACGAGGGGTTTTTGAGATAGAATCAAGGGCAGCATTTTTCCCCGCGATGATTTCGGGCACGTTCAAAACAGGATATGACTTTTTTGTTTTCATTTCCAAGAATTCCCGAAAAGAAAGTCCAGGAAGAAACCGAAGTGCTGCTCGCCTGGAAAGATCATATTTTTCTTTGATCAAATCGATACTAGAACTGCCCGAAAAAATAATTTTCAAATTACGATATTTGTCATAAATATTTTTCAATTCTTGCGCCCAATTAGGATATTTGTGAATTTCATCAATGCACAAAAGACGCCCATTATAGAGATTGATAAATTTTTCAGCCAAATCCACCAGAGTATTGTCCGCAAAATATAAATCATCGGCACTGACATAAAGTGCTTCTTGACTCTGGGAATAATTTTCTTTCAGATAATGAAGGATATAAGTCGTCTTTCCAACACCTCTTGATCCGACAATTCCTGTAATTCGATGGTCAGATTGGAGTTTTTGATAAATATCCCTTTTGTAAACTGGCTCCAAATCACCAAGAAGCCGTTGATAATCTTGAATTAGTTTTTCCATAATAGATGATTATTAGAATTTGGTTATAACCTAATTATATCAGGTATTCTGTTTGGATGCAACCAAGCTTGGGTTGAAGGACGTTCTGTCATTTCGTCTGATGTTTTATAGCATTTCGTGCAGAGTGGTTACGGGATCCTTCGTCGTGCCTCCTCAGGATGACGAGTTTTTCCGTCATTCTGAGCGTAGTGAAACGGAACGAAGGATCCCGTGTTTAATCTCACCGTCATTCTGAGTGTAGTGGAACGGAGTGAAGAATCCCGTGGGAAGGTTGGGTAGCGTTGTATAACATTTTGTGCAGAGTGGTAACGGGATTCTTCGTACCTCAGACGGTGATGAGTACCTCAGGATGACGAGTTTTTCACTGTCATTCTGAATGGAGCGATAGCGGAGTGAAGAATCTCGTTGTTAATTTCGTGGGGTGTTGGATAACATTTCGTGCAGAGTAGTTACGGGATTCTTCTCCGCCAGCTGGCGGATCAGAATGACGAGTCTCTGTTTGTGATTTGTTATCTTGGTTATTGTTTGGTTCTTGTATCTTGGTTATTGATGTTTGTTTGATTTTTGTCTCTTGTATCCTTGGTTATTCTTTAGGTCACGGGATCCTTCGTACCTCAGGATGACAAAGTTGCTTATTATTTCTCCTTCCATTATACTACAAATTCCAAATAGTTTTCCCGATTTATAACCTTATACTCAGCATTTTTGTAGGTTTCTCGCCAGAGCTTTGGCTCTTTGATTTTCTTATCGCCCCACTTGATTTCATAGCCGAATAATTTTCCTTCTCTTTCTTCCACCCAATCAATTTCTTTTTGATCATAAGTCCGCCAAAAATAATTATTTGAAAATATAGGTTCATAAGCTTGCTTTTTTATCCGTTCCATTACAATAAAATTCTCCCAAAGAGCACCAATGTCATTTCGCAAACTGAAAGGGTTAAAATTATTAATCAAAGCATTTCGTGCACCATTATCATAAAAATAATAACGAGAAGTTTTGGCTATTTCTTTTCTCAAGTTTCTGCTAAACCCTCTGATATTAATGATAATAAAAGATTTCTCCATCAAATCCAAATACCGATAGATAGTGTTAACATGTAAATCCAAATTACTAGCTAATTCAGACAAAGAAACTTCTTTGCCAACTTGAAAAGCCAGTAGGGTTAATAAATCACGAATTTTTTTGGGATTTTTGACTTGCTCCATTTCAAGGATGTCTCTGAAAAGATACGAGTCAACGAGTTCTCTCAAATATTCTTGCTTTTCTGGAATTGTTTTTATATTAAAAAGTTCTGGATATCCGCCGAAAATTATATGGCTGTCTCTCATTTCTTTGTAATGAGTTATGTCTTCTGCATCAATCAGTTCTCTGGTTGAAATTGGGTAAAGATTCACTGTTTTTTTTCTACCAGTCAATGACTCTCCGACTTTTTCAGCCAATGAAAAAGAAGCTGAGCCACTGGCGATAATTTTGATCCCTGGAATGCTATCCACAATAATTTTTAGGTTTAACCCGATATTGGGAATTTTTTGTGCTTCGTCAACAATAAGCAATGTTGTGTCTCCAATGAATTCTTTTAGTTTGAAAATTGATTGAGAAGAAAGGTCTTCTTGCACAATCGTCGTTTCTCCATTCACAAATTTGATTTTTTCTTTGCCTCCAAAATCTTTTACTATCTCCTCCAAAAGTGTTGTTTTGCCGACTCTTCTCGGACCATACAACAAAACTACCTTATTTTTTTGTAATTTTTCACTTATTAGATTGTATGCTTGTCTCTTTATTATCATAGCTATCGACATTATAATGTTTGAATTATGCTTAATTTATGCAGTCAACTGTTTGAATTATACTCAAATTGAATAATTTGTCAAATTTATTTATTCTGTTGGGCTTGTGCTGTTGGTTTTCTGATTGTTTTTTGTGTATGGTTTTATTTATTCAAAACCACCCCAACCCCTATAAAGGATGGTTTCCCTCCTGAGGCGGACCAGCCTAGGGCTGGCAAACCATCCCTACGGATGGGATTTAACACATTAACAATTTAAGCAATTTATCAAAATTTTGGATCCGCCAGCTGGCGGAGAAATGGAATGGAGTTCTACCTGAAAGCGGGAATGTTGTGATACTTCGGTCAAACTCCGCTATCGCTACGTTTAACACTCCAGCAAGAGAAACACACAAATTGACCTAATTAACCTAATTTCTAATTAACCTAAATAAGAACCAAATCACAATACCTCAAAACATAATAAGTTTGTTCATTGGTTTTTGGGAATTAGTTAGAAATTA